>Ga0172379_10001124_pt1 | contig 57099 bp, 45 predicted proteins | sample GrowelOW334metaG_FD_119756 | JGI IMG/M metagenome (GOLD analysis project Ga0172379, IMG submission 119756) | Groundwater microbial communities from an aquifer near a municipal landfill in Southern Ontario, Canada - Groundwater well OW334 metaG | ecosystem: Environmental > Aquatic > Deep... | reverse complement strand
CTTTTAACCAGAAAAAATACACTTCACACTTAAAAAAAACTGGTAGATGAAGAATTGGTCTTCACCTGCCAGTTATCCTTTTATGGACTACATGAAATAATAGATACTTTTTCAGTGGCCTCCATTTCTGGAAGGCTTTTTTGCATTAGTATCCGGAAAATATATAGGGAATATTACATCATTCCACCCATACCACCACCGCCCATTGGCATTTGTGGAGCATTTTCTTCTTTCTCTTCAACCAGTACACATTCGGTAGTTAAGAACATACCGGCAATGGAAGCGGCATTTTCAAGAGCTACACGGGTTACTTTGGTTGGGTCAATAACTCCGGCTTTGTATAAGTTTTGATATTCGTCAACTTGAGCATTGTAGCCAAAATCAGCAGTACCTTCTTTAACTTTTTGTACTACTACTGAACCTTCGCCACCAGCGTTTGCTACAATTTGGCGCAACGGCTCTTCAATAGCACGGCGTACAATAGCAATACCGTAAGTTTGGTCAATGTTTTCGCCTTCTAAACCGTCCAACGATTTAATGGCACGTATGTAAGCCACACCACCACCAGGAACAATTCCTTCTTCAACTGCAGCACGGGTTGCACTTAAGGCATCATCCACACGGTCTTTTTTCTCTTTCATTTCAACTTCTGAAGCGGCTCCAATATACAATACGGCAACTCCTCCGGCTAATTTAGCCAAACGTTCCTGAAGTTTTTCACGATCGTAATCAGACGTGGTAGCTTCAATTTGAGCTTTTATTTGGTTAACCCTTGCTGCAATAGTAGCTTTTTCGCCTACACCGTTTACCAAGGTAGTGTTTTCCTTGTCGATGGTAATTTTTTCGCAACGGCCTAACATATCCATGGTGGTATTTTCCAATTTCATGCCTTTTTCTTCGGTAATCACCACTCCACCGGTCAATACGGCAATGTCTTCCAACATTTCTTTTCTGCGGTCACCAAATCCTGGGGCTTTTACAGCTGCTACTTTCAGCGAACCACGGATGCGGTTAACCACTAAAGTTGCTAATGCTTCACCATCCACATCTTCAGCAATAATTACCAACGGACGGCCGCTTTGTGCAACGGGTTCCAAAATTGGCAACAAATCTTTCATGGTCGAAATCTTTTTGTCGTATAGCAACACATAAGGATTCTCCATATCCGACTGCATTTTTTCGGTATCGGTAATAAAATAAGGAGAAATATACCCACGGTCGAATTGCATACCTTCTACAATTTCTACTGTAGTATCGGTTCCTTTAGCTTCTTCAACGGTAATTACTCCTTCCTTTTTCACTTTTTCCATAGCTTGAGCTATCAACTTACCAATGGCAGCATCGTTGTTTGCTGATATTTTGGCCACTTGCTCAATTTTTTCAATGTCCTCACCAATTACGTGTGATTGCTTTTTAAGATCGGCAACTACAGCAATAACTGCTTTGTCGATACCGCGTTTTATATCCATTGGGTTTGAACCGGCAGTAACGTATTTTAAACCCACGTTAATAATTGATTGAGCCAAAACAGTAGCAGTGGTAGTTCCATCACCGGCATCATCAGCGGTTTTTGAAGCTACTTCTTTCACCATTTGAGCACCTAAGTTGGCATAAGCATCCGATAGTTCAATTTCTTTGGCATCGGTTACTCCATCTTTTGTAATTTGAGGAGCTCCGAATTTTTTACCAATTACTACATTTCTTCCTTTAGGGCCTAAGGTTACTTTTACTGCGTCGGCCAATGAGTCAACGCCTTTTTTAATAAGGTCGCGGGCTTCTACATTAAATTTTATTTCTTTTGACATATTTGTAAGTTTTTAATAATTTCAGAATATAGTAACTAAAAAATATAAAGAACATCGTTGTGAGCAATAAGCAGGTATTTGACACCATCAATGGTTAACTCAGTTCCTGCGTATTTGCCATACATAACTTTATCGCCAGCTTTTACTTCAATGTTTTGATCTTTCAATGCAGAGCCAACCAAAATAACTTCACCATTTAGAGGAGCATCTTTTGCTGAATCGGGGATAAATAGTCCGCCTGCGGTCTTTTCTTCAGCTACTGAGGGAAGAACGAGTACTTTCCCTGCTATTACTTTACCATTAACTTTTGCCATTTTATTTTATTTTAAATTCAACAATTAGTTTTGATTTACGGGACAGCTTGGTCACATATTATGCCAAACCCTTATTGAATTCTTTTATCCGACATTTTTTCACGGATTGTAGCAAGAATTGCAATCAATATCATTTTACAAAATGGCTAATCAATAATCTACAAACGATTTAAACGCTACGGTTGGGTCAAAAAAAAATGTCAGCTTGCATGACAAGCTGACATTTTCTCCCATTTTTTGGGATAATTATTATTTTTCTGGCTCTTCTGCTGGAGCCGTCAATGGAAAATTTCCTGGAGTAGAAGGATCTTGAGCGGCATCAATTTGTTGTTGCATCAATGATTTAGCACTTTCACCCGATTCCCGTGGAATGTAGGCTGCGGCTAAGATGCATAAAACCAATAATGAACCGGCTAATACCCAAGTTGCTTTCTCTAAAAAGTCAGTAGTTTTTCTAACGCCCATTACTTGGTACGATGATGAAAAATTAGCTGCGAGTCCGCCTCCTTTTGAATTTTGAACCAATACGATTAAAATTAGAAGAAGACAAACAATAATAATTAGTACTGAAATTACGTAAAACATCGTCTTTGCTTTATTGATTATTAATAATTTGTTTTATTTTTCGAATTTGATCGGCAAAGTAACTATTTTTTTCTGGATATTTCAAACTTAATTTTTCATAAGCAAATATCGCTTTTTCATAAAATCCCTGTTTAATATATATCTGAGCCAAAGTATCGGTAATTAGTTCCGGGTTCTCTCCTTTGGGCAGGTATTCTTCAGTTTTTGAATTGGCTTCTTTTTGATTGCGTGGTATAATGCGTGGTTGCTCAACAATAAAGGTATCTATCAATTTGCTTCTTCGGTTAGCTGGAGTTTCAATTATGGGCGATTGGGCTTCGGATACTTTTTTCTTTTGGAACGATTTTTTGAATTCTTCTAAATTAATTTGATCGCCCACATCAAAAAAGGTCGTTGATTGGGCACTTCCGGTCATTATTAATTGGTCTAATTCATCATTTTCGAATTCGTGGGTAGTTTGGTCAACGGTAAAATCAGTAATCAGTGAAAGGGCGGAGAAATCAATATCGGAATCCTGATTTTCGGTTGCCAACGCAGTTCTGTGAAAACTTGGAACGGATTCATTAACAGGCAGCAACACCCGCTTATCCAGTAAATAAAACAATTTACTGCGATCGGTAATCCAAACTGCTGTTTTTCTTAGTTCTCTATCGTAGCGAATACTTCCCTGATTGTTTAAATTTTTAATATACAGCAACCGTACCGATTGGAAATAAGGATATTCTTCCAGAATTTTTTCCAGAAATGGCAAAGAGCGGTCGTCTAATAATTCCGGATGAGTCAGATAGCTATAAAAATCTTCTTTATTCATAGAGTGAAGTTACCAATTTACCACCGCTTTGTTAAAAATATCGTCAATTAACTGCTCCAATATTTCGGTTACTAAAGCATCTTCAACATCTTGAAGATTCTTGTCGCTGCTATAATCAGAATAACGCGAAAAATTAGTATCGAAATTGGCTTTTGGGTTTTGGGCATTGGTAAATTTCACTTTAACCGTAATGGTTAACCGGTTTTGTGCCGCTTGATCACTGTTTGCTTGAATGGCCATGGGTTGAGTCCGGTAATCGACAATGGATCCCGAAAATTCTAAATCGCCATATTCTGTAACCACTTGAAGTCGGGTAAGGCTTACAAACTTGTCTTTAAGTGCTTCGGTAAAAATGTTGGTTAACGTAGGGTTTACTAAGGGTGCCATATTGGGAAAATCATACACCGATACGGTTTTTGTTTCCTGTGGGATGCTTGCTCCCGTAAATGAATATTTCATGGTGCAGCCCGACAGTAATGAAACAGCCATTAGTACTACTAGTAATTTTGAATAGGTCATGTTTTATAGTTTTGATTTACTAAAAGATATCGAATAATTTATTGTGCAACGATTAGAATTACGATTCAAAAATCGCGCAAAACTTAATTGCCAGCCAAATTATTATTGATAGTTCCCGAAATTCTGGATAAGCTATCGGATGACTTGCGGATACAAGGTTTTGTATTATAAGTCAATATCGTATTCTTTTATCTTCCGATATAAGGTACGTTCCGATATACCCAAATCATCGGCAGCATTTTTTCGTTTACCATTATGCTTTTCAAGGGCTTTAATAATCATCTCCTTTTCTTTATCACTTAACGAAAGCGATTCTTCAATAAACTCTTCTGTATCCTGAATTTGAGCACTAGCTTCCTCTTCCTGATTGATAAAAACCGAAGTAGCCTTTTCATTGGGTTGAGTATATGAAAGTTTGGTGTCGTCGTACAAGTTTTTGATAATGCGGGCGTGATCTTCATTTTGGTGGGTTTTTTCAACCCCTTGGCTCATTAAATCATGCACCAACCGTTTCAAATCGCTCATATCACTTTTCATATCAAAAAGAACCTTGTACAGTATTTCCCGCTCTGAATTGAACGTCTGTTCATCGATTCTTTTATACAAAGCCGGTAATTTGGAGCCTTCCGATATGGGCAGATATTTTTTAAGGGTACCGGCCGATACTTCGCGGTTTTGCTCCAAAATTGAAATTTGTTCGGTAATATTCTTCAATAGCCTGATGTTACCCGGCCAGCGGTAGTTTTCAAGCATTTCGCGGGCTTCGGTAGTCAATGTTAGAGCGGGCATTTTGAATTTTTCGGCAAAATCGGTAGCAAATTTACGGAACAGCATATAAACATCTTCTTTGCGCTCCCGAAGCGGTGGAACCATGATAGGAACCGTATTTAGTCGGTAGTACAAGTCTTCGCGAAAGCGTCCTTCGTCAACAGCCTTAACCATATTTACATTGGATGCTGCAACTACCCTCACATTCGTTTTCATGGCTTTCGACGATCCTACGCGGATGAACTCGCCGCTTTCTAACACCCGAAGTAAACGGACCTGTGTTGACAACGGTAACTCAGCCACTTCGTCCAAAAAGATGGTTCCGTTATCGGCTACCTCAAAATAGCCTTTGCGGGAATCAGTAGCTCCGGTAAACGATCCTTTTTCATGGCCAAACAATTCTGAATCAATGGTCCCTTCAGGAATAGCTCCGCAGTTTACTGCAATATAAGCCCCATGTTTGCGGCTGCTAAACTGATGAATTATTTTTGGAAATGTTTCTTTTCCTGTACCACTTTCGCCCGATATTAGTACCGTTAAATCAGTAGGAGCCACCTGAATGGCAATTTCAATGTTACGAACCAAGCCATTCGTATTTCCAATAATCCCAAATCGTTGTTTTATCTGTTGTACATCCATGATGCGAAAAGCTTTTTAAAGTTTAAGCCTACTTAGGCGGTGAATTACCGTTTCGACACTTCATCTTTTAATTTAACCTGACAAAATTACATATTTTAATGAAATCCACCTTCATAAATCGGTAAAACCCCAAAAAATAGGGGTGAATTCTTCTATTGAAAAATTATTGAATAAAAATTATCGCGATTAAAATCGTTGTGACTATTCAGCCTCAAATTTTTTTTATAATTGTTTTATGCCACAGATTCACAGATTAAATCAAAAAATTATTTACTCAGATTGTTCGCTTCGCTCAATTTTATTCGCATAGCGAATAATCTGAGTAATTCTTGTCATCAATTTGGAAATTTTTAATCTGTGAATCTGTGGCTTAATTGGGGTGAATAGTTGTAAAAAAATCAAAATGTAACTTTCTAAAAATAGTTGTGTATTAGAGAATGGATAAAACTACAAACAATTACTTTTGTGTTAATCCAGCAGGGTAAATTTTTGATAACAATTCATTATAAAATATGCTCTTATTTAATAAGTTGGAATGGAATTAATTTTTAGTTGAAATGATTGTACCCCGTTTTTTAAAGTGGATATTCTGGATTCTGTTTAGCCTATTCATTCTTTTTGGTTTATTGTTGGGTGCCACAAAAGTGATTGAGCAAAAAGTAGTTCAAAAAGCCATTGAAGAACTGAACAAGGAGTTTAAGGTTCCCATTTATGTTGATGAGGTTAATTTCTCCCTCTTTAAAAAGTTCCCTTACGCCACCATGCAATTTAAGAATTTAACCGTTCTATCGGCAAGCAATTTCCGGAGGGGTGACTTTTCGGGTATTAAATCCGACACCTTATTTTGGATAGGCAATTTATATATGGCGTTTAACTTGAGGAGCCTCCGGCAAGATAAAATTGAACTTACCCGTGCTTATGCCGATGGGGTTTTGATAAATATATTGGTTGATAATAAAGGAAAATCAAATTATGATGTCTTTATTTCAGTTTCCGATAATGAAAATACGGATACCAACAGCGTCCAATTTTTAATGGAACAGGTGGAACTGAAGCAGGCAAGAATCTGCTATAACAATCAGTTTAAAAATATTTCGGCCTCTTTTAACATTCCCTACTATAAATTAAAAGGAGCGTTTTTTAAAGAACAGTATTCCGTGAATACAACCGGCGACCTGCTTTTGGAAGAGGTTCATCAGGGGTTTATCCATTTTAAGCCCAAAGCTCCCGCCAATGTGAAAATGAATTTTGATATCAACAATCAACTTATTACCCTAAACCATGCAAAACTTAAGACCTTGGGATTGGAATTTCAATTAGCTGGAACTATTAAAATGGGTGAAAAAAAGGTACTCGATTTAAAAATGGCAGGTGATAACATTGATTTACTGAAAACGAACCAATGGATACAAGTGGAATCGTTGCAAAAATACCGCATCCATGGATTATTGAATTTTAAAGCCATAATTAAAGGCGAAGTGAATGAAAAAACATCTCCTCAAATTGCTGTCAATTATAGTGTTTCCAAAGCAAGTTTGAAAAATAAGGATACCGATGCTACCATTTCCGGTCTCTCTTTTACTGGAAAATATTCCAACGGGTCGTTACGGAATGCGGCTTCTTCAAAAATAGAACTGAACGGATTGAATTTCATATTCGGAAAAAGCTCATTTCATGGTTCGTTATTGGTGTCAAATTTTGAGCATCCAAACATCAATTTACAATCGAAGGTAACTATGGAAGTTGAGGATTTGATTGGGTTTTTACCCGCCAAATCAGGATTGAAAAACACAGGAACCATTGTTGGGGAACTTTCTTCACAAGGTCAAATTGATCTTGATTCCCTTTCTACTTCAACTATTTTTCAGCGACTAAACAATAGCGGTTCCCTTACCTTAAACAACATTAGCTATGAAAGTACCGACGGACGTTTTAAATTCAACAACCTAATAGCAGAACTTAGTTTGGTAAACCAGAATTTACAGATAAGAGATTTAACAGCTAATGTTCAGAATACCACTTGTTCGGTGAATGCTTCTATCCACAATATTTTTACTCTTTTTACCCCCAATAAAGAACCGCTTAAGGTAGAAGCTGAGATGCAATTGGGAGAAGTTGATTATAAAGACCTTGAATTTTTGTTTATAACCAGCGACACTACAAGTTCTAATTTCGAAACGGACTTTACTTCAAAGATTACGGTCCGGAAATACACCCAAGATTCATTCGTGGCAACGAACTTAAGTGGATTGCTTTCTTATGCAAAGTTTGTTGTTACGGTTCCAGAGTTAACGTTTCAAAGTATTGGCGGAAAGTCATCACTGGCAGTATCATACAACTTTACCCACAAAACCATCTCAAAACTAACCGTTGCCGGATGGGTTAGTTCGGTTAATATGAATCAACTCTTTCAAATCTTCAACAATTTTGGACAAGATTTTATTACCGACAAAAACATCGATGGGCGGTTGAGTAGCCAATTTAATCTGAAAATGACTTATGTAAAGGGAATTTCCGATGCCTCATCACTGGAATACTCCGGGCATGTTAAGATTGATAATGGCAGGCTGCAACACTTTGAACCCATTAAAGAAATGGCCACATTTATTGATGTGTCGGAATTGGAAGATATAAAGTTTTCAACCCTCGAAAACGATTTGCTTATCAGTAACAGTCGCATTCAAGTACCAAGGATGGAAATCAACAGCAGCGCCTTCGAAATTGCTTTATCGGGCGAACACCTTTTTTCTGGCGATTATGAATATCATTTACAACTATATATGTCCGATTTGCTTTTCGGTAAAAAAAGAAGCAAAAGTGAACAAAAATCGGAATTTGGTTTAGTAGCCGATGATGGATCCAATAGAAGTAAGTTGTATTTGGTTGTTAGTAATAAAGGGAACAATTTCAAAGTGGCCATTGATAAAGCTGCTTTAAAAACGAATATTAAATTAGGGGGTAACGAAGAAAAAAAGGAACTTAAAAAAGCATTAAACACAGAATTTGGTTGGTTTAAGAATGATTCAACCTTAACAAAACCGAAAACTACAAAAGAGAAAAAAACAGAATTTACTATTGAGTGGGACGAAGAATAATAATAAACGGAACAATACAGCCGTTTACAACTATGTAATTATAAGGAAAATGAATTTTTATTCTCATAAACGTAAATGGAAACTGGCCCTTTTTTTTGTGGCCATAGTTATTGGTGTATTGTCATTGTCATATACCCGGCAGTTGGTTGAGAAAATGAAAGTTGAGGAAAACAAACGGATGGTAATTTGGGCAGAAGCCACCCGATATTTGGCAAATAACGAAGACTTGGGACAGAACATCAACTTTTATTTGAATATAATTACCAACAATACCACCATTCCGGTAATATTAACCGATGGAAATGATACTATAATTAGCAGTTCAAATCTTAGAAAAGGTAAACCGGTTACACGGGCTTATGAAGAAAAGCGTTTGCTAAAAATGAAGGAAGGGCATCAAGCCATTGAAATCTTATTTTTAGATGGAGGTAAGAACATAATTTATTATGAAGATTCATCCATTTTAAGACAGTTGGCCATTTATCCGTATGTTCAATTAGGAATAATATCCCTTTTTATTTTAATCTCTTATTTGGCATTCAGTTCATCGCGCAAAGCAGAACAAAACAGGGTATGGGTGGGAATGTCAAAGGAAACGGCCCACCAATTGGGTACGCCCATTTCATCGCTCATGGCATGGGTTGAAATTTTGGGGCAGAATGAACAGAATAAAGCATATATTCACGAAATTTCCAAAGATGTGAACCGGTTGGAAATGATTGCCGACCGCTTTTCCAAAATAGGGTCATTGCCTGAGCTTCCGCTTTCTGATTTAAGAAAGACATTAGAAGCAGCTATCGATTACATGAAAACCCGTACTTCAAAAAATATTCAATTCAACATACATTATAATACAGCAAGCGAAGTTATTTTGCCCTTGAACAAATCACTATTTCATTGGGTAATTGAAAACCTGGTTAAAAATTCGGTTGATGCCATGGAAGGAAAAGGTAGTATAACCATCTATTTAGTTGAAAATCATAAGGAAGCATCCATTGAAATAACCGATACAGGCAAAGGAATACCCAAAGGAAAACATAAAACCATTTTCAATCCAGGATATACCTCAAAAGATCGGGGTTGGGGGCTGGGGCTGTCATTGGCTAAGCGCATCATTGAGAACTATCATGGTGGAAAAATATTTGTATTGAACTCTGAAATCGATAAAGGAACTACATTTAAGATCACCCTTCCTAAATAATGTAATTAGGTTTTTGGTTTAAATACACGGTAAGAGTCTGGTAATCCTGGATCACCGCCTCTCTAAGCCGTTGGTGTTTTGTTAATACCGAGCGAGCTTTTGGGAACTCGCAGCGCCCCCGCTACCGCACGAGTCCTCTCGTGTGGTACGTTAACCTGTTCCCACACCGTTGGTTAAAGTAAAATATTGAATTCGGAATGAATTAATCGTTAACTTTGCAAAAATAAAGTATGAAATTATGGGAACTGCATTAAGTAACATGCAAAAAGAGTTGCTGAAGTTATACTCTACAAATATACCCGACGAGCAATTAAAGGAGATAAAACTTCTGTTAAGTTATTATTTTGCTGATAAAGCATCCAATGAAATGGACAAACTTTGGGACGAGAACAACTGGAATAACGATACTATGAGTCAATGGGCTAATGAACACAACAGAAGTAAAGGTCGTAATTGATACAAATATTTTCATCACTATATTAGGGCGAAAATCGCCTAATAGATGGATTTTTCATAAAATTATAAATTGTGAATTGCATCTTTGTGTTAGTAGTGAAATCCTTTTTGAATATGAGGAAATCCTAACACAAAAAACAAATATAGATATTGCCAGAAATGTAATTGATTTTCTTTTGATATCACCCAATGTACATTTAATTGATATTTTCTACTACTGGAATTTGATTGAAGCTGACCCAGACGATAATAAATTTATTGATTGTGCAATTTCTTCCAATGCATATTGTTTAGTGTCTAATGATAGGCATTTCAATATTTTAAAAGATATAGATTTTCCAAAAATCAATATTTTACGATTGGAAGAATTTGAATTGGAGTTTAAATAGCTGCTAACCCTGCTACTGCACGAGTCCCATCGTGTGGCACTTTAAAGCTACCACACTGTAGCCTACCATGTGGCTGGTAACTATTAAAAGAAAAAAAGCAAATAAAATATAAGCCTGTTACCGAGCATTCGGAACTAGGCTTTTGGGAACTCGCAGCGCTCCGCTAAAGCGAGACAGGCTGCTGCGAGAAAAGATTTTTGGAGTCGGTATTTTATATACCCCTCTCCCTGTCGTTCCGATAGTTATCGGAATCCACTGCAAGCAAGGGAGAATGGTTGTACTAAAAATTGTACGGACTAGATTAGGCTTTTTTAGTTCTACTAACCTACAATCATCCAATGGATCGCAGACATGCCGTAGGCTGTCGGTACGGTCTTTCCAATACCGTGCTTACTTCGACAAGCTCAGCACGAGTGAGCACTGTGATCCATGCCCACCTCTGAAATACTTGCAGAAACATTAGATTCCGCCGCCCTTCATTCTGCGCGAGGGGGAATTTAAATATAAAATCGTTAATTCTCAAAAAGGTATAATGAATGGAATGCCAACTTGCTTTAGCAATTAAAAAATACCGGGCAGGAGCTCAGCGATCCATGCCCGCATCAAAACGACAGCAGAAATTTTCTGGTTCTGCTGTTCTCCAATCAAACAAACCCCGGAGGGATTTAATATGAATAGCCCCGGCTTAAAAGCCGGGGTAAAATATTAGTGCAGATTATGGCGCCGGATCAGCATCAAAATTAGCGGGAAAATCCCTTTTCCGGCGCAAGAAACAAATGTGGATTAGGGTTAAATCCAGATAGTTTTCAGGAGGTGGTGAATATTTTTCGTCAATGCCGGGCTTCAACCCTGCTTCAACCCATTGTCCGTAAAGCTTATGACCAATACGATTGCGGGAATCCCTGCACATTTGTAATATATTTAATTATTATTACAATTTCATTTGGATAACACCACAAATACCTATAAATTTGCGCGCTAAATTTTTTATTTAGCATTTAGTTTATACTTTTGCAGGTATTTTAAAATAAACCACAATGGATTTGAGTATTCCATTTCAAGGGTTAAAAGAGGGCAACCATCAATACCAGTTTAGTATTGGCAATAAGTTCTTTGAAGCATTTCCCGAAGGTGATGTTCACCAAGGTAATTTGGAAGTATCGGTCGATTTAACAAAGCGCTCCACCGGATTGGAAACAGTGTTTTCAATTCACGGAAAAGTTACTGTTGCTTGCGACCGTTGTCTCGATGACTTGGAAATGGATATTGATTATGAGGGAAAACTTTACTTTGAATATGGGCAAGAAACCCAGGAAGTAACCGATGAGCTGATTATGATATCGGCCAGTCAAAATTCACTGGAGTTGGATCAATACATTTATGAATTTATTGTTTTAAGCTTACCCATTCAGAAGTTTCATCCCAACGATGCCAAGGGTAAAACCTTGTGTAACCAGGAAATGCTTGATAAACTGAACACATTATACAGGAACAACGAAGAAGACGAGATAGTGGATCCCCGATGGGATAAATTGAAAGATTTAATTAATTAATTTAAAGCGATTGAAAAATGGCACATCCTAAACACAAACACTCAAAAACCAGGAGAGATAAAAGAAGAACTCATGACAAAGCGATAGCACCAACTTTGGCGAAGTGTTCTAACTGTGGTTCAGCAACAAAGTATCATCACGTATGCCCAGAATGTGGCTTTTATCGTGGAAAACTAGCTATTGAAAAAGAAGTAGCGGCATAAACTTTTTTTTGTTAATTCAATACAACTCGCATGAGAATAGGATTGGATGTTATGGGTGGCGATTTTGCACCAGAGGCTACGGTGTTAGGTGCTATATTGGCCAGTAAAGCGTTACCTGCCGATGTGCAATTGGTGCTTATTGGTGATCAGGAACAGATTTTAAAAATATTGGCACGCGAAAAATTCGATGCGAAAAATTTTGAAATTGTCCATACCACCGAGAGCATTGAAATGGGTGAAAACCCGGCAAAAGCATTTAGTGCTAAACCAAATTCAAGTATAGCGATTGGTTTTACCATGCTGTATAAGAAAAAGCTTGATGGTTTTGCCAGTGCCGGAAATACCGGTGCTATGCTGGTTGCTACCATGTACACCATCAAGGCAATACCTGGAGTTATCCGTCCTTGCATTTCAACTGAGTTGCCCCAATACACTAACCGATCGGCCTTATTGCTCGATGTGGGAATAAACCCCGATTGCCGTCCTGATGTGCTTTTTCAATACGGAAGGATTGGTTCGGTTTATGCTAACAGGGTTTTTGGAATTGAAAATCCTAAGGTGGCTTTGCTAAATATTGGCGAAGAAGAGAAAAAAGGAAATTTAGTTGTAAAAAGTGCCTACGACTTGATGAAAGACAATACTGAATTTAATTTTATTGGAAATATTGAAGGAAATCAATTGTTTGGCAATTGTCCAGCCGATGTGGTAGTTTGCGATGGTTTTACCGGTAACGTGGTTTTGAAAGAAGCAGAAGGGTTCTATCATATTGCTAAAGAACTCAATTTAAACAATGCTTTTTTTGAAAAGTTTAATTTCGAAAATTATGGAGGCACTCCTGTTTTGGGAGTAAATTCTACGGTTATCATAGGGCATGGTGTTTCCAATGACAAAGCAATTTGTGCCATGATTCTTAAAACAAGAGATGTAATCAATTCTCAGGTAACTGAAAAATTAATTGAAATTTATAAGTAATGTCAAAAATTAGAGCAGCGATTACCGGTGTAGGTTCTTATATTCCCGAGTACATTCTTGATAACCATGAACTAAGCAAAATAGTTGATACTACCGATGAATGGATAATGTCAAGGGTGGGAATCCGTGAGCGTAGAATTCTTAAAGAAAAAGGGAAAGGTTCTTCATTTATGGGTTCAAGGGCAGTTAAACAATTGCTCGAAAAAACTAAAACATCTCCCGATGAGGTTGATTTATTAATTTGTGCTACGGTTACTCCTGATATGCCATTTCCTGCAACAGCTAATATTATAGCCGATAAAGTAGGTATTAAAAATGGCTTTCATTTTGATATAAATGCCGGATGTTCTGGTTTTGTTTATTCTTTAATTACAGCATCAAAGTTTATTGAATCGGGACAATACAAAAAAGTGATTGTAGTAGGCGCCGAAAAAATGTCATCAATTACGAATTACGAAGATCGTACTACATGCGCTTTATTTGGTGATGCCGCCGCCGCTGTAATGCTGGAACCTACCACTGAAGATTTTGGAATAATTGATTACATTGCCCGTTCTGATGGCATGGGACGCAAACACCTTCACATGAAGGCAGGAGGGTCTTGCATTCCAGCAAGTCACCATTCGGTGGATGAAAAGCAACATTTTATTTATCAAGAAGGGCAGGTTGTATTTAAACATGCCGTATCAAATATGGCTGATGTTTCGGTGGAGATTATGGAACGAAACAATTTAACCGCCGATAAATTAGCTTGGTTGGTACCTCATCAGGCAAACTTGCGCATTATTGATGCAACAGCAAAGCGGATGGGATTGGATCCCAGCAAGGTGATGGTCAATATCGAGCGGTATGGGAATACCACCTCGGCAACCATTCCATTGTGTTTGTGGGAGTGGGAATCGCAATTAAAAAAAGGTGATAATATTATTCTATCGGCTTTTGGAGCCGGTTTTACTTGGGGAAGTATTTACCTCAAGTGGGCATATAACGGAAAATAAGTAGTATAGTAACACGAATCCGAAAATGAGACGAATAAAAATTGATGAATAATAAAGCAATACTCTATGTTTAATAAATACATTTTGTCTTATATCTCATATCTGAAAATCTAACAATCTATTGAAATAAGTAACGCTAATAAACAAAACCATGGCAAAAACTTTTGAAACAGAGCAGAAGCAAATTAACATTATAGGAGCAGGAACCAGTATTAACGGTGATATTAACTGTTCTGGTGATATCCGTATCGATGGGAGCTTAGTTGGCAGCCTGTTTGTGCAAGGTAAAGTGGTAATTGGCGCAACAGGAAATATTAAGGGAGAAGTATCTTGCAAAAGTGCAGAGATAGAAGGTAAAATAGAAGGTAAAATTTCGGTAGCAGAATTGCTTTCACTTAAAAGTACCTCTTCTATTTTGGGTGATATTAAAACACGAAAATTAGCGATTGAGCCGGGTGCTTTCTTTACCGGAAATTGCAACATGAATTCCAGTGCAGCTCAAGCAGCCACTGTAACCGTGAATGAAGAAAAAAAGAAATAAAGACTCAAAATCTTCTGGGTATTATCTTGCCAGGTATTCGGGGCTTGTCTTCGAAATGCTTGGCATTATTGCTTTAGGAACGTTTTTAGGTAATAAAATCGACTCCAATAGAAACTCCGAGTTCCCTATTTGGACCATTGTATTGTCACTGCTTTCTATTGGAATTGCCCTATATGTAGTACTTAAAGATCTTTTGCACCATGATTCTTGATTTAATAAGATTTCTAATAAGGTTTCTATTCCTAGTGGCAACTTTATTTTTAGTCCATTTTTTATTATTACATATATTTCCTCAATTTATTTCAGTATCAATTTCCCGGCTAATTGAGATGTATATTTTTTTGGGATTACTTACCGTAATTCACTTTATTGGAATTCATTGGTTGTTTAAAAAATGGCCCATTTATTCAGGGTTTTTATTTACAGCTCTAAGCTTTCTTAAAATGGGTATAGCCATTGCTTATTTATTTCCAGATATTTTTCCTGCCACTCACTGTTCAATCCCAATTGCCTTGAATTTTATGGCTGTTTATCTAATTATATTGGCGTTTGAGGTAATTTATTTAACTAAAAACATGCTTAAGAAGCAGGTGTTTTAGTTAATGCTTTATTCAACAAATAAATAAAATTTTTACATCTTTGTTTCTTGAATTTTTTATAATAATTGTTGTTAAATTATTGTATTTTTAAACGATAAAAATTGTCCAAAATATAGTTTTTACTCATGAAGAGAATTTATCTATTTATTTCAGTATTTTTCTTTGCGCTCACTGTTTATGGCACCGATGAGCATGTGTCCAATGAAGAATCTCACAATAAATCTGATAAAGAGGAGGCATTTGATCCTACTCCGGTGATTATGCATCACATCAGTGATTCGCATAATTGGCATTTATTCGATTTAACCGATAAGGAGTCGGGGAAAGTGCATCCAGTAAGCATACCTCTTCCTGTTATTTTAATTTACAAAGGTCATCTCGATGTTTTTCTTTCTTCAAAATTTCATCATGGGGAAACTTCGGTTAAAAAAGAGGATAGGGAATATGTGCTTTTCCATGATAAGATTTATGCAATCGAGGAAACAGGATTACTACTGAATGAAGAACACCATCCAACAAACCCAAAACCATGGGATTTTTCCATCACAAAAAATGTGACCTCTCTCTTATTAAGTGCTATGCTTTTATTGGCTGTTTTTATTCCCATAGCCCGAAAATATAAAAAGGGAACATTGGTGCCAAGCGGATTGCAAGGTTTTCTTGAGCCGATTGTTCTATTTATAAAGGAAGATATTGCAGAGCCCAACATCGGCAAACACAATTACCAAAAGTTTTTGCCTTATTTGCTAACTGCTTTTTTCTTTATTTGGTTTAATAATATGTTGGGTTTAATTCCATTTTTTCCAGGAGGTGCCAATCTAACCGGAAACATTGCCGTTACTATGACTTTGGCTTTTTTTACGTTAGTTCTTACAAGCAAGAGTGGTAGTAAAACCTATTGGGGACACGTTTTTACTCCTCCGGTACCCAAATGGTTATGGATTATTATGATTCCTGTTGAGATAATAGGCGTTTTATCAAAACCTTTTGCTTTAATGATTCGTTTGTTTGCCAATATAACCGCAGGTCACATAATTGTTTTAAGTTTGGTTTCCCTTATTTTTATATTTAAAACGGTTTGGATATCGCCGGCTTCCATAATTTTAGTTTTGTTTATGGATGTGTTGGAACTTTTGGTTGCTCTTTTGCAGGCGTATATTTTTACTTTATTGTCGGCTTTATTCATTGGGTTGGCCGTTCAAGAGCATCATTAATGGTTTTGTTTGTTTAATTTAATAGTTATAGTATGACTGGAATTTCAATTGCTGCAATTGGTGCAGGATTAGCCGTTATCGGTGCCGGATTAGGTATTGGTAAAATTGGTGGATCGGCTATGGATGCCATTGCTCGTCAACCGGAAGCGTATTCGCAGATTCAAACAGCGATGATTATTGCTGCCGCCCTTGTAGAAGGAGTAGCTCTGTTTGCTGTTGTAGTAGCGATAATGGTTGCTAAGTAAGAAACAAACTTTCCTGTAACGGTTGGTTGCAGGAAAGTTTTTCGTTGAAAAAATTAACGTTAAAACAAGATACTATGGATTTAGTAACCCCCGCTATTGGATTGGTTTTTTGGACTGTTTTAATCTTTCTAATTCTGCTGGTACTGTTAAGGGTATTTGCTTGGAAACCCATTCTGAATGCAGTAAATGAAAGAAATGAAAGCATTCAGGAAGCGTTGGCTGCCGCCGATAAAGCGAAAGAAGAAATGATAAAACTTCAGGCCGATAATGAGATGGTACTTAAAGAAGCTCGCATAGAAAGGGATAAAATATTGAAAGAAGCCCGTGATTTAAAAGACAAAACGATAGCCGAAGCAAAAGTTCAAGCTAAACTTGAAGCGGAATTGCTGATTACTTCTGCAAAAAATGCCATTCAGAACGAGAAGAGAGCTGCTATAAACCAGATTAAAAATGAAGTGGCAACCCTTTCGGTGTTAATTGCTGAAAAAATATTGGATAAAGAGTTAGGTAATACGGCAGATCAAAAAACACTTATTCAGGATATGCTCAATAAAACCAACATTAATTAAATAACAATGAACCAGAGTAAAATTGCAGTTCGGTATTCAAAAGCTTTTTTCAATTTAGCCATTGAAAAAGGTATTTTAAATGAACTGAAAAATGATGTTCAATTGGTGGTTATGACATGTCGAGAGCCTGATTTTAAAAGATTGATCGAAAGTCCGGTAGTTAGAACATCGCAAAAAAAAGCTCTTATAAAAGAACTATTCAAGGGTAAAGTTAATCCGTTAACCATACAATTTTTATTGATGGTGACTGAGAATAGAAGGGAAGCATACCTACCTGATATTTCCCGCGATTTTATTCAACTTTATCGTGAACACAGTGGAATCCAGGCAGCGAAAGTTACCACTGCAGGGCCTATCGACAAAGAAACAAAAGAACAGATACATCAGTTGATTTCCAAACTGTTTAATACACAAATAGAACTTTTTACTGAAGAAAATCCTTCAATTAAGGGAGGATTCATTTTACGAGTGGGCGACCAGCAAATTGATGCCAGTGTGAGCACTAAAATAAATCAGATCAAACGTAAACTTATTGATACTTCCATCTAATTATTGAAATAAAACTTTATAAATATGGCAGACATTAAACCTTCAGAAGTTTCCTCCATCTTAAAGCAACAGCTTGAAGGATTTAAATCAGAAAACGAACTTGAAGAAGTTGGCACTGTTTTAACCGTGGGCGATGGGATTGCCCGTATTTTTGGTTTGTCAAATGTGCAAGCCAATGAATTAATAGAATTCGACAATGGAGTTAAAGGAATAGCTCTTAACCTTGAGGAGGATAATGTTGGAGCCGTAATTTTAGGTTCTACCGAAGGTATCCGTGAAGGCGATACCGTAAAACGGACTAAAAAAATTGCCTCTATCTCAGTGGGTGAAGGATTATTGGGACGTGTTATTAATACCATTGGTGAACCCATCGATGGCAGAGGTCCCATTCAAGGAAAACTCTTTGAAATGCCACTGGAACGTAAAGCCCCCGGTGTAATATTTCGTCAACCAGTAAAAGAACCACTTCAAACGGGACTAAAGGCAATAGATGCTATGATTCCAATTGGTCGTGGGCAGCGAGAATTAATTATTGGTGACCGTCAAACAGGTAAAACAGCTATTGCTATTGATGCCATTATCAACCAGAAGGAATTCTATGAATCGGGAAAACCGGTTTATTGCATCTATGTTGCCATTGGACAAAAAGGTTCAACGGTGGCCAATGTGGCAAAAATATTAGAAAAGCATGGCGCCATGGCCTATACGGTTATTGTTATGGCTACAGCTTCTGATCCAGCAGCCATGCAGTTTAATGCCCCTTTTGCCGGAGCTGCCATTGGTGAATTTTTCCGCGATACAGGTCGTCCAGCTCTAGTAGTGTACGATGATTTATCAAAACAAGCCGTATCTTATCGTGAAGTTTCATTGCTTTTACGTCGCCCACCGGGTCGCGAAGCTTATCCGGGTGACGTATTTTATCTGCATAGCCGTTTGTTAGAGCGTGCTGCAAAAATTATAGAATCCGATGAGGTAGCCCGTCAAATGAACGATTTACCAGCTGTACTTCGAGATGCAAAGGATGCGAACGGATTACCCTTAGTTAAAGGAGGTGGTTCGCTTACGGCTCTTCCAATTATTGAAACCCAAGCAGGTGACGTTTCAGCATACATTCCAACCAATGTGATTTCCATTACCGATGGTCAGATATTTTTGGAATCGGATTTGTTCAACGCTGGAGTTCGTCCTGCTATTAATGTGGGTATATCTGTATCTCGTGTTGGTGGAAATGCTCAGATTAAAGCAATGAAAAAAATTGCCGGAACCTTGAAAATTGATCAAGCTCAGTTCCGTGAATTGGAAGCTTTCTCAAAGTTTGGTTCCGATTTGGATGCCACAACCATGGCTGTATTGGATAAAGGACGTAAAAATGTGGAGATACTGAAACAAGGCCAATACGATCCGGCTCCAGTGGAAAAACAGATAGCAATTATTTATTGTGGGGTCAAAGGTTTGCTGACATCAATTCCGGTTAATAAAATAAGAGAGTTTGAAATAGAATACATCGAGCGTTTACAACTTCAGCATAAAGAGGTGTTGCAGTTATTAAAGGCAGGAAATTTAAGTGAAGAGGCCGAGAAAATTATGCAGGATGTTGTTAAGGAATTATCTGCTAAATATAAGTAAAAGTGAATTTGCTTGGTATAAAATCCTTGCAATTTATTCAAAGCAATTGTAACTATGGCAAATCTAAAGGCTATTAGAACGCGGATGAATTCCGTGAGAACCACCCGGCAGGTTACCAGTGCTATGAAAATGGTATCGGCATCAAAGCTGCGCAGGGCTCAGGAGGCAATTATCCGTATAAGGCCATACGCTAACAAATTATACGATATTCTTGGTAACTTGAGCGATAGCTTAACAGCTATTGAGGACAACCCATTTTCGGTTGATAGAGTGGCTACTATTATTTTAATTGTTTCCATAAATTCGAACAGGGGTTTGTGCGGGGCGTTCAATTCTAACGTTAATCGTCGTGTAAGTCAGATGATTCATGAGGATTTTAGCGATAAAAATGTGCATTTGGTAACTGTAGGAAAAAACACGTATGATTTTTTCCGTCGAAGAGGCTTCGAAAGTACAAACAACAATCACTTGTATGATAACCTTACTTTTGAAAAAGTAGCGCCCCTTGCCGATGAAATAATGGCAGCCTTTGTTCAAGGTAAATATGATAAAGTATATTTAGTGTACAACGAATTTAAAAATGCCGCTACTCAGTATTTAATGGTAGAACAGTTTTTGCCTATTGTGGCAAAACCGTCTGAAAATAAAGGCAATACGGTTGATTATATTTTTGAACCATCAAAAGAAGAAATTATAAAGGATTTGATTCCAAAATCGTTGAAAATTCAGTTTTATAAAGCACTGCTCGATTCAAATGCAGCGGAACACGGGGCAAGAATGACGGCCATGCACAAAGCTACCGATAATGCTACCGATTTATTACGTAATTTGAATTTGCAGTACAATAAAGCACGCCAATCGACCATTACCAACGAAATTTTGGAAATAGTAAGTGGGGCCGAAGCATTAAAAGGATAGGAATAAACTATGGCAAAAATTTTAGTTACCGGAGGGGCAGGATTTATTGGAAGCGCTATAGCTGAAAAGCTTATACTCAATAGCGAAAACTATGTGGTTATTGTTGATAATCTTTCAACCGGCGATTTGGGAAAACTTCCGCAATTACCCAAGACCAATTGGCGCTTCATAAAGTGCGATGTGAATGAGTATTCTGAAATAGCACCAATCATGACTTCCTATATGTTTGAATTTGTGTTCCACTTTGCTGCGGTGGTTGGAGTGCAACGGACTCAGGATAATCCGGTGATGGTATTAAAAGATATTGAGGGAATTAAAAATATACTGTCGTTATCAAAAAACACCACGGTGCAACGCGTATTTTTTTCGTCTTCCTCTGAAATATACGGCGATGCCGTGGAAATACCCCAAAATGTTTACACAACACCATTGAATAGTCGGCTTCCGTATGCAATTGTAAAAAACGTAGGCGAAGCATTTATGCGGTCCTATAAACAGGAATACGATTTGGATTATACCATTTTCCGCTTTTTTAATACATACGGACCAAAGCAAAGCAAAGACTTTGTCATCAGCAAGTTTCTTTTATCGGCGTTCCATAATCAGGATATTACTCTTTATGGGGATGGTAATCAAACCCGTACTTTTTGTTTTGTGGATGACAACGTGGATTCTTGCTTAAAGGCTTTTTATGAGAATAAAGTGGTTAACGATGTTATAAATATTGGGGGGAGCAGGGAAATCACTATTAAAGAATTAGCAGAAATAATTATTCAGTTAACTGGTTCAAAATCGAAAATAGTGCATGTTGACCCATTGAAAGAAGGTGATATGATGCGTCGAAAACCTGATAATTCTGATATGAAGAAAATGCTTGACCGTAAATTGTTGAGCATCGATGAAGGAATTAAAAAGATTTTAGAAGAAGGGTTATTTGAAATGAAGAAATATAAAATATGCAGGGAGTTGAAGGGTTAAGAGCCATTTTGGAGGAAAGAATTCAGTCGATTTCGTTTGAACGGCCACCGGCGGAATTATATAATCCAATTACTTACACCTTACACAGCAATGGAAAAAGAATTCGCCCGGTTCTGACCTTGATTGCCTGCCAAATGTTCTCTGAAAAGTTTGACGATGCCATTGATCCGGCAATAGGTTTTGAAGTGTTTCATAACTTCACCTTATTGCACGACGACATTATGGATAATGCCCCAGTGCGGCGTGGAATGCCTACTGTTCACAAGAAATGGAATGCAAATACGGCCATTCTTTCGGGCGATGCCATGATGATTGAAGCCTACAAGTTTGTTTGTCGGACGCCGGCCAGCAGTCTGGGCTTGGTTCTGGATCTATTTTCGGATACCGCATTAGCCGTTTGCGAAGGGCAAATGCTGGATATGCAGTTTGAAACGCAGGAACAAGTGAGTGAATCGGATTATATGGAGATGATTCGCTTGAAAACGGCGGTGTTATTAGCCGCAAGCTTAAAAGCCGGGGCTATAATTGGAGGCGCTAACGATGCTGATGCCGACAGATTGTACGAGTTTGGAATCAATTTGGGATTGGCCTTTCAATTAAAGGATGATTGGTTGGATGCTTTTGGCAATTCGCAGGAGTTCGGTAAAAAAATTGGGGGCGATATTGTTGAAAACAAAAAAACCTATCTGTTAATAAAAGCCTTGGAACGGGCCAGTGGAGATGAAAAAAAGATGTTGACTTCTTGGTTGCAAAAAAAGGAGTTTAGTGAATCAGAAAAAATTGCATCGGTAAAACAGATATTTGAAAAGTTAAAGATTGATGAAATAACTCAGAAAAAGGTAGAAGAATATTCTGATAAGGCATTTGAATACTTAAAAGAGGTACAGGTTTCAAAGGACAATAAAGTGATTTTGGAATCGTTGGGACAGGAATTATTAGGGAGAATTAAATAACGAATTAAACACATAAATTTCAGGCATAATGGCAACAAATGTTGGTAAAATTATTCAGATTATTGGTCCTATGTTGGACGTAAGCTTTGAAACGGAAGGAACCATTCTTCCTAACATTTTGGATGCACTGGAGATAACCAGGGCCGACGGTTCAGTTTTAGTATGTGAAGTAGAACAGCATATTGGAGAAAATACGGTGCGTGCCATTGCAATGGAATCGACCGATGGTTTGAACCGTGGAGTTAAAGTAATTGCTACCGGTTCGCCTATTATGATGCCTATTGGCGATCCAATAAAGGGACGTTTACTGAACGTTACGGGCGATGCCATTGATGGTATCGGTGCCATTTCAAAAGTTGGTGGCGCTTCAATTCACCGACACGCTCCTAAATTTGAGGACTTATCCACAGAAACCGAAGTGTTGTTTACCGGTATAAAAGTAATTGACTTGATTGAGCCGTATGCAAAAGGGGGTAAAATTGGTCTATTTGGGGGTGCTGGTGTAGGCAAAACCGTATTGATTCAGGAATTAATTAATAACATTGCCGTGGGTTACGACGGAATTTCGGTATTTGCCGGAGTAGGAGAACGTACCCGCGAGGGAAACGACCTGTTGCGCGAAATGATTGAAGCCGGAATTGTGGATTATGGCGATGCTTTCCGTCATAGCATGGAAAAGGGCGGTTGGGATTTGAGCACCGTAGATATGGAAGCCTTGCAAAAATCAAAACTGAGCATGGTGTTTGGTCAAATGAACGAACCTCCCGGTGCGCGTGCGCGTGTGGCGTTGTCAGGTTTGGCAGTTGCCGAAAGTTACCGCGATGGCGACGGCAAAGGAGCCGGAAAAGACATTCTGTTTTTTATCGATAATATTTTCCGTTTTACCCAAGCAGGTTCCGAGGTTTCGGCTTTATTGGGTAGGATGCCATCGGCTGTAGGTTACCAGCCTACTTTGGCCACGGAGATGGGAAACATGCAAGAGCGGATTACTTCAACCAAAAGCGGTTCCATTACTTCCGTTCAGGCGGTATATGTTCCTGCCGATGATTTAACTGACCCGGCACCGGCAACTACATTTGCTCACTTGGATGCCACTACCGTGTTGAGCCGTAAAATAGCAGAGCTTGGTATTTACCCTGCGGTGGATCCATTGGATTCAACTTCACGGATTCTATCCGTGGATGTGGTTGGAAAAGCGCATTATGAAACTGCTCAACGGGTTATCAATACGTTACAGCGATACAAAGAATTGCAGGATATTATCTCCATTTTGGGTATGGACGAATTGTCGGAAGATGATAAATTGATTGTACACCGCGCCCGAAGGGTTCAACGGTTCTTATCGCAACCATTCCATGTGGCTGAAGCTTTTACCGGATTAAAAGGCGAGTTGGTAAAAATTGAGGATACCATTAAAGGGTTCAACATGATTATGGACGGCGAAGTGGATAAATACCCCGAAGCCGCGTTTAACTTGGTGGGTACCATTGAACAGGCCATTGAAAAAGGCGAGAAGATGATTGCAGCAGCGAAGAAGTAATTAGTAATGAACAATGTGTAATTAGTAATTTTTGGATTTGAGAAAGTAGATACCTGAAAATGGAATTTAGCACCTAAAATCCAATATCTAATAAGTGAACCATGCATTTAGAAATAGTAACACCCGATGCGAAAGTTTTTGCCAGCGAAGTAAGGCTGGTTCAAGTACCCGGCACCAATGGATCGTTTGAAATTCTGAAAAACCACGCCCCCATTATATCTACGTTGCAGAAAGGTCGTGTAAAGGTTATTGACGAAGATCAAAAGGAGCATTTTTTTGAGATTGAAAAAGGGGTGATTGAAGTATTGAAAAATAATATTATAATTCTGGCTGAGAAAGTCTAGAAATAGTATCTCATAGAGTTTTGGAAAGCAGGCGAAGGTCTGCTTTTTTATTTTTGATTTAAAAGTCACGGGGTGACTGATTTTAACAGTTAAAATTAGTCACCCCGTGACTTACTGCTTTGGAGAATGTTGTTCCTTTTATTTCTATTATCTTTGGCAAAATATGAATAACATAATCAAACTCCGATGGTAAAATATTTGATTGTACGGTTTAGTTCCATAGGCGATATTGTGCTCACCACACCTGTAATTCGTAGGTTGAAGCAACAGGTGGAAGAGGCCGAAGTGCACTACTTGACCAAGCCTCAATTTGCAGGAATTTTAAGTGAAAACCCTTATATCGATAAGATTCTTACCCTTAAAGACCCGATTGGTGAAACCATAAAAGAGGTAATGGCCGAAGAGTACGATTACCTGATTGATTTGCACCACAACCTTCGCACCGCCGTGGTGAAGCGCAAAACTGGGATTATGGCATTTTCGTTCAACAAGTTGAACTTTAAAAAATGGTTGTTGGTAAACCTTAAAATTAACCGGATGCCCGATGTTCATATTGTGGATCGGTACATGGAAACCGTTCAACTGTTCGATGTTAAAAACGATGGCAAAGGGCTCGATTATTTTATCCCGGACTCGCAAGAGGTAATTCCGGAACAGATGCACGCTGCTTTTAAAGGGAAATATATGGTAGCTGTGGTGGGTGCCAATCATGCCACCAAACAAATTCCTGCCGACAAAATGATTAACATTATTAACCATTCCGGAATTCCGGTTTGCCTGGTGGGCGGAAAAGATGTACTGGAACAAGCTTCCCTTATTGAAAAGGAATTGAAAGTCCCTTTCCTAAATACGGTGGGGAACATCAGCCTGCACCAGTCGGCATCGTTCATTCGGCAGGCATCGGTGGTGCTAACGCCCGACACCGGAATGATGCACATTGCAGCCGCTTTCAAAAAGAACATCGTTTCCCTTTGGGGGAATACCGTTCCCGAGTTTGGCATGTATCCTTATTTGGCAGGGGACCAATCCAAAATTTTTGAAACCAAAGGGTTGCGGTGCCGCCCTTGCTCTAAAATAGGCTACAACAAATGCCCTAAAGGCCATTTCAAGTGCATGCAGGAGATAGGTGTTCAGGAGGTGGTGGATTGGATACAAAAGTTGTAGCCAGTATAAATGAATGACACGTGCGGTGAAAGCCTCACTTATTCTCATTAAACCTGCGGAGAATAATTTGTATATTTACCGCAAATAGACTCAATCTATTATGGCAAAATATATCTATCAATACCACCAATGGCCTAAGCTCACTTGGGACGATAAAGAAATTCATGTGACCTTGGGTTTAGTTCGACATTTACAAGGAAAAGTTCTTGGACAGATGGCATCTCTTGGGTTTTCAATAAAGGAAGAAGCTATTCTATCTACCTTAACGCTCGATGTTTTAAAATCATCAGAGATTGAAGGTGAAATGTTGAATTATGAGCAAGTTCGTTCCTCAATTGCTCGAAAATTAGGTTTGGAATATGCTGGCTTACTGCATGTGGATAGAAATGTTGAAGGTGTAGTGGAAATGATGCTGGATGCGACGCAAAAATATAATGAGCCACTTGACCATGAGCGTTTATTCGGATGGCATGCTGCCTTGTTTCCAACAGGTTGGAGTGGAATGCATAGAATTGACGCAGGCTGCTATCGTAAAGGTGAAATGCAAGTAGTTTCAGGCCCAATGGGTAGAGAGAAAATACATTACCAAGCTCCCCCGCCCGAGTGTGTTAAACAAGAAATGGATGCTTTTTTAAATTGGTCCAATGGTGAAACTGAGATAGATGTTGTACTGAAAGCCGCCATTGCTCATTTTTGGTTCATAATAATTCATCCATTCGATGATGGAAATGGACGAATAGCAAGAGCCATCGCCGATATGCAACTTGCACGGTCAGAAGATAGTTCTCAACGGTTTTATAGTCTCTCAAGTGAGATATTAATAGAAAAAAAGGGCTACTATGAGGTTTTGCAAAAAGTACAGTATAGTAGCGGCGATATTACCGAATGGTTATATTGGTTTCTAAATTGTATGCATCGGGCATTGATGGTTACCGATGAAACGATGAAACGGGTTCTTCAGAAAACGAATTTCTGGGATAAGCATAAAGAAACGGATATAAATAGTAGGCAACGATTGATGCTAAATAAACTTTATGACGGATTTGATGGGAAATTAACCTCCTCAAAATGGGCTAAAATTGCCAAATGTTCTGCTGATACTGCTTTGAGGGATATCAAAGATTTAGTTGAAAAAGGGATACTAAAACAAGAAGAACAAGGGGGTAGAAGCACTAATTACCAGATGATTGAAACGAATTATTAAAGGACAATATAATTAAGGAAAAACTAAAAAACAATTGTGGTTTACTGTGCAAAATTTGAGGCGTAATGGAAAACAACATAATACTTTATAGCAACGGAGCGGGTAATGTAAGCATAAGCGTTTCTTACCAAAACGATACTTTTTGGCTACCCCAAAGAGCAATAGCTCAGTTGTTTGGTTGCAGTTTTGATAATGTGTCGCTGCATTTAAAAAATATTTTTATTAGCGGGGAGTTGGAGCAAAATTCAGTTACCGAGGAATTCTCGGCAACTGCAAATGACGGGAATATTTCTCACGAACAAGCAGTAGAAAAGGCCCATCGGGAATATGAGCAGTTCAGAATAGAACAAGACAAAAAATACATTTCGGATTTGGATAAAGTAATTAAAAACATAGCCAACCCATGAAAACCATATACAACCGTGAGATTCGCAGGGAAGATATTGAAATTATGGCACCAGTGGGTTCTTATGAATCGCTGATGGCGGCCATTCAGTCAGGAGCCAATTCGGTTTACTTTGGCATTGAGCAACTGAACATGCGGGCGCGGTCGTCGAACAATTTTACCACCGACGATTTAAAGAAAATTGGCACCATTTGCGGTGAACACGGGGTTAAAACCTATCTTACCGTAAACACCATTATTTACGATCACGAAATGGCGGTAATGCACCGCATTGTGGATGCCGCCGTCGAAAATGGGGTTACTGCCATTATTGCCGCCGATTTGTCGGTGTTGCAGTATGCTTTTTCAAAAGGGGCGGAGATTCATGCTTCTACCCAGTTGAATATTTCCAACATTGAGGCGGTTCGGTTTTTTGCGCATTACTGCGATGTAATTGTTACTGCCCGCGAATTGAACCTGAATCAGGCGGCAGCTATTTCGCAACAAATTGTGGAGCAAAACATTCGAGGACCCAAAGGGGAATTGGTGCGGATTGAAATTTTTGCCCACGGGGCATTGTGCATGGCGGTTTCGGGGAAATGCTACCTGAGCCTGCACGAACAGAATTCATCGGCAAACCGCGGAGCCTGCATGCAAACCTGCCGCAAGGCTTATGATGTCACCGAAAAGGAATCGGGATATCAACTGGAAATTGACAATCAGTACATCATGTCGCCCAAAGATTTATGCACCTTGCCATTCTTGGATCGGATGATACTAGCCGGGGTGAGCGTACTTAAAATCGAAGGTCGTGCCCGCGGACCGGAATATGTAAAAACGGTGGTGGCAACTTATAATGAGGCGTTGGATGTTTTGTTCCAAGGGAATTTTACTATTGAAAAGGTAAAAGAATGGGATGCAAAACTTCGGACGGTTTTTAACCGCGGCTTTTGGGACGGCTATTACCTGGGACAGAAAATGGGTGAATGGAACGAGGTGTATGGGTCACGCGCAACCAAACGGAAACAGTTTGTAGGCAAATGCACCAATTTTTTCGCCAAACTGAATGTAGCCGAAATTACTATGGAATCGGGAGCATTGGCTGTTGGTGATGAAATTCTGATAATAGGCGATACCACCGGAGTGGTGGAAGTTACCATTCCCGAAATTCGGGTCGATTTGAACCCGTTCCGCAAGCGGTGAAGGGTGAAAAGCTATCAATTCCCATGAAGGAACTCATCCGCCGGGGCGATAAAGTATATAAGCTGGTAGCGGCTACCCCTGATTTGATGCAGTAGGGTTCAATTACTACTTTAAAATTTCAGTACATTTGATAAAAAAACAAGTCATGATTACAAAAACACAAATAAGGAATTCATTGGATAATCTTCCCGAGAATGTTACCATCGATCAAGTTATTGACCAACTGATTATCATAGAAAAAATTCAAAAAGGATTGGAAGATTCTAAAAGCGGGAAAATTAACACAAAAGAAGAAGCCAAAAAGAAATTGAATAAATGGTAACTACTCACCTCCCCAAAAATTAAAAAATTAAAAGGTTCAATACCAAATAAACAACTAACAATACTCAAGGATTCGATTTTGCTAAGTAACAACTCATTCTTTTTTTATTTGATCATTGTATATTGAGCATTTGATATTGTTTATTTTTTCTTTCTACCCTCCTTCATTTGTTGCTGAGTAGTAACCCAACTTTTAATATCTTTGCCCACTCTTTCATCTGCTTCAGCATGAATCTTAAATACATCTTTACATCGCTTCATTCAAGGAATTACCGTCTTTATTTTTTTGGGCAGGGCGTTTCGCTTATTGGCACATGGATGCAACACGTTGCATTGAGTTGGTTGGTTTATCGGCTTACGGGTTCTGTGTTTTTACTCGGTTTAATTGGCTTTACCAGTCAGATTCCCACCTTTATTTTGTCACCATTTTTAGGGGTTGTTACCGATCGCCATAACCGGCTAAAGCTGATGACCTTTGCCCAGGTTTTGTTCCTATTACAAGCCTTAGCTATGACTTTGTTGGTGATGTTTGATGTGGTTCAGGTATGGCATATTATTGTGTTGAGCCTGTTTTTTGGTGTTATAATGGCTATCGAAGGGCCTACCCGTCATTCATTGGTTGTTGACCTGATTGATAAACCCACGGATTTGGGAAACGCCATTGCTTTGAATTCAGCTATTTTTAATGCTGCCCGTTTGGTAGGGCCCGCTATTGCTGGAATTGCCATAGCGATTGTTGGCGAGGGCATTTGTTTTCTCATGAACACCCTGAGTTTTGTTACGGTAATCTATGCCTTGCTTTCTATAAAACTTCCGCCCAAAAAAGTGGTTTCAACCTCTGATAATTTCAAAAAAAGCTTTACCGAAGGGTTTCAATATACCTTCCGCTCCATGCCCATCCGAACGTTGATAATCCACCTTTCTATTCTTAGCCTGATGGGAATTTCCTTTATTGTTTTGCTACCAGCTTATGCCAAAGAAATTCTGGGTGGAGGGGCCGATACTCTGGGATTCCTGATGTCAGCCTTAGGTGCCGGAGCGTTAACCGGAGCATTATATATGGCCGGACGTAATTCAGTTTTTGGTTTGAGCAAAATAATTGCTGGGTTTTCTATCCTCATGGGACTCGCTGTTTTGCTAGCCGCTTTTTCAACAAATACTTTTGCTTCACTGGTGCTTTTTTATTTCGGAGGATTATCGATGATATTAAGCATTGCCGCAATAAATACTTTGTTACAAACAATTTCTGAAGATAATAAACGGGGTCGAGTAATGAGCTTTTATTCCATGGCGCTCATGGGAATTTCACCTATTGGTAATTTGATAGCAGGAACCATGGCTAGCAAGATAGGAATCCCGGTTACCCTAATTATTAGTGGAATCATAACTATTTTGGCGGGTTTTTGGTTTTTGTACAATCGGAATACGCTGCGCAACCAATTAAGGCCTATTTATGTGGAGAAGGGATTGTACTTATAGTCATCGGATGACTTTTAATGTTCATGGTTGGGAAAAATAGACAAGAATAGGATTTTTAAGTCATCCGATGACTTTTGATAGGTTAGATAATTTATACGATAAGTGGTGAAAGGGATGGATAGAATAATTTTTAAACGCTCAAAATGCAATGGTTGCAGCACTTGCTCCAATAAAGCACCCCATATTTGGGAATATAATTCCATTGATGGAAAAGCCGATTTAATGGATGCAGAATTCAAAAAAGATAGCTACTTTCGTATGCTTTGGCCGGATGAAATGAAGGTGATGAAAGAGATTGAATCCACTTGTCCCACCCGGGCCATTCAGTTGCTTAAATAATTAAATATTATGTCAGAGTTAAACAATCATAAATTCATGAGGAACGCCATCGAGCTTTCGGTGGAGAATATTAAAAAGGGTGGAGGTCCGTTTGCTGCCGTAATTGTGCGTAACGGTGAAATTGTGGCAGCCGCCGCCAACAGCGTTACCAACGACAACGATCCTACGGCACACGCTGAGGTGAATGCCATCCGTTTGGCCTGTAAAAAGTTAAAAACGTACTACCTTTCCGATTGTGTCATTTATACTTCGTGCGAACCTTGTCCTATGTGCTTGGGGGCTATTTATTGGGCTCATATCGGCAAAGTTTATTACGGCAACAATAAAAAGGATGCAGGTAACATCGGTTTCGACGATTCTTTTATTTACGATGAATTGGAAAAGCCCATTGGAAAACGCGATGTGGAGGTTATACAACTGCTCCCGAGGAAGCCATAAAAGCTTTCAAGGAATGGGAAAACAAAGACGACAAAAAAGAATATTAAAATTCGAGTAGCAGAGGTCGGTAGATAAATACATGGCATAAAAGAAGTAAACTCAGAAACTGTTTATATTTGCTTTATAAGACATTCAAATATAGGTACAGAGTTAAAAAAGAATGACACTGAGTACAAATGAGAAAAAATATGAGAACCACTGAGGATACTCGATTATAAAACTCAGTGGTTCTCATATTAACTCAATAAACCTCAGTGTAATAAAAAACGTATGACATTGAATAAATAAGATTAACTAATACATAGTAGGCTTTAGAAAAATTGAATTAAAAATTTAAACAGTTTCTCAGTATAAGATATTGTTATCTTTATTTGCGTTGCTGATTCGGAAATCCAAAAATGCAATTTGATTCTCACCCCTTGAACAACAAATCCAGACTAACACCTGATTTTTTTCTTCGCGATGTGTTACTGGTTGCTCCTGATTTATTGGGGAATCGGTTGGTTCGGCGATTCCCTGACGGAACGATTAAACAATTCACCATTACTGAAGTGGAAGCATACCGCGGAGAAGAGGATTTGGCATGCCATGCCAGCAAAGGACGAACCAACCGCACCGAGGTTATGTACCGGAGCGGTGGGCATATTTATGTGTACCTGATTTATGGGATGCACTTCATGCTCAATTTTGTTACCGAAAAGGAAGGAATTCCACAAGCCGTTTTAATCCGCGGAATTGATGAGATTAAAGGTCCGGGAAGAGTTTCAAAAATACTTAGCATTGATAAACGGCACAACCAAACCAGCCTGTTTGAATCGGAGGAACTTTGGGTGGAAGATACTGGAATAGTAGCGGGGTATTTTACCGATGTTCGCGTGGGGATTGATTATGCTGGAGATTATTGGAAAAATAGGCCTTGGCGGTTTATTATGAAAACGGGTTTGGAATAGAAAAACGAAATCAGTTGATTGAAAAATCTAATTAATCACGTGGTTTCTGATTTGAGCCGTAATTAGTTGAATTTCTTTGTACTGGGCATGGGTTATTGATTCTTTTGGAGGATTCACCAATTTTATTTGCTTGGCAACCGGATCAATCTTCAAACATTCAGCCGGGAAATTGATGGTGTTTTCGTCGTAAACTTTTTTGAGTTTCCTTAATAGAATTAGGTATTCAGCCACATCCGCTTTTTCTTGGTGCTGTTGTAATACCTGATACAAACTATTAATTGAAAATTTTTGAATAGCAATTCTTGCCAGCAAGGTAGCATCGGGGTTTTCGTACATGTTGGTGGCTATGTACATGGTTTCGAGCCAGCCACCCAATAATATTAATGCGGCTGAATGTTCCCTACCTGATTCTTTTAAAAAGTCATCGGCTGTTTGATAGGTTTTGCGGGCAATGCTAACCAACGTATCAAATTTGTGGGAATTGTTTTCAGCGGTTTCAAAAGTAAAATCAACCATTTCCATTGGAATTTCCAACTGATCGGTCAACCGTTGAATGGCCGAACGATACGACAAGGCTTGTTGCGACTGGTTAAACATCCATAAGTAGCTTATATCGGCGCCATAAATTCCTAAGTTTAAAGCAATTTTTGCACTTTGGCTGTATTTAGTAATGTTGTTAATCGGATTTATTAGCTGCGAATTAAAATAGGCATTATTTTCGGCTACTAAATAGGTAAAATCAACCGGTGAAAACAAATTGTAAAAAACAATCTCGTTCTCTTTTAAAGCTTCTGGTTTAAATGCTATCAGGGTTGTATCCACCGCTTCCAAATCATTTAATTGATTCGTGGTTTTATCTTGAGATGGATTGGAACAACTACTTATTGTTAAGGAAATAAGCACTAAAAAATATAGAAATGCATAAGTTTTCTTCACTTTTATATAGTAAATGTATTGTTTGGGATTATTTTGGTCAAAAATAGTTAAAAAGGATTGCTTTCCAATTATTTTATGAAAGTATCTGGTCATTGCAGTTCAATTTTTAACTATTCGGTGTTATTCAATAATATGAATCCGTATTCTTGAAACCTGTTCTAAAAGCTCCTTAAACTCTGCGGGTTCTATTTGTAAGTTCGATGTTTCGTTAATAGATATTACTTTTTTAATCGTATCAATCTGAATATCATTTGGTTTAAGTTTCGATTCAATTTTTTGAAAGGCCTCATTTAATTTCTTCAACAGTAGAATATACTCTGTCATTTTAATGTCATCCTGGTAGTTGTGAATCACTAAAATAAGGCTGTTTAAACTATATTTCTGGCTTATAATTTTACCGGCCAAAGCAGGGTTTGGCTCTTTATAAAGATTTAAGGCAATATACAACGTTTCAACCCAACCACCCAAAAGAATCAAGGCAGCGGCATTTTCCCGTTCACTTCCTTTTAGGTATCTATCGGTTGCCTGATATGCATCTCTTGCTAGTGATATCAGTGAATCCAATTCATTGGAGCTGTTTTCAGCCGAGCTAACCGTAAAATCGACAAAATCAGCAGGAATTCCCAATTTATCGGTCAGATGTTTTATGGCGGAAATATACGATAAGGCTTGTTGCGTTTGTTCAAATGCCCAAAGATAGCTTAGGTCGGCACCATAAACTCCCAAGTTCAGAGCCACTTTATAGCTATCGGAATACTTGGTAATATTATTGATTGGATTGATGAAGGAGGAATTAAAATAAGAACTTTTGTTATCAATAATATTCGACAAGTCCATGGGGGAAAATAAATTATAGAATACAACATCCGTCTGGTTTTTTGCCACCACCACATCGCTTATCTCTTCTTCAAACAAATCTTTTTCAGAACCGGCAACTTTAGGTTTATTTGACTGGCAGCCAATTAGTAGCCAAATAATTAGTAAGAAATAGCCTGAGTTTAGAATTGTTTTCATCGTTATATAACTAGTTAGTTAATACTTGTCTAAATTTTTGCAAAAATCATTTCAAGTGCATCTTGTGTTTTTAGCAAGGAGAATTTAGGTCAACAATTTTCTTCTATAAATATAGATAATAATTACCTACGGTGCATCTATCATTAAATTATTTAAACAGAAGCAAGTTAAATTTGTTAATTTTGCGCACTAAAATTTTAATTCATGGCAATAATACGGGTAACAAAAGAATTCAATTTTGAAATGGCACATGCTTTGAAAAACTATGATGGCCCCTGTAAGAATATACATGGCCATTCATATAAGCTGTTTGTTACCGTAATAGGTGCTCCTTCACTCAATGTTCATAACCCAAAGCTTGGTATGTTAATTGATTTTGCCGATTTAAAACAATTGGTTTCGGAACACATTGTTGCTGTTTTTGACCATGCCTTTGTGCTTTCCCATCAATCAGGTTTTGATTGTGACGCGAATACTCATGAAATGTTTGGTAAAACTATTTATGTTTCCTATCAGCCAACTTGCGAAAATTTAGTGGAAGATTTTGCCCTACGGTTAATTCCTCTTTTTCCTCCGGAAATTAAACTCTTTAGTTTGCGATTGTATGAAACAGCTACATCGTATTCTGAATGGTTTGCTTCCGATAATAACCTGTAAATAGCTCAAAAGCCAAATAAAAAACCATCCGCACTCCTGTTTTATCAAATTGCATCGGTTCCCCTTTTTGTTATATTTGTTGAATACTTAATTTCATGAATATGTCCGATAAAACAATTTTCTTTATAGATGCCCATGCCATTGCTTACAGAGCGTATTTTGCTTTTATAAAAAACCCGAGAATTAATTCAAAAGGTGAAAATACCTCGGCTATTTTTGGTTTTGCCAATGCGTTGCTTGAAGTAATTCAAAAACAAAAACCTTCGCATGTAGGCGTGGTTTTCGATCCCCACGGCCCGACTTTTCGGCACCACCTGTATCCCGAATATAAAGCACACCGTGAGGCAATGCCTGAAGATATGCGTCAATCAATCCCTTTAATTAAAGAAATGATGTTGGCCATGAACATTCCGGTAATGGAAGTGGAAGGTTTTGAGGCCGACGATGTGATTGGCACCTTGGCAAAAAAGGCTGAAAAAGAGGGTTATGAAGTATTTATGATGACTCCCGACAAAGATTATGCACAATTGGTTACCGACCGCGTTTTTGTTTATAAACCGGCGCGTTCAGGGAACGAGGTGGAAATTTGGGATGTGGCGAAAGTGAAGGAAAAATTTAATGTATATCCCCATCAAATGATCGATCTATTGGGTTTGATGGGCGACAGTGCCGATAATGTTCCCGGTTGTCCTGGGGTTGGACCCAAAGGTGCCGAAAAACTAATATCCGATTATGGTTCGCTGCAAGGCGTTTACGAACATATTGACGAGTTGAAAGGAAAGCAAAAGGAGAACCTGATTGCTTTTAAGGAACAAGTCCTTTTGTCACAAAAATTAGTTACCATTGAACTGGATGTTCCGGTAGTATTTGATTTCAACCATTTTTTGATTGAACCTCCCGATGTAAAAAAAGTGGAAGCTTTGTTTGATCGATTAGAATTCAGAACCCTTTTACCCCGGGTTTTGCAATTTGGCAATAGTGAAAAAACAATTCCAGTAAAGAAAAATGTAGTATCAACACAAGGCTCACTGTTCGATTTCCCAGATGAAGCCCCCGTTGCCGTTACGACGGAAGCGCCTGTAAGCACTTTTGAAATATTTGATGCCCAAAAAGTGAACTATGTTTTGGCCGATACACCCGAAATGCAACACCAGCTTTTACAAGAGCTATTGAATTCGACAGAAGTTTGTTTCGATACCGAAACCACATCCCTCGATATCCATTCCGCCGAATTGGTGGGAATGTCTTTTTCCAATACTTTCGGTAAGGCTTGGTATGTTCCTGTATCACAAATTTATAACGAGGCACAATCAACAGTTGATTTATTCCGTCCTTTCTTCGAAAACACAACCATTTTAAAAATTGGGCAGAATACCAAATACGATATTTCGGTTTTGAAAAACTATGGGGTTGAGGTGGCCGGACCATTTTTTGATACCATGATTGCCCATTACCTCATTCAACCCGATTTTAGGCATGGCCTCGATGACATGGCGCGGGTTTATTTGCACTATCAGAACATAACCACCGAAGAATTAATTGGAAAAAAAGGAAAAGGCCAAATTAACATGCGTCAAGTTCTTGTTGAAACGGTTAAAAACTACGCCTGTGAAGATGCCGATATTACCTTCCGGCTTTACCCGTTGCTAAAAAAGGAACTGGAAAAGTGGAACCTGACAAAGCTTTTTAATGAAATTGAAATTCCCTTGGTTCAGGTTTTGGCCACTATGGAGTACCAAGGCATACGCATCGACAAAAAAAGTTTGGATGAATATGCCGTGCTGTTAAATGCCGAAATTGTGGAAATTGAAAAGCAGATTTACCAACAGGCTGGAGTGGAGTTCAACATTTCGAGCCCCAAACAGTTGGGCGATATTTTGTTCGAAAAACTGGCTATTTCCAGCGATGCTAAAATGACCAAAACCCAGCAATATGCTACCGGCGAAGAGATTCTGATAAAAATCAAAGACAAACACCCTATTGTACCTATGATTTTGGATTACCGATCGCTAAAAAAACTGGTTTCCACTTATGTGGAAGCGTTGCCGGAACTGATTCACAAAAAAACAAACCGTATTCACACCTCGTACAATCAGACCGTTACAGCTACCGGGCGGTTAAGCTCGAACAACCCGAACTTGCAAAACATCCCCATACGGGAAGAACGGGGAAGGGAAATCCGCAAATCGTTTATTCCCAGCGATTCAACCCATGTTTTGCTGGCAGCCGATTATTCCAAATTGAACTGCGGCTAATGGCACACTTGAGCAAGGATGCCAATATGATTGAGGCTTTCCAAAAAGGCGAAGACATTCATGCGGCCACCGCTGCCCGGATTTTCCATATCCCACAAACGGAAGTTACCCGCCAACAGCGGAGTTTTGCCAAAGGAGCCAACTTTGGGATTATATATGGCATTTCGGCTTTTGGATTGGCACAAAACTTATCCATTGGCCGGAGCGAGGCAAAAAGCATGATTGACAATTATTTTGCGAGTTACCCCGGTGTTAAACTTTTTATGGATGAGAGTATCAAGACAGTGCGTGAAAAAGGTTTTGCGGAAACTTTGTTTGGCCGCCGCCGCTATTTGGCCGATATTAACTCTAACAATGCCATTGTTCGGGGGGCTGCCGAACGCAACGCCATTAACGCACCCATTCAAGGGGCAGCAGCCGATGTAATAAAAATTGCCATGATAAACATCCACAAACGCATGAAGGCCGAAAAGCTGCAATCGAAAATGATTTTGCAGGTACACGATGAGTTGGTGTTTGATGTGTTAAAATTAGAATTGGAAGCTGTAAAAAAACTGGTGAAAGAAGAAATGGAACATGCGGTTTCGTTAAGTGTGCCTTTGACCGTAGATTCAGGTTTTGGCAGCAACTGGCTCGAAGCCCATTAATCTCCTAAGGGACAGCGTAGCGCTCCGCTAAAGCGAGACAGGCTGCTGCGAGAAGTTGGAATGATATAATGATGGGAAACTGGGAAGGTGGGGAAATGGGAAGGTGGGAAGGTATCAAGGTAACAGGGTAACAAGGTATCAAGGTAACAGGGTGAAAAGAAGGCTAAATGGGAAGTTGGAACGATGGAATGGTGGAAAGGTGGGATGTTTGGAAACTGGGGAAATGGGAAGTTGGAAAGATTAAAACATAATCCGGGTTAAATTCCAATTTTGGAGGTAGATAGCTAATTGCATATACATTTTGTTATTTTCTCCCTTCCTTATTACTCGAGAGCACCTCTCCGCCCCGATGGAAGGACTAGCTTCGATTTGAATTTGTGACTTTTTGGTGCTAATACTGCAAGAAACAAACAACTGAGTTAGTTCTCCCCCCGGGGGAGATGGCCTTTAGGCCAGAGGGGGAAAAGTTATATCTAATCCTGAATTTGCAATATGTATTTATCTACTGACCTCTATCCAAATTTTCTTCCATTCTTCCAATTTTTTATTCTTCCAACATTCCAATTAATTTTTAAGAATGATCAAACAATTCTATAGTTGTGAATTTTGTTATGTCGAACTCACCTTAAAGTAGCACCTCCTCCGGCAAATAGGATAACCATAAGTTAACAACCAATTTACTATTATTTAATATATACACCATACCTTTGTGTGGTAATATGTTTGTAAAACAGGAAATATTCCTTAAAAAATAAAATATTTGTTTGTTTATAATATAAAAATAGTTGTAAATTACCCTGCATTTTCTTTTTGGTTGAGGTGGTGATAATACGCCACAGATTCACTGATTAAAAAAATTTCTTTTTAAAAAAATCTGTGATTATTTGAACAATTAATAATCTCTGAACATAGCAATGAAATATCAACGCATTAAATCTGTGATTTTTTAAAAAAAGAATAATCTGTGAATCTGTGGCAAATTTTGGAGTTAATAAATTTCTAAAACGTTAAATACTAAAATCTAAACTTTACTATTATGAGAAAAATTACCAATCGTTGGAACACTTACTGGCACCGCTTGCTGGTCTTGTTCCTTTTTATGGCTTTCAGTTCCGTGAGCTGGGGGCAGATAAATATTTCTACAGGAACTACAGTTACTGAAAATTTAGATGGAATAGGTACTTCAGCAACAGCAACAACTCCTGCAAATTGGAGGGTTGATAAAAAAACCACAGCAAGAACAGTAGGAACTTATTCTGCAGCATTAACTGCAACAGAACGTATAGGTGGTGATGCTATGTCTTCAACTGCTGGTAATGGAATTTATAATTTTGGAGATGGAGTAGCCGCTTCTGCAACAGATAGAGCGATTGGTGGTTTATCTTCAAGTTCAGCATCAAAAAGTGTAAATATTTATACATATTTAACCAATAATGGGTTAACATTAATAAAAGATTTTACATTGAGTATTGATATTGAAAAATATCGAAATGGAACAAATGCAGCAGGTTTTAGTATCCAAATGTACTATTCAACGGATGGTTCTACGTGGACAAATGCTGGATCAGATTTTATTGTTTCTTTTTCTGCCGATGCAGATAACAATGGATATACAGATGCTCCTGGTTTTACAACATCAATAATTAGCAAAACATTAAATGTATCTTTACTGTCAGGTAATAGTTTATATTTAGCTTGGAATTATAGTGTCACTTCAGGTACAACAACATCAAATTCTCAAGCTCTAAGTATCGATAATTTTTCAATAACAGCAAATGCTGATGCTACCCCCCCAACCCTTTCATCAACATCACCCACCGATAATGCAACGGATGTTGAAAAAAATCCAATCCTTTCTATGAGCTTTGATGAAGACATTGTTAAGGGTACAGGAAATATCGTAATCAAGAAAGTATCAGACAATTCTACGGTTTATTCTATAGATGTTACAACGGCTAGTGTGGCGATTTCAAATGCTACTGCGACTGTAACTCTTCCTGGAAATTTAGACTTCACTTCAGAATACTATGTTTTGATTGATGCGGGAGCTTTCGAAGATATATCAGGAAATACCTATGGAGGAATAAGTGTTACCACAGATTGGAATTTTACCACTCTTACTCCAGATATTACCGCACCAGTTTGGACAGGGACCTACCCAAAAGTATCAGGCATTGCCAACACCGATTGTGACCTTTTAGTAAACTTGGATGAGATAGGAAATGCCTATTATGTGGTATTGGCTAATGGTTCTGCAGTACCTTCTGTTGCCGAAGTAAAAGGGGCAACGGCTGCAGGGCTTGTTTCGTCAGGAAATATTAGCGTTACAACAGCGTCAACTGAATTCTCTGGCAATATTAGTTCGTTAACTCCAGGAACCACTTACGATGTTTATGTAGTAGCCGAGGATGATGAAACGGTTCCAAACACTCAGGCGACCGTTGCTGCAATTGCCGATGTTACCACAACCAATATTTTGGCAGAACCGGCAGCTCAGGCAACGGGTTTAGGTGTTGTATTGAATAATCAGACAACCATGACTTTGAGTTGGAATGATGCTACTGTAGCTCAAGCTCCAGAAGGATATCTGGTTTTGGCTAATACAACCGGTACTTTTTCCGATCCGGTAGATGGAACGGTACAAGCCGATGATTTGGACTTATCGGATGGTACTTCAATTGTGAATATAGCACAAGGGGTTGGAACAAAGCAGTGGACCAATGCCGTTGCCGGAACCACCTACTATTTTGTGGTTTACTCCTATACTAATAGCGGAACAGCTATTAATTACCTGTTGACTGCACCTCCAACCACTTCGGCCTCAACCCCAAAGCTGGTTTTAAACGCATTAAGTGCTTCAACTTATTATGCAGGAGATGCGGTAAACCTCACTTGGATTTCGGCCAACTTAACCACCTTAAAAGTAGAGATGTATATTCCTTCAAGTACCGAATGGAGCCAAGTAACTACTACTATTGCCGCCGATGGCAACGAAACAATTTCTATTGCTACTGATGCTGCTTATGCAACAACTTACAAAATGCGTATTAGTGACGCAACTAACGCAGCCGTGGTTGATAGCAGTGCTACATTTACAGTAAAAGCTGTTGCATCAACATTAGCCGATTTAATTGCCATGCCTGCAAACTCCATCGCAAAATATACCGGTAAAGCCACGGTAACTTACACAAGGACGGCTCAAAATCAAAAATACATTCAAGATGAAACAGCTGCTGTTCTTATTTATGACAACACAACAGCTCCCGGATATATTACCGATACTTATGCAATTGGTGAAGGGATTTCCAATGTTGAAGGAAAAGTTACCCTTTACAACGGATTGATTGAATTAGTACCTCAAGCCACAACTGGAGAAAAAGTAACCGGAAACCCGGTAATTACACCGGAGGTAAGGACTATAGCCAGTTTAACGCACAACGACCAATGTAAATTGGTTAAATTAGTGAATGTTGCTTTCGATCAGGCTGGGGCACAATATGTAATATCAAACAATTTTGTATATAATAAAAATTATGATTTTACAGGGTATCCAGTAGCTTCGTTCGCTTTCCGTACCGCTTTTTCCGAATCAGATTACCTTACCACGGCAATTCCCATTACTCCAGTTACTGCGGTAGTGTTAGTAGGTCAATATAACACCACCATGCAAGTTACTTCCCGTAATTTAGCCGATTTCCAAAGTGCTGAATCAACGGTGAGCTCCAGTGTTTATACCGTGGGAGCCAGCGATATTACTGCGGTTCCATACGATGCTACATTGGCCGTGTTTGAATCGAACCTTACTGTTGCAACCGGAGCTGTTTTTGAAACCTACGAAGCCAACGGAACAACTGTTGCTACCGATTTAGCTACAGGATATATAGTGAAAGTTACCGCCGAAGATGGACTTACCCAGCAAACCTATACCGTTACCAAAAATGCTGCCCTTACCGGGAAAGATTTTCTTTCATATTCTTTTGGAACCAGCGTTGGGGTACTTACCGACCCAGCCATTGCTGTTACGGTTCCTTACACCGCCGATGTTACCAATTTAACGGCTATCTTTACATTGTCAAGCGGCGCCACGGCAAAAATTGGAACTGACCTACAAGAAAGCGGTGTTACTGCAAATAACTTTACCAGTCCGGTAGTCTACACGGTAACCGCCGAAGATGGAAATACGAAAGACTGGACGGTTACGGTAACAAAACAGGCAACCCCTTCATCGGAGAAAGACATGTTGACTTTTTCAGTTTTGGGTGTTAATGCTACCGTTACCAATGGCGACCATACAGTTACTGCCACCTTGCCTTACGGAACGGATCGTTCCGCATTGGTTGCCACTTTTACCCTTTCTCCAGCAGCCACCGCCAAAGTAGGAGCTACCGATCAGGAAAGTGGTGTAACCGCCAACGATTTTACCAATCCGGTTACTTATACGGTTACTGCTGAAGATGCCACCACTCAGGATTGGGTAGTGACTATCACAAACGCGGCTCCAAGTGCCGATGCTGTGGTTTCATCATCGGTTTATACCGTGGGAGCCACCGATATTACCAACGTGCCTTTTGGTGAAACCTTGGCTACCTTCAAAACAAATATTACACCGGCTGCAGATGCCACTTTTGAAGTTTATCAAAGCAATGGAACTGATGTTGCTGTTGATTTGACTACCGGTTATAAAGTAATTACCACAGCTCAGGATGGAACAACCCATAAAACATACACCATTACCATTAATGCTGCTCCACTGGGTGATTTGTTCTTTTCAGAATATATTGAAGGTTCTTCAAGTAATAAAGCTGTTGAAATTTATAATGGAACCGGTACCAGTATTAATCTTGCTAATTATAAGGTTGAAACATTCGCCAACGGTTCAGCAACGGCTACTTATAGTTTACCACTTTCGGGTTCATTAGCTAATGGTGAAGTGTACATTATTGCTAATGCTAGCGCTAATGCAACAATTTTAGCACAAGCTGATGTAACAGCTACTATTACCTATTTTAATGGTGATGATGCTGTTGGTTTATTTAATGGTACTACATTAATTGATGTGATTGGTGTTATTGGTACCGATCCCGGTACTGCTTGGGACGTTGCCGGAACAACAGCAGGAACCGTAGAACACACATTGGTTCGTAAAGCAACCATTACCGAGGGGAATACCGATTGGACAACTTCAGCCGGGACCAATTCCGATGATTCTGAATGGATAGTGTATGCTCAAGATGAAACCACTTATTTAGGATCGCATACATCAGGTGATTTTGTTGCCCCAGTGGTAACTTTTGTCCCAGCAAATGGAGCTACAACAGTTGCCGAATCAACAAATGTTACCTTATCGTTTGACGAAGACGTATTTAATGCTGCCGATGGTTCTGTTGTTGCAAATGGCGATTTGGCTGCAAAGATTTCCTTCTTTGAAACAGCCACGCCAGCCAACACGGTTGCATTTACCGCAACTATTTCTGGCAAAGTGGTAACTGTTGATCCCACCGCCTATCTAAAGTTGGGTATGCAATATACCGTGTCGTTATTGGCCAATAAAGTGGAAGATGCCGACGGAAACGAAAATGCCGAAAGCAATGCAAGCTTTACCGTACGTCCGGCTAGTACCGATGCCACGGTTACTTCAACCGAATATAGCGTGGACAATGCCGGGAACACCATTTCAGGAGTCTCATTCAGCACAACATTAATTGGGTTCAAAAGCCTTATTGTTCCTGCCCTTGGAGCTTCTTTTGAAGTATTTTTAGCTGATGAAAGTACTGTTGCCACTGATTTGCAAAATGGTTATAAGTTGATTTGTACCGCCGAAGATGACGTTACTACAAAAACTTACACCATCAATAAAAATGCATCTGTAAATACCGAAACCAACGTTCTTACCTATTCGTTTACTGCCCAAACAGGAGCGGCTGCCATCAACGGGACCAACCATACCGTTGCTATCGAAGTAGCTTATGGAACCAATGTAGCAAATTTGGTGGCCGGCTTTACCTTGTCAACAGGTGCTACAGCCAAAGTGGGTACCGATATTCAAGTTAGTGCTGTAACCGCCAATAACTTTACAAACCCTGTGGTTTACACTATAACTGCCGAGGATGCTACAACTACTCAGGATTGGACCGTAACAGTTACTGTAAAAGCTCCCAATACCGATGCTACTTTGAGCGATTTGAAAGTGGAGGGTGCCACGGTAACCGGTTTTGTGGCTTCAACATTGGAATATACAGTAAATTATCCTTATGGAACAATCACCGTACCTGCGGTTGCTTTTGCTTTGAATGATGTAACAGCTACAGCCGTTCAAACCGATGCAACTGTAATACCCGGAGCTACCACCGTTGAGGTGACAGCCCAGGATGGTACCACCAAAATTACCTATACCGTTAATTTTGCCTGGGATGCAGCCAGCACCGAAGCTTATGTAACTTCCACCGTTTATACTGTGGATGGAACCGCTGGAACCATTACCAATGTTCCGTACAATGCCAGCCTGTCCGCATTTAAGTCGAACCTGACTCCGGCTGGCTTTGCCACTTTTGAGGTGTATGAATCGGATAGCACTACTGTAGCCGCAACTTTGGCTTCAGGTCAAAAAGTAATTGTTACCGCCCAGGATGGTGTTACAACCAAGGTTTATACCATTACCTTGAAAGATGCTCCTGCCTCTGATTTATTCTTCTCCGAATACATTGAGGGATCTGGCAATAATAAAGCTTTGGAGATATTCAACCCAACACTCAATGATGTTGATTTATCGGATTATGTGATCCGGATCAACGGAAATGGCAGTGCCTGGTCATCTAAATTTGAATTCCCAGCAGGAACAATCCTGGCAAGTAACGATGTATATGTTATTGCACATGCAGCAGCAAGTGCTACCATATTAGCGGTTACCGATTCCATTGTTGCCGATCCTTACGCCGGAGGCACCTCGTATGTCGTTGTTTTCAATGGTGACGATGTCCGTGGACTATTTAAAGTTAATGGAACCGACACCACATTAATTGATTTAATTGGTGCTTATGATATGGTTGATCCCGGAGCTGGGTGGAGTGTTGCTGGTATTACTTCTGCAACAGCTAATCACACGCTAGTCCGTAAATCAACAGTAATCAGTGGCAATTCCGACTGGACTGGCTCTGCCGGAACTTCAACCGACGATTCCGAATGGAGTGTTTTAGCACAAGATGATTTTTCCAATATCGGTTCGCATAGTTTAGCGGTAGTTGATGAAACGGCACCTGTTGTAGTTTTCAACCCTGAAAATGGGGCTACCGGTGTTTTAATCACTTCAATGGTTACCTTAACTTTCGATGAAAATGTTTACAAAGCTGCCGATGGTTCCTCTTTTACAGCCAATGAAGATGTTGCTTCATTGATTGAATTCTATGAAACGGCAACCCCATTAAATACTGTTGCTTTTACAGCTACCATTAGTGGAAAAGTTATCACCATTGTTCCATCAGCAAATTTGACAAATAACCTGCAATACTCTGTGGTACTTAAAGCCAATAGTGTTGAAGATTTATCGGGAAATGAAGCAGCGTTGGCTCAGGCATCGTTTACAACTATTGATGCAAACGCACCTGTTGTCGAATTAATAGCACCTATTGGTGGCGAAACCTATTATGCCGGCGATAATGTGAATATTACCTGGACCTCGGCTAACATTACCAATGTGAAGATTGAGGCGTATGTACCATCAAATGCTGCATGGGATGAACTGGTAGCATCTACCGATGCCACCGATGGAAATGAAACCATCACAATCCCTGCCGATGCGGCTTATGCTACAACATACAAAATCCGGATAAGCGATGCAACTAACAACGCTGTTGTTGATAGTAGTGCCGGGTTTACAATAATTGCTGTAGCAACTGACATTGCTCAATTGCGGGCAATGCCAAATGGCGCTGTTGCCAAATTAACAGGTAAAGCCGTTGTTACCTTTACTCAAAGTAGCCGCAACCAGAAGTTTATTCAAGATGCTTCGGGTGCCATCTTAATTGATGATTCAGGTGCAAAAATTACCACTGCTTATGTTCAAGGTGATGAAATGACCGGTTTGGAAGGTTCATTAACCGAATACGGAGGCATGAAAGAATTTGTACCAACCAAAGATCCTGGAGCTCCCACAGCAACAAGCATAACCATAACCCCACAGGTTATTTCTTTAGATGAATTTGCTGCTGATTTCGAATCGTTCGAATCGGAATTAGTGACTTTTGAAGAAGTTAAATTTGTTGAAGCCGATGGTACTGTTGCTTTTACAACAGGCAAATCGTTTGGATTAAGCGATGGAACAAACACCGCAAATTTCTATACCAATTTCTATCAAGCCGATTATATTGGCGCGGTTGTTCCAGTAACCCGGGGTGTGATTACAGGTATTGCGAATTCCAGAACAACAGGAAATTACATTACTTCACGTAACGCTACGGAACTGGTTTTCCCATCGAACAATGCCAAATTGAGCGACCTTTCGGTTGATGGTACAACCATTACGGGATTTAGTACCGATGTGTTTGTTTATACCGTGGAACTTGCATCATCAATAACTGTAGTTCCTACAGTAACAGCTACCGCAGCCCATGCAAATGCGTTGGTTGAAGTGGTGCCAGCAACAACCATTCCTGGTATTACCAAGGTAAATGTATTGGCCCAAGATGCCGAAACCATGCTTACTTATGAGGTACGGTTTACTTATGAAAACTTGAGCAACGATGCTACTTTGAGCGATTTGAAAGTAGATGACGTTACCATAGTTGACTTCGATAGTGCAACCATGGAATACACAGTAGTGTTGAACTATGGTTCCACAATTATTCCTACAGTTTCAGGAACTGCAAACCAGTCCACTGCCATAGTTGTGGCTACTCAGGCGGCTTCACTTCCCGGCGATGCTACTATTCAGGTTACTGCGGAGGATAAAGTTACCGAATTAGTTTATACCGTTCATTTTAAAGTAGCACCCAATACCGATGCAACCTTGAGTAGTTTGATGTTGGATGGTGTTGCATTGGAAGGCTTTGTTCCGGCAATTACCTCGTATGTTGTTGGTTTAACCAATCCAGCGGTAATTCCTGTGGTTTCTGCTGAAGCGAACGATTCTAAAGCCACACTTGTTTATGTTCAGGCTTCTGTAGTTCCTGGTATGGCAACAGTGGAAGTTACTGCGGAAGATGGAATAACTAAATTAATCTATAAAGTAACTTTTGTGGATGAAAGTCTCGGACACGATGCTACATTAAGCGATTTAAAATTGGACGGAACTACTATAGCTAATTTTGATAAAGCTATATTGGAATACAATGTTGAATTGGCTTATGGTACAACAACTGCACCTGTTGTGGAAGCAACTGCAACGGATGCTAATGCAGATGTTGTAACTGTACAAGCAACTGTTTTACCGGGTGATGCAACCATAACAGTGAAAGCAGAAGATGGTGGAAACATATTGGTTTATATCGTTCATTTTACCATAGCAGCTAACACCGATGCTACCTTGAGCGATTTAACCGTGGATGGGGTAACTGTTGCGGGATTTAATCAAAATACGTTCCAATATTTGGTTGAATTGCCTTATGGTAATGTTAATGTTCCTGTATTAAATGGAGTAGCTACCGATTCAAATGCCACAATCAATATAATTCAAGCAGGTATATTACCAAGCTATGATACGGTAATAGTTACAGCAGAAGATGGTATTACACAATTAACTTATGTTGTTCAATTTGCTATCTCTGCAAACACCGATGCTACGTTGAGTGACTTAAAAGTTGGAGGGACCACCGTAACCGGATTCAGTGCTTCAGTATTTGAATATAGCATTGAATTGCCTTACAACACAACCTCTGCTCCTGAAGTTGGAGCAACAGCTACTGATGTAAATGCAGATGTGACTATTACTCAGGCTACTAATTTACCTGGTGATGCTACTGTTTCGGTAGTTGCCGAAGATGGTGAAACAACATTGTCCTACTCGGTTCATTTCACCTTGGGTGCACAAACAGTATTTACTGTTACGTTCCATATTACCGACAACAGCAGTGCTCTTGTTGAGGGCGCAACGGTTGATTTTAATGGAGCCAATGTAAATACCAATGCTCAGGGAGATGCTGTATTTGCCAATGTGGCTCCAATTGCCGATGCACCATTTACAGTTACAAAAGGGGTGAATGTTTATGAAGCATACAGCAGTACATTGACCGTATCAAATTCCGATATTACGGTTGATGTGGTATTGATTTTGGTGGGAGTTACCGATCAAAACAGCTTAGTAAGCAGTTTGTATCCAAATCCAACCAACGGGAAAGTTTACTTGACTTTAAACCCTGTTGTGGAATCAGCTCAAATAACTATAACCGACTTGGGTGGTAAAGTTATTCTAAGTCAGGAATGGTTGCCCATAGAATCAACTATTGATTTATCGGGGAACAAACAAGGTGTTTATTTTATTAAGATTACTTCAGGAAATAGCACATTTACCGGAAGGATTGTACTTAACTAAATAGAGTTTTTAGTAACATTAAAGAGCCCGGCTAATTGTCCGGGCTCTTTTTATTATAGTTGGAACACCCTTGTGAATTCTATTTGTATGTGTATTTTAGCCAAAAAATTAACATGGAACAATTGATATTTGCAACCAACAATCGTCATAAACTGGAAGAAGTAAAACATATTTTATCAGGGCTTTTTCAAGTAGTAGGTATGTCGGAAGCTGGTTTTACCGAAGACATTCCCGAAAATGAGCCTACATTGGAAGGAAATGCCCGGACAAAAGCCCAATTTATCTATAACCTCACCAAATCAAATGTTTTTGCCGATGACACCGGCCTCGAAATTGAAGCATTAAACGGCGAACCCGGAGTTTTTTCGGCCCGATATGCGGGTCCAAGCAAAACATCGGAAGATAATTTGCAATTGGTTCTGCAAAAAATGAAAACGGCTGAGAATAGAAAAGCCCAATTTCGAACCGCTATTTGTTTGATTTTAAATCATAAGGAATATTTGTTCGAAGGAATTGTAAAAGGTACCCTATTAACTCAAAAACAAGGAGCCTCAGGTTTTGGCTACGACCCCATTTTTCAGCCTGATGGTTATGCGGAGTCTTTTGCACAAATGCCAATTAACTTGAAAAACAAGATTAGTCATCGAGGCTTGGCGATGCAAAAAATGGTGAGTTTTTTAAATAATATGGCTGAATAGTAGGATTAATAATTCTAACCTCTAACCTCTAATTTCTAGTTTCTGGTATCTAGTCTCTAACTACTGTCTTCAGTCTTCCAATTTCTAATCTCTAATTTCTAACCTCGAATCTCTAACCTCTTTTACTTCTTTTCCGGTTCTACAAAACTCAGGGTATATAAAATAGCTTCCAATTGGCGCACATAATTGCGTTTGTTAAATTTTGGGGCATAAACAAAGCCCTCCACGGTAACTACTCGATTATTTTTTTTATCCAATTGCGTAAAGCTAATAAACGGACCTCCCATAAAATCGCCTTCCATTTTCCACAAGCCTCGCAATTCGGCTGTATAATTGCCTTGTAATTCATACGACCGAAAAGTGGGGAATACTTGCAATTCTGTGGTCATATAGGAATCGGGCCGGGTACCATGAACAAATTGTTTCAAAAATTCATCCCGCTTTTTAATCAAATAGGTTGAAGTAAATGTTTCTTTATCGGTGTAATCGTAATAATAAACAAATATTCCTTGGCTTATTTCGGGAGTTTCCAAAGCAATCCAATGAAAACCGGTGGTATCCATATCGTACGAATATCCTTTAGGAATGGTCAAATGAACGCCTGTATTCTTTTCCAACTGTTTAATTAGCTTAATCTCCGGATAATCGGCATAATTGGCGGTGAGTCTATCGCGTTCAGCTTTCAACAATAAGCCAAGTATTTTTTGGTTGTTTTCGTTAAACAAACTATCAAAGCTTTCGCGGGTAGGTGCAATTAAAGTTATAATGGTTTGCGGCCTTGCCCACTTATCGTATTCTACGGTAATGCCTCTTTTTTTTACTGACGAACTAATGGAGGTAATAAGTATATTCCGGTGTATCCTAAATAATTCAGTAAAAGCTTTAGGAGCAATGTTAACTGTGGTAAAAAGGGGTTCACTTTGCGGTAGCCCTGGAGTGTCTTCCATTAAAAGAAATTTAATTGCTTCACCACTCGAAGTTTTCCAAAAAGAAGGTTCCATTACAACAATCACTTCACCGGGACTTCCTGAAACGGCGGGCAATAAACTATTTTTAATTTTTCCACGGTTGCAACCGGTTAATAGGACTGATATACTGAGCAAGAAATAGAGTGCTGTTTGTTTCATACCATTTTATTTTGTGTTCAAATATACAAAGTATTAGAAATTTGAGATTCAAATTTGTTGTCAAAGTCATTTAATGAGTCTTTTTTGTAAATAGTTCATAAAAAAAAAGTAGGTTATTGGGGTATTTCCCAACAAGTAATAGTATTTACCACATTATGATATTGTTATAAGGTGGATACTTCAAGTATTTTGTAACAACAATAAATTTTAAAACCGTTGCAGTTCACATCACGAATAGAACGATTCATATATTCAAATTAAAGATTCCTAAAACAACATGATAACAAGAGTAAGTTTATTTTTTTTTGACGAAAACATGCTTTAATTTTGATTTGAAGAGCTAAATAACTTAAAAACAAATAAGTCAAAACTATGTTATATGTACTTAAACCATTGCTGAAAAAATAAGAAATATAGCTTGAACAATTTACCAATGTGCATGTAAGGATATTTCAATACTCTTAATTAGGTTATCGGAAAGGAATGAAATTGAAGATTAAAACGATATAGAGTTCTTTTGAATTTGATATTTCCGGAGTTTTTTTGAACGGAAGTTGTTTTATCAAAACAATTTTTAGGAATATAGTAAGCGGCTATTGATGGTATTAAAAAGGATATTAAAACATTACATGAAATGAAAACAAAACTACTTTTATTAAGCGTTGCAATTTCAATGTTATTAAGCGTTGGATATTCTCAAACACAATTTTGGGGGACTTTTCCTGGTAGTGGAGTAGCTAAAACTGGGATGAATGGTGAAACAGGTAAAATATTTAAAACGGATTCCGTTGGAAAGAATTTAACTATAGAATATGAGTTTTCTTCAATGGGGGGACAGTCCCCTACGTACACAAAACTATGCGAAGCCAACAATGGAAAGCTGTATGGCCTTACCAGCAGCGGGGGTAGTAATAATTTCGGGGTTATATTTGAATTCGATCCAATTTCCAACGATTATAAAATTAAATTTGAATTCGGTGGTGCATCGGGCGAAAGCCCTAAAGGGAGTTTAGTAAAGGCTCCCAACGGTCTATTATATGGAACTACTTCAATTGGTGGTACTATTGGGTCGGGGGTTATATTTGAATACGATCCCTACAAAAACGAATATACAAAAAAATTTGATTTAGGTGCAGCTTACGGACAGAATCCCTATGGAAGTTTGACTTTAGCCGATAATGGTAAATTATATGGTATGGCCAGTAATGGGGGAAATGGTAGTGGCGTAATTTTTGAGTTCGATACCAAAAGCGGGATTTATAATAAAAAGGTTGATTTTTTTGGCTCAAATGGTGCAAACCCTTACGGTGATTTAATAAAAGCCACAAATGGTAAATTATATGGGATGACTACCTTTGGAGGGGGAACTTATGGTACTCTCTTTGAATACAATGCAGGGGCTGATACGGTTAAAACAAATGTTAATTTCGGCGGAATAGGTGGAGAATACCCCTATGGAAGTTTGATGTTATCCAGTACTGGTAAGTTATATGGAATGGCAAGTTCCGGAGGATTATACGGGGCCGGAATTGTTTTTGAATATGATATTACTGGCGATTCCAATATAGTAAAGTATAATTTTAAATATGGTTCAAGCGGTAGTTATCCTTATGGTAACCTTATGGAAGATTCCACACACCGTTTTTATGGAATGACCAATTCTGAAGGAGCCTATATGGTTGGAACACTTTTTGAATTTTTACCAGCCACTGATACCTGCATTGTTAAAGCAAATTTTAATTATGCCAATGGTGGTGGAAGTTATCCTTATGGGACTTTAATGCAAGCGTCAAACAATAAAATATACGGATTAACTTCATCAGGAGGTACAACCGGTTTTAGTGGTGTTTTGTTTGAATACGATTCCTCCAACGATACCATAATAAAAATAGTTGATCTCGATATATCGAAAGGGATAAACCCCCAAGCAGGCTTATTGAGAGCCGCCGATGGGAAATTTTATGGAACCACACAAAATGGTGGATTATACGGTTTTGGAGTAATTTATGAATACGATCCCAATTCACGTATATACTCCAAATTATTCGATTTTAATAATTCCACAAGCGGTGGTAATTGTTTCGGTGGTCTTATGCAAGCCTCTAATGGGAGCTTATTTGGCATGACAGACCAAGGAGGACAATATTCTTATGGAGTACTTTATGAATTTAAAATACCTACCAAAACATTTATTAAGCGTCACGAATTTAATGATACAACTGGTGCTTATCCTAAAGGGGAATTAATCGAGGGACTTACCGGAAAGCTATATGGAATGACCAATAGTGGTGGCTCAAAAACTAAGGGAGTATTGTTTGAATATGTTATTGCTGATAGTTCATACGCCGTAAAAGTAAATTTTAATGATACCACTACTGGAGGTTATCCAAATGGAAACCTTTTAAAAGCTAATAATGACACCTTGTATGGAATGACCAAATCAGGGGGCTTATATTATTCTGGTACCCTTTTCGATTTTAATATGACTACCGGTATATTTAATGTAAGAGTAAATTTTGATGGTTTAAACATTTCAACACCTTATGGTAGTTTAATTCAAGCGTCCAACGACACACTTTATGGTCTCTCTTATGGTGGGGGTATCGGTAATGGAACCTTATTTAGTTATAATATTAATTCACGTAAAGCAACAAAAAAAGTTGATTTCGACTGGAGTACTATAGGAGCTTATCCAACAGGTGATTTAATGGAAGCCAATAACGGAAAGCTTTATGGCATGACAGAAATGGGAGGTACTAATGGGAATGGGGTTCTTTTTGAATACAATATTGCTTTAGATACATTAATTGTAACTGACAATCTACTTGTCACCACAGGCTCTTCCCAAGGATCTTTGATTGAAGTTGGATGCAACACAATTTTTGAAACGGTATATTCCAATATTTGTTATGGGGAGATCTATACCTTTGGTACCCAATCTTTAACTAACCCAGGCACTTATAGTGAGACTTTTATTTCCGCAACAGGCTGCGATTCTATTGTAACCCTTCATTTAATCATTGATTGCCCTTCAAAAGCAGAATATTGGGGAACTACTTTAGCCGGAGGCGCCAATGGTTTAGGAACCATATATACGGTTGACGAAAAGGGGGAAAACCATATCCTGAAGTATTCATTTGAAGCTGGACCTAAAGGTAATTCACCTTACGGGGGATTAATTCAAGCCGATAATGGAAAGCTTTATGGAATGACCGCCTTTGGTGGGACTAATGGGAACGGGGTTATTTATGAGTACAATCCGAAATTAAAATCCTACACTAAAAAATTTGAGTTCGATGGAATGGTAAATGGGGCTAATCCGAAAGGGGATTTGGTTAAAGCACCCAATGGAAAACTTTATGGAATGACTGAATTGGGAGGTTTTAATAATGAAGGAGTATTATTTGAATATGACCCTGACAGCAATTTATTTGTTAAGAAAGGTGATTTTGATAGCCTTCCTTCAGGGGCAAATCCTTTGGGATCATTATTACTGGTAAATGACAGCTTACTTTATGGGATGACTCGCTTTGGTGGAGTTAATGGCTCAGGAGTGATTTTTAAATATAATTTCATCAATGAAACATTCAATAAAATGTTGGATTTTAGTCAGTTCACCACTGGCTCTCAACCTGTGGGCAGTTTATTGCAGGCCAACAATGGGTTATTGTATGGAGTAACTTCCAAAGGGGGTATGAATGATTTTGGGAAATTATTTGAATTCAATACTTTATCGTACCAATGTTCCTCAAAACACGAATTTTACGATTTATTTAGTGGAGCCTACCCACAAGGTAGATTGGTTCAGGCAAACAATGGAAAGTTATACGGGCTAACTGAATCGGGAGGCACAAACAATAGTGGAACATTGTTTGAATATGATTTTTATACCAATATGTTCTATACAAAAGCAAATTTCGACAGTACACTTAATGGAAAAAAACCCACAGGTTCTCTTACCCTATCAAAAACAGGAAATTTGTTGGGTGGTGCATCTTACGGTGGTGCGTCAAATAAAGGTGTATTGTTTGAATTTAATTTTGGAAACGATTCAATTGCTAACAAGCACAATTTTAATGGTACCAATGGGCAAAGCCCTCTTTTTGGTTCTTTATTGTTTGTTGATAAATACCCCATTTATGATACTATTTATGCCACAATTTGTAATGGAGAGAGCTATTATTTGGGTATTCAGCCTTACACAGTAGCAGGCAACTATATTTCAAAACTTGAATCTACTAGCGGTGTTGATTCCACAGTAATACTATACCTTTCCGTGAATCCTTCTTATAGCGTTCCAAAGATTGACAGTATTTGTCAGGGGAGTTCTTATGTTTTTGGGTCTCAAACTTTGACTACAGCAGGGACATACAACGAAAACTTCCCAACCATTTATGGTTGTGATTCTATTGTAACGTTAACACTTAGTTTGAAACCTGTTTATAAGGATACCCTTGTTGTAAGTATTTGTAAGGGTGAAACTTATAATTTAGGCAGTCAGATAATTGATTCTACCGGAGTTTTTACTGAGGTTCTTGTTACGGCTGCAGGGTGCGATTCAACGATTGTTGTAAACCTAACGGTAATACCCAAAATTCTGAGCAATATTAATGTCTCAATTTGCCAAGGCGGAAGCTATAGTTTTGGTGGAAATGCATTAACTGTTTCAGGGACTTATAAGGATACCGTTCCATCTGTAAATACGGGTTGCGACTCCATAATAACGCTCACATTAAATGTGAATCCAATTATATTAAAAAACATTAATGCCTCAATATGCCAAGGCGACAGTTATAGTTTTGGTGGAAATGCATTGACTGTTTCAGGGACTTATAAGGATACCGTTCCATCTGTAAACACGGGTTGTGATTCTATAGTCACGTTAACTTTAAATGTAAATCCTATTTATAGCGATACCCTTACTGCAACCATTTGCAAAGGAGACATCTATATTTTGGGTACTCAATCAATAACAGAAGCAGGGACCTATGTCGAGGCATTTCCTTCTCAATTGGGCTGCGATTCTATTGTAACAGTTATGTTAAATGTTGATTCCCTCCCCACAAAACCATCAATACCCATTGGTGATATTAACGTGAATAATACAGGGGATACTTCTACTTATACAACAACACCTGTTGCAAATGCAGATTCCTATAATTGGTCAATTCTACCCATAAACGCAGGTGTAATATCAGGAACAGGAAACACTTCTTCAATAGATTGGTCACCAACCTATTTTGGAATTGCAAAAATAGTGGTCCGTGGAGTTAATAATTGTGGCTTCGGTCCTTTTTCTGACACCTTATTGGTTACTGTTACCAGTATTCCGGTGGCACTATTTACCTATTCCGCAACAGGCTTAATTGTTACATTTGATAACCTATCGCAAAATGGAGATAAATATAATTGGTATTTTGGTGATGGATATCAGTCCAGCGATTTTGAACCAATACATACTTATTCCTATCCTGATTTTTATAATGTATGTCTTACAGTTACCGACACGGTAAGTCTTCAATCAGCCAATTATTGTTCTGAAATTATGGTAGGCGATACCAACTTGGTTTGTAAAGCATCGTTTAGCTATACTCAAAATGCCGATTCTGTATCATTTATAAATACAAGTCTATCGGAATTTACAGCCTTTAACTGGGATTTTGGCGACGGAACTTATTCTAATTTAGAAAACCCAGTTCATAAATACACTAAGGGTGGTTATTATTTAGTTAGCATGACTGGTTTTGATTCTAACACCGGTTGCAGCAATACAGCAATTCAGGAATTATTTATTGACTTAGGTCAGACCGAGGATTGCAATGCCAATTTTAAAGTTATAATTAATGGTGCAAACGCAACTTTTGTGAATTTATCTCTTGGAAGTTTTACCGATGTGTTATGGAGTTTTGGTGATAATCAATACAGTACTTCTACCGATTCAATTGCTCATAAATACAGTAAATCAGGATTCTACCAAGCTTGTATATCAATTTACGATAGCATCAGTGGATGTATGGATGAGTATTGCTCCGAAGTTCTTATTGACTTGAATCAGGGAGCGATGTGTAAAGCTGATTATTCATATTTTGTTTCAGGAGCCAGCGTATCGTTTAGCTCCAAAGCAACCGGAAATATAACCGATTACATGTGGGATTTTGGTGATGGTTCTTACGCTTTTATAGCCAATTTCGATCATACCTATTCTAAACCGGGTTTTTACAAAGTTAATTTTACCGTACTCGATTCAGTTACCGACTGCACCTCATCAATTACAAAAACAGTGGTTGTTACTCAGGGAGCTGAAAACCTTTGTCAAGCGCAGTTTACTTATTTTATTACGGGTAACAGTGTTGTCTTCAGCAATAGTTCCAATGGAAATTATACCGATGCTTTCTGGGATTATGGCGATGGAAATTTTAGTACTGACATTGATGAATCACACGTTTATGCAAAACCTGGGTTTTATTCCGTTACTCTTACTATTTATGATGCAATAAACAATTGCCTGAGTGAAACAACGAATGTTTTGGCTATCACAAGTGAACAGGAGGCTATTTGTAAAGCCGATTATACCTTCATGGTAACCGATAAAATAGTTACCTTCCAAAATAACTCCATAGGTGAGGCTGCTGAATTTTTCTGGGACTTTGGCGATGGCTTATACGGTTTCGAAGAAAATCCAAAACATACGTATGATGCATCCGGTTATTATGAGGTATCGTTGAGTACCTACGATAATCTAAACGATTGTTTCGATGAAAAGTCGGGAATTGTATTTGTGTACGATGCCTCTGTTGCCATGTGTAAGGCCGAATCTAGTTATTATCCTAGCGGTTATACTATTAATTTCACTTCTTCAGCTACCGGCGATTACAGCCAGCATTTCTGGGATTTTGGAAACGGTTTCAACAGCAACGAGTTAAATCCAATTCATACTTATGCTAAACCCGGATATTATGAAATTGCTTACTCAGTAATCGATACGGTGAACGGTTGTTTTGATACTCAAACAAAAATAATATTTGTTCAAGGAACAACAGGAGGAACTACCAATACCAGTATTAAAGCCGATTTCAGCTACTTACCCGGAAACGGAACCTTGCTGGTGTTATTTAAAGATAAATCAGTGGGCGAAGTAACCAACTGGTACTGGGACTTTGGCGACAATACTCCGGCAAATAATATGCAAAATCCGGAATACCTATATAGCATTAACGACTATTACCGGGTTTGTCTAACTGCAAGCAATTCATCGGCTCAGGAAACCAAGTGCGACTTTATTGCCGTGGGCGATGTTTCGCAAAGCAGTACCGCATACTTTACCTACTTTGCCGATTCGTTAACAGCAACAGCAAGGTTCAAGAACCAGTCGCTGG
>Ga0172379_10001123_pt1 | contig 57100 bp, 49 predicted proteins | sample GrowelOW334metaG_FD_119756 | JGI IMG/M metagenome (GOLD analysis project Ga0172379, IMG submission 119756) | Groundwater microbial communities from an aquifer near a municipal landfill in Southern Ontario, Canada - Groundwater well OW334 metaG | ecosystem: Environmental > Aquatic > Deep... | reverse complement strand
TTACGTATAAGCAGTTCTATAAATTTCTCCATCAGTGTAAGGATTTAGTGTAAATAAATGCATCCTTCACTGATGACGGTTTCGCCTGCAGCTATACCGTCCAGTATAATCACGTTCCCATTGCCGGCTGAAGTAACGCTGACTGAAGTCTTAACAAACCGCCCTTCGCTGGTCCGCTTATAGACATAAGTGTGGTCCTCCTCCTGCACCAGAGCATTGGCCGGCAATACAATGCCCTCCTGATGGGAATTGATGAAGCTGACCATGGTAAATGTGCCCGGTTTCAGATATTGCTCTGCATTATCGCATTCTATGATCACTTCGAGCGAGCGGGTTTGCTCATCAAGTATCTTTCCGATATAACTTACAAATCCAGGGAACGACTGTTTCGGATAGGCATCGATGGTGATTGTCACTTCATCCAGATGCTGTATCAGGCCCATTTTGCTCTCTTTTACCTGAGCAATCACCCATACTTTTTTCAGATCGGCAATACACACCATCGGGTCCGAATTCGCTGTCAGATACTGTCCCACCCTGATGGAATTCTTAACCACTTCCCCCTTAATCGGCGAAGTGACCACCATGGGTTTCCCGACTTCCGTTTTCTCGGCGTTTACATTATAAATCGATAAGGTAGCGATAAGGTTTTCCACCTGACCCTTTGAAATCTCAAAATTCAGCCGGGCCTCGTCGAGCTCTTTTTGAACTCCCACACCATGATCAACAAGGTCTTGCTGGCGGTGGAGGTTCATTTCGGCGACCTGTTTTTCCTCTTTTGCCTGCAGAAAGGATTTCACCGTTTCAAAAAATGCCGGCGAGTGAATGGAAAACAGGGGGGAACCAGCTTTCACGGTCTGACCTGCCTTGACAAATGATTCCACGATCCGGCCCTCAAAGGGAACCGCTATATCAGCAATGCACTCAGGTATGGCGCGCACGGTACCGGTGGTGGAATAGGGAATCAGCACGCTCTCCGACCGAAGCGTAAGCTGCTTGATTTTTTGGCCCACAGTTGATCGGCCTGGTATCAAAACAGTATCTCCGGATATAGTTATATCGGGAGTTTCGGAAGATGCATTTTTGGCTTGATGCGGCTTGCAGCCAATAAAAATTATTGCGTAAGCCGTTATGATTAATAGGTTTTTCATCCTTTTCGAATTGAATTTTAAATGATCAGGCAGGTGCAGCCTTTTGCTGAACCTGACCCAGGCAAACTGAGAAAAAGTGGATTAAGCGAACAGAATAACGGGGGGTGCCCGGAGCTGGATGATTGGCTCCTGCGATTGGTTGCGGCACGATGGGGCCAAAACGGCGTAAAAATGGGCACCACCGGTTTTCAGCGCAAACTGAAAAAATGCAATGGCAGCGGCCACGGTCAGGAAAAGCGATAATTCCTGAATGATGACCAGTGTGGAACTTGAATGGGTATGAGTGGGCTGACTTGTTGTGGTAATCGTACCTCCGTAAAAGTGCGAATGGGTAATCACCATATTGCCTACAACATGCGAATGCGGAAAAAAGGTGATGTTCACATAATAGAATGAAAACAGCACCAGCAAAAGGGTGGACAGGTATTTACGGTATCGGGCAGGAATGAACATCGGGCAAATATGCAGTATTTTTTTAACTAATGAATAAACAATCAGCCAAGTATGGTTGTTGTTTAATAAAAAGTGAAACAATTAAATCTAAAAATGCCAAGAAAACACGTTCAATTTTACTGGCTTTAGCCCTTGTTCTGGTTGCTTTCAGCAGCTGTTCGAAAATAAATGACGCTCTCACCGTTAAGGTTCCTGTTGATTTTACCAACGACCTGCAGGTTCACGACAGCACGTCCGGTCTTAAATCTACTGCCGGTTTTTATTTCTTTCAAGCGGACGCCACCTTTAACCCCTCTACTGATGCAACGGTGATACAATATAAATCGAAAATTAAAAGTATCACAGCCAGCGGGATTTCCTTTACTCCAAGGCTTTGTTGTATTTTGGGACATGCCTTCATGGACACTTAAAAATGGTGTTAAGGTTGATCTTCCTGCTCCTTCTTTAGGAACTTTAGCAGACATCTCAACCATGCTTGATGGCGACAAGGATATATTTATTCAATGGTATGGTTACCAAAATACACCCGTTAAACCCTATACTTTTTCTACCACTCTTAAAGCCGAGGTTATGGCCTACCTGCTAAAGCAATAAGGTTGGTAACAGCGAGATCCTACAGCATTTCCTGACCCCCTAATGAGTTGCTTCATGCTGTGAAAAACGGTCTGATATGGATCTTCGTCAACTATAGTATGTTAACCAAATCTTCTTACCTTTGCAACCTCATTACAAAAAGTACATTGATCATGGGAAAAGGAGACAAAAAAACCAAGCGCGGCAAATTATTCATGGGATCATACGGAGTTTCCAGGCCGAAGAAGACTGATAAACCGGCCGCCGTTAAGACCGAATCGAAGTAGAGCCGCATTAATGCGTCTCTAAAGGTTAGGGGTTAATGATATGGCTTCCATCGACGACAAACAGGAACAGTTTGACAGGCGGTATTTGCGCATGGCGCGGATATGGGCTGAAAATTCGTATTGTATCCGGAGGAAAGTCGGTGCGCTGATTGTTAAAGAACGTATGATCATTTCAGACGGGTACAACGGCACCCCTACCGGGTTTGAGAATATTTGCGAAGACGACGACAATCACACAAAGTCGTATGTTCTTCATGCTGAAGCAAATGCCATTACCAAAGTGGCGCAGAGCAGCAACAGTTCAAAAGGCGCAACGCTTTACATCACCGCTTCTCCTTGCCTGGAGTGCGCCAAACTGATTATTCAATCGGGCATTATCCGGGTTGTATATGGCGAGGAATACCGCATGAGCGATGGTATTGAGCTTTTACAGAGAGCCGGTATACAAACCATTTACCTGGCGGTAGAATAAACTGTTTCTACAAGATGTCAGGAAAAAATTCCAAAATTGCCATTTGGCTTCCGATTGTACTGGCATCATGCCTGGTAACCGGGATGTTTATAGGAAACCTGTTCAAGAATAACACCTCAAACCAATTACCGGTCAAGATTTTTACCCGCCAGGATAAGCTGGAATCCGTCATGGATTTCATCGAAAAAAATTACGTGGATTCGGTGAAGATGTATTCATTAACCGAAAAAATCATCCCGGTTCTTCTGGAAAATCTTGACCCTCACAGCATTTACATTCCGCCGCGCGATTTGAAAGTCGTCAATGAAACCCTGCGCGGGAATTTCGATGGCATCGGCGTACAATTTAACATGCAGAACGACACCATCCTGGTGATTCAGACTGTGAAAGGCGGCCCATCGGAAAAAGCCGGATTACTGGCCGGCGACCGGATCATCAGTGTGGATGGGGTGGCCGTTGCCGGGGTTAAAATGCCTGAGGACAGTATTGTCAGCCGCCTGCGGGGAGAAAGGAATTCCGAGGTTAAAGTGGGCATTTTCCGTAAACGGACCCGTGAAAAACGTGTTTTTTCGCTCAGGCGCGGAATCATTCCTGTTTCCAGCGTCGACGTGGGGTACATGGCCGCACCGGGCATTGGTTACATTAAAATAAATACATTCTCACAGACTACCTACCCTGAATTCCAGGGTGTTCTCTCCAAACTGAAACGTTCCGGCTGCAAAAAACTGATCATTGACCTCCGAGGAAATACCGGCGGGATAATGGATCCGGCCATACGCATTGCAGATGATTTCCTCGACAAGGGACAATTAATTGTTTATACCCAGGGGCATTCACGGGCAAGGGAAGAATACCGGGCAACCCAGGAGGATTCCGGGGAAGGGATCAGTCTGGCCATTTTAATCGATGAAGGCTCGGCTTCGGCATCGGAAATTGTTGCCGGGGCTATCCAGGATAACGACCGGGGATGGATCATCGGCCGCCGATCCTTCGGAAAAGGACTGGTACAGGAACAAGCCGTCATGAACGACGGTTCTGCCCTCCGGCTGACCACTGCCCGATATTATACCCCTACCGGCCGGTCCATTCAAAAACCGTACACACACGGTTCCGAAGATTATTACCATGATATCGCGCAGCGATACAAAAAAGGAGAATTTATGGTTGCCGACAGCATTCATTTCAACGACAGCCTGAAATTCACCACCCCCGGGGGACGCACGGTATTCGGCGGCGGAGGCATCATGCCCGATTTCTTTGTTCCATACGATACTTCCGGGATCACTCCATTCTTCCTCAAAATCAACTCTGCAGGACTTATCTATCAATTTGCCCTCTCCTATTCCGACATGCACCGCGATGAAATGCTTTCGTTCAACAAAGTGGAAGAAATCTCGGATTATCTGGATTCACAGGATGTACTGGGTTCTTTTAAAACGCATATCATGGCTAATGGCTTTGTTCCTTCGGCCTTTGAATGGAAAGAATCAAAGCTGATCATCAGAACACAGCTTAAGGCCTATATTGCGCGGAACTTCATCGATAACGACGGATTTTATCCAATCATTCAGGCGATCGACAATACCCTGAACAAGGCGATCGAAGTATTGAAGAATGATTCTCGTTAAACTTTACCTCCCCCGTTCTGTCAAAAGAATAAATATTAAGGAGGGTATCATGAAATTCAGAGTGTTAAGAACCGCAGGACTGTTGACGGCGTTGATGCTGTCAACCCTAAACGCTTCTTTTGTTTCAGCCCAACCGGGTAGGGGCCAGTTCAAGGGCGAAGGAAGGCCAATGAATAAAAATCAGATGGAAAAAATCAAGCTGACTGATGACCAGCAGAAACAGATGGCTGATCTTCGGACCGGCTTTCAGAATGAAATGGGGAAAATTAATAATGCAATCCGTGAAAAGGAAGCCCATCTGAAAACCCTGATCGATACTGAAAACCGGGATTCAAAAGATTTGGACAAGACCATTTCGGACCTGACCGGTCTGAAAGGAGACCTGATCAAAAAAGGGATTCTTCACAGGGATGCCGTTAAAAAAATATTAACTCCTGAACAGATGAGGATCTGGGACAGGAAAGCTCAGCAGCACATGCATGCCGGGGCAGCCGGCATGGGGCACCGCGGAATGATGAACGGCAACCGGTCGATGATGCGGGGTCAGAGGATGATGCGGGGTCAGGGGATGATGCGGAATGCAGGTATGCGGGGAGTGGGGAAGGAATAAGGCAGAGATTCGAACACCAGTTTTGAATTTTGTAGTTGAAGGCAGAAGGAAGCTCCGGTTATAGGAAATAGCCCGAGTGCAGATTTGAATAGTACCTTTGGCCAAAATTTTTCAACATGAAAAGACAAGCACCCCGGCTGATTATCTTCCTTCTTTCAGCAATTTTTCTGTCATTTTCGACCCACACTACTTTCGGACAGAAAGGTGAAAATTTAATAAAAATTGCGGTTACCACGGATGTTCATGGCGCCTATTTCCCCCAAGACTGGTACACCGGAAAATCCATTCCCGGCTCACTGTCGCAGGTTTCAACCTGGGCCCGGGAACAGAGGGCAATACCCGGACAAACCATTATCCTGCTTGATAACGGTGATCTGATCCAGGGTGATCCTGCTTCCTACTATTCCAATTTCGTCGACCGCACGAAGCCGAATATCGCAGCCCGGATCCTGAATTTTATGGATTATGAGGCAGGAACGGTGGGCAATCACGATCTGGAAGCCGGACACCCGGTTTATGATAAACTGGTTAAAGAATTCCAATTTCCGTGGCTTTCAGCCAATTCAATAAAGGCCGGGACGGATGAGCCCTGGTTTAAGCCATATACGATTCTCACCCATTCGGGCATCCGCATTGCCGTGTTGGGACTGACCACCCCGAAAATCCCGGATTGGCTGCCGCCCGCTTTATGGTCTGGTATGGAATTCCACGACATGATTGAGACTGCACGTAAATGGACCGAATTTATCCGCACTCATGAAAAGCCAGATCTGATGATCGGTCTGTTTCATGCCGGTGTGGATGCCACTTACGGCCAGCAGCAGGCTACCAGGCCTTTGAATGAAAATGCCTCTTCGCTCGTTGCACAAAAAGTTACTGGATTTGATATTGTTTTCACCGGTCACGATCACAGGAACTGGAACTTCCGGGTAGCTGATCCGAATGGTGATTCGGTGCTGATTCTCGGTTCCGAAAGCCGTGCAGGTGAAATCGCTGTTGCCACAATCGTACTATCACGCAAAGGAAAATCCACCGGTATATTATCAATATCCGGAACACATCAGGAAATGAAACCGTACTCGCCTGATCCTTTGTTTATTATTAAATTTAAAGGTTATATCGATTCGGTCCAGCAATATGTCGACCAACCGGTTGGGACCATTACTAAAGCTATTGCATCCGATGAAGCCTATTTCGGACCCACCGAGTTTGTCGACCTCATCCACCGTGCCCAGCTTGAACTTACCGGTGCCGATATTTCATTTACGGCCCCGCTCTCCTTCCGAGCCACCATTCCACAGGGACCAATAACGGTCAAGGATTTATTTAAACTTTACCGTTTTGAAAATCAATTATATACTATAAGTCTTACCGGTTCCGAAATCCTCGGATACCTGAATTACTCTTACTCCCTTTGGATGAAAACGATGACTGGTCCGGATGATCCTCTGCTAAACATGGAGCAGCAGGCCGACGGCACCTGGCGATTGAAAAGCGCCTATTATAACTTCGATTCCGCATCGGGTATTGATTACACTGTTGATCTCACCAAGCCTGTCGATCAGATGGTGAACATCAGCAGGATGACCGATGGCCGGCCGTTTGATTTGACCCGGACTTATAAAGTGGCGCTCAATTCCTACCGGGGCAGCGGAGGCGGGAGCCATCTCAGCAAGGGTGCCGGACTGAGTAAGGAGGAAGTGGCCAAAAGGCTGATCAGCGCATCCGATATGGATTTCCGTTTTCTGCTGACCGGATGGTTACGGAAGCAAGGCACCATCGACCCGGTTACGGCCCGCAATTGGAAAACCATTCCGGAAAATTGGACCCAAGCGGCTGCTAAACGCGATGCGCTGCGGCTTTTCCCGGCCAGGTAGAGAATGGAACGCGGATGACGCGGATGCCTGCGGCAACGCGGATTTACACGGATTTTTAATTTAAAGAGATCCGCGAAAATCAGCGCTCCCGAAGGGATCCGCGTCATCCGCGTGCCATTCTTTCAACTATACAATCTACCCAGTTGGTTATTTGAATCTGAATCTATAATTTCAGCGATTCTACGATTCAGTCTAAAACCTAAAATATTATGGCAAGTTTCCTGAACTCATCCATCGGGAAAAAATTCCTGATGAGTTTATCAGGGTTATTCCTGATATCTTTTCTGCTGGTCCACCTGGTGGTGAACAGCATGATCCTGTTCGACCCTACAGGAGAGCTGTTTAACAATGCGGCTCATTTCATGGGGACCAATCCGGTCATCCGAATTGTGGAACCGGTTCTGGCCATAGGGTTCATCCTGCATATCATTTATGCCGGGATCCTCACCGTTAAGAACCAGTGGGCACGGCCCGTCGGTTATGACAAACAACATGCCGGCAACAGCAGTACATGGGCCTCCCGCAACATGTTCGTGTTAGGATCGTTGATTGTTATTTTTCTGGTGATCCACATTTCAAACTTTTTTTGGAAAATCAAGTTTACCGGCAGCGAATTGCTGGAGAATGGTTCTGTTGACGGAGTTGAAAACACCTATAAACTCGTCACCACTTTTTTTACGACCTGGTGGTGGATTGATGTTGTATATGTAATCGGGGCTGTTGTTCTGGGAATACACCTGACGCATGCCTTCTGGGCTGCCTTTCAGACGCTCGGTCTGAGTGACAACCGCTGGCGGAAGCGACTCGATGTTATCAGCTGGATCTATACCATCATCGTTGCCGGAGGGTTTGCTGTCATTCCGCTCTGGGTACTGTTTTCATCCATGATCAAATAAATTAGCCAAACATGAACCTCAACTCAAAAATACCATCGGGACCATTGGCTGAAAAATGGTCGAAATATAAATCTTCACAAAATCTGGTCAATCCCGCCAATAAAAGGAAATTCGATATTATCGTGGTGGGGACCGGTCTGGCCGGGGCATCAGCAGCCGCTTCGCTTGGCGAGCTGGGCTTTAGAGTGAAAAACTTTTGCTATCAGGATAGTCCCCGGCGCGCGCATTCGATTGCCGCCCAGGGGGGGATCAATGCCGCCAAGAATTATCAGAACGACGGCGACAGTATTTACCGGTTGTTTTACGATACCATCAAGGGTGGCGATTACCGGGCCCGCGAAGGGAACGTTTACCGTCTGGCCGAAGTGAGTAACCAGATCATTGACCAGTGTGTTGGTCAAGGGGTTCCGTTTGCACGCGATTATGGCGGATATCTGGATAACCGGTCGTTCGGGGGAGCTTTGGTATCCCGTACCTTTTACGCCAGGGGCCAAACCGGACAACAGCTGCTGCTGGGTGCTTATGGAGCCCTTAACCGCCAGATTGCGGCAGGAAATGTCACGATGTACACCCGCACCGAGATGATGGATGTTATTCTGGTTGATGGCATTGCCCGCGGTATTGTTACCCGTAACCTCGAAACCGGCGCGCTGGAATCGCATTTTGGACATGCTGTAGTACTTGCAACAGGTGGTTATGTAAACGTATACTTTCTCTCGACCAACGCGATGGGTTCCAACGCGAGTGCCATCTGGAAAGCCTATAAAAAGGGAGCTGCATTTGCCAATCCGGCATTTGTGCAGATTCATCCAACCTGCATACCGGTTCACGGAGAATCGCAGTCGAAACTGACCCTGATGAGCGAAAGCCTCCGGAACGACGGCCGTATATGGGTTCCCAAAGAAAAAGAGGATGCTGAAAAGATCAGGGCCGGCAAACTTAAACCAACCGATCTGTCGGATGAAAAACGTGACTATTACCTCGAGCGTCGCTATCCTGCTTTCGGGAACCTGGTTCCACGCGATGTGGCATCACGTGCCGCTAAAGAAAGATGTGATGCCGGTTATGGCGTAGGTTCAGGTCAGGCTGTTTACCTTGATTTTAAAGATTCCATTAAAAGATTGGGGAAAAAGCTTATCGAAGAAAGATACGGCAACCTGTTCCAGATGTATGAAAAAATCGTGGACGAGAATCCGTATGAAACCCCGATGATGATTTATCCCGCTATCCATTACGCCATGGGCGGATTGTGGGTCGATTATGAACTCATGACCACCATTCCGGGGTTGTTCACCATTGGCGAAGCCAACTTTTCTGATCATGGAGCCAACCGGCTGGGTGCTTCTGCACTGATGCAAGGACTTGCAGACGGCTATTTTGTGCTTCCGTTCACCATTCAGAATTACCTGGCGTCGCAATTATCGGTACCGCGCATGGATCCGGCAAAACAGCCTGAATTCGGAGCTGCGGTGGAAGCTACCAAGGCATGGAATTCCAAACTGATGGGTATCAGGGGATCGCGTTCGGTTGACTCGATACACAAAGAACTGGGATCAGTCATGTGGGATCATGTCGGAATGGGCCGAAACAAAGCCGGACTGGAAGAAGGGATCAAAAAGATCAAAGAGGTTAAAGATCTTTTCTGGAATGAAGTCCGGATCCCCGGAAAGGCGGATGCCATGAATGTTGAGCTTGAGAAGGCCAACCGGGTGGCCGATTTCCTGGAAATGGGCGAATTACTGGCCAAGGATGCCCTGCACCGCGAAGAATCGTGCGGCGGACATTTTCGTGAGGAACATGCCATGTCGGACGGAGAAGCCAAACGAGATGATGAAAACTTCAAGTATGTGGCTGCATGGGAATACGCGGGACCGGGCAAGGAGCCTGTTCTTAACAAGGAACCGCTTGATTATGAGTTTATCCAAGTAAAAACTAGGAACTATAAAGAATAAGAGTATGGACCTGACATTAAAAGTATGGCGGCAGGAAAACCGCAAGGCAAAAGGACGGTTTGAAACCTATTCGCTGAAAAATATCTCCCCTGACAGCTCTTTCCTCGAGATGCTCGACGTCCTGAATGAGCAGCTGATTATGGGCAATCAGGAACCCGTAGCATTTGACCACGACTGCCGTGAAGGAATCTGCGGCATGTGCAGTTTATTCATCAACGGCCGGGCACACGGACCGGATGAGGCTATCACCACCTGTCAGCTTCATATGCGCAAGTTTAAGGATGGGGACACCATTGTTATCGAACCCTGGCGCGCCGGAGGATTCCCTGTTATCAAGGATCTCATGGTCGACCGCAATGCTTTCGATCAGATCCTGCAGGCCGGCGGATTCATTTCGGTGAACACAGGATCGGCCCGGGATGGCAATAATATACTGATTCCGAAGCACAAATCCGATGAATCTATGGATGCTGCGGCCTGCATTGGCTGCGGTGCCTGTGTGGCTACCTGCAAAAACTCGTCGGCCATGCTTTTCGTAGCGAGCAAGGTATCACACCTGGCACTTCTACCCCAAGGAAAACCGGAAGCGGTCCGCCGTGCGAAAGCAATGGTTGCCAGAATGGACGAACTGGGGTTTGGAGCTTGTACCAACACCGGTGCATGCGAAGTGGAATGCCCGAAGGGAATATCGATCGCACATATTGCCAGGCTGAACAGGGAGTTCCTGATCGCCAACCTGAAGCCCTGATACTTGTGAAGGCAAAAGGCAGAAGGCAAAAAATAGTCTTAGGTCTTAGGACTTAAGAAACAAGAAGGAAATAATCAGCTCAGAACACGGCCTTTCTTAAGTCTTTAATTCTTAAGACCTAAGACTATTTTTTGCCTTCTGCCCTCTGCCTTCTGCCTTTCTCCTCAACCCAGCCCCTCAACCTCCTTAACCGTCTTCGGCACCGCCCTTCCCAAAACACGGCATCCCGCCTCGGTGACCAGCACGTCATCCTCGATACGGATGCCGCCAAAGTCCTTGTATTTCTCCACTTCAGCATAATTGATAAAATCCGTATGCTGTTTTTCCGCTTTCCATTGATCAATCAGGGCGGGAATAAAATAGCAGCCGGGTTCAACCGTGAGGACAAAACCGGGTTTCAGCCTCCGTCCCAGCCTCAGGAAGGCAAGTCCGAACTGGCTGGCCGGCTGGATTTCATCATCATAACCCACGTAAATCTGCCCGAGATTCTCCATGTCATGAACATCGAGTCCCATCATGTGCCCCAATCCGTGCGGGAAGAATAAGGCGTGAGCCCCGGCAGCGACGGCCTCCTGTGTGTTGCCCTTCATCAGACCGATTTCTTTCAGGGCATCAACCATTACGGTTGCAGAAAGCAGGTGAATGTCCTTGTAAAAAACTTCCGGTTTGATTGCTTTTATGGCTTTCAGGTTGGCCTGCAGTACAGCCTCATAAATAGCTTTCTGCAGGCTGCTGAATTTCAGTCCAACCGGAACGGTTCGGGTCAGGTCGGAAGCATAGTGCATGCCCGTTTCACATCCGGCATCAACCACCATCATTCGCCCTGCTTCCAGTATTCCGCTATGGTCATGATTATGTAGCGTTTGTCCGTTCATGCTGAGAATGACCGGAAAAGAAACCGGTCCGCCATGGGCCAATGCAATCCCTTCGATGGTGCCGGCGATCGCCTGTTCCCAGGTGCCGGGCAGAGCCATTTTCATGGCAGTGGTATGCATCAGATAAGCCGTATCTATGGCCTTTTCGATCTCCACGATCTCAAATTGGTCTTTTATCGATCGCTGGGCAACGACAGCTTTAATGAGGCTCAGCGATGATCTGGCTTTCAGCCCGGCTGCCGGAATTTTAGTCAACCGCTCAAGTTCCAGCATGGTTTCACCCCGGTAGGGCGGCGTAAAATGAATTTCCCTTCCCCGGGCAATCGCTTTTGACATCATTTTTTCCAGATCGGCATATGGAGCTGTATGGGTAACTCCAACTTTGGCGGATAAATCAGCGATGGAGGGTAAAACTCCCATCCATATAATGTCATCCATATCCACATCATTCCCGAAAACCCAGTCTTCGTCCGAATCCAGGTCCACCACTCCGGCCAATCCGGCGTGATCAAGGCCGAAATAATACAGGAAGGTGCTATCCTGCCTGAAATGATACTGGTTAGCCGGATAATTGAATGCAGCATCAACATGACCAGGGATTAATATCAGCCCGCTTCCCATAATTTTACGAAGCACGGTCCTTCTTTTTACATAAACTTGTGAATCAAACATGATGGAAATATTTTAAATCGAACGAATATACGGCAAATCAGCAACCTCTTTACTGCCGGGTAATGGTTTTTATCTTGATTTTGCTTATTTTCCACCTGAATAGAGAACGATGCACTACCGAAGATTACCGACGACCGATGTGGCAAGGCTTAAAGCATTGCATGCCTGTACGCGCATGGGAGAAATCTCCAGTTTGAACGAGTTGGCCTATCCGGCCGCATATATTCATACTTTACGGAATATCATCAACAAGCTTGAAGGTGCCAAACATATTCAAAATCAGGCCCGTCGGCATAAAATCGCTGTTTATCGTGAATATCAACCGAACCTGGTAAAAACCCGGTTGTACCTGTCACACTTTATTCAGGTTCTCAATTTTGCCATCATACGTGAAGAGATACCGGAATCCGTGCGTGAATTATATGGATTGGAGGAACATGGTAACCGGCTGCCTGAAATACGTACCGAAGCCGAGATCCTGGAGTGGGGCTACAAGATCATTGAGGGAGAGAACCGGCGATTGAAAAAAGGGGGAATCCCGGTCATGACACCGAATATTGCCCGTGTCAAAGTGTGGTATGACCAGTTTAAGGAGGGCTATTTTAATCAGCAAACCTCTATAAAGAACACGATTCGTTCCGATCAGAAAATGATCGAAGTAAGAAAAGAGGTTGATTCCTTACTGGCCAAGGTATGGGACAGCATCGAGAAATTTTATGCGGACCGGCCTGAAGAGGAAAGGCGGCAACTCTCACAAGCATACGGTATTGTATATATCCTTCGGAAGAATGAAAAGATAACTGTGTAAGCAGCTATTTCAGGAGATTATCAATTTCCTTTTTCAGGGTCTCGAATTCCTCTTTTTTAAATCCCATCGAGACTAAAACCAGACGGCCTTCCTTATCAAAAAGGTAATTCCTTGGAATAAAGCGGGTTGCAAACTTCAGGTAAACTTCCTTTTTCTCGTCCAGGTAAAAGGGCATGGTCCACTTTTTCTTTTCCACATAGGGTTTCACCTTATCCAAAGGCTCTTCCCGGTCAATGATCACAAGAATGAAATCCTTGTTATCCTTGTATTTGGCCCAGATATCCTTCTCAACCAGCGGGAGTTCCTGATTGCAGGGAGGACACCAGGTTGCAAAAAAATTAATCAGGACAATTTTCCCATACAGGTCATCGGAAGTGAGTGTCTTGCCATCGATCGACTTCAGGGCGAACTCCGGCATGTCGGAACCCACTTTCAGGAGGTTGGCGGTATCCTTGGCGGTCTGGCTAAATGCGGGATGCATGACTGATACCAGGATCATTAGGAAGAGTAGCTTTTTCATATGGAGTGAATTACGATAAATCCCAAATAGCAAAATACAAAAAACAAATAAACAACAATATCCAATGCCAAAATCTCAACCGTTTCAATCAGCATTTACTCCGTTTGTAAAATTGAATATTGTTTATTGGAGCTTATTTGTAATTTGCTCATTGTCATTTGCGATTTGATTCTGTGTGTTGCCTCTTGTTTGCCAGTAAAAATACAGGATGGCCCCAATGCTCAGAAGGAGTGCCGGTATCGCCCAAATCCAGGCCTCCGGGCCGGTGCCGATCTCATCGAGCCCGGCAGGATCAAACCGGTCGCGGAAAAAATAAGTCAAGGTTACCGGCAGAAAGTTATTGATCCCGTGGGCCAGTATCGGATACCAGATATTTCCCGACCACCAGAAAAGGTAACCAAAAAGGACTCCGAGAACAAAACGGGGAAGAAAACCATAAAACTGCATATGAAAAGCCGAGAATAGAATGGCAACAACCACAATGGCCACATGTGGATTGCGGAACCATTTGTGGAAAAGCTTCTGAAGGACCCCGCGGAAGAAGAACTCCTCCCCGAAGGCGGGTATCAATACCACCATCAGGACATTGACCAGATATCCCGCAAAGCTATTTACCGTGAGAAAAGCTACGGTAAGTTGTCCGGCCTGCTCCTCCGTTTTTTTCATCCAATCTTCGAGCCCCGCCATGAATGCCGGTAATTGAAGCTCCCCGTTGACAACCGAAAGAAGGTTCAGGACCGGCATGATCAGGACTGCCAGTATAAGAACTACCGTCGCGAGGATCTTGTCGGGCCCCTTGCTGATACCCAGGTAAAGCCATGGATTCCTGAGGATGAACCAGCCAAAAACGATCGGAGGGACCACGAACATGGAGAGTGACTGGGTTATCTGAAGAAATTTCAGGAGCGGTACATTGGCCGGATCGGAAATGTCCATCAGCTGTATCCATTGAGCCAGCGGAACCCTGAAAATTACGATTCCGGCAAGGATCGACAACAGCATGACAGCCAGCACACTGATGACGGTAATCAATACAAGCGTTAATATTTGGATGGCAGGATGGCGCGAACTCAGGTATTGGTTTTCCATGAGTTCAAAACTAATAAAAATGTTGAAGCCGGCCGGGATGGAAAACCATACCCGGACCGGCTCTGAACAAATAAACCGTAATAGTTAAATGAAGTAGTAAAGTTGAGATTCGAACGCAGAATTCTGAGTTTTGAATTATCAGATTCAAGTATTTATGAAGTACGAAATTTAAACTTCATAATGACCTGGATCTCTAACTCGGCATTCGTGATTCTGCATTCGAATCTCATCTTTAACCCTTTACTTCTGTACCGATTCTTTTTTTAACACACGTGTCAACCCGTCCGGTGTCATGATCCACTCTTCTCCAACCAGGTCACCCGACCAAGTATCTTCTGAATTCTCGACTCCATACAACAGATATTTAAGGCTTTTGTCGAGGTAAATTAAAGCGCCGGCAGGCAGGTTAACGGTAACCTCCACCTCCTGGGCATGAAACCGGTTACGCTCTGAAAGGCGGTAAACCGGATCGACCACCAATACCGAGTCCTGCAATGAGCAGGTATAATTGATCTGTTCTGCATATTCACGGGCATCTCGGATATTGGCCCCTCGGGCGGTTTTCCTGATTCTGATACCGGCTGTTGAATCCTGGGTATATTCAATTCTGACCGTCGGGCGAATGAGCAGGGTTACTGAATCATTCTCGCGTGAAATCCAGAATTCATTATGGAAATTATACTCATCCATGTTATCATTGATGTCGGCAGGATAAGGCAATGACTTCATTACAAGTCTTTTGCCTTGAGGAAGTACCAATACTTTATCTTCAGTCGTCCTGCTTTGCTGTGAATATTGAACCCCTTCATTGATCGCAAGCACGATGACGACGATCAGGGTAATCAGCCACAGGCCGGAAAGACTCAAGGCGCCAACCCGGTCACGGGTTTTAAAACGGAAAATGATCTTCACTACCCCGTAAATCAGTCCGATCAGGGGAATGGCAACAAGCAGGATCAGTCCGATCACCCCAATGGTAGCGGCGGTTGGTGATACAAAAAAGCCTACTGCTTCATTCAGTCCGATACCATTCAGATTCCAGTCGGAGTTAATAAACCAGGCTTTACCGCTCACGGCCAGACCGATCATGGATCCCAGAATGGCTATACCGGCAATGATGAAGGAAAACGCGATAATAAATCCAATAATTTTTATGAATACCAGCGCTACCCGGGCCAAGGCATGGACCATTCTTCCGATCACCGTTCCCTGGCTTCCACGCCTTGCCTGTGGCTGAAAATCAGGATCGGCAGGATCGTAAGGGTATTCCTGACGTACCTGTCGCTCGATATTATAGACGTTGACGGGTTCCCCGTACATTTCCAGTTTTTCGGCAGCTGTCCGGGCTTCCGGTACTCCTATCCAGAGAACAAAATAGATCAGGATTCCGGCTCCATAGGCCAGGGTAAACACCACGAACAGGATTCTTACGAAGAGAGGATCCACCTTGAAATAGGCGGCCAAACCCGAGCAAACACCGGCGATGCGCTGATTCGACGGATCGCGGTACATGCGTCGTCCACGACCCGGGTAAGGCGGGGGCAAAGTTGGCGGGGCCTCTTCTGCGCCAGCTTCGCCAATGACTTCCGGTTCGCCCATGACTTCGATGACTTCTTTGGCATCCGCGAGATTTATCACCTCCTTGCCGGGAACCAGTTTCTCCTGAAACAGCTCGGCCATGCGGGTTTCAATATCATTAAGGATTTCCGATTCACCGGGAACCTGGCTGAAACGCAATTGCAGCTGGTCGAGATAGTTCCTTAAAAGATCATAAGCATCATCATCGACATGGAGGACCAATCCGCCGAGATTTATTTTTATTGACTTTTTCATTTCAGCGGATTTAGGATTGTTGGTTAATCAACGCGACAGCTTTTACCAAATCTTCCCACGAAGAATCCAGGTCTTTCAGGAATTCCCGGCCGGCATCGGTCAGTTTATAGTATTTCCGCGGCGGGCCCTGGGGCGACTCTTCCCACCGGTAGCTCAGGAGGCCGGCATTTTTTTGCCGGGTCAGCAAAGGATAAAGGGTTCCTTCCACAACGATCAGCCTGGCATCCTTCAATTTTCGCAGGATATCGGTTGCATAGCAATCCTGCTGATTCATGATCGTGAGGATGCAATACTCCAGAACACCTTTCCGCATCTGGGCTTTTACGTTTTCAATTTTCTCGTTTTCCATGACTTATATATATTAATCTCTTTTTAATGAACCGAGTCCGGAAATATTTTTATGAATCTCCGGTTCGCCTCGGTAGCGCACAGATCCAACACCGGAGATGGAAACATCGAGTTTTTCTTTGGCATAAACCCTTGCGCCGCCGGCTCCCGACATATCCACCTCGACATCGCGGGCAATCAGGTCAAGGGCATCCACATCGCCCGCTCCCGACAATTGAACCCGAAACTCATCCACCTTTCCCCTAAAATCACATTCAGAAGCACCCGAAAGGTCTATTTTCAGGCTCTTGGCTTCGATCTCAAAATCCAGCCTTGCAGCACCGGTGACCAGTATATCCAGGGAGCCCAACCGGAGCACCGAGTCTGAAACCATTTTTATGGCTCCTGACAATTCCATTTTTTCAAGGTTCTTGACCCCGATATACAGGTTCTTCTCACGTGCCTGAAAAATACTCAGACGGGTTTCAATCCTCAAAGTCGATCCCTCTTCGCTTACCCTGACGATATCATACAGGTTTTCATCCATTTCCATCTTCAAAGAGGGTTTGTCGGACGGCTCCAGAATGACGTGAAAGTTTCCGGCTATTACCAGGCGCGTAAAATCGCCGACTTTTTCATTCCGTGTTTCGACTTTGCCGTTTCCAACGATTCCACCCTGACAGCCAGCGAGCGTCAGGATCGCGACGGCAATGGTTATCAAAAGGGTACTGATACTGAATGTTGTTTTCATGGCTGATATTTATCAGAAATAATTTGATCCGGTTTTCATTTCCCTGATCTGCTCCATGGTGGTTGCCTGTGGCAGGGCGATCCAGAGTATGATATACAGCAGGAAGCCAAAACCCATGAACAGGCCGATCACAAATAAGATGCGGAGTAAAAGGGGGTCCGTATTGAAATAGTAGGCTAATCCGGAGCACACGCCCCCAATGGATTTGTCCTGCCCGTCACGATACATTCGACGACTGCGCCGGCCTCCTTCGTAAGGATTGGACCAGTTCTGCGAATAACGACGTCCACCGTCGGTCCGTCCGCCAATGTCCTCAGGTGCGCCAAGCACTTTAAGCACTTCGCTCACATCCGCGGATGCGACAACCTGACGGAGCGGTTTAAGCCTCTCGGTAAAAAGTTCCGCCATGCGTGTTTCAAGATCGTGCATCACTTCGCGTCCTTCAACGCTCGACATGAACTGCCTCTCTACTGCACTCAGGTAGTCTCTCAGAATTTCATAGGCATCGTCATCTATATTGAAGATGGTGCCTGCAAGATTGATTTGGATAGTCCTTTTCATAACACACTAGTTTAATTGTTCAGAATACATGCTTTAACATTGTTATCTCCTATGCAAAGATATGTTCAAATATTTATACCTTGTATCACATAGTACTAAATATTTTCAATTATTTTATTAACCACCTGATTATCAACAACAAAATTTTTCGTCCCGACATAAAAAAGCCCCAGACTTCAGTCTGAGGGCTTATCTCTTTCTTTTCTAACTAACCCCAGGCTTCAGCCTGGGGGGGGGCCACACAGTGCCCTATGATCCGCTACCAACCTCTACCCGACAAATTCGATCCAACCGTAAGGATCAGGCAGATCGCCCGTTTGGATCCCGGTAAGCTTGTCATACAACTTCACCGATACCGGTCCGGGTTCACCATTTTTACAGTACTGGTAGCTTTTCCCGGATAATTCATCCACTATGGTTTTTACCGGGCTGATCACGGCAGCCGTTCCGCAGGCACCCACTTCATCAAAAGTTTCCAGTTCTTCCACCGGAACGGGCCGGATTTCCACTTTCATGCCCAGGTCGCGGGCAATCTGCTGGATGCATTTATTGGTAATGCTGGGAAGTATGGAATGTGAGGAAGGAGTAATATAGGTGTTATTCTTTATCCCGAAGAAATTGGCCGGACCGGCTTCATCGATAAATTTCTTTTCCCGTGCATCCAGGAAAAGAGCGGAGGCATATCCCTTTTGATGGGCGATATCCAGTGCGCGCAAGCTGGCGGCATAATTTCCGCCAACCTTGATGTGGCCGGTACCCAGTGGAGCGGCCCGGTCAAAAGTATGGGTGATCATCATATCAACCGGTTTGAACCCCTCTTTAAAATAGGGACCCACCGGGGTGACAAAAACGAGGAAAAGGTATTCTGATGCGGCCTTAACGCCCACCTGGGCTCCCGAGCCGATCAGTAAAGGCCGGATATAAAGAGAAGCGCCTGAACCATAAGGAGGGACAAACCGCTTGTTCATTTGGACTGCCTTTACGATAGCCTGATGAAAAAGATCATCCGGAACCTCAGCCATCATAATCCCCTCGGCCGACTTCCCCATGCGATGACTGTTTTCATCCCAGCGAAACAGCCTGATCTTGTTATCCTTGCCCATAAATGCCTTCATGCCCTCAAAGGCTTCCTGTCCATAATGAAGGCCCGTGGCGGCCATATGAAGGTTGATATATTCCGAAGAGGTGATTTCGAGTTCTCCCCATTTCCCGTCGCGATAGTAACAGCGAACATTATAATCGGTTTTCAAATAACCGAATGGAAGGCATTTCCAATCGAGAGTTTCCATAATAAATATTGAAGAGTTAATTTTTTGGAATGATCAAATGTAGTAAAATTGTGCCACCTAACAGGTGATGTTGCCACATAGATCAACCCACATACAAAGATGAAGAACCTCGTATTCGTTACCAACAACAAGCATAAACTCTCGGAAATCCGGCAGATTCTAGGGGATAGATATACGATCCTGAGCCTCGGGGATATTGGATTTAATGAAGAAATAGACGAAACCGAGCCGGATCTGGAAGGAAATGCGCTGCTGAAGGCCAGGCATATTCATGAGCGTTACGGATGCGATTGTTTTGCCGACGATACCGGTCTGGAGGTGGAGGCTTTGGATGGGGCTCCCGGTGTTTATTCAGCCCGGTATGCTGGGGAAAACGCATCCTATGCCGACAATGTCAAAAAACTTTTGGAAGCGATGAAAGACCGGGACAACAGGGCGGCAAGCTTCCGGACGGTAATTGCGCTGATCATGGATAACAGGGAGCATTTGTTTAATGGGACGGTACAGGGCGAGATACTCACGGAATGCCGGGGAACAACCGGTTTTGGATATGACCCTGTTTTCAGGCCGGTTGAATCAAAAAAATCATTTGCGGAGATGCCGGCTGAAGAAAAGAATCAAATTTCACACCGTGGCCTGGCGGTTGCACAGTTGCAGGCGTTTCTCCGCAATACAGCGTATGAAGCAAAATAAATAGACTGTTATAGAGTTATTGTAGCGTGACGGGGTCCCCGCCTTCGCGGGGATGACAATGCTTCGGATTGGGAGTTGAGGTTTGGGTTTTGAGATTTATTTGTATTTTGTTGTTTGTTTTTTGGATATTAAGCACTTATGCAAAAGCTAACTGCTATTCTATTAATGCTGGTTTTAGCCTGGCCTGGTAAAAGCCAGACGCGTGTGGGTGAATGGCAGGATCATCTGTCGTTCAGCCAGGCCATTAACCTGGTCGAAGCACAGGGCATCATCTATTGTGCAACGCGGAGCGGGCTCTTTTCTTATGATCCGGCGACCACAGAGATCAGCAAGTGGTCTAAAATCAACGGATTAAGCGATCTTGAGATCGCCTGTCTGGCCTACAGCGAGGAGCATAACACCCTGATCATTGCCTACGCCAATTCCAATATCGATTTGCTCCGTAACAACAAGATTATCAATATTCCGGATATCAAGTACAAATCGATGACCGGAAGCAAAAGAATTAACAGTATCCAGATTCAGGGTGATGATGCCCTCCTCTCCTGCGGCTTCGGAATCATCCGGCTGAATCTTAACCGCGATGAGGTGGCTTCAACCTACTATATCGGTCCCGAAGGGTCGCACATGGAAGTGTTCGAGACCATTATCTTTAATTACGACTCCATTTTTGCCGCCACGGAAAAAGGGATCTTTAAGGCATTCATCGATGATCCGGAATTGGAAAACTATCGGGTTTGGATCCCTGTAACAGGCCAGCCATTCAAGGGTGAAACTTTTAATCACCTGGCCTATACCGACGGAAAGCTCTGGGCGTCTCATCTCAGCACCACCGGCGACCTGGATTCCATTTATACCTACAACGGCTATGAATGGAACTGGTTCCCAAGATATTACAATGATATTCGACGAATGCGGTTTGCCGACGGACAGCTGATCATTGTCAGTTCCTACCAGATCAACCTGATCGATCCCGATGGCACACAAAAGCAGCACCTCGCCGGTTATGGAGGGGAGGACCTTATGAATCCAAACGATTTTCTTCTGGATTCGAAAGGAAAGTCATGGATAGCGGATCGCGAATTCGGGCTGATATATTCGCCTGATTTTGTGACTTTTGAAAAAATCAGACCAGCCGGTCCATGGGATCGTAAAACCTTCGATATGGTTGTTGCCGATGGTGACTTATGGATTGCAGGGGGTGCTTATGATGGTTCATGGAATAATATCTGGAATATCAGTGGGGTATCCGCCAAAATTGATGGCACCTGGAAGGTATTCAATCCGATCACCGTACCGAAAATCGGCCTGATCCGGGACATCGTCAGACTCGCGGTCGATCCGGCCGATCCACATCATTTATATGGTGCTTCATGGGGCTACGGGGTGGTTGAATTCAAGGACGGTGAATATATCGGGGTTTATGACGATACCAACACTGATGGTGCACTGAACAGTGTATTTCCGGGACATCCTTACATCCGGATCGGTGGATTGGCCTTTGATTCGAAAAACAACCTATGGGTCACCAATTCCAGTGTACCCTCGCCCGTAGCGGTCATGCAAAAGGACGGAACCTGGAAAAATTTCCCCTATGGCCAGGATCTGGGTGATGCATTCACCGGCCCCATCGTGATCACCCCGGGAGATATCAAATGGATTCTCCTGCCGAAAGGAAGTGGTTTATTTGCCTTTGATAACGGAAAGGATATCAATGATGTATCCGATGACCGAACAGTCAGGATGCAGCTCAGGGTGGCTTCCCCACCGAAAAACTCCATCAAGATACTGAACGATATCTATTCAATGGCGGTCGATCTGGACGGGAAACTCTGGATTGGGACGAGTTCCGGAGCAGTGGTCTATTATAACCCATCGCTCGTTTTTACCTCTTCTGATTTTTACGCTTCACAACCTGCTGTCAACCAGGGAGATTCTTTATATCATGGACTCCTGGCCACCGAAATTATCACCGCAATTGCAGTTGACGGAGCCAACCGGAAATGGTTCGGTACCCGAAATTCAGGCGTTTTCCAGACCAATCCCGACGGTACCGAGCTGATTCAATCCTTCAACATTACCAATTCACCCTTGCTCTCCAACGAGATTTCCTCCATAGTCATTGATAATTTATCCGGCGAAGTCTATTTCGGAACAGAAGGCGGAGTCATCTCCTACCGGGGTACCGCTACCCGGGCCGACTTGTATGCCGGTCCGATCTATGCTTTCCCCAATCCTGTGCGGCCGGGGTACAACGGGCCGATCACCGTAAAAGGGGTGCCGGCAGAATCAAAGGTCAAGATCACCGACCTGACCGGAAACCTTGTTTTTGAAGGGGAGAGTGTTGGCGGCCAGACCACCTGGGATGGCAATGAACGTTCAGGCAAACCGGTTGCATCGGGAGTTTACCTGGTTTTTGCCTCCACCGGTGATTTAAGTAAAAAGGTGTCCGCCAAGATTCTGATCATCAGATAACCATGTTAGAGAAAACCCTCGGCATTGTTCTCAAGCAGATCAAATACGGGGAAACCAGTATTATCGCCCAGGTGTATACACGTCGATGGGGAAGGATCGGGATCATGGTTCCCGGTGCCCGCGGATCACTGAAAAATCGCAGGGCCTATCTGTTTCAGCCCTTAACCATCCTTGAAATGGAGGTTTATTTTAAACCCAGCCGTGACCTCCAGAAAATCAAGGAAGTAAAAAATCACAGCCCGTTCATGCATCTTACCGGTGATCCGGTTAAATCCTCGGTTGCACTATTTCTTTCCGAAATACTCAACAAGTCCCTCCGGGAAGAGGAGCCGAATGAGGAATTGTTCGATTTTCTGGACAGTCACATCCAGTTTTTGGATCTGGCCGACCAGGGTATCGCCAATTTTCATCTTTACTTCCTGATCCGGTTTTCGCGCTATCTTGGTTTTTATCCAAGCCAGCCTCCGGCTCAAAAGGATTTATGGTTTGATCTGGCCCATGGTACATTTTCTGCTTCACCACCCATGCACGACTCTTTCCTGACCCCTGAACTCACCTCCCTGCTGATCCGTTTCCTCTCGATCCAGGCTGATGACCTGGCATCCATTGAAATGGCCCGTCGCACCCGGATTGAACTTCTGGAAGGAATACTCAGCTATTATTACCATCATCTGGAGGGTTTGGGTGAAATCAAGTCGCACACTGTTTTACATGCTTTGTTCGACTGAAAGCAACTCTCTGATCTTAACAACCTTCACCAGGGGTTGTAGGACGGGCAAACTTAAGAATGGCATATGGATCCCATCCCTTGGATCCGGATTCATATCTACGATCGTTAACCACCCCAAATGACTCTGTAGTTAGGTTACTTTTCTGAAAGGCAGCCGTTTCATAATGAAGTTTACTTGCCCGGCTGACCGGTACTTCTGTCCTTTTGTAAGAAAGGAGAATAAACAAAGACGAAAATATGGCCAATGACAACACAATCGGGTACTTCTTTTTAATCATCTGAACTGCTATTAAATTAATAAGGCGCATCTTATATTTGATATACTTATAGTACAATTGCCGGTATGCATTGTTTAATAGGCATGTTGCTAATTGCTTCACAAGTGAGGCGATGAAATGTTTGGATATTTTTGTATTTTTGCACCTCGGTTTCGGCCCCATAGTTCAAGGGATAGAACGGAAGTTTCCTAAACTTTAAATTCAGGTTCGAGTCCTGGTGGGGCTACGAAGTAGGTGAGTAGTTAAGTGTGAGTGTGGAAGATAATTTTTCCGGCTCCGTAGTTCAAGGGATAGAATGATAGTTTCCGGAACTATAGATACTGGTTCGAGTCCAGTCGGGGCTACTGCTGGGAAATACCCCTTGTAAATCTTTAATTTACAGGGGGTTTCTCATAGTTTTTTGCATCGCCTTCATCAAATACTTGATCCCCTATTCATCTCACATGTTGTTTATCATTCATTTTTACCACATAATTTCATAAACTTGCACCTGGTTGAAAATTCACACGTTAAAATATTGCCGGTCATGAAAAACAAATCCCTTGCCGTTCTCCTGCTCTCCTTTCTGTTGGTAGCAGGTGGATCGACCTTGTACGCACAAAACAAAACTGAACATGCTGCAAAAGATTATGCATCCCATCCTTACTGGATTGATATGATGCAGGATCCGCATGCCAATTTTTTTGAAATTCAAAAAGCGTTCTACACTTACTGGGAAGGCCGTGAAGCCGGCAGGGGTGATGGATACAAGCCATTTAAGCGCTGGGAATATTACTGGCAGAACAGGGTAAATCCCGATGGGTCATTTCCTGAACCCGGTAAAGTATACCGTGAATACAATACTTATGTACAATCCCACCCGGCCAGTTTATTAAAGTCGGGACAGGCAATCTGGCAAGAACTCGGACCCAAGAGCCGCACCGATTTTGGTGGATACAACGGAGTTGGCCGTGTTAACGCCATCGGATTCCACCCGACTGACACCGCTACAGTATATGTCGGAGCACCGGCCGGTGGATTCTGGATCACCAACGACGGAGGTCGCAACTGGGTTTCCCATACCGACAAACTTCCCACGCTTGGGGTCTCCGCAATCCTCACCAACCCGACCAATCCCAGTTTAATTCTGATAGGGACCGGTGACCGTGATGGCGGTGATGCCGACGGCATGGGCGTTTTCCGCAGTGATGACGGCGGAATCACCTGGCAGCCATTTAACACCGGCATGGGAAATGTGACGGTTGGGATGTTTGCCCGGCCGGAGAGCAATTTGCGATTTATTCTTGCTGCCGCAAATGGCGGAATATTTAAAACCATCGATGGTGGTGAGAATTGGCTCAAGACTTCCCCTGATAATTCAAACTTCCGGGATATTAAATTCAGGCCCGGCAGCACAACCATTGCCTATGCCACTTCCAACAACGGCTTTTACCGTACGGAAAACGGTGGAGATACCTGGACCCTGGTCCCGAATTCAAGCGGTTATCCGGGCGGCGGGCGCCTGGTCATCGGTGTAACGCCCGCCAACGACAGCCTGGTTTACATGGTTGGAGGTGCCGCCCAGTTCCAGGGCTGCTTCCTTTCACGCGACTTCGGTAAAACCTTTGTAACCCAATCCACCACACCGAACATCCTGGGTTATGAATACGACGGATCCGATGCAAAAAGCCAGGCATGGTATGACCTGTATATCCTGGCTGATCCGCTGAATGCCAACACGATCATCGTTGGCGGCGTGAACATTTGGAAATCTGTGAATGGCGGAGTTAGCTGGCAAATCACTTCCCATTGGTGGGGTGACCGGACTAACGAGGTACACGCCGATCAGCATGCAATCTCCTATAATACCCTCAACAACCGGGTATATATTGGTTGTGATGGCGGTATTTACTTTACAACCAACCTCGGAACTTCCTGGAAAGAGATCAGCGAAGGTCTGGGTATCGGAGAATTGTACCGCCTCGGAGTCAGCAATCTCGATGCCAAAAAGATTACCGGAGGATTCCAGGATAACGGAAGCGCAACCTGGAACGGAACCAACTGGGTCAACTCGGGTGGCGGCGACGGAATGGAATGTGCCATCGATCCAACGGATTCCCGTTACAGCTATACGTCGTTGTACTATGGCTCTCTGACCAGATATTATAACTATGGCAGCGGAAGGAGAATCGCCGCTAAGGGCGACTTTGGAATTACCGAAGACGGGGCATGGGTGACCCCGTTCCTGCTCAGTGAAACCAACGGAAACATAATGGTTATCGGGTATAAAAACATCTGGATCAGCCGTAATGTCAAGGCAGCCGGACCGATCGTGTGGACCAAGATTTCCAACAACCTGGCCAACTCGAATACTCAAAACATGGCCGTTCTGGAACAGTCGCCGGCTGATGTCAATATCCTCTATGCCGTACGTTCGGACAGTAAAATTTTCCGCACTGATAACTTACTTGAAGGAAGTGACCAATGGACCGACATCACTTCAAAACTTCCGGTCAACGGAACCCCTTCCGATCTGGAATGCCACCCATACGATGCAACTGTGGTTTACATGACCTTAAATAGGAAGGTTTACAAATCCGTTAATAAGGGCGCAGCGTGGGAAAATATTTCAGGAAACCTTCCGGATATCAACATTACCACGATCACATACGATAAATCAAGTAACGAAGGATTATATGTCGGAACCGATGCGGGCATTTATTATAAAGATGCCGGCATGACCGACTGGGTGTTGCATGGGACTGGTTTTCCGGTATCAGTTGGTGCTTCGGAGCTGGAGATTTACCAGGATCTGCGTAACCGCGCTGATTCACGCCTGAGGGCTTCCACGTTTGGCCGCGGCGTTTGGGAAACTCCGCTTGCCGAAACCAACCCGGTGATACCCCCGTCCATGCTGACAGCCACTTTGGCCGGTACAGATATTGATCTGGCTTGGGCTCCGCCATTCTATGACGCCGCTATTATCGGTTATAAAATTTACCGGAACGGCACCTTTTTATTGCAGGTATTGGGATCTCCGTATACGGATTCCCACTTGGAAGCAGATGTAACCTATACTTACCAGGTATCTGCAATTTATCCGGGAAACTTCGAATCTACGTTGACCAATGAAGCCTTTGCAACGATTGTTTCACCGATCGAACTACCTTACAGCCAGTCATTTGAAAAAGGAACAGCCGGCTGGTCTGCAAAATTCACTCTGGAAGGATGGAAATACGGGACTGCCGAATCACTGGTTGTCCCGGGCCGTGAAGGACATTTCTTTGCCGCCAACAGCAGCGTTGCAGGTGACGGTGTTATCGTAAAAGATTACCTGGTCACCCCTCAGATCGATATGAGCAGTTACACCGGTAAAACGATCACCCTGAGATTTGCATACACGATGCGCAAGTACCGTACCTATGATAAATTAAGCGCTGTCTATCGTTCTTCACCTGATAGCGCTTGGGTTAAGCTCATGGATCTGAAACCACCGAGTACCACCGCATGGGTGTGGGATACCACCGAAGTCAACCTGCCGGAGAAAGCTCTTGCTGCCAAGGCACAGATCGGATTCTTCTACGATAATTCGAACCAATTTGCCTGGGGTGCTGCCATTGATGACGTGGAACTGTTCGTGAATACCACTTCAGCACCGACGATAAGCAATCCGATCGGCTTAAGTGTATATCCGAATCCCAATCAGGGCCGGTTCACCATCGAGGTGGCTGCAGGTGCTCCCGAAGATTACACGCTTAAGATTATCAATATTACCGGGCAGGTAATACTGGAGAAAAACGTGGCAAACAATACCGGTACCTGGACTGAAACGATCGATCTGAGCGCTCAGCCTAAAGGGATCTATCAGCTGGCTATCCGTTCGAAATCGGGCGAATGGAAACAGAAGATCACGATCCAGTAGGGACCCTTATCAATCAAGAGAAAAAGCGTGAAGGGAAGTTTCCTTCACGCTTTTTCTTAAATACCGCATACCTTTGCACTAATGATCATGTTAAAAAACAGATTTGATCTTTTACTGCTGTCAGCCTGCCTGCTTTTCGGAGGGTTGACTGCCTATTCTCAAAATACACCCGCAACCGGGCCAAAGGATTATGCCTCCTATCCCTATTGGATGCACATGATGCAGGATCCCTATGTTAATTTTCATGAGACTCAAAAGGCCTTTTACGCATACTGGGCCGACCGGAAAGTGACCAGGGGATCCGGATATAAGCCTTTTAAGCGCTGGGAGTATTTCTGGCAACCGAGGGTCAATCCCGACGGAACTTTCCCTGAAGCCGGAAAAGTCTGCCGCGAATACAATAAGTACGTACAAAGCAATCCGCTACCTGCCGGATTTAAAACCGGACAGGCAGCCTGGCGGGAATTGGGTCCGCGAAAGCGTCTGGATTACGGTGGGTATCTGGGCATCGGCCGGGTGAATGCAGTCGCCTTTCATCCCACTGATACTGCAACGGTATATGTCGGCGCACCGAATGGCGGATTCTGGATCACGCATGACGGCGGCCGTACTTGGGGCTCTCCATCGGATAAACTCCCAAGCATGGGCGTATCGGCCATCCTGGTGAATCCGGTGACGCCAAATATTATCCTGATAGGCACCGGTGACCGTGACGGTGGCAATTCATACGGATTGGGAGTTTTTCGCAGTGAGGATAGCGGGCTCACCTGGCAACCCTCGAATACCGGGATGGGAAATATCACCATCGGAATGTTCGCCCAACCCCAGAGTGACCCGCAATTGGTGCTGGCTGCAGGAGTCGGTGGCATCTATAAATCGGTCGATGGCGGCCAGAACTGGGTCAGGACATCGCCCGATCAAACCTATTTCCAGGATATAAAATTCAGGCCGGGCAGCTCTAGAATTGCCTATGCCACTTCGAATGCCGGATTCTACCGGACGGAGGACAGCGGCGACACCTGGACACTGGTTCCCTTTTCAAGCGGTTATCCATCTGGCGGCCGGTTGGTTATCGGGGTCACTCCGGCCAGCGACAATCTGGTCTTTCTCCTTTGCGGTGCCGGGGCATTTGTCGGTTGCTATGTTTCAGGGAACATGGGTGTTACTTTTCTAACTTTATCCACCACTCCCAACATCCTCGGATGGGCCGCAGATGGCTCGGATACGGGGAGCCAGGCGTTTTATGATCTTATTATTCATGTTGATGAGAACAGCCCGCTTATACTGTATGCCGGCGGGATAAACCTCTGGAAATCAATTGACGGTGGGATACAATGGAAACTGCTGACCCATTGGTCAGGCGACCGTGCCAACCTGGTTCATGCCGACCAGCACACGTTTGCTTTCAATCCGCTAAACAAACGGCTGTATCTGGGTAACGACGGCGGGATCTGGTATACGTCCAATCAGGGTACCACCTGGAAGGATATCAGTGAGGGCCTGGGGATCGGGCAATTATACAAAATCGGGATCAGCAATACCGAAGCCACCAAACTTACCGGCGGCTTTCAGGATAACGGCAGTGCCACCATGGTGGGTTCCGACTGGGTAACGACCGGCGGCGGTGACGGATTCGAATGCGCCGTGGACCCCTATGATCCCCGGTATTCCTATACCTCGATCTATTATGGGTCGATAAACCGTTTTTACAATAACGGCTATATGGTGAATGTTGCATCCAAAGGCGTCAACGGGATAACCGAAGACGGCGGATGGGTAACCCCGTTCCTGATAGGTGAAAGGGATGGCAATACCATGGTGGTCGGTTATAAAAACATCTGGATCAGCCGCAACATCAAAGCCCCTATGGTGAACTGGACACAGATATCCAGTAGACTGGCCAATGCTGACTACATGAACATGGCTGTACTGGAACAATCACCGGCCGATATCAATATCCTATATGCCGCCCGGGAGGATGGAAAGCTTTTCAGGACTGATGACCTGCTGCGTTCACACGTGGAATGGACCGATATTTCATCCAGTCTTTCGGTGCCGGCAGTGCCGGCAGATCTGGAATGTTCGCCCTACGATCCCGCAACCGTGTATATGGTCCTTAATGGGAGGGTATACAAATCCATCACCAGGGGTGCTTCCTGGAAAGATATTTCGGGAAACCTGCCTGAAATATATTTCAGCACCATTGTACTCGATAAAACCAGCGACGAAGGGTTGTATGTCGGCTCTGATGCCGGGACTTTTTACAAAGATGCCGGAATGACCGATTGGGTGATGTACGGGGAATCCTTCCCGGTTTCGGTGGGAGTCACTGAGCTTGAGATCTATTATGATTCGCGCACCCGTTCCGGATCGATTTTAAGGGCTTCCACCTATGGAAGAGGCGTTTGGGAAGTGAAACTGGCAGGATCTAATGCCGCGACCCCACCTTACCTGCTGACTGCAGACTTGCTCGGCAATGACGTCGAACTCAACTGGAACCCACCATTCTATGCCCAAAATGTTTACGAATTCCGGATTTACCGGAATGGGATGCTCCTTGCTGCGGTCACTGACTATACCTACACTGATTACGGGATCCAGCCCGACATTACCTATACCTATCAGGTAAAAGCCATGTACACCGGAGGACCGGAATCAGGATTCAGCAATGAGGCTTATGCTACGATTACCTCTCCGATTGTACTGCCTTATCATCAGACTTTTGAAAGAAGCAATGGAGGATTTACGGCAAAATACGCGTTAGACGGATGGAATTATGGAACCGGTGATATCCTGGCGGTTCCCGGCCGGGATGGGCATTTCTTTGCTGCAAACAGCAGTGCTGCCGGTCAGGGTGTTCTGTTTAAAGATTACCTGATGACCCCCGAAATTGACCTTTCAGGATTTACGGGTAAGCCGGTTACCCTGAAATTTGCTTACACCTTACGCCGGATCCGTACCTTCGATAAACTGAGCGTCAATTACCGCACCTCACCCGACAGTGCCTGGATCAGATTATCTGATTTAAAGCCACCCGCTGCAGCAACGTGGATGTGGGATACCATTCAGTTCGACCTGCCCGCCAGGGTCATGACTTCAAAAGCCCAGATCGGTTTCCTTTACGATAATTCACATCAGCTTGCCGGGGGTGCGGCAGTCGATGATGTTGAACTTTTTCTGAGTACCACGTCTGTCAGGAATCCTGACAATACAACCCGTCTGAAAGTATTTCCCAATCCCGGTCCCGGACTTTTTACCATCGAACTTATTTCCGGTTTTCCAGGTAAAATCACCCTGCGGATTTTCAATATCGCCGGTCAGGTGGTGCTCGAAAAAATAGTTAAAAACTATTCAGGTACATTGACCGAAATGATCGATCTTAGTGGTCAGCCAAAAGGAGTCTATCAGCTGATCATTCAGTCGGATTCGGCCAGGTGGCAACAAAAGATAACCATCCAGTAGGTTAAAAATACAGAATGAAAAATACAGCCTTCTTTTTTTGTGGTATCTTATGGATATCTATGGCTTTCGGTCATGTCTCGAATGCCCAGACCACCAACGGTCAAACGTTTGATGATTATGCCACACAACCAAGATGGATCGCAATGATGGAGGATCCGAACGTTAATTTCTTTGAGGTCCAAAAAGCATTTTATAGCTACTGGCAGGGCCGTGAAACGCATCGCGGCGACGGGTATAAACCCTTCAAGCGCTGGGAATATTATTGGCAGTACCGGGTCAACCCGGATGGTTCCTTTCCGCCTGCGGGTAAAATTTATAAGGAATATCAACGCTTTGCAGCCGCACAGCCGGAAGGAGGCGGGTTTAAATCCGGCAATGCCAACTGGCTTGAATTGGGGCCGAAGACCCGCGTGGATGTGGGAGGTTATGTTGGTATCGGCCGGTTAAACGCCATTGCCTGCCACCCTTCTGATACCAGTATTGTATATGCCGGTGCTCCTTCGGGTGGTCTCTGGAAATCCACCGACGGAGGCAAAAGCTGGGTGGTACTTACAGACCATATGCCTTCTCTGGGTGTTTCATCGATCCTGGTTCATCCAACCCGACCGAATGATATTCTTGTCGGCACGGGCGACCGCGACCATGGCGATGCACGCGGTATCGGAGTGATCCACAGCACCGATGGGGGCACCAGCTGGCAAATGTATAATGAAGGTATGGGGGAGATTACCGTGGGGATGATGGAACGAAGTGCATCAGATCCTGATTTTATTCTGGCGGCCACCAACCGGGGAATTTTTAAAACCACTGACGGGGGGGCTCACTGGGCCTCAAAACATGCGGTGAACGGAGCAGCATTCAAGGATATCAAGCTCAAACCGGGTAATTCAAATATCGCTTATGCCACTTCAACCGGCAAGGTCGGGTTCTATCGCACTGAAGATGCCGGTGAAACCTGGACCCAGGTTCCGGATTCAGTGGGAGTTCCAAACCATGGACGAATGGTGATCGGAGTAACAGCTGCTGCAAGCAATCTGGTCTATATTATTTGCGGGGATGCCGCTTATGAGGGGTGTTTTGTTTCCCAGGATGACGGAAAAAACTTCATCATGCAATCCAAGGCTCCAAACATTCTCGGATATGCTGCCGATGGCAGCGATAATGGGAGTCAGGCCTGGTATGATCTCGCCCTCTTTGTGGATCCGTTAAATGCCCAGGTGCTTCATGTGGGAGGCGTTAATCTCTGGCGGTCCGATAATGGCGGGAAAACTTGGAAAATCACCGGTCACTGGACCGGGAGCGGAGCGGCTGAAGTCCATGCCGATCAGCATACTTTTTTCTACAATCCCGCAAATAAAAGACTGTATGCCGGAAATGACGGTGGCATCTATTACACTGATAACCGCGGAACAAGCTGGAAAGAGATCAGTGTCGGCCTCGGTATCGGCCAGATATACCGGCTAGGTGTCAGTGTGACCAATCCTTATAAGGTAGTGACCGGATTTCAGGATAATGGCAGTGCCACCTGGATGGGGAAGGAATGGCAAACCTCGGGTGGAGGCGATGGCATGGAGTCGGCGGTTGATCCGACTGATTATCAGTATAGTTATACTACTATTTATTATGGTTCCATCACGCAATTGCTTTTTAACGGATATAACCGGCAAGTGGGCGGTAACGGTTTCGGCGGCATTAATGAGACCGGTGCCTGGGTTACCCCATACCTGATCAACCAGGAAGACGGGGCTACCATGATTGCCGGATATAAAAACATCTGGATCACCCATGACCTGAAAAACTCAAGCGCAATATCCTGGAAAAAAATCTCCAATAACCTTGCGGGAACCAACGATGCTTACATTGCAACACTGGAACAGTCCCCTGCCCAACCGCAAATGCTATATGTGTCGCGTGGCGACCGTCAGTTATTCCGTACTGATGACTTCAATAAACCAAATCCGGTGTGGATTGATTTAACGGCCAATTTGCCGCTTGCGAGCACTCCCAGCGACCTGGAATGCCATCCATTTGATCCATCGAGTGTTTATATGACTTTGGCCGGCCGCGTGTTTAAATCGACCGATAAAGGGGATACCTGGACGGATATCAGCGGTACTCTTCCATTAATCGCCATGAACACCATCCTGTTCGATGAATCCAGTGTTGAGGGGTTGTATGTGGGAACCGATGCCGGGACTTATTTTAAAGATGACGGAATGGCCGACTGGGTATTTTATAACACGAATTTGCCGGTGTCAGTTGAGATCAGCGAACTCGAAGTGTTTTACGATCATCTGGACCGCTCCAAATCCCGCCTTCGTGCCTCCACATTCGGGCGGGGACTCTGGGAAACACCGCTGGCAGCTTCCAGCCCGATACTCCCGGCCACCTTCCTTGCAGCCGAAAAAGTCCAGAACAAGATAAACCTGTATTGGAACGCGCCGTTTTATCCGCAGTACGTTTCGAAGTACAAAATATTCAGGAACAATATCCTGTATGATAACTGCACAACGCCCTATTATTCTGACGATCAAGTGGAATACAATACCGACTATACCTACTGGATCGTCGCTGAATATGCAAATTCAACTGATGCGGAACCCTCCAACCGGGTGTCGGCCATTCTTGCTGATCCCGTTGCACTGCCCTATTTCGTAACTTTTGAACACGGCACAGCCGGTTGGGCATCCACAAAAAAAACTAACAACTGGAGATACGGTATTCAGAGCGATTTCGGGATGACCGGTAATTCCGGGCATTTTTTTGGAATTCTTGCAGCCGGAAACACGGTCAATCAAAAAGTTGCCGATTGCCTGACTTCCCCGGTCGCAGATCTTTCACAGTACAAACAATCGGGTGTAACCTTTTCATTTAATTACAGTTATCTCCGGAGTCCGGATCTTGGCACCTTAAACGTGGTGTACCGCGTATCCAATGACAGTGCCTGGATTTCGTTACAGAACCTGAATCCGAAGAATGAGGTATCCTATGCCTGGGACAGCGTGAAAATCGTTCTGCCCGGCGAGGCCCTCACTGCAACCACACAAATAGGATTCCTCTATGAGAATCACGGATCGGAATTCGGAGGTGCGGGTATCGACGATGTACAGCTAACGCCAATCACACAAGGTACTGGGATTAGTGAAAAGCCATTCCTGATATCCTGCCGTGTCTTCCCGAATCCGTCTCAGGGATCATTTCAGATTGAAGCAGCCTTGAAACAGCCGGGAAAAATCGGCATTCAGATCCTTAGCCTGAGTGGACAAATCATCCTGGATGAACAGTATAACAGCGGCTTTGGATTTATCAAATCCTTCAATCTCAGCAACCAACCAGCCGGAGTTTATCAAGTACGCATTCAAAATCCAGACGGAACTCATACTGAGCAAATAACGATTCAATAAATCGATATGCAGCTACTGAAAATATCGACTCTGTTCTTGATATTTGTGTTGCTTCCGGTGAGTAATGGCTATAACCAAACTCAAAACAAATCCATTATGCAAAAGCGTTATTGTCTGGCGCTGGATCTCCGGAATGATCCGGCCCTGATCCGCCAGTATAAGCATGTCCATACCAAAGAGGGCATCTGGCCCGAAATACCCAGGGGCATAAAAGAGGTGGGCATTTCAGATATGGAGATTTACCTTTGGGGAACCCGGATGTTCATGATCCTTGAAGCACCCCTTGACTGGGATTATGATCGGGAAATGGCCCGGCTTGGAAAACTGGAAAAACAGACCGAATGGGGTGATTATGTATGGCAGTTCCAGCAACTGCTCCCTTATTCCAAAAACGGAGAGAAATGGATGCCTATGGACAATATTTTCCAGCTCAATCCAAACAAGAAAAATGAAACCGGTGCATCCGGCTATCCGGAACCGGTTTATAATAGACCCACGAAACGGTTTTGTGCCACGCTCGATCTCAAGGACAATCCCACGCTGATCAGCGAATATTGCCGTTACCATTCACCGGCTGCCCACTGGCCCGAGATTTCAGCAGGGATCAAATCGGCAGGGATTCTGGATATGCAGATTTACCTGATCGGCAACCGCATGCTGATGATCACCGAAACCCTACCGGAATTCAATTGGGACGAGCAGATGCGGAAGATGTCGACGCTCAATAAACAGAAAGAGTGGGAAGCGCTGATGAAAAAATTCCAGCAGGAATTGCCCGGTATGCATGAGGTTAAATGGGAACTGATGGAAAATGTTTTCGACCTGAACCGGGATTTCTAATGGTCTTTCAGCATCCCCTTCACCACGTTCAGATTACCATCTGTTTTAGCCGGTTTGATATTAAGGAGCCTGGCCAGCAATTCGTAAATATTTACATTTTCAAAAGTCGGCTGCACAAATCCCTTTTTAAACGAAGGTCCCTCGGCATAGAAAATTCCATGCATATCGGTATTCGCCGGATCGTACCCATGCACCCCCAAGCTGTACCCCCCCTTGAGCCTTGTGCCTTGAGCCTTGTGCCTTATTTCAAGACCCCAACCGCTGTCGGCCTCCACAACCAGTGCCGGAATACGCTGATGCGTGCCATAATGGTAGGCAACCGGAAGCTCCTCCCGTTTCCACACCTTCAGGTGAGGGGTTGATCGGAGCTTGTTGCAGGCCTCCCCGAGGTATGACGGCTCAGGATCCAGATTGACTACGGGACTGCCGCTGTTGATGTGACGGATTTTTTTCAAATCGATCACATCTTCGAGAAAAACCTGCTGGCCTTCGGGTACATTTCCCATTCCATGATCGGAAAGGATGATCAGGTCGACCTCCAGATTGCACTTCTTTTCCACTCTTTTCAATTCTCTCACCAGGTGGCCGACTAACCTGTCCAGCCTCTTAACTACTTCTCCCGTCTCCTTACTGACCGGTCCGGTGTCATGACTGGTCTTATCCGGTTCATCAAAATAAAACAACACCAGCTCCGGCCTAGTTTCCGAAGGCAGTGAAAGCCAATGGATGACAGTATCTATCTGTTGCTCATACGGGAACCCGCTTTCGTAGAACTTCCTCATTTCAGGTCGGTAACGCTCGTTACTTTCGGTACCTACCCAAAAATAGGCCGCTGTTTGGACCCCTTGCTGCTCTGCAGTTTCCCAGATAGCCTCCCCCTCCCAGAAAACGGAATCTTCCACAGCCATCCGGTCGCCCATCCGGAAAACCCGGTCGAGCTTCGGATCATAGAAACTGTTCTGCACAATGCCGTTATGATCAGGGTACAAACCGGTTGCAATGGCATAATGGTTCGGGAAGGTTTTTGAAGGGTAACATGGTTTAAGCGAAACCGCCTTGCATCCATTTTTAGCTACCCGGTCGAGGTTTGGGGTATGAAAGAGGGCTGAATAATCCCAGCGGAACCCATCCATCGACAATACGACCACACAGTGGTTCTTCTCACTGGCCTGCATTAAATGGCTGGCCAGGAAGAAGATCAGTAAACCCAAGCAGAGTTTTCTTAGCATCAGAGTATTGTAAATCACAAATGACAATATCCAAAAATCAAATAAATCACAAAATACAAATTCCATAAAAATAAGAAAGCCCCGCCGAAACTGGCGGGGCTTTCTGATAAGGTTCGCGTATTAGTTAAACAGATAGCGGACGCCTAACTGTAAAAACCAGCATTGATTATAGTTGGAATACGTCGAGAATGTTTGCGACAGATATTCCTTGGCAGCGTTCTTTTCCATGGAGAAGGTCGGAACATTGTCGGCATCTTTCGATGCGAATTTTAAGATCTGGCCATAGTTTGAGGAATACATGTTCTTGCTGACTCCCCAAGTACTGTTGATCAGGTTACCAAAATTCATGAAGTCCAAAGTGAACTGTAAGGTATTGGTGGATTTTCCTGCTTTGATGCTGAAATCCTGTACCAAACGCAAATCAAACCGATTCACCCAGGGTGCAACTACAGAATTTGCTTCAGCATATTGTCCTTTATGGGATGACAGGTATTTATCCTGATCCATAAATGCGAAAAATGCATCTTCGTCTGCTGTACTTACAAATTTAATATCACCTTTTTCTTTCGGTATATAAATCAGGTCGGTAGCATATCCGTCACCGTTCATATCGTTCTTATAGGTGAAGCTATAACTGTAAGGCGCATATCCTGAGTAAAACAGGCCAAGGGTAGTGGCCATATGATTGTTCAGGTAAGGAATTTTATACGACAGGGAAGCAATCGCTTTGTTCGGCACAACATACTGGGACCGCTGAAGCCATGGAATATTCGGGCCGTTAACCTCATACAAACCACTGTAGGCTGAAGAAGCGTTGCTACCCGGCATCCCGGAAATTTCCGTCGATTCGGTTTTGGTATAGGCAACCATTATATTCAGGTTTTTAACGGGTTCTGCCGTAACGGTAATGTTTCCGATAGCTCCCCATCCTTCGTTGGTATTTGACAAAATGTATGCGTCTTTTGCCGTATAGGTAAGAGCGGCTTTAGCCGGATAAATATAACGGTCATCCGATCCGCTGAATTTCTGCCAGGTATCATCGGGTTGCTTCAGGTTGTAGTTTTTAAGCATAACACCATTGATGGTTTTCGTGTAAACACCTTCCAGGGTAATCGTCATCGGGAACGAAACCGGAACTTTAAAATCTATCGCCAGTGAAGATTTCCACACCTCCGGCATTTTGAAGTTAGGATCAATTCCATTGATGGTGCTGGGTAGTATACCATTTTCGGGAGTAATGGTATTCGGAAGGCCCAGTCTACTGATCATTTCATTCACGTCGGTAATCATTTTACCGGCCAACAAGGCCAGTTTAGGATCAACGCTTTTTACAGAACCGTCGGCATTATATTTGGTAACTGCGGTATAACTGCCCTGTACCATTCCCGAGTTGGTTGGCATATTGGTGAAGAACACCAGTGGCAACCTTCCTGCAAACAGCCCTGTTCCTCCACGAACTTTCAATGTTTGGTCGCCTATGGCATCCCACGTAAAACCAATTCTTGGAGATAGTTGAACTTTTGCGGTCGGCCATTTACCGGTATCAATATTTTTACCGCCAAAATCCAGAGCAAGAATCGCGTTATTTGTGAGAATGTTATCTGCATATTTCAAATAATCAGCACGTACACCGTACGTCAATTTGAAGTTAGAGGACACTTTCCATTCGTCCTGAGCAAATAAACCAGCCTGATTAAATGCAACTTCTGCAGCCGGATTCAATTCGCCGTCGTAACCGTAAGTTAAGGCAAAATCTCTCGGTGCAGCCTGGTTTAAGAAATCGGCAACACTGGCATAGCGATAATATCCCGTACCGTTCCTCATGTATGAGTTGTTTGCCATTTGATATTCAAAACTGGCTCCGGCGGTAATTTTGTGACTGCCCAGATAGAAAGTGGCGTTGTCGAGGATATTGAAGATATTGTTATGTACACCATTGTTCCAGGTAAACAATTCATAACCGGCCGACATGTATGGTTCCAGAATCTGCTTTCCGTCTGAAGTTACACCATTCATGATATCAATAAACGGGAAAGGAGAGGAGTTGGAGCCACGAACGTCCATAATGGATGAATAAGTGGTGAGGAATTGATTTGAGAAGCGATCGGAGATCCGGCTGTTCAAATCCATCGAAACCGAATTTACAACATTATCCATCGAATAAAGTGAATTGGCGAAAGCCATCGAGTTTTCAGAAATACGATTCATTGTGCTGTTGCGGAAACCGGCATCGGTTGAATTTCCGTTCGTAGGATTCCAGGCCTGATTTTTCGTGTAGTTATATCTCAAACTCAATTTGTTTGCCTTATTGATGTTCCAGTCGAGACGAGCCAACAGCTTTTTATTACTTTGATCTGCCGGGTAATCCGTGTATGAACCGGGATCATATCCATAATTATCAATCAAATGTTGCTTTACCAATTCCATATCCGAGGCTTTTGTACGGGAAAGCTCCAGGTCTTTATTGGCAACTCCATCCTGAGACGGCCTGTAGGTCACAACCTGGCCCGGACGCAACTCGTATTCCCCGTTAACGAAGAAGAACAACTTGTTTTTGATGATAGGTCCACCCAAGGTCACCCCGTAGGTGTTTCTTGACTCTTTGGGGCGTTCTCCAAAATCAACCGTGTCGATATGGTTTCCGCGAAAATTTTGGTTGGTCAAGTAAGTATAAGCAGATCCCCGGAAGGTGTTGGTTCCTGATTTGGTAATAGCATTGATGCCCCCGCCGATAAAATTAGTCTGCCGTACATCGAATGGAGCGACTACCACCTGCAGTTCTTGAATAGCTTCCAGTGAAATAGGATTTCCCCCGCCGGGAAGGCTTGAACTCAATCCAAAGTTGTTGTTGAAATTGGCTCCGTCAACGGTAAAGTTGGTTGAACGCCCGTCTCCTGCGGCAATGCTCATGCCATTTGCGTATGGCGACAGTTTGACCATGTCAGAGATGCTCCTGCTAACTGTTGGCATCAGGGTCATTTGTTCGTTCGAAATATTCGTTGATGCACCAGTCTTTGTTGTTTTAAACTGCGATGACTTGGTGCCAACAACCGTTACTTCTCCCAAATCTACCGGGCTTTGCGTCAAAGATGTGTTTAAAACAAAGGTTTCACCAAGGTATAGCATGATATCAGTGAAAGTCCGTTTTGAATATCCGACGAAAGTAACTTCCACAGTATAAGGGCCGCCCGGCCTCATACCCTGAATATTCAAGATCCCTTCCGCATTGGTGACTGTTCCATAGAGCGTTCCCGAAGGAACATGTACTGCAACAACCGTTGCCCCGGGCAACGCAGAACCATCGGTGGCGGTAACTTTACCGCTCATTCCGGAGGTAGTGACCTGGGAATACCCACTGACAGCAGTGAAAACACCCAGGGCAACCATTAATAAAAATCTGGTCAAATTTCTCATACACAAAGAGTTTAGGTTATAATAAATTGATTGACTATATGTTAGATTGAAAAAAAAGCTTCACAGGCAAAAGATAGGATTTCCCCCAAATGCGGTCTAAAATAATTATTAAGTTTGAACTTATGTAATGTTAATACATCCGGTTATCAACAGTATTAACAATTGCTAAAGTTCCTGGGAAACCCACTTGAACAGTTTATCTCCCCGCCTGATTTTACGCCCGGTATTGAAGGCAATGCGTTCCCCTTTGATGGCTGTTTGAACCGGCCCGCCGTTATTGTGAATTTCTGCTACCACGATCTGTATCAGTCCGGTAGTGGGACCAGTGATCAGAACTTCTTCCCCGACCGAAAGGAATTCCGATTGGATATCAAACTCACCCACTCCCAACCGTGAAAAATAATTGGTTGCGGTCCCGATGAGGATTTTTCTTTTTGTTGCGGCGGAACCATATCGGGCACTCCATTCACCGAGCCGTTGTCCCAGGTAATATCCGTCCCAGAAACCCCGGTTGAACACGGTGGAAAGCCGCCCTTTCCATTTTTCGATTTTTTCAGGTCCGTAAGTTCCGTCGAACAGGCTGTCGACTGCCTCCCGGTAGCAGGAGGTTACGGTTTGTACATATTCTGCCGGCCTGGCGCGGCCCTCAATTTTCAGTACGGTAATCCCCGAGGCAATGATCCGGTCGAGAAAATGGATGGTTGACAGGTCTTTGGGTGACATGATATATTCCTGATCAATTTCCAGTTGATCACCAGATTCAACATCTTCGACCTGGTATGCCCGCCTGCACGCCTGCAGGCAATTGCCACGGTTGGCGGAGGTATTGTATTGATGCAGACTCAGGTAGCATTTTCCGGATATCGCCATGCATAAGGCACCATGAACAAATAGTTCAAGCCTGATCCGATTACCCGAGGGGCCAGTGATATCTTGCTCCCCCACTTTGCCGGCAATTGCCGCAATCTGCTCAAGGGTAAGTTCCCTGGCCAGCACCATGACATCGGCATATTTTGAATAAAAACACAGGGTCTCAAAATTGGAAATATTGAGCTGGGTTGAGAGGTGCAGGGCCACTCCGCGGCTACTGGCATATTCGATAACCGATTGATCGGAGGCTATGATCGCTGAAATTCCTGCTTTTGCGGCGGAATCTATCAGCTGGTGCGACAGATTGATTTCCTGATCGTAAATGATGGTATTAAGCGTCAGGTAGGACTTGACTCCGCAAAACCTGCAGTAACGGGCAATCAGCGGAAGGTCGGAGGTCAGGAAATTCCTGGCCGATTTCGAGCGCATATTCAGGTGTTCGACACCAAAATATATCGCATCGGCCCCGCCGGCAATAGCTGCTCTCAGCGCTTCAAAAGATCCGGCCGGGGCCATCACTTCGATCGATTTCCGGTCAAACGGTAATCCGGTCATGATCTGCTTTATAGTTTGAACGGGCCCACAGGACAATTTCCTTTAAACCGGCAGGATCGGTTATTCTATTTACTTCCAGGTTTTTTATTCCGACGGCACGGGCAACTAGAGACCAGAAAGGATCGAATACAATGGCGCAGGATGAATGACCCACAACCGATGCAATTTCCGGCATGGTCAGATCACCGCAGGTAGGGAAAACTGCACATCCGGTGGACTGACCGATGCGGTCAGCCAGGTTCCGGTCTTTGGCCGATCCGGTGACAACCATTGGTTTCTCAATCATTACGGCGATTTCAATGATTTGTTCATCAGTCATTTGCCGTTGCAAAATTGAAGTATCGAGCGATAAAACAAGGTAACCGTCGAGGAAGTTTCCCGGTAGCAAATCTTTGTAAACGGAGGAAGTCTCCAATTGCATTCCTTTTCCGTCATCCTCCACGTCGAACAAACGGCAGGCTGAAAAAGCCCGTTCGGTCCACCGGTCACTGATATTTCTCCTGTCAATGGTAAAGTCCAGCACTTTAAGCCTGTTTTTAAAGCGGCGGACCCGCCGGCTCCCGTCAAGATCGATCAGGTAATCAGGCAGGAAATCCTTAAGCTGATCCAGCAGTTCTTTAGGATCCTCACGGTAACAGAAAATTTCTTCGAGGAAGGGATTATCCTCCAGAAGCCAGCGGTTTGATTCCTTCACCACCGAATAAACCAGTGCCCCGTCGACCTGCGACTTCAGACACCTTATGAGGGTGGTCGACTGAAGGATTTCCCCGGTATCATCCGGATGGAGGATGACAAATCTGGCTTCCAAATGATTTTATCGATCTAATGTAACCAGCAGATGAACCTGATTTTCCAGGCATTCGACAACACCCCTTTTGATCGGGTAAAACTCAGTCTGGCCGGCAGTATCGATAACCTTAACGGTACCGGCCTCCAGGGTGGAGATCAATGGTGCATGATTATTCATCATCTCGAAAGATCCCTTGGTCCCCGGAAGGCTCACCAGGGTGATTTCGCCCGAGAAGGTTTTTGATTCAGGTGTTAGAATTTCCAGGTACACGATAATCGTTGAATTAGTTATTTCCGGGCTTCTGCCAGCATTTTCTCACCTTTTTCTATCGCTTCCTCGATCGGTCCGACCAGGTTAAAAGCAGCTTCAGGGTACTTGTCCACCTCACCGTTCATGATCATTTTAAATCCCTTGATGGTATCTTCGATGGCGACAAAAGCACCTGGACGGCCGGTAAAATGTTCGGCCACATGGAAAGGCTGCGAGAGGAACCTCTGAACACGGCGTGCACGATGCACAATTAACTTATCCTCTTCTGAAAGTTCATCCATACCAAGGATGGCAATGATATCAAGCAGCTCGTTATAACGCTGCAGGATTTCTTTCACCCGTTGGGCCGTTTCATAATGTTCTTTCCCGACAATCTCCGGGGTCAGGATTCTGGAAGTTGATTCCAGCGGTGCCACAGCGGGGTAAATCCCGATTTCCGATATTTTACGACTTAAAACGGTCGTTGCATCGAGGTGGGAGAAAGTAGTTGCCGGTGCCGGGTCGGTAAGGTCATCAGCAGGAACGTACACGGCCTGAACCGATGTAATTGATCCTCGTTTTGTTGAGGTGATGCGCTCCTGCATGGCACCCATTTCGGTAGCCAGAGTTGGCTGATACCCAACGGCCGAAGGCATACGACCCAATAAAGCGGATACTTCGGAACCGGCCTGCGTGAAACGGAAAATGTTGTCCATGAAAAACAGGATGTCCCTTCCGCCGGTCTGTTCATCGCCATCGCGGAAATATTCGGCAAGGGCCAACCCGGATAAAGCAACGCGGGCGCGGGCTCCCGGTGGTTCGTTCATCTGACCGAACACGAGGGAAAGCTTACTCTCGCGCAGACGCTTAAAGTCGACTTTCGAAAGGTCCCAACCGCCATTTTTCATATCCTCAACGAATTCGGGGCCGTAATCAATTACCCCTGATTCAAGCATTTCCCTAAGAAGGTCATTCCCCTCACGGGTGCGCTCGCCAACCCCGGCAAAAACCGATAAACCGGAATAGGCTTTAGCAATATTGTTAATCAATTCAAGGATTAAAACTGTTTTTCCTACACCGGCGCCACCGAACAAACCGATCTTCCCCCCTTTGGAATAGGGTTCAATCAGGTCGATAACCTTGATCCCGGTGAAAAGCACCTGATTCTCTGTGCTGAGGTCCTGATATTTAGGCGGTTCACGATGGATTGGATACCCAATCGATCCATCCATGGGGCCCAGCCCGTCGATAGGCAACCCGGTAACATTCAGCAACCTGCCCCTGACCTGGTCACCTACCGGAATACGGATAGGGTTCCCGGTTGTATTGACCTCCATATCCCGTGAAAGTCCGTCGGTTGAATCCATGGCGATTGTCCGGATGGTATTCTCTCCGATATGCTGCTCACATTCAACGATAAGCTTGGTCCCATCTTCACGGGTAATCTCAAGTGCTTCATAAATATCCGGCAAAGCAGCGCCGCCGCTGGCAAATTCAACGTCCACGACCGGTCCGATCACCTGTAAAACTTTTCCTTTATTCTCAACCATTGCTGCAGGGTTTATTAAAATTCAAAATTATTGTTATTTATCTAATCCGGTCCATAAGATTCCGGGTAAACTTTTCCAGTTCAACCTTCCGCTCAGGATCCCCAGGTATCTCGCTCAAAATTTTCAAGGCTTTATTTGAAAATTCATGAACCATTTCAATTGTAATTTTATCTATGCCAAGATCATGGAAGACTTTTTTAACAGCCCCGATTTTTTCCTGATGGTCAAAATCCTCTGAACCATAAAAGTGTTTCAGCACACTCAGCTGTTGAGGATTAGCCAGTTCCCTTGCCTTGATCAGCAGATAGGTTTTTTTATTTGTCAGGATGTCTCCCCCGATATTCTTGCCGAAGGTAACCGGATTCCCGAAGGTATCAAGAAAGTCATCCTGGAGCTGAAAAGCCATTCCAATCATGTCACCGAGTTCATAAACACGAGAAGCCCAGTGGACATCAGCTCCTCCGATCAGGGCGCCTATCTCCAGACTGCCTGCGATCAGCACGGCGGTTTTAAGCCGGATCATATTGAGGTACTCCGGCACACTGACCTCTTCCCGACGTTCAAAGTTAAGGTCATATTGCTGCCCTTCGCAAACCTGAAGGGCCGTCGTATTAAATACACGCAAAACATCCGGCAGGACCTCCTTATCACAGGAAGCTATGAAAATATTCGACTGGATAGCAAGCGCATCACCCGAAAGGATGGCACGATTGACATCCCATTTAATGTGCACGGTCGGTAGGTTCCTCCGCATAAATGCCTTATCCATGATATCATCATGAAGCAGGGTGAAATTGTGGAACATCTCTATACCCAAAGCCGGTAACACTGCCTTTTTCAATTGGTCACTGAACAGCTGGCAGCCCATCAAAACAAAAACCGGACGCAGGCGCTTACCACCGTTTGACAGGGTATACCAAATCGGCTCATACAATTCGTTTGGTTCAAGGATCCGGTATTGTGTCCGGATCTCTTCATCAATCATTGCCTGCAGATCATCAATATTTTTCATCTGTTTTCTTTCTGCAATTTTAGAAGTTTCTTCTCTTTATCCCGCTTAATTCCCCAGAGAAGGATAGAAGGCACCAGCAATAAATTGGAAACTACAGCGATAAGCAAGGTTATGCTGATCAGGAACCCCATGGCTTTGGTGCCACCGAATTCCGACACCACAAAAATTCCAAAACCGATAAACAATACCGAAACCGTATAGATGACACTCACCCCTACTTCGCGCAAGGTATTCAGCACGGCCTTTTCGGGATCAATCCCCCTGCACGACGAGTGTTGCCTGTATTTCGACAGGAAATGTACGGCGGTGTCAACAGCAATCCCGTAGGTTACGCTGAAAACCAGCAAGGTCGAAGGTTTGATCGAAATATTGCAGTAACCCATGAGTCCGGCTGTAAAAAGCAACGGCAGCAAATTGGCAAAAACCGAAACGAAGATCATCCGCGGACTCCGGTACATGTAGGCCATGAAAAAGGCAATCAGCAAAATGGCCAGGACCAGGCTCTTGATCAGGTGTTGAATCAGGTATTCCGTGCCCAAGGTATATTTCAACGCAGATCCGGTAAGAATGGTTTTATACTGACCTGGCGGAAAGAGGGTGTCGAGTTTGGCCTGAAGACTGTTTTGTATGGCAACCAGCCTGTTTGTGCCCACATCGGCAATACGGAAATTGATCCGCATGATCTGACTGGTGGAATCAATGAAGGAATTGACAATCTTATTCCCCTGAATGGCGCCTGAAAGATAGGGCAGAAGGAATGAACGTTCCTGTGCACCGGGCAAACGGTAAAACTTTTCACTGCCGTTATAATAAGCTTGTGTAGCCACTTTCAGACCATCAACAATAGAGAATGAACGTCCAAGATCGGGGTACTTAAGTGCATACTCCTGAAAACTCTCCACCTTTTTTAAAAAGGGCAAGGCATAGACCCCGTTTTTCCTTTTGGTATCAATGGCGATTTCGAGGGGCAATACGCCTTTAATGTTGGATTCAAAAAACTTGGAATCCTTGTAAAGCTGGTTCTTTTTCGGGATATCGTCCAGGATATATCCGGTGGATTTAATCCTGGTAATTCCGTAAACAGCCACTGACATGATCAGAAACACTGCCAGATAGATTCTCTTTCGTTTAAAGGAGATGAGAAAAACCAGATAATCGGTGATTTTTTTAACGACCTTTCTGTCAAGGTGACTGACATGTTTTTCGCTTGGCGGGGGTAAAAATGACCAGATGACCGGAACCAGGAACAGGCAAAGCAGGCACAGTAACATGATATTGACTGAGGCAATCAGGCCGAAAGTCCGGAGCATCTCATTGTCAATCGTCATGAAGGATGCAAAACCCACCGCTGCAGTGGTGTTGGCCATGAATACCTCGGCCCCGACTTTCTGGATCACCCGCTGAAGGGCCTTCACTTTGTTCTGGTGATGCTGATACTCCGCGTGATACTTGTTCAGGAGGAAAATATTATTCGGGACCCCGATCACAATGAGCAGGGCCGGTATCATGCCGGTCAGAACCGTTATACTGGCGCCCATCAGTGACATCATCCCCATGGCCCATACGGCGCCCATGGATACGATCAGCAGTGAGAAAAACACCGCCCGGGTCGATCTGAAAAAGAAGAACAGAATTAATGTTGTGGCCAAAGCAGCCAAAATAAGGAAGGTAATAAACTCACGCTGAACGATTCCCGAAATGATCGACCGCACATACGGAAGCCCGGAAAAGTGAATCTGGAGATTATGGTCAGTACCGAATTTTAATGCAAGATCCTTCATTTTCTGAACAATGAACATCCTTTCCTTTGTATTGACCTGGTTGTCACCCATGGTCATCACCATCAGATACGTATGTGAGGAATCTGCATAAACGAGGTCCCGGTAGATCGGTAACTTCCGGAATTGGGTGACCAGGCTGTCGAGTTGTTCCTGTGATTCCATTTTCTCAGGAAAAACGGAATACAGGTCGAAGGATTTTTTGTCTTCGTTTCGCCTGAGGTTTATTGCTTCATATACCGACAGCACACTGCTGATTCCTTCAATCTTACGGATGGAGGCTTTCAGCTTGCTGAAGGAATTGAATTTTTCAAGCGTGAAGAAGTCGGGGTCCTGGAATCCGAAAAGAAACAATCCGCCCTCTTCCCCGAACACTTTATTAAACTCAAGCAGTTTGATCGAAACACTATCGGTTTCAGGAAGCATCCCCGAATAACCGTAATCGATCTCCAGTTTCGGGAGCTGCCAGATCATAAACAGGGTAACCAGGCCAATCGCGATGGCAATGGTTATTCTATTTCTGAGAATTATTCCGGCAACCTTAGCCCAAAACATCATTATCTATTTAATTGTCCTGATACCCAGCTCATTCAATTTTTGCTGAAGGAGTTCCGGGTTTCTGGGTTTAGCAACAACGGTTCTTTTACGGTCAATCAGGATCATCGTCGGGGTTGCCCTGATTCCGTAATCATAGGCGATTGAACAATCCCAACCTTTCAGTTCAGAGTAGTTGATCCATGAAAATCCGTACTTCTTTATGGCTTCCTCCCAGTCTTTTTTACTCGTATCGACTGATATGGCAACGATTTCGAGGTCTGATCTGGAGTACTTCTCATACAGCTTCTCCAGTCCCGGCAGCATATCGTTGCAATGCGGGCACCAGCTGGCCCAGAAAACGACCAGGATATATTTTGAGGGAATTTCGGATAGAACGAGTGCTCCCTTGTTTTCCCTGGGTATCACCATTTCCGGAACCTGCCTGCCTGGTGCTGTTTTCTGATAGGCTGCCACCAGTTCCTTGAATTCGCCCTTTTTCTTTTCGTCGGTGCACGAAGCCTGCGCAAGGTAGTTTTCAGTCAGGTAGGCAAAGAAATCATCAAATTCCGTTCGTTCAGCCCATTGGGCGATATCCTCGAGCAAAAACTGGAAGAGGACATTGTTTCCGGCTGCGGCCGACAGGAGCTTGTCGAGCCCCTTTTTCATCGCCCCTTCCAGTTCAGCTGGACCATATGCGCGCTGGAACAGGCCGAAATAGGTCCTTACCTTGTTTACCAGTCCGGGACTGTACATCTGGTTGGTATCGGCAAAACTGATCTCGTCCCAAAAATGGTCGAGAACGTATTTCAGTTCATTTTTCGGGAGTACATCAGCCGGAACTTTCGGCGACATCTCCAATTTCAGAAATGCAGCCACATAGGTATTTGGATATTTTTCAACGATTTCCCTGGTCATTTGTTCCGGATCGGAGGCCCGCAGTTTCTGCATTTCACGCAAGAGCTGCTGCTGGAAAGGATCTGTGGCAGGATAGAGGCCGGCCAGGCGCTGAAGCAATTCCGATTTCCGCTGGATCCCCATATAAAAATGCATATAGGAAGTCAGCAATTGGTTTTCTTTGGAATCCGTTACTTTCAGGCTGTCAATGATCGCGGAAAAACTTGTCCGCATCCGGATATTTTCCCGGTTAAAGATGATATCCCAGAATTGCTCGGGGCCCACCACGATCCGGTACATCCCGGGATGGGCATTGGCGGGGAGCGTAAAAGAAAAACTGCCGTCAGGTGCGGCTTTTGCAGAATCCACCATGTTGCGGTTTATGCCCAGATAATCAAACAAATAGGCCTTTTTGGTCGGCATGGAATCGACCTTAACCTGGATGGAATATTGAGCGGGCAAGCTGATATGAAGACAGATAAAAAGGAGGATGATGCCGGCCTGTTTCATTTCGGTCCTCCTTAAGATTTCAGAGATTCTGCCCCGGCGACGATTTCGATCAGTTCATTGGTGATAGCTGCCTGCCGGGCCTTATTATAGTCGAGAGTCAGGTTCCGGATCATATCCGTGGCATTATCCGTTGCCTGATGCATGGCGGTCATCCGTGCACCGTGCTCTGAGGCGACGGAATCCAGTAAAGCTTTATGAAGTTGCACTTTAAGTGCTTCCGGAATCAATGTTTTAACCAGGTTTTCAAGGTCAGGTTCAAAAATAAAATTGGGCCGCCGGTTTGAATCCTGATCTGTATCCACCGGCTTTACCGGCAGAAATTGCTCAATGGAAAGATGCTGTGTGGCAGCATTCTTGAATTGATTATATACCAAGTCGATACGATCGTACTTTTTCTCAGTAAACAGTTGCATGAGGAAGTCCGCCATGGTTTCGGTTTTCACAAAAGTGGGCTTGTCGATCAGGTCATTATAATAAGGCCAGATTCCCCAACCTTTGCTTTTCAGGATTTCACCCCCTTTTTTACCGATAAACAGGAGGTCGACATTTCCGCGTTCCTTTTGGGAGGAATAATTATTTCCAACCCGCTCAATGACTGCCTTTGCAACATTGGCATTAAACCCTCCGCAGAGGCCACGGTTCGCTGCAATTAAAACGATGAGCACTTTTTCGGGGTCCCTGAGGTCGGTCAGGGGACTGAGGTTTTTGTCGTTGACTGCCCCGCCCACCTGGCTGATCACCTCATGAAGCCGGGTGGCATAGGGCCGGATTTGGGTAATCGCATCCTGGGCTCTTTTGAGCTTGGCTGCAGATACCATTTTCATAGCACTGGTAATCTGCCTGGTCGATCTGACCGAGGTGATTCTTTGCCGTATTTCCTTTAAGTTAGCCATTCGGGTGATTAACCTATAGTCCTGTATCTGGAGGTCATTTCAGAAGCTACGCGGGTAAGTATGCCTTCGGAATTATCGGTTATCTGTCCTTTCCTGAGCTCTTCCATCATCTCGGGATATTTCATTTTAACATAGTCAAGGAATTCCGACTCAAATTCCCGGATTTTCCTTACCGGTACATCGAATAGCAGGCCCCTGGTTCCGCAGAACAGAATAGCAATCTGCTCTTCCACGGAATAGGGGTTATGCAGGTTTTGTTTCAGGATTTCAACGTTACGTGCACCTTTCCCCAGCACATTCAATGTGGCGGTGTCAAGATCGGAGCCGAATTTCGAGAAAGCTTCCAGTTCGCGGTACTGGGCCTGATCGAGTTTAAGCGAACCGGCCACTTTCTTCATTGCCTTGATCTGGGCGTCGCCTCCAACACGTGATACCGATATCCCCACGTTGATAGCCGGCCGGATCCCCGAGTTGAACAATCCCGACTCCAGGAATATCTGCCCGTCGGTAATGGAGATCACATTGGTCGGGATATAGGCAGAAACGTCACCGGCCTGTGTTTCAATAATCGGGAGAGCGGTAAGTGATCCGCCTCCTTTAACCATTTTGCGCATGACTTCGGGCAGGTCATTCATTTTCGCAGCTACCACATCGCTATCGATCACTTTGGCTGCTCTTTCCAGCAGGCGGGAGTGCAGGTAAAAAACGTCACCCGGATAGGCTTCACGGCCTGGCGGGCGGCGCAGAAGAAGGGAAACTTCACGATAGGAAACGGCCTGTTTTGATAAATCGTCATACACGATCAGGGCATCGCGACCGGTATCCCTGAAAAACTCGCCGATGGTCGCCCCGGCAAACGGGGCATAAAACTGGAGCGCTGCCGGGTCACTGGCGGTTGCCATTACGATGACCGTATAGGGCATGGCGCCATGTTCCTCGAGGGTCTTGGCAATCTGGGCAACCGTTGATCCTTTCTGGCCGATAGCCACATAAATGCAATACACCGGTTTACCCTGCTCAAAATTTTGGCGCTGATTAATGATGGTATCTATGGCGATGGCTGTTTTACCGGTCTGGCGGTCACCGATGATCAATTCGCGCTGACCGCGGCCGATCGGAATCATGGCATCGATGGCCTTGATGCCGGTTTGCAGTGGCTGGTTCACCGGCTGGCGGAAAATCACCCCGGGAGCTTTGCGCTCGAGAGGCAGATCGATCAGTTCACCGGTAATGGGTCCTTTACCGTCAAGGGGATCCCCGATGGTATTGATAACGCGACCCAATAGTCCTTCGCCCACCCTGATGGATGCAATCCTGCGGGTCCGTTTTACATGACTTCCTTCGCCGATTCCCACTGATGGACCTAATAAAACGGTACCAACATTATCCTCTTCAAGGTTCAGTACAATACCCATCACTCCGTTGTCGAATTCGACCAGTTCATTGCTCTGGACATTGGAAAGTCCATATATACGGGCGATTCCGTCTCCAACCTGAAGTACCGTTCCAACTTCTTCAAAGCTCGCGTCGAGCTTCATGCCTTCCAGTTGCTGCCGTAAAATCTGCGATATTTCCGCCGGTTTAATGCTTGCCATGATCAATTATTTCTTTGATTCTCTTAATTCCTGTCTGATTCTTTTCAATTTTGACTGCACGCTTGCGTCGAGCTGCTGGTCTTCGAGGGTCAGAATAAATCCGCCGATTAAGGTTTCATTGGTTTCTGTGGTCATCTCAATTTTATGATGGCTCGATTCTTCCAACCGCTTTTTCAGTTCTTCCAAAAATTTACCCTCCACCGGGGCTGCCGATTCTACCTTGGCTTCCATAATTCCCTGATCCGCTTTATACATCTCTTTAAACATCCTGCAGATGGACAAGAGTTGCCCTTCGCGCCGGTGCCGGATCAACAGGCGCATAAACTCCACCGTGATGGATTCAACCACGCCGGTCAGGGCACGCACGATCATGTTGGACTTTTCCGTGCTCATGATTACCGGGCTATCCAGAATCCATTTGAATTCAGGCGATTTGGCCACCAAAGAGGCGAGTTTCGAAAGATCCTGTTTGATGATCTCCAACTGGTCCCGCTCCTTGACGAGCAGAAAAAGAGCCCTGGCATATCGTGCAGCTATTCGGCTATCATTCATGGGATTAATTCAATTTCAAGTCGCTGAGTTGTTCCTTGATCAGGTTTTCCTGCTTGACACGGTCGGTCAGTTCCCTTTTCAGGATCTTTTCGGCAATATCCACAGATAATGAAGCCACCTGCTGCCGTATCTCAGTAATGGCAGCGAGTTTTTCATTTTCAATCTGCTGTTGGGCATGCTCAAAAACTTTGGCCGTTTCCTGAACAGCTTCATCGCGGGCTTTAGCGATCAGTTGTTCCCTGATTTGCCGGGCTTCGGCAATCATCAGATCGCGCTCAGCATGAGCTTGCTGAAGCATTCTATCATGCTCGGCTTTAAGGCTGGATAAGCCTTCCCGCGCTTCCCTGGCTGATTCGAGGGCCTTGTCGATGGATTGATCACGTTCCTTCAGCATTTTCAGAACGGGCCCCCATGCAAATTTCCGTAAAATGATGTATAATAAGGAAATAGCCAGAACCATCCAGAAAATCGTTCCGTAATCCGGTGATAATAATCCCATACTTTTAATTTTTTAAACCGCTGAAATCCGTCAGTGCCGGATTGCAACCCTATTTTCCACCACCCATAAATACGATTAATATACAGACAATCATGGCGAAGAAACATACAGCTCCTACCAGAGCAGCAGCAACAATCATATTCGACCGGATATCACCAACCGATTCCGGCTGGCGTGCAATGGCTTCCATCGCACCTTTACCAATCTGACCAATTCCGATGCCGGCTCCGATAGCAGCCAGTCCGGATCCAATTGCAGCTCCCATCGGGGCCATTGCTGCATTTGCTGCAGCCTGCAAAATAAAAACAATAAAACTTAACATACTCTTGAGTTATTTGGTGTTAATAATATGCTAATGGCTTTCCACCCGTGCCATCCCAATATAAAGGGCGGAAAGAAGGGTGAAAACGTAAGCCTGGATAAAAGAAACAAGCAGTTCGATCAGGGTCATGAATACATAGAACACGACCGAAACGACGGAAGTTCCGTATCCGGCAACCCAGTTTATCTGTCCGAAAATAAAGATCATCACAATGAAACTCAATCCCACAAAATGACCTGCAAGGATATTGGCAAAGAGCCGGATGCATAATACCAGCGGTTTGGTAAATACCCCTAGCAATTCGACAAATGGCATCAGTGGGACCGGAAATTTCAGCCACCAGGGCACTCCGGGAGCATTGACAATGTGTTTCCAGTAATTCCGGTTGGTACTGAATGTCGTAATCAGAAAAGTGAAAATGGCCAGCATGGCCGTAATGGCGATATTCCCTGTGACATTTGCCCCTCCGGGAGGTATCGGTATCAGGCCCAACAGGTTATTGACCAGGATGAAAAAGAAAACCGTTAAAAGGTAGGGCATATATTTTTCATACCGGTGGATCCCTATTGAAGGAATGGCAATGTCATCCCTGACAAAAAGGATCAGGGGCTCCATCACGGATTGGAATCCGCTGGGAGCCTTGTTTGGGTTCTTCTTATACTTCCTTGCCATCGGGATAAACACCAGGAGGATCAGGATCATGCTCATCAGCATGGCAGCCACCGTTTTTGTCATCGAAAAATCGAGTGGTAACGGGGCTTCTTCATTAATGGTGCCATCGGCATTGGCTTGAACTATCTTCCCCTGATGCGGTCCTTCCTCTGCGAGAAGGTATCCTTTGTAAGCTTGGGTACCATGGTGAAATCTGGAAGAGAAGAAAACAGACAGGCCCATTCCGCGGGTATATAAAATGACCGGCAAAGGTATGCTGAGGTGGGTTTCGCCAATTTTCATGATATGCCATTCATGAGCATCCATAACATGCTCCATGACAAATTTCCCGGCATCAAATTTTTTTGGTTCTTCGCTATGCTCCTTAGGCTCTGCCTGGTTTTCCGGATTTCCGGCCACCAAGCGGCTCCCCGGCGCGGCCATCAGGAGCAGGATCCCAGCAATATACAACCATCTCTTCATTCCTGTTCGATTTCAGCAAGGTGGCAAATGTATAAAAAAAAATTTAGCGTTCCGCTTGTTTACGCGATTGCCTGTTCAGGGATCTTGCCTCAAAAAACATATACACGAGGTAGATAATAAAGGTCCCCCCTAAAAAGGGCAGGGCGGATTTCCGGTGAGTAATGGTATAGATGACCATGAAGGTCATCAAAATCAAAATTTTTGCCCCTTTATATATTAAAAATGCCGAATTAAACTTGCTGAAATTCTGATCCATGAGATTGGTCAGGATCGCCTGTCCGGCCACCGTCATCAAAACAATTACACCAAGCATGACGAGCAATATCGCATCAAACAGGCCGGGCAGGAAGAAGATGAAGGTTACCCAGCCGATGGCAATGAGTGATAGGGTGACAAGGGTAAGTTCAATCCAGTATCTGGTATCGATATTCTTCATGGTCATAAGTCTTTAATCAGTAAATATAGGCTTAGAATGATTCCGGTGATCGAAAAAATCAGGGTGAAGATGGGAAACCCGGTGTTAATCCATTTATCAACCTGCCAGCCGATAAAAAAAGCGGCCAGAATGACCGCAATCAATTTGAAAGCCAGATTGGAATAGCGGGCATAATCCTTTAGCGACCGCTTTTCATTCTCCAGCTTATTTCGGGAGAAGAACTTCTTTCCGTTTTGCATCGGATTCAGCGTCCATTCGGCAGTTTCCGCTAAAAACAGCACCGGGTTCGATAGCCAGTTTTTTTGTGATGATTTCACCGTTGACACGTGCGGTGGCCTTCAGGCTGACCAGTTCGGCTGCGTTAATATTTCCCGTGATCTGGCCTGAGATTTCAAGCGTCTGGCAAATGATGTCCCCCAGGATCTGCCCTGATGCCCCGATCACTACCTTTCCTTTGACATCCATCTTGCCATGGAGCTGTCCATCGATCCTGATCCCTGAATTGGATTCAACATCACCATGCACCGAGGTACCGGCGGAGATCAGGTTTATCGCATTGGTTGATTCGATTTCTTTTGCCATATCACTTAGTATTTTCAGGTAAATGTAAAAAAAACCGGCCTATCGGCAAAGATTTATGCAGGATCGTATGCCCAGGTCAGATAGAGGGCTCCCCAGGTAAACCCTCCGCCAAATGCGGTAAGGATAAGCTGATCACCTTTTTTGAGCTGGTTTTCGTACTCCCATAATACAAGCGGAATGGTTGCGGTAGTGGTGTTTCCGTATTTTTGGATATTGACCATGACCCTGCTGGGGTCCAAACCCATGCGTCGGCCAACGGCTTCAATGATCCTCAGGTTGGCCTGGTGGGGAACCAGCCACAATTTATCGGCCGGAAGGTGGTGCTTTTCCATCATTTCAACCGATATGTCGGCCATTTTGGATACCGCCATTTTGAATACCGGCTGTCCGTCCTGAAAGAGATAATGTTCCCTGGCGTCGACCGTTTCATGTGACGCAGGTTTAACGGACCCGCCTGCTTTCAGGTAAAGGTATTTCCTGCCCGATCCGTCGGTGCGCAGAATATGGTCCTGAATCCCGTATTCCGGATTGGGTTCGAGCAGCACAACACCGGCCGCATCGCCAAACAGCGGACAGGTATTCCGGTCGGTATAATCGGTGATGGTCGACATTTTATCGGCTCCGATACATAATATCTTCTTTGCGCTCCCGGTTTCGATAAACTTCGAAGCAACGGCAAGCATATAAACAAAGCCGGAACAGGCGGCTGCCATGTCAAAGCTAAAAGCGTTCTTAATCCCGACCTTATCGCTGATGATGTTTGCGGTAGCCGGAAACGCCATGTCAGGAGTAACCGTCGTACAGATCACCATATCGATATCGTCGGGATTGGTGCCGGTTTTTTCCAACAATTTCTTAACGGCAGGAACGGCCAGGTCGGAAGTTCCCAAACCCGGCTCTTTCAGGATGTGCCGTTCCCTGATCCCGGTCCGTGAAACGATCCACTCGTCGCTGGTGTCCACCATTTTTTCCAGATCTGCATTGGTCAGAATATCTGGGGGCGCGTAGCCCTGTACCCCGGTTATGGCAGCAAATATCTTTTGCATCACTCAAATGCTTTCTTAAGTTTTGTAATTAACCCTGATTGAACCAGTTCGCTGTTCTTAATCAGCATATTCTTAATGGCGAGCGGAGTCGACTTTCCGTGCCCGATCAAAACGGGAGATCCGATCCCGATGATAGGTATACCGCCAAAATTCTCATAATTGTATTGTTCGAAAAACGGGTTGGATATTTTCAGCTTGCGGCTCAGATAGTAAACCGATTCTGCCAGCTTGAGAACCACATTCCCGACAAATCCCTCACAAACAACCACATCTGCTTTATCAGCAAATATCTCATTCCCTTCCACATTCCCAATGAAATTAAAATCCCGGCTGTCCTTCATCATCTGATAGGCTGCCTTGGTCAGAAGATTGCCTTTCTCTTCCTCTTCGCCGATATTCAGGAGACCGACTTTCGGAACTTCTACTCCGTGAACATGCTGCGAATAAAAGGATCCCATGATGGCATACTGGTACATGACGTCGGGACGGGCATCGGGGTTCAGTCCGACATCCAGCAGAAGGGTATATTCATTTTCACCTTTGGGGATGGAAACGCCAATACACGGACGAATGATGCCGGGAATGGATTTGATGGTGAACATGGCACCGGCCATCATGGCACCGGTATTTCCCGCACTGCAGAAACCATCGAGGGCTCCCTCCACCAGCATCTGAAATCCCTTACCCATGCTCGAATCTCTTTTAAGGGAGAATGCTTTAACGGGATGGTCGCTCATTCCGATCACTTCGGAGGTCGGTATTACAAGAAAATTGCCGGGGTCGAAATTCTCCTCCCGGCAAGTAGTCTCTATGGCTTGCTTGTCGCCCAATAACACAATCTCAACGTCGGGAGGCAGTTCCTTTTTTGCCAGGATTGCTCCTTTTGTGGTTGCAACGGGGGCGTGGTCACCCCCCATGATATCCAGACCGATCTTCATTTAATTTCAGATCTGTGTATAACCTGACTATGCGGTCACTTCTTTTTCGATAGCCAGTTTACCGCGATAATGTCCGCACTCAGGACAAACACGATGATACTGTACCGTAGCTCCGCAATTTGAACAGGTAGCCAACTGTGAAGGAGTAGCTTTGTAATGAGTTCTACGCTTGTTTCTCCTCTGTTTCGATGTTCTGTGCTTAGGATTTGGCATGACTGTAACTATTTATTTAACACTTAAATTTTTCAATATTTCGATCATTCCCGGATCACAGCCCGGCTTGCCGCCCGGCTTGCCGCCCGGCTTATCGGGATGAACCTTGCGCAAGGGTATGCTGAGGATCACGTACTCGTAAAGGTACTGCATCATATCGATCTGGTAAGCATCCTGTGGAAGCCAGACCACATCGAATTCATCCTCGTTATTTCCGTTCCCGAATTTCGCATAGAGATCAAAATCACCCTCAATGGGCTGCTGATAATCCTCCAGGCACCGGTCGCACGGTTGCATAACCCATCCGTTTAGAGTAAAACCGAACTCCAGCTGGCGATCCTGCTTGA
>Ga0172379_10001122_pt1 | contig 57139 bp, 48 predicted proteins | sample GrowelOW334metaG_FD_119756 | JGI IMG/M metagenome (GOLD analysis project Ga0172379, IMG submission 119756) | Groundwater microbial communities from an aquifer near a municipal landfill in Southern Ontario, Canada - Groundwater well OW334 metaG | ecosystem: Environmental > Aquatic > Deep... | reverse complement strand
ATTGTGGGCTGGGGGATCAACAGTGCCATGATACTACTGGCCGCTGCCACATTCTTCAAGACACAAACACCGGTAACAGAATTGCAACAGGCCCACCAGATCCTGCAGCCCTTGCTTGGCGGTCAGGCGGCGAAAATTTTTGCCGTCGCCCTTTTGTTTGCTGGAATCGCTTCAACCATCACATCAGGTATGGCTGCCGGTTCGATTTTTGCCGGGATGTACAAAGAGCCCTATGACATTAAGGATAACCATTCAAAACTCGGGGTTATTATCTCACTGGTCATCGCAACCGTCATTATTTTCCTGATTTCCAATCCCTTTAATGGATTGATTTTTTCACAAATGCTCCTGAGTATTCAATTACCCATTACCATATTTTTACAGGTTTATCTGACCTCCTCTGAAGAGGTCATGGGAAAATATAAAAACACCCCATTGACACGTTTCACCCTTTATGCGGTCGGCGCTATTGTTACGGCATTGAATGTGGGCCTGCTGATAAGTCTGGTCTTTTGATGAAGACAATCATATGTCCTCATTGATGTGCAAAGCATGCAGAAACCGATGCACTATCGGGGCAAAAAGGACTGCCACGGTAGTTAAAAAAGCAATCCCGCTGAAAAGGGCATAAAAGGAAGCAAAAATTTTCCCCGTATTGTCGGTAAGAACTGCAACCGGTCCCATTCCGGTCAGAATCATGCTTGCATTATAAAACCCGTCGATCCAGCTTAAGTGTCCCAAATATTTATATCCGGCTGTTCCGATACCGACTGAAAATATCGTAAGGAGTAAGGCATAGAGTGCGAAAATCATAAACCTTTTTACAAACTTATCGAACGGCAGCAGAGCTTTGTTGTGGTTCTCAAACTTCAAATGTTTTGTTTTCATATCCTAAAGTTTATTTCTTCGAAAATCGTGGAAAGTAATTGCATTTAAAATTAATCGATTTATACGTACATATTCCTTAACATTGGATTCCTTGTATATTATACTATTTTTAACTATTAAAGTAGTTTTAACTGATAATGAATTAACGACAAACGACTTACCGGCAAATGAATATTTTTTAAAATTGAAATACCATGTCAATTAAAGGAACTCTGACCGAGAAAAACCTGCTTAAAGCTTTTGCAGGAGAATCGCAGGCTAAAAACCGTTATGAGTTTTTTGCGAAAGTGGCACGAAAAGAAGGATATGAGCAAATCGCGTCGCTTTTTGAAGAGACCGCTGGAAATGAGCTATCCCATGCCAAACAATTCTTCAGGTTTCTTGAAGGCGGTCCGGTCGAGATCACTGCAGTATACCCTGCCGGAACCATCGGAACAACAGCCGAAAACCTTGAAGCCGCAGCCATGGGGGAAAACGAGGAATGCACATCGTTGTATCCGGAGTTTGAAAGAATAGCCCGTGACGAAGGATTTAAGGAAGTTGCCAATATCTTTAAACTTATTGCCAGGATAGAGGCTGTACATGAAAAGCGTTTCAAAACATTACTGGAAAATATCGAAACAGGCAGAGTTTTCGAAAGGGGCGAAAAGGTCCAGTGGAAATGCCGTAAATGCGGATATATTCATGAAGGCACAAAACCACTGGAAAATTGTCCAGCCTGCAATCATCCTAAAAGCTACTTTGAGATTAAGGAATCAAACTACTGACCTAATCCATGAAAATCCTTCTGACTGGTGCTACCGGGTATATTGGAAGAAGACTCTTACCAGCTCTGCTTGAAAACGGACACGAAGTGGTCTGTTGCGTCAGAGCCGGTAACCGGTTCCTTGCCGACTTCCAGCACCCGAGATTAAGCAAGATGGAGATCGATTTTCTTAAGAGTGATGATATTTCTAAATTGCCTGAAGACATTGATGCTGCTTATTTTTTGATGCACTCAATGAATGTCTCGACAAAGAATTTCGAGAATCTGGAAAAGTGCATCGCCATTAATTTCGTTCAATATATCAACACCACACACGCCAGGCAAATGATTTACCTGAGCGGAATTGTGCCTTCGTCAGGCGAGATGTCCTCGCATCTCAGATCCAGATGGGAGGTAGAGAAAATTTTAACCCTGAGCCGTATTCCGGCGACTGTACTCCGGGCAGGAATAGTTGTTGGCTCAGGAAGTGCATCCTTTGAGATTATCCGGGATCTGGCGGAAAAGCTTCCGATCATGATCGCACCCAGCTGGCTTAACAACAGTTGTCAACCGGTTGCTATCCGAAATGTGATCCAATATCTCATCGGCATTTTAGGTAATGAAGGCTGTTTTGGAAAAACATACGATATCGGTGGTCCTGAAGTGTTGACTTACAAGGAAATGATTTTAGGTTATGCTAAGGTAAGGAAACTAAAGAGGCGGATTTTGACTGTCCCGTTTCTCACTCCGAAGCTTTCATCGTATTGGCTTTTCTTCATCACAACAACTTCTTACAAACTGGCTGCAAACCTGGTCGAGAGCATGAAAACGGATCTGATATGCAAAAATAATGATCTGGAAGTTCTACTTGGCATAGAATCGATCCCTTACGATCAGGCAATTAGAATGGCTTTTGCCAAAATTGAGCAAAACCTTGTGCTGTCGAGCTGGAAGGATGCATTAAACGATCCCGGCTTACTTAAACGCATGACGGGGTTTATCGAGGTTCCAAAATTCGGAACCTTCAATAATGTGCAAACAGTACCAATTAGAGGTGATTGTCAAATCGTTCTTAACAGTATCTGGGCTTTGGGTGGAGAAAACGGATGGTATTATGCAGATTGGATCTGGCAAATCCGTGGATTCATCGACCGAATGATCGGGGGTGTTGGATTACGGCGGGGGAGGACTCATCCCTGGCAGATCCATTCCGGCGATGCGCTGGATTTCTGGCGTGTTTTGATTGCCGACCGGGGTAGCCGGCGTCTGCTGCTTTTTGCTGAAATGAAAGTTCCTGGTGAAGCCTGGCTTGAGTTTAGCATCCAGGAAGGGAAAAACGGATATGAGCTTATCCAAACTGCCACTTTCCGTCCAAGTGGGATCACCGGCCGTTTTTATTGGTATATGCTTTTACCGATTCATACCTTGATCTTTGTAAATATGGCTAAGAGAATTACCTGGAAGAAACCTATTATTCCTTATCAGGATAAGGGAAACTCAGGATAAAGGTTGTACCAAATCCAGGTAGGCTTTCAACCCTGATGAACCCACCTGACAATTCAACAAATCTTTTTGTCAGGGATAATCCGAGACCGGTACCTTCATATTTTCGCTTGACCCCTTCGCTCACCTGCTTGAAATCTTCAAATATCGTATCGAAATATTTCTCCTGAATCCCTATTCCGGTATCCGATACCCTGATTGTTCCAAATCGCATTCCTCTAGTAAATTCCACTGCCGAGGATATGGTAATTCCTCCCTGGCTTGTAAATTTTATAGCATTACTTATCAAATTGATCAGAGAATTTCTGAATAACTGATCGTCCAAACGGAGTGTCAAATGAACGCTGCCATGCTGTCGTTCAATAAATAAGTCTTTTTTCTTGGCGGTTGGAGAAAAGAGGTAAATGACCTCATCAATGACCTTGTCAACCTGAACTGTATCGATCATCAAATCCAGCTTACCGGATTCCACACGAGTTAAGTCCAAAATCTGCGAAAGGGTTTGCAGCAAACGGTTTCCGCTCGACAAAATGATATCCGAGTACTTTTGAATCTCCTGATCCGTCGATTCGGTGAGGATCAGCTCGGCAAAGCCAAGAATGCCGTTGAGCGGTGTACGGATCTCATGACTCATGTTAGCAAGAAATGTAGATTTCACCCGACTGGCTTCTTCAGCCTTTTCTTTGGCTAGAACCAGTTCTTCATGCGCTTCTTTACGCTTGATTACGCTGGCAAAAATCTGTCCGAGAACTTTTAGCAGGGAAATCTCATCCTTGTTCCAAGTGCGTGACTCCCCGACCGAATCAAATCCCGCAAAACCCAACAATTCACCACTGATTTCAACAGGAATAACAATCAATGATTTTATCCCTTGAGCCTCAAGTATTTCCCTTTCCGATTTCCAATCTTCAGTGAGGGCTGCAAGATCGGGAATGTATATAATCTCTGAGTTCCAAAGCTTTTCCATCCAACGTGGCAGAACATCAAGGGATATCGATTGCAAATTTTGAATTTCCGGTGGTACACCCGGTGAACACCATTCATGAGTATTACTCACGGTGGCACCATCGGCATCCAAACGAAATATATATGCCCTGTCGACCTGGCAAAATGCTCCGAGGCTCTTCAATCCATTATTAAATGTACGGTCCATTTCGCCAATTTCGGTATTCAGAAAATCGAGTTCGATTGAAATCAGGATACTTTCGAATTCTTCCCTATACTTAATAAGGCTCTCTGCTTGATGCTTTTCGGTAAAATCTTCTATAATACCCACCCCACCCCGGATCTGACCGGTTTTTGTGGAAATGGGAGCAAAAAAACCTCGGACAGGAGTGACTTTAAGTGCTGTAACAGAATGATACTCATGTTCATAATAGCCCATTTTTCCACTCAATGAAGCCGTCACCGCGTCAACCATCCTGGTATCCGGGAGATTGAACAGGTTCAGTCCGATTAATAATTCATGGGATGATCCGATAATCTTGACAAAAGCATCATTGCAAGTAGTAATCTTTCCCGAATTATCGTACTGAAACACGCCCACCGGGGTATTTTCAAATATCAGTCGGTACTTTTCTTCACTTTCGCGAAGGTTATCGAGTAGAAAAACCTGATCGGTGATCTCATGGAGAGCAATAATCATCCCCACATGATGGCACTTTTGAGTCGTTACGAATGAATTGGCTAAAACAAATGTTCTTTTCACATTGCCGATCTGGAATCGGCATTGCATTCTCTGATTATCCATTCCGTCCTCCATTCCCCAGAGCTCAGGAAATGGATCAAGAACTTCCTTCAACGGTTTTCCTAAAGAGCTACGATTGAGTTGTTTAAACAGGCTGCCTGCAGTCTTATTAAAATCAATAATATTCTTTTGGTTATCTATGATTATAACGGAATCTCCGAATGACTGATATACCGAATTACGTGCCTTGGGCAGTAAGAAAACCATATAGTTGCCAAAAACTCCCCAGGCAAAGAGCGGTGCCGTCAATAAGAACCCGAAGGGACTGATATCAAAATGATTTGTTAAACCAGCCTGATAAACCAAGTGCGCTATCCAAGGGCCCAAACAGCCGCCTATCAGCAACCAGGACTGGCGACGCACGATAAAGTCCATCTTCAATTTTCTGATGAACAAGATACATGAAGCGAGTAGAGCCAGATTGAGGTAAATGACATTGATATAGTACCACAGACCCTTAGAAATTTCGATCTCATGATAATAGGTGAAAATTTCTTTAACTTCATTGCCAATCCTTGAATAGTATAGATGATGAAATGGATCGGTCAGATAAATAACCAAATTGATAATTGACAAGGTTATTGCGAGCTTGACAGGCCAGGATTTCATCCAGGCAGCCTCACCTGCCAACCGCACTGCCAGTATTAAACAAAAAGCCGGAATGGTCGTAATCCCAAGATATTCAACTTTCAACCAAAATAAAATTGTTTCTTTAGAAGTCGATAGGAGTTCAAACCCGTATCCTGCGATATAAAAAGTCAAGGAAATCATTAGAAGACAAAACTCCAGTCCCCCCTTTGCTTTAAGGTTAATGAAAGAGTAGATTGCCAATCCGATCATGATGGATGCAACGAGGAAAAGAGCCAGGCTTATAATGGGAACTTCTATCATTTATTGCCAACGATATAAGTTAAAGCTACTACATTTTTCCAATATTTTTATTACCCGGAACAGGTTTTGATACAGATGGGTGTGAGTTGCTTCAACCCATGGCAGCCTGACCATGAAGAAGTGCAAACTCAAAATGATTTCCAAACAATAGGGTAACCTAAAATATTCTCCATCCAAGGGAACAATAGAAGAGATTGTTCTTCAGGTTGAAATCGTCGAGGGAATGGATAGTTAAAAAACTATCGAACCCAAATTGGTAACCAACATCCACTGTGAGCATTAACAAGTCAATCCCTGCACCAACCTGTCCTGACCAGGTAGCTGTTTTAAAATCATCCAAGGTAATACTGCCCGATTGGTTAATCCCGTTTATGGAGAGTGAGTAATCCTTATTCAGCAGATAGGAAGCCACGGGGCCTCCCCATACCCTGAATCTGATGAGTTTCAGATCAAGAAATTTATAACCAAGCAGAAGCGGAACATCAACGGATCGCAAGGTAACACTCTGACTAACATTCAGGGTAGTGGCCGGATTTAAAGGATCTCCGAAGGATGTCTCCAGCGAACCCCTTTTAATGCTAAAATAAGCTTCGGGCTGTATATAGAGTTTTTTCAAATAGAGGCTGAAAAACAATCCTCCCTGGAAACCACTTCTCATGTCCTTGATATATTCTGTATAATCGGTTGTCAACCGGGTAGAATTCCAGCCTATCTTTGGACCGAAACTGATGAGTCCCTGTGCAAATGATGTTACAGCAAAAATGCTTATAACAAATGCTAAAATGATCTTTTTCATATGGTTATGTTTTATTTAAACTACAATCCCAATTAATTGCTTGTTAAACCTGAAACCTGAAATCCTGCCCTGATACCCTGGAATGGAAAATCCCGCAGACCTTTCTCATAGCCAAATAAGAGATCCGCTTTGCCTATTTTAATCCCGAAATCCATCCTGTAAGTAATGGGTTCATCGCCATTTCCCATATATCCTGAATAACCGTTTATTGACTGATTTATAAAAAAATCCTTAAAATCAAAGTCTATGCCAGCACCGTATAATAACGCATCATTTTGCGGATAATTATCAAGATAAGTTTGCCAGGAGTAAAATCCCACCTGTGCATACCATCTGACATGGCTGAAGAATCCAACGTTTTTTCCGTATGTATCCCCAATGGATGCATCGATATAATAGCCAGGAGAGTCCGTATGACGCGCATATTCCCTTCCAGTTCCGCTTGCTGTCCTGCACGACATTGAAACCAGCAGGTCGGGAAGGAACTTGTGGTCCTTCAAAATCTGGATCATAGTGCCGAAATAAACATCTCCAAAAGCTGCCCCTTCGGCAGCTTTACCGTCGATTGTTCTCCTCATTCGGCTGACAGCAGAATCCATCTTGAAAAACTCAACCGGAACATACTTAAATTCAAGACCAATTCTGCCCTTGGCCACCGGAAAAATCAAATGGGTTCTGAAATCCTGTGTTTGATCACCCGTATTGAAATAATACTCGTAAACGCCATTCCAATAAAACTCATCTGGAACATTTGCCTTATGGATTAGAGGTACTGGCAATGCATTAGGCCCAAGAAAACCGGGGGATGATATCTGATATCTCGACCAATGGGTAATCCCGTCCCAATTAGTATAGGGATCGGGTGGAAAATACTTATTCTGGCTTTGCAATCCCAACGGAATGGCAAGGATTATCAGGACTATTAAAAATGAAATTCCCTTCATGGTTCTCTTCAGGCTTAAAATGTAAAGATACCGCCTTCAGGGTAATTTGTGTATTTTTGACCATATTTAAAAAAACCATGTCCTCCAATATCCCGCTTGCTGAAAGAATGCGGCCTCAAAAGCTTGAAGATTATGTCGGCCAGGAACATTTGGTAGGTGAGACTGCCATTCTTCGCACCGTCATCTCATCCGGCTCCTTACCTTCATTCATCCTCTGGGGACCTCCGGGAGTTGGAAAAACAACGCTTGCCCGTATCATTGCCACTCATCTCAACAGGCCTTTTTACACGTTGAGTGCCATAAATTCAGGGGTCAAGGATATTCGTGAGGTGATTGAAAAAGCCCAGAAATCAAGATTTTTCGATTCTCCATCCCCTGTGTTGTTTATTGATGAAATTCACCGGTTCAGCAAATCACAACAGGACTCGCTCCTGGCCGCAGTTGAAAAGGGGATTGTAACCCTGATAGGAGCCACAACCGAAAACCCTTCCTTTGAAGTTATCTCCCCGCTTCTATCACGTTGTCAGGTATATGTACTAAAACCTCTGGAGAAATCCCATCTTGAAGATTTGCTCAAGCGTTCTTTATCTGAAGATTTTGAGCTGCGAACCCGGAAAATTGAATTGAGGGAAACTGAAGCCCTTTTACGTTTCTCCGGTGGTGACGCCAGAAAACTGTTTAATGTTCTGGAGTTGGTTGTCCAGTCTACTCCCGATGATCCTGTAATCCTGACCAATAGCAGTGTAACCCAACGGATTCAGGAAAACATCGCTCTATATGACAAGAATGGAGAGCTGCATTATGACATTATTTCAGCCTTCATTAAATCACTAAGGGGATCAGATCCGAATGCAGCTGTATATTGGCTGGCGAGAATGATAGAGGGTGGCGAAAAACCTGAGTTCATAGCCCGGCGATTATTGATCTTTTCTTCGGAGGATATTGGTCTTGCGAATCCGAATGCCCTCCTTTTGGCAAATGCCTGCTTTGATGCTGTTCATAAAATAGGCTGGCCCGAAAGCAGAATCATCCTGTCCGAAGCCACAGTGTACCTTGCCACATCTCCAAAAAGCAATTCAACCTATAAAGCCATCAGCAAAGCCCAGGAACTGGTTTCACAGTCGGGCGACCTTCCGGTTCCTTTACATCTTAGAAACGCACCTACCACTTTGATGAAGGAGCTGGGTTATGGTAAGGATTACCAGTATCCCCATGACCATACGGACCGGTTTGTTGATGATGAATATCTTCCGGATAAGCTTAAAGGGCAACAAATCTGGTCGCCGGCAGAAAATAAACGGGAACAGGAAATACGTGAGAAAATGCGAAAACTATGGGGCAATCGTTATGAATATTGATTTTGCTAATTTAATCCGAACTTTATGACAAGAGCATCTAATCCTGACCTACCGTCGATGTTAAGCCGGAATTCCGGACGATTTCTTCTGATAGCGGGGCCCTGTGTTGTCGAAAACAGGGAAGTAGTATTTGAAACTGCAACCGTCCTGAAAGCGATAACAGTAAAGTTGGAAATACCCTTCATTTTCAAAGCCAGTTATAGAAAGGCGAACCGCACCCGAAGTGATTCTTTTAAGGGTATCGGGGATCTGAAAGCATTGCAAATCCTGGCGGATGTGCGCTCGCAACTTGGCATTCCGGTCATTACCGACGTTCATGAAACCGCGGAGGTTGAGTTGGCGGCAAAATATGTTGATGCTTTGCAGATTCCGGCTTTTTTGTGCCGGCAGACCGACCTGATCCAGGCAGCTGCCCGAACAGGTAAGCCCGTCAATATAAAAAAGGGCCAGTTTCTTTCTCCTCAATCCATGGGTTTTGGTATTGAAAAAATTCTTGAGACCGGCAATAAAAATATCTTGCTGACGGAGAGGGGTTCCACTTTCGGTTACGGAGACCTGGTGGTGGATTTCCGTTCTATACCGACGATGCGGCAATGGGGATTTCCAGTTATCCTTGATATAACCCATAGCTTGCAGCAACCTAATCAACCCGGAGGAATTACCGGTGGTCAGCCCGCGATGATCGAGACTATTGCACGTGCCGGAATTGCCGCCGGTGCTGACGGGATTTTTATGGAAACTCATCCAAACCCTTCCACCGCTTTATCCGATGGCGCTAATATGCTTGATCTTTCCCAAGCTGAAAGCCTTCTTACCGGTCTGTTGAAAATATATCAGCTAGTTCATAAACTGGACTCTATTTCGCTATAATCCATGACACGAATCAGGTTTTGGTCGGTTTTTATAATGATGATTTCAGCACAGCTGGTTTCCGGACAGACGGTCAATGACATATTGGCAAGATATGAATCGGCAAGCGGTCTGGCTGCCAGGCAGAAAATCAAAACCCTGACCTCAATCGGACGAATTACGCAAATGGGCAACACGTTACCTATCAGTATAATACAAAAAAGACCGAACAAATACAGACTTGATGTTCATCTCGATGAAGGTAGGATAACCCAGGCTTATGATGGCATGTTTGGCTGGTCATTCAATCCGTTTGTAGATACCGATACGGTGCAGCTTGAAGGATCGGAATTGGCTCAGATCAGGGAATCTTCCGACTTTGACGGCATTCTGCATAGTTACCGGCAAAAAGGCTTTTCCATTCTTCTTGCTGGAAAAGTGAAGATCGGCGCTATGAACGCTTATAAAATACAGATCAAAAAACCAAACGGGGAGGTGATGAATTTTTACCTGGATGTCAACACCTACCTTGTGATTAAATCGGACATCGGATTACTGATCAATGGGATGCCTTACCTTGCAGAATCTAATTTCGGTGATTTCAGGAAAATAGGCGGAATGATCTTACCCTATTATATTCAATCCAGGAACGGTTCGATGTTTACCGAAATCAGGATTGATACGGTGAGACTGAATGAAACGATGGAAGATTTCTATTTCCGGTCTAACAGCACAAGATAAACCGGTCAATTTTTAAGGGCCGCATTTCGACGGAGAATGCTCCTGATAGGGTTCACTATCCTTACCAGTAAACTTAAATCGTCCGTGATAATTTCTGCTTGTCCCGACATTCCCTGGGTCAGGGTCAATTCCTTATGATAGGTAGTGATAAGGCCCAAAGGAAAGCTGATTTCCACACTGTAAAAATCCTGATCGGTAACCATGGAGATATTTTCGACCTTCCCTTGTAAGGAACCATATTCCATATAAGGATACTTATCAATTCGGACAATCACCTTTTGGCCATGCTTAACTTTTCCTGCCCCTCGCAAAGGTAAAAGGACCTTACCTATAACCGGTCCGGCTTCACCGGATACAATCGTCAATACACGGTCACCTTGCTTTAAATATTGATTTTGACTCCAAACCCGCGTAAAAGTCACCGTACCGTCGATCGGTGCTATAAAAGCATAATTCAGCTTCCAGTTTGACACCATTCCTGCCAACTGATCATAGGATTGCACCAGCAAATTGGATTTCTGGTCACGCAATTCCAAAAACTCCTTGTCGATACCAATAATCTGATGATCCAACCGGTCAATTTCAATCTGGGTCTGCGAGAGTACGCTGCGCGCAGATTCCAGATCATATTTGGCTTTTAGGTACACTGACGTTCCGGATTCAAATTCCCTCAGGGATATGGCATTGGAATCACGCAATGCGATTAAACGCTGATACTGTTTTTCCTGAATATCCATTTCCTGCGTTTTGATCTGTCGCTGCCGGTATAACCTGTCATAGTGGATTTTATAATCCTTTAGCTGTTTCTTTAACGAAGCAATCATTGCCTGGCTGGATCCCTGTTCGTTAAAATCGATGATTTCCTTACGGGCTTTGCTGTAGGCTGCCAAAGCTGGCTGCCATTCTCCAAACTGGTAATCCCTGGCGGGAAAAGCAAATAATTCGATAGAATCCGGGTTAACCAAAAGATTTCGGTAATGAATCATGAGACTATCTACTTCAAGTATATCCTCCATCCTGGCTGAACTCTCGAGAACTGCAAGCAGCTGACCCTGTTTAACAGCACCTCCGTCGCTGATTGCCAGCAATTCAAGGCGGCCATTCTGACGCGCGTTCATGACAACAGGCGGGTTCATGGATGTCAAGGTTAACTGGCTTGCAATCCGGTCAGGATATTTGAACCAGGAAGTTCCGAAAATGAGTCCGATAAAAACCAGTGCCAGCGTTAATGACCCCCATCGAATGACCCAGGGAGGGATTACTCCAAGAATCTCCTGAATTTCTTCCTGACGCAAATCAATATTTGGATCACGCTTTGTCATGTTCCCAATTCCAGTTGGTTTTTTACCAGGTTGTAGTAGGCCCCGGCAAGCCTGATCAATTGATCATGAGTACCTTGTTCAATTACCTTTCCCTGGTCCAAAACGATGATCTGATCTGCATTTCTCACCGTGCTCAATCGATGGGCCACCACAACTACTGTACGACCTTTAAAAAAAGTAGCAAGATTTTCAAGAATAAATCGCTCATTATTAGCATCTAATGAGTTTGTGGCTTCATCAAAAAAGATGATTCTGGGATCTTTATAAATGGCCCTGGCGATCAGCAGACGCTGCTTTTGCCCCTGACTCAGTCCAGAACCCTCTGAACCGACACGGGTATTGAATCCCAGAGGAAAACTCCGGATAAATTCAGTGACATTTGCCAGGTCGGCCGCTTCCGACAGCTTTGCTGTATCAATGGTTTCATCCCCCAGTGCTATATTTCTTGCAATCGTATCAGAGAAAATATATCCATCCTGCATCACAACTCCGCAATGACTTCGGTAAACCCGGCTGTCGATCATGTCCAGGGCAACCTCACCCAGACGGATCTCACCCGTTACCGGAGGGTAAAAACCCAGGAGTAGTTTGATCAGGGTAGTTTTTCCGCTGCCGCTGGCTCCCACAATTGCTGTGGTTTTATCCTGGGGGATATTCAGGCTGATATCATTTAGCACTTTCGGAGAATTGGGGCCTTCATATTGAAATATAAGATGGTCAACAGTAAAAGATAAATTCTCCGGCAGATTGCTGATCAGATTTTGCTTTCCGGAATTCTCCACCGGATAATCATGAACCTCCGATAATCGCTCCAAACTGATTTTAGCATCCTGCGTTGAATGAAAAAAACCGACCAGTTGGTCAATCGGCCCATTCATTTGTCCGATAATGAACTGAACAGCAAACATGGCACCAAGTGTCATTTGCCCGTCGATCACTGCTTTTGCTGCCAGGAAGGCGATGATCACATTTTTCGACTCATTGATGACTACAGATCCCACTTGCTGATATTGCAGCAAACTCAAACTCCGGACCCGTATTCTGAAAATTTTCGCCTGGATTGCCTCCCACTCCCATCGTTTCTGCCTTTCACAATTGTTAAGTTTAATTTCCTGCATCCCAGAAACCATCTGGATTATACTATTCTGATTATCTGATAGTTGTATAAATCGTCGCTGATCGAGCTCTCTTCGCTTTCTCAGGAATAAGATAATCCAGCCGACGTAAAGCAAACTCCCAAACAGGAAAATGCTTAAAATTTTCAAGTTGAATATTGCCAGGACAGCACTGAAGATAAACAGGTTAAAAATGGAGAAAACAATACCCAAAGTCGATTGCGTGAGGAATGATTCAATTCTTGAATGATCGCCGATTCGCTGAAGGATGTCCCCGGTCATTTTACTGTCAAAAAACCTTGAAGGCAGCCGCATTAATTTTATCAGATAATCCGATATAAGCGAGATGTTTATTCTGGTACTCATATGGAGCAGTATCCATGACCGGATAAACTCAATACTTGTCCGGCCGGCAATCAACATCAGCTGTGCGAGTAATACCAGGTAGATGAACCCGATATCCTGATTATTAATCCCAATATCAACAACTGCCTGGGTAAGGAATGGCAAGATCAAAAGGATCATTGATCCGACAAGCATTCCAAGAACCAGCTGTAAATAAAAACGGCGATGAGGGTGGAAATAACTGAAAAGAAATCTGAATGAACTCCTTTTGTGTATATCTCCCTCCTGATGAAAAAATTCAGGAGTAGGCTCGAGCAATAAACAGAGACCTATTTCATTCCCTTCGCTGGTGCCCGACAACCAGTTCTTCTTAAACTCCCTGACTGAATACGTGACCATTCCCAAAGCAGGATCGGCAACCTTAACATGATTTTTGCCGGTCTTGACTACCACAACAAAATGATTTTGATTCCAATGGACTATGCAAGGTACAGGTGCCTCCCGGGATAACTGTTCCCAGGTGAGCCTTGCTCCTAAGGTTTTAAGGCCGATAGATTCAGCCGCATCGCTGATACCCAGGAGGCTGACACCACCCTTGGTTATAAAGCAACGATCCCTTAAATATTGTATGGAGAATTTTTTTCCGTGGAAACCCGCCACCATCCGCAAACAGGCCGGACCACAATCTTTCGCATCAAGCTGTCTGGTAAACGGTATAAATGCCATTACGACCAGTTTTAGGTCAGCGAAAGATACATATTATTTGATTCAGCAATAGTTTTACACCACTGCCACACTTGAAGACAGAAGAAATTAGATGGAGAGGAACAACTAGAGGATAATATCCGTTTCAGTTCCTGTTTTTACCGGAGGAGGAGGAGGAGTGGTTGCACCATCACCACCACGTACATTCAACATTTCGTCAAAGCTTAAACTTGCAACCATCAGTGAGGAGAAATTTGACCGTTCCATTTTCTTTTGTTTTAGATTTATTTACTTACAGTTTCCGTCTATTAATACCCCTCTACACAAAAAGGTAACCCCGGTTTTTGTCGTTTTTTTGTTTTTTTTTATTAATCACTTGATTGTTTGACGTTTGTGATAATTTAATTAATCTTGATAATCCGCCTTGAATAGTTTAGTTTTGAGAGTATGGGAAGGAAGGATTTTTGGAGATTTGTGTTGGCTGGTGGTTGTTTATTAGCGCAACTATCTATGGCCCAGATGACTAAACCTGTTTCGATCAATCTCGATTCAATAATGACGCTGACAGCCAATGGGCTCGCTTCGGACAATATTGAACAGTCGGAACAACGGATCAACAGTTTATTATTCTTGATATCCGATAAAAAACCGGAATTGAATTTGTTAAATCAATTAAAAATCAAAAGTTTACAGGGGAGGTTTTTATTTCAGGCAAAGAAACTTAATGAATGGGAAGATCTTTACACTTGGGCCAATAACAAGGAAGCCTTGTGCAAGACGGATGAGGAACTGACTCTTATAGTCAAATTGTTCAATAACGCAGGTATCGCATTTAAACGTCTGGCACTTCGTGAAGAAAGTGAAGAGGCATTTCTGAAATCCTGTGATGCATTAAGAAAGTTAAGCACGCCGGACTATGTATTGAATGGTTCGGTCTATATCAATGCTGGTAATTCCTTAAAACAAAGCGGTGAATATGATCGCTCAATAGAGTATCTGACGCAAGGAATTAAATATCTTGATGATTTTGTCGGACACAGCACAGCAACGGACCCTGAAAGAATCATCAAGGACTTGAAAACCGTAGCCCTGGATAATCTCGGCTTGGCCTATCAGGCAAAATCAGATCATAAGGAAGCAATCACTGTCTTTAAATCCTGCATAGATATTCTTCTTAAGTACAAGATTTCTCAGGATATCTACCGGGTATATGGAAATTTGGTCATATCACTTATTGAATTGGGTAATGAAGCGGGTAATCTTAATGAAGCCAAAGACATAATTAGCCAAATTCTCAAGAGCTACTCCTCGGGTACCCCCCCGGACCGCCAGTGGGCACTCGCCATGCTCAATCAAATTGATATTAATTTCAGGATTGACCATGATACAAGACATTACCTGAAAGAATTGGAATTATTATGCGAAAAGATTCGGCAGGATATCCCAGTGGCAATGGACATAACGGTCATAGCAAACCAATTAAGTGCCAACCAATTGATAGAGCAGGAAAAATACGGACCGGCTCTCATAAAATGGTCTGAGGCTATCTCATCGATAGACACTTCCGGCCAAATCTTTTCCCCTGCAGAAATTCCTTATCACGTTCATACTAAGCAATTTGATAAGCTGATTGAGTTGGTCAACTTGAATGCCAAGATCTTCGTTTCTTGGGGAAATAAGACTATGGATATAGAAAAGCTGAAACAAGCCGAAGAAAGATATGGGCTCTCCTTAAAGCTGATCGATTCTCTCAGGAATTTATTGGAATACCAATCCAGCAAATTATTGGTGAGCCGTATGCAGAGATCATCCTATGATCAAAAGATAGAACTGGAGTATTTACTTTTCCAGAGAACTGGCGACAGCACCTTTCTTGATCGTTTGTTCACAACGATGGAGCAGTCGAAATCCGCGGTTTTATTGAGTTCCGTTCGAGATATCGGATTTAAGTCCAATGTTATACCACAGGAGGAATTGGACAAGGAGAGGACTTTAAAAGAACAGCTGGCGGGTATCCAGGGAAGAATTCTTCAATTGAGTGCTAACCCGGGGGCCGATCAACAAGATACCAAGGATCTCCAGGAGAAAAGCGACTTGTATAATCAACAATTATCAAGACTGATTTTAAAATTCAAGCAAGAATACCCGGACTACTATATTGCAAAATTCGACCGGTCTACACTGTCCCCGGACCAGGTAGCCAATCATCTGAATAATAAGCAGATATTGATAGAATATGCGATATCTTTCAAAAATCTGTATACGATTACAATCTCCACATCCGGGAAGAGTGCAGGCAAGGTACCCATCAGTCAAAAAACCGATGAGGATATCGTCTTTTTATTGGATTTCATGAAAGGGCACATGGAGAGTTTAACGAGTTCAGCCAGGGCTCGCTATTGTGAAGCGGCCACCGGTTTATATCAACTTCTCATAGGCCCTTCTGCGTCGCTGGTGGAAGGAAAAGAGCTGATTTTCATTCCGGATGGAACTTTAAGCTACCTGCCCTTTGAAGCGCTGCTAGCACCCCAATCGCCCGGTACCAAAATTGATTATCGAAAGCTCCCTTATCTAATACGTAAACATTCCATTAGTTATGGCTTAACGGCCACCGTATTTTTTTATAAACCTCAACGAATTCCCAATCCTTCACGTAAAGTTTTAGCCATTGCCCCCACGTATGACCTCACCAATGGGAATATCTCCGATTTTATCAGAAAAGCACAGTCCGGATTACCGGAATTGTCCGGTACGTTCCAGGAATCGAAGGCGATTAAAAGAATGATCGGAGGACGTTTTCTTTCAGGGAAAAGAGCGACCGAAGCAACCTTCAAAAAAATTGGCTCCGCTTACAGCATTCTGCATTTGGCCATGCACACGATACCGGACCGGAGCAACTCATTAAATTCCAGTTTGGTTTTCACTCCCGGTGCGGACAAGAAGGAAGATGGCGTCCTTTTTGGGCATGAAGTATATAATCTATCGCTAAACGCCTGGCTTACTGTGCTTTCCGCATGCGAAACCGGTACGGGAGATTTAGCCGGTGGTGAAGGGATATTAAGCTTTGCGAGGGCATTTGTGGTTGCCGGCTGTCCAAATCTGATTATGACCATGTGGACCGTTGATGACCGGTCAAGTAAAGATATCATGATTGGGTTCTACAAATCCCTCCTTTCGGGATGCGGGATTGCTAATGCCCTGCGGACCAGCAAATTAGCCTATCTTGAACGGGTGGATCAAATGCATGCACACCCCCATTTTTGGGCAGGATTTGTTGAACTCGGACAGAATCAGGTATTGAAGATACCAAGGAACTGGACAGGGCTAATTGGTTTGGTAATAGTCTTTTCCATGACCATCCTGCTACTGGTTTATCTGCAAATCAAAAAGAATCCCCGCCGTAGCAGGGATATGCTGAAAAGTAAAATTCAAAAACTTTAGATGAATCTGGACCTTAAAGAGAATCAGGAAAAAGTAAGTTTGGAACGGATTGGAAACTGTAAGCAAACTAGACTATTTTCCGATTTCCTTTAAGACTTTGGTTGCCGGTTCTTGGTATATATTTTCCGGATTTTCCGAAATTCTTTTAAGTATTGCTTTAGCTTTTTCGATTTCTTTCTTTGAAAGGTAACATCCAGCCGAATACCATTCAATCTGGTCATACGACGGCGAGTTTTCATCCCAATTGGCAAAATAGGTCAACGCTCCGTCGGGATCTCCCATAAACAGGGCGCTTGTGCCGGCATACAAATGGATGATCTCTCCCCTCTTGGGATCATTGAGTGACAAATCAAATAGTTCTCTGGCATTGGAAAAATCGCCTTTATTATACTTCTGTATTCCAAGTTCAATGATACCGGTAGCTTCATCCGACGGGCCTCTCTTGGTGCTAATGCCGTCATAAGCCTGGAAATATTTCTTGAATGTTTGGTCGGAACTCAGCTCAGGTGAATTTTGATTAAAAAGAATTGAAGTACCTAACATAATGATGACCAGTGCGGCAGCTGCGGCAGGAATATAGGTGAGGATTCTCCTGGCTAGCGAATGATGTTTTTTATGGGCAACTACCCTATCTCCGATCTCAGCAAGATTAGCCCGCAATGACATAACATCCTCCTCCATGATCGCTTTGTCAACCGCTTGATGAAGTTTGGATACATCCGAATCCACCATTGAATTGCCTGCATTCATAAGGTCCTCGTACGCAGCAAGTTCCCTTGACAAGGCATCCGAGTCCTGGTTAAGGATTGCATTTTCGATTCCGTCATAACCGGAAATTTCGACCGGATCAACCTCTTCAAATACAGAGGTATGAATTCTGTTTAATTGATTTCGCAATGCCATCACATCTTGTTCCAGTATTGCATTATCAATATCGGGTGAAAACTCTTCGGCTATAACCATTGGGGTACGCTGTAATTCGGAATTACTGGTTCCGATATTCTCCAGTTGCTTGCGAAACCTCAGGATATCATCCTCGATCAGGGCATGGTCTACTTCCTTGTGCAGACGGAATCTTTCAGCAAATGCCAAATCTTCTTTCAGCTGCCGGTCAAATTCCTGCCGCTCAAAGATATTCAGGTCATTTTCGAGGTACCTGTCGAATAATTCGGATAGACTACAATCAGTATTCATTCCTAACTCGTTTATATTCAGGGTCATTCTGAATTCGTTTAATCAATGCTTCTTTACAGTCATACTTCCTTTTTTTCAAATACTTGTCACTTCGGATGCCCATCATCTGGGCAATCTCTTTTAGCGGAACCTTCTTCAGGAACAACTGCAGGATTTCCTGACAGTCCTTATGAAGAAGTTGAAAATGTTTCTGATAAATTCTATACTGCTCCTGTTCTGCGGCCAAACCCTCAATGTCTTCATCCAAATGAACAAAAACCTGGTTATCAGTCACAACCTCATTTCTAACCTTTTTCTTCTCCAGCTGGCGCAACCATAAAATACGGCAAACCGAATACAAATAGGTTTTAAATGCACAGGTCAGATCAAGGGATTCATCCTTCAACCTTCTATAGATCAGGATGATCGCCTCCTGGAATACATCCTTGGCATCTTCATCCGTTCCACTATTCTTTATAACAAAGAACCTGACAATTGGGAAGTACTTCTTGTAAACATACTCCAAAACGATACTATCACTGGTCTTCAGCCCCTCGAGGATGGCTTCTACCGTGTAATGTACCAACTGTTGATCCTGTTCCTGGTAAAAAGGTAACCCCAATTTTTAAACTTTTTTATTAACGATAACTATAATATTTCTAACACGCTCGATCCTAAACGATTCCAATGATAACAAAAATACGAAATAGTTCACAATTTTAGCACTAAACAATCAGACATTTAAAAAAAAAAATGAACCGACTTTCCAAAAAAAAAAACAGCAGACCTGTAAGCCGGGTTCTGTGGTTTCATGGAAACCTTCTATCATTTATCTAGACAGCCTGTTTCCAGGCTGCTCCAACGACCTACCCCCCGACAGCGAGCGAGCAGCTCTTAAAAGTCGGTATACATGGTCTTTCAACCCATGAGGCGTACAACTCCCGGTGTCACCACCTGGATTGGTGGGCTCTTACCCCGCCTTTTCACCCTTATCCGGTTTTGCAACCAGACGGTTTTTTTCTGTTACGCTACTATACCTCGCGATACCTTCCCGTTAGGAAGCATGGTGCTCTTCGTTGCCCGGACTTTCCTCTTTTCCGGTTTCCCGGAACAGCGATAGAACGGTCTGCTGAAGCAACAAAGATATGATTTATTGAGGTTTGTTTTGTGGAATTCTCATGCGGGTCGCTCCAAAACCATATTCCATGAATGAGGCATCTTCCTGGGAACACCACTTGAATTCCTGTTTTGCCACCCTTCTTAACTCATTTTTTAATGTTCCATTACCGATTCCGTGAATGAAGATGATCTCCCGCTCCTTATTCTGGATGGCCAGGTTCATTTCTTTGCGGAAAACATCCAGTTGTATGGTTAGGATTTCAGTATTTGAAAACCCGACGACCCGATCAATGAGTTTGTTAATATGCAAGTCAATCTCTCTGGGGGGATTTTTCAGATTTGACGGTTTTGATACCGGTGTCCGGTTCAACGAGATATTTATCGAATCCTTGTCAATGGTTGCAGAAGGTACATACTCCGGTTCTTTAGCCTTTTCCTGCTTCGCCGCAGGAGTAATCTTTTCAGGAATCACCACCAATTTCCTGATATGTGCCGGAAGCGTCCAGCCATCGGTCGTTTCAACCTCCGCCAGCTCATTTGAAATGATCCGGATCACCCTCCCCTCACCCACATCATCGATAAACCTCACCAGGTCTCCAGTTTTTACAGTTGCCATGATCTGTCAGTGTTTTGTCGCAAAGTTACCTAATTTTACCACCGTTTTATGTAGCGGAAATGAGTATCAGAGAAATCAGGATCGAGGATTACCAATATGACTTGCCCAATGAAAAAATCGCACTTTTTCCATTGGCCAATAGAGATGAAAGCAATTTACTGGTATATCGTAATGGAGAGTTCAGCCGTTCGGTTTTTAACCGTCTACCGGAATTGCTTCCCGATGATTCACTTCTGATCTGGAACAATACGAAAGTCATCCCGGCACGTTTACAGTTTCTAAAAAGTACCGGAGCCCTCATTGAAATCTTTTTACTGGAGCCGGTTATTCCCGCAGTTTATACCGAGATGTTCAGCTGTACCACCTCTTGTACCTGGAAGGTAATTGTGGGCAACCAAAAAAAGTGGAAAAGTGGTGCCCTGATCCGGGAAATCGAGTCAGCAACGGGTGTGATCAGGCTGTCGGCTGAATTTGAAGATTCTGCTGACAGTTCAACAATTACCCTGAAGTGGACACCGGAATCGTTTTCATTTGCTGAAATTCTGAACCTTTTCGGCAAGGTTCCAATCCCGCCATATCTGAAACGTGACTCAACCGAGCAGGACAAAACAAGCTACCAAACTGTTTACGCAGATTTGGATGGATCTGTTGCCGCACCAACTGCCGGTTTGCACTTTACCCCGGGCCTTATATCGAGGTTGAAGGAACGAAACATCAGGATTGACTCTCTTACCTTGCATGTTGGATCGGGCACCTTTATTCCGGTGAAATCCAAAACTATTGGCGACCATGAGATGCATCATGAATTGGTTATTATCGAAAAAGGATTGGTTCAGGATCTCTTGAAGACCCACAGGGAAAATCTGACAGTTATTGGAACAACGAGTATGCGATCATTGGAGAGTCTCTACTGGCTAGGGGTCAAAATTCATTTTAACATCGAAGGAGACCCCGGCCGGCTGTCGGTCGATCAATGGCAACCTTATAATACTGAACAGTTCATAAGTACACGGGAATCGTTGATGGCCATTCTTAATTTTCTTGACAAAAGAGGCTTGGATCAAATACAGTTCACCACTTCGCTTTTGATCGTTCCCGGTTACAAATTCAGATTGGTCAACCGTCTGATTACCAATTTTCATCAGCCTTCCAGCACTTTACTATTACTGGTTTCGGCCCTGATCGGTGACAAATGGCGTGAATTATACGCATACGCCCTTGAGAATGATTTCAGATTCCTGAGTTACGGTGACAGTTCTTTGTTGGAAATACAATCTTAGGATCATGACTGAACTGAGTTCTTACTATCCGTCCCATTACAATAATAACAACTGGTTACCTATTTCTCTGAAGGAGGTTAAGGACAGGGGTTGGGATCAATTGGATATCATTCTGATCAGCGGTGATGCCTATGTTGATCATCCATCCTTTGGCGTGGCTGTCATTGGAAGGATTCTGGAAAGAGAGGGATATAAGGTTGCGATCCTGCCACAACCCAATTGGAGGGATGATCTCAGGGATTTTACCAAATTGGGGAAACCCCGGCTTTTCTTTGGGATTACCGCCGGAAATATGGATTCCATGGTCAATCATTATACAGCGAACCGCCGTCTTCGTTCCAATGATGCTTATTCCATCGGGAACCAATCCGGATTCAGACCCGACCGCGCGTTGACAGTCTATTCCGGAATCGTTAGAAAATTATATCCGGAATCCATTATCATTGCAGGAGGAATAGAGGCTTCACTTCGTAGATTGGTACATTATGATTATTGGGACAATGAGATTAAACCCAGCGTTCTGCATCAGACAGGAATCGATTACCTGGTTTTCGGCAATGGTGAGCAGCCCATCATTGAACTGGCCAGGAAAATTGATCAGGGTGAATCAATGGAATCGTTGCGGAAGATTTCGCAAATTGCTTATTCAATGCCAGTTGCAGATTTGTTATCTGACTGGACTGAACGATTGACCGTTGCATTGAGTTCGTTAAATGAAGCAAAGAGTAACAAAGCCAGTTTTGCGAAGGATTTCAGAACTATTGAAGAAGAATCCAATACCTTATCCTCTGCAAGGATCATTCAGATCCATGATGAGAACCTGATAGTGGTTAATCCGCCTTTTGAGCCGGCCACTACCGGACAACTCGATGATTATCATGCTTTGCCCTATACCCGGTTACCCCATCCAAGATATTGGAAAAAGCCTGTGATTCCAGCTTTTGAAATGATTCGTTTTTCCGTAAATATTCATCGTGGTTGTTTTGGGGGATGCGCGTTCTGCACCATATCAGCCCACCAGGGCAAACATGTTTCCAGCCGGAGCTTGCGATCAGTGACTTCGGAAGTGAAACAAGTTGTCGAAATGCCGGGATTCAAGGGTTACCTGTCAGATCTTGGAGGACCTTCACCAAATATGTATCGCATGGAGCCTTTCAACAGAACACTCTGTTTAAAATGCAGGAAGCCCAGCTGCATTTATCCTTCAATCTGTAAAAACATCAATGTAAGCCATAAGAATCTGATCGACTTATACCGGAAAGTCAGGGAAATCCCCGGTATCAAAAAAGCGTTTATCGGGAGTGGTGTCCGGTATGACCTTTTTATTAACGACAGACGAAAAGAAGACCCTTCTTTACGTGATTATCCATCCGAACTGATTCGTTACCATGTATCCGGGCGATTGAAAGTTGCCCCGGAACATACCCGTGAATCCGTTTTACGCATCATTCGAAAACCCGGGTTCGAGAAATTCCAGGAGCTTAAAAGAATATTTGACTATACAAATAAGGAGTATGATCTCAGGCAGGAATTGATCCCCTACTTCATTTCCAGCCACCCCGGATGTACCGTTGAAGACATGGCTGAACTTGCAGCAGAAACCAAATCCATGAACCTTCATCTTGAGCAAGTTCAGGATTTAACCCCAACACCAATGACATTGGCATCCACCATGTTTTATACCGGGCTGGATCCATACACATTAAAACCGGTTTTCGTGGCCACAACCCAGGCTGATAAACAGCTTCAGAGGAGCTTCTTCCTTCCTGCAAATGCCATCGACAAGCAGAATATCTTGTTTGCCCTGAAGAAAATCCACCGGGATGACCTGATACCCAAAATCTTCGGACCACATAAGTTAAAACATGTTAAAGGGAAAACCTCAGGACGGCATAAACGATAAATTAGGCCCATCAAAACAATACAAAAATGAAATCAACCATAGCCGTCTGTTCCTTTCTTTTAGCAAACCTTATGTTTGTCAGCCTCGCAGGCAACCAGGAAAATCTTCAGGCCAAAGCAAAAAAAATTCATCAGGAAATCTTTACGGTTGATTCGCATAATGATACCCCAATGAGTTTTGGTGATAAGGAATTCAATATGTCGGAAAGACATGACGTGAAGAATGGCGGAAGCCGCATGGATTTTCCCCGTATGAAGGAAGGTGGTCTGGATGGTGCTTTTTTTGCTGTATTTACCGGACAAGGACCACTGACCGATGAGGGCAGGCAAAATGCTTACCAACGTTCCAAAACCACCTTTGACAACATCTATAAAACCGCCGCGAGGTATGCTGATCTGTGCGGTATTGCACTGACGCCAAAAGATGGTTACAGGCTGGAAAAAGAAGGTAAAGCCTCGATGTTTATCGGGCTGGAAAACGGTTATCCTATCGGAACGGATATCAATCGTGTAAAAGAGTTTTACAATTTAGGAGCCCGTTATATAACACTTTGCCATACAAGGAATAATGACATATGCGACTCATCGACCGACAAGACCGGACCACTTCATAATGGTCTGAGCGATTTTGGAAAATTGGTTGTATCCGAGATGAACCGGCTGGGAATCATGATTGATGTCTCACATATGTCAGACAAATCCTTTTTTGATGTCATTGCTTCAACAAAAGTTCCTATCATCGCCTCCCACAGCTGTGCAAAAGAGATCTGTAACAACCCCAGAAACCTCAGCAATGACATGCTGGTTGCATTGGCTAAAAACGGAGGGGTCATCCAGATGTGCGTTCTTTCAGCGTATGTTAAAAGCCCGGAACCCAATCCGGCCAGGGATTCAGCTGAAAGCACCATCAGGCAGAAATATGGCGACTGGTCCAAATTATCACCTGAGGACCAAAAGATTGCCAGGGCAGCTATATCAGCAGTCAGACAAAAATATCCCGAGAAGCTCGCTACAGTTAGTAACATGGTGGATCATATCGATCATGTCGTAAAAATTGCCGGCATTGACCATGTGGGCATTGGAACAGACTTTGATGGAGGAGGAGGTTTGGCTGACCTTACAGATGCCAGCCAAATGGGTAATATTACGCTGGAACTGGTCAAACGGGGATATGCAAAAAAGGACATAGCCAAAATATGGAGCGGTAATCTTTTCAGGGTAATGAATGAAGTTGAGAATTACGCTGCAAAACAGAAAAAATAAGTATAATTTTGCAGGCTTAAATTCCTACAGATGCCTGCCCAGACAAACCTAAAAACACAGGTAGCCCGGTTATCCGTTTTTTCGAATACTTTTCTAATCATTCTGAAAGTATTTGCGGGCATGCTGAGTGGTTCCGTCAGTATCATATCAGAGGCCATACACTCTTCCATGGATCTTTTGGCTTCTGTCATCGCCTATTTTGCGGTAAAAATCTCAGATACCCCGTCGGACGAAAAACACAATTACGGCCATGGAAAAATTGAGAACGTTTCAGGCGTGATTGAAGGATTACTGATTTTTGTCGCTGCCGGCTGGATTATTTTAGAAGCAGTTAAAAAAATGGTTGATATTCAGCCGGTTGAATCCCTAGGCATAGGTAGTCTGGTTATGCTGATATCCGCCGGTGTAAATACCTGGGTGTCGCGCAAGCTTTACAAAACCGCAAAAGCAACCCATTCTGTAGCACTGGAAGCTGACGCATTGCATTTAAAAACCGATGTATATACATCATTGGGAGTTGGGGTTGGCCTTTTATTGATTTGGGTAACGAAGTTACACTGGCTTGATCCTATAATTGCCATCCTCGTTGCCTTGCTTATCATTCGGGAATCATTTGCTCTGTTGAAAAGAGCTTTTTTCCCACTGCTTGACGTAGCCTGGGACCAGAATGAACTTGATGAGCTGAACCATATATTTGTCACTATGGGTGTCAGGCACCATGATGTCAAAACCAGGCGCGCCGGAAATTATCGTTTCATCGATTTTCACATTGAAATGCCTCCGGACGTTCCCTTTGAACAGGTCCATGACTTCTGCAGCCTGATTGAAAATGAAATTCACCAGGCTTTTGAGAATGTCCAGATAACCATTCATGCCGAACCTTACGAGCACTGAATCCAAATCGGCCAGCCGGATCATTACCAGGCCGATTTTAATTGTATCATTGGTCAGTCTGCTGACTGATATAGCCAGTGAGATGCTCTACCCCATTATGCCTATGTTTCTTAAATCCATTGGATTTACCTTAGTCGGCATTGGTTTGCTGGAGGGTTTTGTTGAAGCATTTGCCGGAATTTCAAAGGGCTATTTCGGAAACATGTCTGACCGGATCGGCAAGCGCGTGCCATTCATCCGGTTTGGTTATGCACTGAGTGCCATGGCCAAACCACTCATGGCATTAATGACTTTTCCAGTCTGGATTTTCTTCATGCGTACTTTCGAAAGACTTGGAAAAGGCATCCGGACAAGTGCCAGGGACGCTTTTCTGTCGGATTATTCGACACCGGAAACAAAAGGCAGGGTCTTTGGCTTTCATCGGAGTATGGACACCCTTGGGGCTGCGATTGGTCCGATTATCGCATTGATTGTATTGTATTTTCTTCCTGAACGGTACCGGCTTCTCTTTGTAATATCGGTTATACCGGGAATTCTGGCAGTTCTATTTACTTTTTGGGTGAAGGATTCTCTACAGCAAAGAAAGGCCAAATCAACCAGTACTCCGTTCTTCGCTTTTTTAGGCTATTGGAAAAGAGCAGATTCATACTATAAGTACCTTATTGTCGGGCTTCTGGCTTTCACTCTGATCAACAGTTCAGATGCCTTTATTCTCCTTGGATTAAAATCGAAAGGTTACTCCGATACTTCAGTAATCGGTTTTTATATTTTTTACAACCTAATTTACGCATTGACCAGTTATCCGATGGGATGGCTATTTGACCGTGTTGGAAAAAGCAGGATTCTGGTATTGGGCTTTTTTCTGTTTGCGTTGGCGTATGGAATATTCAGTTTTGCAAACAGTTTCTGGACCCTCGGAATTGTGTTTTTCCTATACGGACTTTTTGCGAGCTCAACCGAAGGCATATCCAAAGCCATGATCACCAATATCGCAGCAAAAGAAGAGACAGCAACGGCTCTTGGGTTTTATACCAGTCTCGCCAGTATGTGCACACTTCTGGCATCAACCATCAGCGGTATTTTATGGACCGTCTGGTCACTGGAGGTCATGTTTTTAGTATCCGCCTCCGGAGCTGTTTTGGTGACCGTTTACTTCTTGTTGTATTTCCGGTTCTCCAGACGGCAGGTTACAAATTGAAAAGCCTGCCCTGCCAGGTTTTTCTTGAAATCATCTCCTTTTCAATTTTCGCGACAATTTCGAAATTTTTCAATCCCCAGCGTTTTCCGGCGATCAGTTCGGGCGGTGATGCACTGGCAAATCTTTCAACAACGATGGATGGATTCAGCAACTCAAGAAACCTCACGATCAAATCCACATAGCTATCTGCCGAAAATGTCGCAAAATCATCAGGTGAAGCCACAAAGTCAGCCTCCATCCTTGAACCCCGTATAATCTGCAACTGATGAATCTTCAGCATATTTAATGGAAGCAAGGATATTTTCCGGGCATGTGACAGCATATCTTCGATCGTCTCTCCCGGCAACCCTAGAATAAGATGAACCCCAACGTGAATCCCACGGTTAGCTGTCTGTTCAATAGCAGTAACACTTTCCAGGTAATCATGACCACGATTGATCCGAAGGAGTGTCGTGTCAAGAGTGGATTCCACTCCATACTCCACAGAAATATAATACCTATGGGATAATTCCTCAAGATAATCAAGCAATTCAGCGCTTATGCAATCCGGACGGGTTCCGATCACGATACCGGAAATACCCGGGATATTAAGCGCTTCCGAATATAATCCTTTCAGATGATCGATTGAAGCATAGGTATTCGTATACGCCTGGAAATAGGCCAGATAACTGATGCCGGGGTATTTTGGAGAAAAAAAATCCATTCCCTGTTTTATCTGCTCACCAACTGACCGGTCGGATGAACAGTATGCAGGATTGAACGACTTGTTGTTGCAAAAGGTACAACCACCGGATCCACGGGTTCCATCGCGGTTTGGACAGGTAAAACCGGCATCGATCGACAATTTCTGCACCCTGGCACCAAACCTGCCCTTCAGATAGCCCGACAAATCATTGAATGGCCGGTAGTGCCCCCAGGAATGCAAAGGGCCGTCAGACCGGATTGCATTCATTAATGATCAATGTTGCCGTCGCAGGGTTGAGAGCGATCGGAATATTATTGATAATGGCCGTACGGATCAGGGTTTGAATGTCATGTTCGTGTCCGTGAGGCGTTTGCAGATCGACAAAGAAGATCAGTTTTTCGACTTCATTCTGCAATATTTTCGCAGCTAGCAGAATATCACCACCCTCCGGGCCATGGCCAAAGGATTCGATATTCATTTCCAACACCGAGTTTAATAATCTGGAGGTGTTGGTGGTGCCTATCAGCTTATGTTTTAACAATTCTTCCCGGTTATTTTTCACCCATTCCAGGAGTACATTTTTTCTTTCGTTATGAGCCACCAGGGCAATGGCTTTTTGACCGGTTTGTGTTTTCATTTCTTAATTATTTGGCTTGATAAATCCAAACGCATGCATCATTTTTGTGAAGAGGTCAGTGTTTTCCTGGATACCGGTAAAAGTTTCAGAATGTGGACCATAGGAGAATACCGGAACCATTACACCGGTATGATCTTTGCCCGTAAACCCAGCTTTGATTTCACCTGTTGTCAGGCTGCCGCCGTTGAGTCCCAACCCTCCGGTCTCATGATCGGCCGTAACGATTACGAGAGTTTCCCCATCCTTTTCTGCAAAGTCAAGGGCTTTCCCAACCGCTTTATCAAAATCGACCATCTCAGTGGCAAGATAATTAATATCATTTGCATGCCCGCCCCAATCAATTTGTGAACCCTCAACCATTAAAAAGAAACCATCCTTGTCCGGGGAGAGCAATCGAATCGCTTCAGTTACCGATTCGGTCAACTGATTACCCCGGCCTTCAATCCATTTAGGTTGATGAACCGGTGCCAGGAGTCCGGCTACGGGTCCGCTTACTACTTTTTTAATATCGTCGAGACTAAAAGCGACCGTGTATCCCCGGTCCCTCAGCTTCTTTGTCAAATCAACACTATCCTTACGCTTGTTAAAATGGTCGCGGCCTCCGCCGATAAAAACATCAATATCCGTTTTCATAAAGTCATCGGCGATGAGTTCATAGTCGCTGCGGGTCGCCTGGTGAGCAATAAAACTGGCCGGGGTTGCGTGCGTAATTGCACATGTGGCTACCATGCCCGTTGCCTTTCCGTTTTCCTCTGCCCATTCAAGAATTGATTTGGCTGGTTTACCCATGGAATCAACGCCTATAGCTCCGTTGTAAGTTTTTTTACCGGTAGCTATGGCAGTGCCCCCAGCACCTGAATCGGTCACATAACTGGTGGAATAGGTTTTGGAAAATCCAATATTCCGGATCCGCTCTAAATTCAAATGACCATGATTTAAGGTGTACCCGGCATAAACCTCTGAAACCCCCATACCATCGCCAATCAGCAGGATGATATTCTTAACCTTACGCGAACCAAAAGGGATGGCAGGGTTGATAGCGGATAAGGTATCAGCCATCAGACACGCAATGAATAGCAGGCAGACAGTTTTTTTCATTCGTTTATAAAAGTTTAGCTATATCTCAACTTCAAAGATTATGATTTATCATCGATTTCAGGTGAGTCAGGAGGCATATTCTTGATTGGTCCTTCCACTTCATACTCATTCCAGGGCAATTCATCAGCAGATTCAGACTCTGCCTCATCATCCTCCGAATATCCATGTCCCTGCCAAAACAGTCGGCTGCCTTTCGGTCCCCGGTTCCGATAATAAAAGGCCAGGCATAAGCCGGTCAGTAAACCGGAAAGGTGGGACTCCCATGATACCCGGTCCTCGATTGGAAATATTCCCCAGATCATTGAGCCATACTGAAAGGCTACAAGAAATGAAATGGCTATTAAACCCAGATGTTTACGGATGATTCCACTCACAAATAAAAATCCGGCCAAAGCATAAATAATGCCACTTGCTCCGACATGGTATGATGGCCGGGCAATTGCCCAGACCATAAATCCAGTACATATATAACTGATTATCAATACCCTGAATGAAAGATTACGATAAAAATAAAAGAGGAGGCTGAACAGGGCGAAAAGCGGAAGGGAGTTAGCTACAATATGCTTAATTCCCCCATGAATGAAAGGGGAAAACAGTATTCCCGGCAAACCCGATAATTTCCGGGGGTAAATACCAAAATAAACCAGATCAAGTTTAAGTGAGTAATCCACCAGAAAAACCAACCAGATCAGCAGAAGGAGGACTGCTGGAAAAAACATGCTGATATACAACCTCTTAACAGCGATATCCATTATTGAGGGAGTGAAGCTAAAAGATCGGTGAACCGGAGGATATCCTCTTCGGTGGTGTCCCATGAGGTCATCCACCGAACTTCACAAATGGATTCGTCCCAAACATAGAAGAAGAACTCATCCTGAAGTAATTTTATCATTTTCGGGGGAATAAGCGCAAACACGCCATTAGCCTCCACAGGCCGGTTAATCACCACCCCTGGAACTTTGGCAGCACGTGAAGCCAGAAAACGGGCCATTTTGTTAGAATGAGCAGCGTTCCGCATCCATAGATCATTGGTAAGCAGTGTATCGAACTGGACCGCTATATATCTCATCTTGGACGCCAGTTGCATGCTTTGCTTGCGGATGTATTTAAACCATGGAGTCAGACCGGGCTCGAAAAAAAGAATTGCCTCACCATACATTGCACCATTCTTGGTTCCACCGAATGAGAGCACGTCCACCCCGGCATCCCTGGTGATCGCTTTCATCGACAAACCCTGTGAGACAGCCGCATTGGCAATTCTTGCCCCATCCATATGCAAGAGCAGACCACGCTGATGAACAAAATCGGCAATTTTTCTGATTTCCGCCGGGGTATAAACCGTACCCAATTCTGTAGCCTGAGTAATACTGACCACCCTGGGTTGTGAATGATGCTCAAAATCAATCCCCCGGATATGCGGCAAAATGGCATCAACAGTCATTTTACCGTTTTCGGTGTCAACAGGGATCAATTTACATCCTGTGAAAAACTCCGGGGCACCGCACTCATCTTCCTGAATATGTGCTGATTCAGCACATATGATTGAATTGAAGGATTGAGTCATGTTTCGGAGCCCTACCACATTGGCAGCGGTTCCGTTAAAAACAAAGAACACTTCGGTAGAACTGCCGAAATGATCCCGGATTCTCGATATTGCCGCACGGGTATAATCATCATCACCGTAACCAACCACATGGCCGGTATTACAGTGGTTCATAGCTTCCATGATTTCAGGATGAACCCCCGCATTATTGTCACTTGCAAACCCTCTGATACTCTTCATTCGCATTCTCTTTTGGTGCAAATTTAGCCTTTTATCTCTATCACCTAGGGGGAATATTTATATCTTGAGCACCAAAACGTAATTGGAAATCAAATGTTCACAAAAGAAACCTACATTGAGAGACGCTCAGGGCTAAAACAAAGCATGAAAAGCGGCATCCTGCTATTCCTTGGCAATGAGGAAAGTTCAATGAACTATGCCGATAACACCTTTCATTTCAGGCAGGACAGTACATTCCTCTATTTTTTCGGGATGGATTTCGCAGGTCTGGCTGCCGTTATTGACCTGGATGAGGACAAGGAAATCCTGTTCGGAAATGACCTTACCGTCGAGGATATCGTATGGATGGGAACTCAGCCCAATTTAATACAACGCGGCTCGGCCTTTGGAGTACAAACGGTGAAACCGCTCTCACAGCTTGTCGAGTATCTTCAGCATGCCATTAAACAGGAACGGACTATACATTACCTTCCTCCCTATCGTCCCGAGAATAAATTAAAACTTCTGGACATTCTGGCAATAAATCCAGCCGAGGTTAAAACAAAATCGTCCCTGGATTTTGTAAAAGCGGTTGTTAATCTTCGAAATCACAAGTCGGCCGAAGAAATTGCAGAGATTGAAAGGGCTGTTGACATTTCTGTTGACATGCACATTACTGCCATGAAAATGGCCAGGCCCGGCATGAGAGAATCGGAATTGGCCGCCGCTGTGACCCAGGTTGCCTTGGCCGCAGGCGGACAGCTTTCTTTCCCTGTTATCATGACCATTAACGGGCAGACATTGCACAATCATTACCATGGGAACACCTTAAAATCAGGGGATATGGTTTTAAGCGATTGCGGAGCTGAAACAGCCCTGCATTATGCCGGCGATCTGTCGAGCACCTTTCCTGTCGACCGCAGATTTTCTTCCAGGCAAAAGGAAGTTTATCAGATATGTTTGAATGCCCACGAAGCCGCTCTGGCAAAATTATCGCCAGGTGTTCCCTTCCGGGAGGTTCATTATGCAGCATGCAGGACGATCATCAACGGGTTAAAAGATATCAACCTGATGAAAGGAGATACCGAAGATGCCCTCGCTTCCGGTGCGCATGCCATGTTTTTTCCATGCGGAACCGGGCATATGATGGGTTTGGATGTTCATGATATGGAGGACCTTGGTGAAGTATATGTCGGGTATGACGGAAAACCAAAAAGCACCCAATTCGGGTTGAAATCGCTGAGGCTGGCGCGTCCCCTGGAAGAAGGTTTTGTTGCTACAATCGAGCCTGGGATTTATTTTATACCGGAACTCATTGCAAGCTGGAAAAAAGAGGGGATCAATACCGCCTTCATCAATTTTCAGAATGTTGAAGGGTATACCACTTTTAGCGGGGTCAGAAACGAAGAGGATATTGTCATCACCAGCGATGGTTACCGGGTTTTAGGCAAGAGAAAACCCAAAACAATTGAAGAGGTCGAATCTTTAAGATGATATGAACCGGAGCCGCATTGTCGTGAGTGGCCTCCTCCTGATGACCGCTCAAATATTGTCCGGACAAAATCCGTACGATTCTTTTAGAAAACTTCAGGAAGCAGAGGACCAATCGGTCTTTAGCAACATACCGTGGAAACAGGTGGGCCCGGCTTTTCAGGGTGGCCGTGTTGAAACATTGGATTGTCCGGTTAATCAGCCGAATGTTATTTACGCAGGGTTTGGATCAGGCAGCCTCTGGAAAAGCACGGACCAGGGACTATCATGGAATTGCATATTTGCCGACCAGGCGACTTTCAGTATCGGGGATGTCAGCATTTCAGAGAGTGATCCTGAAACAATTTACCTGGGAACCGGTGAAAATCTCAGGGCTACCCGGGGCTATACCTATCCCGGCACGGGTATGTACAAATCAGTGAATGGCGGAAAAAACTGGATCAGCATCGGACTGCATGATACACACCATATCGGCCGTGTCGTGATTGACCCGAATGACCCAAATCTTGTTTTTGTCGCAGCCTTGGGGCACATGTGGTCGCCCAACGCGGAAAGGGGTTTATTTATAACCCGGAATGGCGGTCAAACCTGGACAAAGAGTCTATTCATTTCGGAAAATGTGGGTGTGGTTGATGTTGCATGGGACCAGGTAAACCGTATTATATATGCGGCAGCCTGGGAAATGGTGCAGGGCAAGAAATCAGGAATATACAGATCGACGGATTTGGGTAAGCGGTGGGAAAAGTGCCTGGATGGTTTTCCTGAAAATGAAGGCATTGGGAGGATTGGACTGGCTATCTCGAATCTGGATCCCAAGGTAGTATATGCCTCACTGGATAACAGGAACAATCAATCCTCCGACAAGAATTCCGGGATGATCGGACTGGAAGTTTACCGGTCGGATAATTCCGGTAAGACCTGGAAGAAAATGAATGCCTCGCTGCTAGATAACTACTCCGGTTTTGGCTGGGCATTCGGTGATATCAGGATTTCTCCTTTGGATTCAAGGGAAATCTATGTTCTGGGGGTACATACGCTTCATTCCAGGGATGGAGGCAAATCATTTACCCGGCTGGGTGGTAAAATCAGCCACCTCCTTCCAAATCCCGCAGTAGCCATGCACCTCGATAATCATGACCTGTTCATTGATCCATCAAATCCGGACAGGCTCATTCTGGGTAATGACGGTGGTGTATATATCAGTTTTGACCAAGGAACAAACTGGCTTCATTGCAATACACTCCCTGTCGCCGAAATTTATGATTTCAGCGTTGGGGGCGGCGAACAACCGATGGTTTATGCCGGAACGCAGGACAATTCCAGTTTGTATGGGCCGGTCAGCCTGGGCAAGCCCATCGACGGCCACAAGGAATGGAAATACGTATGGCTTGATCCCTGGTCTGGAGGGGATGCCTTTGTAACCATTCCCGACCGGTCAGTTCCGGATATCATTTATTATGAATCACAGAATGGTTTCCTGAATAGAAAGAACATGGTCACCGGTGAAACGTCATTTATACAGCCAACGACCGAACCGGGTGAATCACCTATGCGAACCAGCTGGATGACGCCATACTTTTTTTCAGCACACGCTTCGACATCTCTATATTACGGTGCCAATAAGGTATATAAGAGCATCGACCGGGGTGACACCTGGTACAGAGTTAGTCCGGACCTTTGTTATTCGGCTGATCCGTTCCGTAAATCGAGAGCGATTACCGCCTTGGCAGAATCACCTTTAAAGCCCGGACTACTATATGCGGGAACAGAAAAGGACGCCGTTTGGGTATCCCGGGATGATGGAATAAACTGGATTGAAATCAGTGATGGTTTGCCCGCCAAATCAACCGGTCAGATCTGTTCATCGCGACATGCTGAAAGCCGCGTTTATGCGGTTATGAAGTCAGTGGAAGAAGATGACTATCTCCCTTACCTCTTTTATTCTGAGAATAAGGGATCAAAGTGGAAATCTATTTCTTCTGCTCTGCCTATTGACAGAATCAATTTTATTCTTGAGGATCCCTATTTACCTGACCTGATTTATATTGGTACCGACAGGGGTATATTCACGAGTCCGGACCTTGGAAAAACATGGATATCTCTCAGCAAGGGACTTACCACCACAAGTGTTCAGAAATTGGCCTGGGGTGGAGATAACAACTATCTTTTAGCAGGGACTCATGGAATGAGCCTTTTCTCTTGTTTTGCACTACCGATAAGAATTTACTTCAAACTCGTGAACCCAGCAAGCGAATGCCTTCTGGCCATGCAACCCGGTTACCTGCCGGGGAAAAAGGATTTTTCGGGTGATTGGGATTGGACAAGAAGTATTCCGGCTGCACTTTACTGGTACCAGCCCAAAGCGGGATTAATGAGCATTTCGGTCACCGACAGCAAGGAAAAGGAGATTTATTCGAGTTCTGTTAACGCCAAATCCGGTCTTAACTTCTGGGAATGGGACCTCGTGTTGAATTTCCGGGAAGATAAGGGATTATACCCGGTTCCTGAATACAAATTCCCTGCCCCGGGAAAGTATCAAATACTTGTTCAGGGACAGGGAATCATTATCAGATCCAATCTGGAAGTTCGCTGATCGGGGAATTATCTTCCGCCGCCACCACCACCGCCACGTTGCATATTTGCGCGAGCTGCAGCCTGTTTTTCAAGATAAGCTTTGAATTTTTTAACCTGCTCAGGAGTCAGCATCTTTTCAATTTTTGCATCTCTATCCTTGTTCATTTCCTGCATTTTGGCGCGCATTCCTTCGCGATCATCACCGGCAGCTGCACGAGCTGCGGCCATTTTCTCGCTGAATTCCTTGTAAATGGCATCAAACTTCGGAGTTTGTTCCTTAGTCAGCACCAATTCCTTTTTCAGATCATCAATCTGCTGCTGCCGCCTTTGTTGCATGTTTTGCTGTTGATCCTGTGCATTAAGTCCTCCAACAAGAAAAAGACCTAAAACAATCGAAAGAATGATGTTTCGTTTCATAATTTGAAATTATTAAATTCAGATTTTAGACCACCGAAACATTCTAATGGTTTAAGCATTTTCAAAAAAAAGACCGGTAGCACCGGTCCCATTTTCTACCTGAAATCTTTCAGTCTATCCATCAACCTTTTACGGGCAAAAAAGATTTTACTTTTAACCGAGCCCAGTGGTTGTTCCAAATATTCTGCGATCTCTTTGTATTTGTACCCTTTAGTGTGCATTTCAAACGGCAACCGGTAATCCTCTGGTAATTCACTGATAGCCGTCCGGATTTCCTTCTCATTGTGAGTGGCCTCGGGCGATTGAAATACTGATTCTGTCCGGAGGTTCAGGTAATAAGAATTTTCAGTAGAATCAATCATGGTATTTGACCTGACATTCCGGCGGTAATTATTAATAAAGGTATTCTTCATGATGGTAAACACCCATGCTTTCAAATTTTTATCGCCTTGAAATTTATCACGATTAGTCAGAGCCTTAAAAAAGGTCTCCTGAAGAAGATCTTTGGCATCCTCGGGATCGGAAGTAAGGCTTTTTGCAAAAAATCCAAGCTTGGATTGCATGCCCATTAGCTGGTGGTTGAATTCTATTGCTGTCATGTCGTTTAGTTTTTGTTGTACTTTTTACATTTGTTTCTTAGACAAACATAATAAACAATTCGATGATAGCAACGTTTTGTTTATACTTTACATGAACATAGTAACACATTTTGAATATGTTTCTAAACAAGAAGATCAGACAACTTACAGAAATTCAAAAACTTAGAATAAATTCTACAAATTCATTCTAAATTACGTACAGAAGATTTTGGGGTGTGTTCAACCCGGACTAATTATCCCTGGTCCTGCCTGATATCGATTTAGCAAAGGATTGAAAGTCTGAAATTTTCACAATTTCGGGAGGCAATTCTACATGAGAATCGAATCCAATGGAAACCAGAAAAACTCTTTTACCGGGAAAGATGCCTGCCAATTTCTGTCCATAGGAGGCCAGCTCTCTTTCCGTAAAACCCTGATTGACTGATACAACAATACTATCAATAATCTCCCGATTGGAGAGAGACCTTAAATTTTCAACGGGTATCGAAGGTCCCAGGTAAATTACCTGATGGCCGACTTTTCGCAGAAGGTAGTTTGCATAAAGCAGGTTGATCTCATCATAAAGGCCCAATGGCAGAAAAAGAAGAAAGTGTTCATTCGTTGACTGATTATGTCCGACCATCCCATCAATCGCAACGACAAGCTTGTGTTTAATCAGATTATTGACAAACCTCTCCTGACAGGCGCTGATTTTTCCAATTTGCCAGAGAAGGTCAATTTTCTCTAACAAAGGGAAAACCACCAGTTGAAAAGTTTGTTCGAAGCCCAGTTTAAGAATGGTCCCATTCAATAATCTTTCAAAACGATCCTCATCCAGTTCATTCGTGGCTTTAAGCAATTCTGACATACTACCATCTTCAGCACCAGGTATTTCGCAGATTCTACCTACTTCATCAGTAATATCCATATCGCTCATTTCCGAGATATGCGATATTTTAAAACCGTGCCTGTTCAGAAATGAAATGTTCAGAAGGCGTTGCAGGTCTGTGACACTATAATAACGGATATTGGTATCGGTCCTTTCGGGGGAGATAATCGAATAACGTTTCTCCCAAATACGGATGGTATGAGCCTTAATACCGGTAAGCTTTTCCAGATCGCTGATACTATATTTTGCTACGTTCATTATTCCTCAGACTCCAATCATTTCTTCATGGGTGTAGTACAAAATGAAAGCTAAATGGTTTAAATATCCAGAAAATAGGCTGATGATATCTTAAGTATATTTCTTTTTTTTATTGACTATGGGGAGAATTCCCAGTGCAATAGCTCCCACAATAATGATAAACAAGGTAGTTGACCCATGGAGAACCAGGGTAACCAGTTGACCGTCAGCCAGTGTTACACCATATAATATGACCGTGTTAATGGCAAAAACGTCAAATGTTCCAATCCCTGCCGGGGACGGGAGAACCATCCCCAAACTGCCTGTAGCCAGAACTGCCAGTGCCACCATCGGCGACAGGGAAGCAGTCGGGATAAAAGCTTTGTAAACAAAAAGAGTGCTCAGATAATAGCATGCATATATTGCCACCGTAAGCATAACAAATACATAAGGTTGCTTTAACCGAAGGACTGACTTAAGGCCATCGCCAAACTTTGCAGCATAAGAATGGAGTTTTATAGCTAAGGGGAATTTCATCAGCTGTTTCCTGAAAGAATAAATCAGAACTGCGATAATGATCATGATTCCGACTAATCCTATAAACCAGGGGGACTGAATGAAGGAAAGCCTGGTGCCACTGATTCCCTTTTCAGGCCTGATCAATGTTGATAATTCATCCCAGTTGAAAACCAGCACACCAGTCAGTAAAACTATCAGGAATATAAGGTCAACAATGCGCTCAACCAAAACCGTACCCAACTGGGAAGTAAACGGAACCCCATTATACTTCTTTAAAATTCCGCACCTGGTCACTTCACCCAACCGGGGAAAAGCGGCATTCGCCAGATACATGACCAGAATCGATAAAAAGGTATTTAGCAAGCCCGGTTTGTATCCAATGGATTCGATGAGCATTCGCCACCGAATCGCCCTGAAAAAATGACTTAACAGCATAGGCATAAAAGAGGCTGCTATCCACCAGTAATTAAAACGGCCCAACCCGTCGAGGATGCCTCCAATATCCTGGCCTTGATAAGCCCAGATAAACAACGCGATTCCCACACCGAAGAAGAAGATATACTTCAATGCATCCAGCAGAAACTTTTTTGTAATCACTTATTCAATATTGATTAAAACTTTTCATCATATTTTGTCCAGATTAAATCCCCCAGCTTCCAGGCAGTCTTAACCACCTCATTGCCCCAATTGACAGTGAATTCAGTTAAAAGAGATTTTCTTTCAGCAGGACCTGGCACACTGATCAATTGGTTTTCCAAACCCTCAGTACTTAAAAAGATCTGCCTTTGCAAAGGTATCCAAAGCGAGTCAACATCCTTCCGCATATCGCCCCACCGCTGTGCCGCTAGGGTTCCCAAACGGTTAAAGGCCCACCAGGCCGACTCGTTTGAAAAACCAGTTACCCTGCCGTCGACTTTGTAGGATTGAGGCAGATCATTCACTCCGCAAAAAATCGGGATATAGATCGAGGTAGCAACGTTATCAAGGGCAAACCATGCAATCCCTCCCACATCGTCAGGCAACCAGCTACGGCATTGAATGATTGTGGCATACATGGTATACCACCTGGCTATGGTTCTTTCTCCCATCCATCCCCAGCCGCCATTGACTTTAAAAATCTTGTTCATATCATAGGGCATAAATGGATTCGCCATGGGTGAAATAACCGTCTTACCCTTTTCATCGGTAACGGTGATATCCTTAATATAATTAAAATCGGTCCCCTCATAATAATCTTTAAAAACGGTAATCAGGTCGTCTTTAGTCACCAGTTTATCAGGTTTAACTGAAAATGGATAGTTTTCGGCATTTGGATCCAATTTAAGAGAGGGAGCCAGCAAACTCAGGACTCTCCATTCACGACGGCGGGAGGCCAGACTGGTGCGGCTTTCAGGGGCATAAGCATAGCAAAACCTGAAGGTTTCATTATCATTCCACCACCCGTTCTGACGGGCAACTTCAAAAACATTATCGGAGGCCATGAAATTCTCCGGATCATTGACATCCACTTCCTTAATGGTGCTGGCATTGGCATTCACTGAAACATGTTCATCAGGAACCCGTTGAGCCACCCATACGGCACCGGTCAATCCCTTGCCCGGACCGACGATTTCCAGGTGCCATACTTCATTCTTATCAGCAATCGTCAAACATTCCCCGGCATCGTTCCAACCATACTGACCCAGCAATCCGCTAGTAAGAATCAGGGCTTCCCTGGCCGTCTTGCATCTTTCCAGCATCAGCTTGATAAGATCCTGACAATCAATAAGTCCCTTGTCCGATCTCAATTCAGACCTTCCGCCGAACGTTGATTCACCGATACCCAACTGGTACTGGTTCATGCATGGATAAGCAGAATTTACATAACCGAAGGTATTGGGCATCTGAGGAATCTCTCCCGTTTTAACAAAGGCATAGGACGGCATCGCCCTGGTGTCGTCGTTCACCCTCCTGAACATTTCCGTTTGCGATCCCCTGGGGTACTCAGCGGGCAGAACAATATCAACCGATGAGCGGGTGCGGTGACTATCATCCGTATGCGAGGTCATGACAGATCCATCCGCGGTAGCCAGCTTACCCGCAGTGACAGAAGTGCAGCCATCAGGAAAGCCTTTGATCCAATCAGCATCGGATTGTGCCTGAACCGGAATAGTCCCTGTCAGCGACAGAAGCAGGCCTGCAACGAAAGAAAAGACATCATTCTTCATCATTATTCAAAGATTATAGGGCGAAAATACAAAAAACCGCCATAGCCCGGCTAAATGGGATGCTTGCGCATGCTGTTGTGCATGACGAATATTGCTATAAGAAGCGCAGCCATGGCAAAAATGAATGTCAGCGTAATCCCAAACCATTGGTAAAAAAGCACCCCCAGGATGGGGCCATAAAGGGCCCTGATACCAGTCATGCTAAGGTGTATGGATTGATAATCGGCAGCTTCGCTCTTTTGACTGAAATAAGCAGATCCGATATACCAGATCAACCCCATGGTCGCTGCAAAAACAGCATGTGATAGAAAGGCCGGTATCAGCATATAATAGATCTGAATCCCTGCGATTACAGAGAAACCCGGGAATGCCCGGGTCAGCATCAGAAAGAAAAAATACACAAAGAGCGACAGGAAAGTATATATCGCAAATTTACGGGGATCAATTTTGCCGATCAACCTGCCGAAAAAAGGAAACAACAAGATCGAGATCAGATTGTATGAATTTTTGTAAAAGGCAACTGAAGAATAACTTAAATGCAATTCCTTATCAAAATAAATGGTAATAACCGCTACTGTGATCATCCATGCGAAACCATACAGATTAAAGCCGGTCTCAAAATCTCGATATGCCTTATTAATCCTGAAGATACGGCTCATATTCCTGATTGACTCAAGGGTCGACTTCCAGATTCCCATCCGGGGAAGGGTATTTGCCTTTTCCTCCTCATAGGGAATCAGGGAGAGTATATAAATTGAGCCTATACCCAGCACTGCCATGACCGGATAAACCAAGGTGAATACAAAGGGGTTGATATCCAGCCAGATTCCAAAAACCAGCGTGGCACCCAGCATCACCAATTTATTCACCCCGGTGGCATAACTGTACAAAGGGCCAAAATTATCATGCCGGTAATTACTCTTAAGTAACAGATTTATAATAGGGTATATAATCGGGTTAGCCAGGTAAAAAAGCAGGAAAATAAATAGGAAGACAGTACCAAAAAGTTGCTGACTATTGAGTCCTGCCGGGGAATGCGGGAAGAAAAACATCAACAGCAGCGGAACCCTGGTGATCCAGGCCAGCCACCGGATTAATCTTGCCTTATTGAGTGACCGTCTGATCCATTCATTGAGCAGAATGGAAAACAACAGCACAACAGAACCAAACTGAAACAACAGGCCAATCTGCATATTGGTTCCGTTCAGGCTCTTGATTAAGACATATTCATTTAAAGCCAGGATTCCCAGTATGATACCTTCAATAACCGAATAGACAAGATGGAGAATAAAAGTTTTCTTCTCTTCGGCTGAAAGGTTATGAAGGATATGCCTCACATAAAAGTAATTGCCCAAAAATAAACAAAGCCTGCCATTGGCAAGCTTTATTGAACCTGTTCAAACGCAAATTAATCTTTAAGCCATTTAAGAACCTGTTCACTATCGGGACTCTCTTTTGGCGGAATAACGGCAACAAGGGTGCCTTTTTCGTCGATCAGGTATTTCTGAAAATTCCATTTAACCTCAGAATCCATCACCCCGTTAAGTTTTTTCTCAGTCAGCCACTTATACAGCGGATCCATATCACTGCCTTTAACCGATATCTTGGCCATCATTGGAAATGTCACCCCATAATTCGAATCGCAGAACTCTTTGATTTCTCCATTGGTACCAGGCTCCTGCGACAAGAAATTATTGGCGGGAAAGCCGACGATGACAAACTTATCAGGTCCAAATTCCTTGTACAATGTTTCAAGCTGCTGGTATTGCGGAGTGTTGCCGCATTTCGAGGCTGTATTTACAATCATTACCTTCTTTCCCTGCAATTGTGCAAGGTTGAATTCTTGTCCGTCAATCGATTTAACCTTGAAACCATATACCGATATTGAACCCGGCGTCTGGGTGAAGACGGGAAAAATTAGTCCTAGCATTAGAATCACTGCAATTAGTTTTTTCATTTCACGTTCATAATTTGTTAAGCTTAAACAGTCATGTTGATAAAAAAGTTTATAATTGGTTCGATTAGTGGACAGGAGTGGCAACCTGTTAATGTTCATGTATGCGTACTTTTATACTTGCAATGGGTACATTAGTGTATGTCCCGTCACTTTTTAAATTCATAACAGACTAGCATGAAAAGCAATAGCTTAAAAATACTCATCCTTATAGGCTTCCTGATCCCTTCAGCCTGGACTGAATCCCAAGGGCAAAAAACTAGTCTTCAAGGGTTTTCCCTTAAAGTAAGTCCGGGAGCTTTGGTGTATTACGGAGATTTAAGCACCAATGATTTAAACCTTCCGAAGCGGATATTCACCGGTTCTAAATTTGGCATCGGAGCCAGCATGATAAAACAGTTTAGCCCCTTTTTCGGTATTCAGGCACTGTTTATGGCCGGAAGTTTATATACTGCGGCTTCAGATAATTCCTATTTTACAGGATCGTTAACCGAATTTAGTCTTTCGGCCCGGTTTGATCCCCTTAAGCTACTGAAAGACAATTCTTTTCCTGTGTCACCTTATGCCAGTGTCGGGGTAGCGACCTTTGGATTCCGAAGTGTCCGGAGGGAAATCGGCACCAATGTGGTTCTATTGCCAAATTTCGGCTACGAAAATGACGGATTAACGAAAACCACCAGGCAAACAGCCATGTCCATGCCGATAGCAATTGGGCTTTCTTACCGGATATTACCCTATCTGCAGTTGGAATTGGAACATTCAATCCGGATGACCAACACCGATCTTATTGACTGTTTCAAAGGCCCAAACACTGCAAATGATTTGTATTCACTGACGAGCATCGGTTTCAGATTCTCCATCCCTTCGAAATCAACAGCTATTCCGCCCGCAGTCACTGAAAATCAGGCTGTCCCCATGTTACCCCGGACTGATTCCTCAGAAATCAATATGTATGTCGATTGTCAGATCCCTGAAACCATCGCAGCCGGGAAAAGCTTTACCGTAAACATCAGGATTCTTAAGGGAAAATACAGCGGACCCGGTAAACTCATTCAAAAATATCCAGAGGGTTTTACCACCTCTTCAGATAATACCCATGAATACACCCTGACATTTAATAACCAGAATGTTATTGTTGACTGGACAAACATGCCGGCTGATTCGGTTGTCACATTAAAATATGACATACAAACCAGTGACAAAGTCAGCGGAAATCAATCTATCGCTGAGCGATTTGAGTATGAAGAGTTAACCGGACCTAAAACGATCAGGTTCAATGATAAAATATTTGTTGAAAACCTTAAACAGGCTGGAGGCAATGATGATCCTGCCAACCAGGTAGTAAAACCGTCCGGGTTAGGCGAATCTGTTAAAGCAGCCCCTTTCATCAAGGCTAACATCAGGAAATCCGAAGCTCTCCCGGGAATAGAGTTCCGCGTTCAATGCGGTGCCTTCAGGGACAAAAATAAAGCAGATACACACCTTGCGGCTAAATACAAAATCTCGGAAATAATTCAGGAAGAGTATACCGATCAATGGTACAAATATACGGTTGGCTCTTTCCCGACCTATGAGGAGGCTGCCCGCTACCGAGACCAATTCATTTCCCGGACAGGAATACTATCCTCATTCATTGTGGTTTATAAAAATGGCAAGCGTCTATCCAATATTGCAGATGCCTATAAATAACCAATCTGCCACAAAATATTATGGCTCTGCCAAGCGTATTTGAGGTTTATCAGCTAGCTATCGGTCCCAGCACGGTATTCACTACCGGAGCACTTCGTATCGGACAGTCTTTTCGTGAACTGTTGATGACAAGTCCCTACCGTCCCAACCACCGGATACTCATCCAATTATTAGGGAATTTTTCAAAATTCGGACGGGAAAACAACTCCGACCGGGCCGTGATTGCCGGACTTGGTGGTTATACACTTGAAGATTCAACTTCGACTATGATGGCCTGTTATGGAAAAATCAAGGAGAATGGGTATTTCTCTTTCAAGAACGATTCCTGGCCGTTCAATCCTGAATCGGATCTCGTTTTCAACACTCGGGAAGATAACATCAATCACCCGAATTGCATTCGTTTTCATGTATTAAGTTATCAGGGGCAATTGGTTTTCCAGGCTGATTTTTATTCAACCGGCAGCGGATTGGTGACTGGTCCGGGTTATCCGGACACGGAACCATTGCGCAAGGAAAACCATCCGAAATCATTGAATGACATCAAGAGCATCATCAGGTCGGAAGGCATATCTTTTCTCGACTACACGATCAGCAATGAATGTGCGAGACACCATATTTCCAGGGAACAGTTTCAAAAAAGGATGGTGGCTACCTGGAAACTAATGATAGCCAACACTTATCATCACCCGGACTTTCTTTTACTATTGAAAGCCAGCCCACTGGCCGGAGGTGACAACACCAGGGCATCGGCTTTTGCCCTGGGTTTATCGGAAGACATATTGTCTAATAGCCCGGTGATCACTGCACCAACTTGCACCGGTGCAGCCATTCTTCCCTCAGTACTCCGTCCTCTGCAGGAGAGGTTCATGTTTCCTGATGAAAAAATCGTCGATGGCATGATCCTGGGAGGTTTGTTGGGAACCCTCATCCTTTACCGGTTAGGTGAATCCAACCGACTGGTCAACATGCAGAACGAATTAGCTTTTTCCGCCATCATGGCTGCCGGCGGAATCACACATATCATGGGCGGATCACCCGAGGAGATAGAAAAGGCAGCATCGATGGCAGCCATTCTTTATGGGTTACCAGACCCCAACGATTCCTTTTTCGAGCCAAAATCATTCAAGTTGCGAAACTCCATAATAGCTCAAACCGTCCCTGCGCTTGCAGATTTAGCCAAGACACTACCGGATGGTTTGATCCCCGATTTTGATGCATCCCTCAGTAAGCTATTTCACCGGTAAGTCAGGGAGCATCTTCTCTAACCTCCCATCCTGATAAATGGTCCAGACCGGTCCGCCGTTTGCTGAAGGAATATAACTTTCGAAGGTTGAACGTGTTGTCTGAATCACTGGTTTAGCAATGCTTTTCGGAGAATCAGCCATATTTAAACCCAATTCCTCCAGACTTTCGGAGTATTTGTGATTTTTGTTAAAATATTCAAATTCAGTGTAATAGACTTTTCTTAACAACCACTTGATATCCAAGTCAGTGTCTATGATGAAACTCTCGGTACCGAATCCGGCTGACAGAGATGAAAACTGAACAAATCCCCACATCTCGGGCATATGCATATTGATCCGCCCCTGTGGTGACCAAACCCAGTTATCTTCCGGAAATGGTTTCCCGGTTTGCGGATTGATCTCCTTTTTATAGGTACCGCCTTCAATCCGCGTACGCCATTCAACTCTGGAAAAATCAATCCGCCACTGGTCACCTGCTTTTGGAAGTTTTGCCCCAGATGCACACTCTTTCAAGGCAGCTAATGGGATCACTATCTCCACAATCCAGCCCTTGTCGGTATCGCGTGGATCATTGATGGTACCATCAACCCGGGTCCCAACCTGCAGCCCCGCAATGTCCCATCCGTTTACCGGAGGGCCGCCATCACGGTATGGTTTTAGCAGCAACAAATCCCAGGCGGTTCCAAGTGCGTTGACCTCGAGTTCGTAATATGAATGTGTATCACCATCCGGATCTATGAATACCTCAAAATCATTATCATAAAATATAACAGTATCCCTTTGCTTAAGAAAGGCCCAAACATGAGGTTCTTCCAATTCAGCCGCAATGTAGAGGTTGGTATCGTCCCACAGCATTTTTGCATGGGTTTTATATTTAGGCACAGGTCTTGACGATCCTTCAATATCGGTGAAATACTCTGTCCAGGGTATCCCGGCCCATGAGGGTTCATTGAGAACCCCGTCTGCAACAACAGAGGTCGTCGATCTATAGCATACATATCCATGAGGGTCGGGTTTGGGAGGTAATTGAACATCCGACCCTGCCGTCTTTCTGGAAGATTCCGAACATGCAATTAACCCCGCCAGTAATCCGCAACCGACTGAAAATAAAGCTATTTTCAGATTTTTTTTCATTTTTTCGGTTCCCAGAAACACACTTTTGGCGATGTAATCCGTTCTTCTTTTTTAAGCTGTTTAAGCGCTTTATCCACATCAGCCCTTGATAATCCGCATAAATCAACTAATTCGCCAGCTTTTAAGGCTTTACCTGCCTTGTTCATCACTACTAAAATTTTTTCCTGAGCTTCCATTGTTTTAAGTTTTAATGAACAAATATACAAATAACCAATTTTCGGTAATAGCCACGATGTGCAATAATCTTTTACTGCAGAATGCTATTTTTGCAGGCAGATCAAAAACTCACAATTAATGAAACCCACCTTACTTGTTCTGGCAGCCGGGCTCGGCAGCCGATACGGAGGTCTGAAACAAATGGATCCTCTCGGACCGAATGGTGAATCCATCATAGATTATTCGGTATACGATGCAGCCCAGGCGGGTTTCGGAAAAGTGGTATTTGTTTTGCGTGAAGAAATAGTCGACGATTTCTACGAATTATTCGCCAACCGCTATAAAAAATCAATTCCCGTTGCCCATGTCATACAAAAGCTGACGGATATCCCGGACGGGATTTCAGTTAACCCGGAAAGGGCCAAACCCTGGGGGACCGGACATGCGGTGCTGGCTGCCTCTAAAGTTCTTGCTGAACCCTTTGCCGTCATTAACGGTGACGATTATTATGGAAGGGATGCCTTCAATGTTATGTCGGACTTTCTTTCTCAGCTTGATCCACGCGAAGTAAAATCGCAATCGATGGTTGGTTATAGTATTGCCAACACCTTGTCGGAATTCGGGGCTGTTTCCCGGGGTATCTGCTCGGTCGATGAAAATGGGGTACTTACCGGTGTGGTTGAAAGGACGCACATCGAAGGAAAGAACGGAAAAGTTATTTTTTTGGATGAGAAAAGTACTCAGATTGATTTAATTGGAAATGAAATCGTTTCAATGAATTTCTGGGGATTTACCCCGGCAGTTCTACCCTACTTCAAAGATCTGTTCGCAGGATTCCTGAAACAAAAGGGCCTGGAACTGAAGTCCGAGTTTTACATACCCTATGCGGTAAATCTTTTAATTCAGTCGCAGACCATTGAAGTAAAGGTACTTGAAAGCAAAGCCCAATGGTTTGGGGTGACTTATCAGGCCGACAGGCCTCATGTTCAGGGCAGGATCAATGCTTTGTACAGGCAAGGTGCATATCCTCAAAAAATGTGGTAGCCGGTTGTTTTAATTCTCTGCCCTGAAATTTCTGCCAATTTCGAATGCCCTGATATTTGCATCCACAACCTCTTTACCTTTTCTCGAGAATATCTTCTCGATACCTGTTTTCAGTGAGTCCAAACTCAGCCCAAGGTAACCGGCAGCTGCTCCGAGCATCACAATATTGGATGATTTCGGTGACTGACAGTCTTTTGCAAGCTTATCGGCATTGATCCACACGGAATGCGGTAGTATTTTTACCTGCTCCTCTATTTGAAGAATGGACGGATAATCATCAATATTAATGAACGGCACTGAATTGGTGATCACCCAACCTTGTTGTGACAGGAAAGGCAGGTACCGCAATGATTCCATGGGTTCAACTGACAAAATCAGATCCGCCTTACCCAGCGGGATAAGATCGGATGCGATTGGCAGATCGGAAATTCGGAGGTGGGACTGGACGGCTCCTCCCCGCTGACTCATCCCATGAACTTCGGCTTGCTTGACATACTTTTTTTCATATAGTGAAGCAAATCCGATGGCTGCTGCAATAGTCAGAATACCCTGACCCCCCACTCCGGCTAAAATGATATCTGTCTTCATCTGTCCAATGATTTCGGGAATTAAACTTTTTTATGCTTGATGGCTGTCTGAATACATTCGCGCCTGCTGATAATGACTGAAACCCCCGGGTAATTTAATTCCTTGGTTATGACCGCAACATTTGCCTCATGATTCTTTTTTAAAGGAATGATGAGCCGCAAATGATCGGCGGCAACACCAAGACCGGCACAAATACTCTCAATTCTTCCATAAGCGGATGAGGTTTGTCCACCGGTCATACCGGTGGTTTCATTATCTGAAATGATCACGGTAACCGGGGAATTCTCATTAATGGCATCAAGCAGGCCGGTCATTCCGGAATGAGTGAAAGTAGAATCTCCGATGACTGCAACTGCAGGGATCAAACCGGCATCAGCTGCTCCTTTGGCCATGGTAATGGAGGCTCCCATGTCAACGCAGGAATTGATCGCTTCGAAGGGTGGCAGGGCGCCCAGAGTATAACAGCCTATATCTGAGAAAGTACGTCCAGGTCCGAAAGGTTTTAATGCCTCAAGCAATGCATTATAAGTATCAATATGGCCGCATCCTTTGCACATGGAAGGCGGGCGGTTGGCAAGAAATCCGGGAATCGGCGGACCCGGTTGTGTTTCCAGGCCCAATGCATGTGCCACAATATCAGGGGTAAGCTCTCCATCGCGCGGAACCGATCCGTCCAATCTTCCATGGATCGGAATGAAATTATTGTTCAATAATCCGCGAAGTTCCTTTTCCAGGAGCGGATATCCTTCCTCCAGGACCAGAATGCTTTTGCAGGTGTTCGTCATTTTCCTGACCAATTCCACCGGCACCGGATACTGGCTGATCTTCAGCACCGGGTAAGGAATTCCGGATTTGAAATTTTCGCGCACATAGTTGATGGCGATGCCGCAGGTGATAATTCCCATCGAAGGGTCTTTCCCCGGGAATTCCTGATTGAAACCGGAATTTTCCGACTCTTTCAGCAGGTCAGCCTGCATCTCAAGCAAGTGTTTGTAACGTTTGCGGGCAATCGCGGGGAGCAGCACAAACTGACGAGGATCAAGAGGAAGCCTGACCGTGTTCTGATCACGGACCTCCCTGGTTATCACAGATGCCCTGGAATGGGCCAGACGGGTTGTGATTCTGATCATTACCGGCAAACTATAATTCTCCGACAGTTCAAACCCGGTAAAGACCATATCATAAGCCTCTTGTTGATTGGCAGGTTCAAAAACCGGAAGCAGTGCAAAATCAGCATAAAACCTGGAATCCTGCTCATTCTGAGATGAATGCATCGAGGGATCATCAGCAACAACAACAATCAGTCCACCACCGCTGCCGGTTATGGCAGCATTAATGAACCCGTCGGCAGCCACATTTAGTCCAACATGTTTCATACAGACGATCGAGCGCTTGCCGGTATAAGACATTCCCAGGGCTGATTCCATGGCAGTCTTTTCATTGGCTGACCATTGGCTGTGTATACCTTTTTCTCTGGCAAAATTGCTTTTTTGCACATATTCGGTAATCTCTGTCGAAGGGGTTCCCGGATAGGCATAAATACCGGAAATCCCCGAATCCATTGCGCCCTGGGCAATTGCCTCAGCGCCAAGTAAAACAAGTTGTTGCATCTTAGTTCAATTAAACCAGAAAGGCAGCTATTGATTTGCTGCCCAAAGCAAAAGTACCATAATTTTGTTTGACGGCAACCGTTTTAAGGTATATTTGCCAACTGATGATTCCAAAATTACTCATAACATTGACGGGGGTTTTTGTGCTTTTCAGCTTGCCTGAACATGCAACCTGCCAATCTGAACAAAAGCCAAATATTATTCATCTGACCGGTCGCACCATTACAGAAAACAATGAACCGGTCCCTTATGTGCATATCATCCTGGTAAATAAAAAAGTAGCCACTGCCAGCGATCTGCAGGGCACGTTTAATTTCCCGGCCGAAATCAACGATACCATCCTGTTTACTGCAATCGGTTTTAAGTTTTCCAAACTAATCGTGCGGGACACTTTTCCGGTGAAGTACCCATATATACCTATTGTCATGTTTGAGGATACCATTCAACTCAGAGAGCTGGTCATCCGTCCTTGGCAAGGTAGCTATGAGCGCTTCAAGCAGGCTGTTATAAGCTATAAACTCCCGGTCACGGATCTTGACCGTGCTGAGAAAAATCTTAACATGATGGACCTGAAGGCCTTACTGATTAATGCCCCACCTACGCCGACAATGAGCTTCAGAAATACAATGAAAGTGTACAATGACCGTTTATACTGGGCCGGGCAACTGCCTCCTGTTAGTATAACTAATCCACTCGCATGGGCCCAGTTCTTTAAAGCGCTTAAAAACGGTGATTTCAGAAAAAAGTAACTACTTGACCAGCAATCAATTTACATACAAGTTACTGTCAGTTTTTTGCTTGATATTCATATCAGTGTCACTGTTGCGGGGTCAGAATACGATTAAGATTTCAGGCTATGTCCGTGATTCACAAGGAGAACCTGTTGAAGATGTGAATATTGCGGTAAAATCAACCCCTACAGGAGCCGTTTCCTCAAAATCCGGCTATTACCAGATAAAGGTGGGAAAGAGACCGGAATATACACTGCTGGTATCGAGAATTGGCTATGCCGGCAAGGAGTTGGTGATTCAATCCGCTAACTTCAAAAATTCCGAGAACATTGCTTTTGATATTGTCCTTGACCCTTCGACGCAACTGCTGAATGAAGCTGTCATCCGGCCCGACCGCGATCCGGGTCCGAACCTGATGAGAATTGATCCTAAACTTGTCTTTATACTCCCCGATGCATCCGGGAATTTTGAGGGATTGATCAAGAAAATGGCAGGGGTTTCCTCTTCCAATGAACTCTCCTCACAATATTCCGTCAGGGGGGGAAATTTCGATGAAAATCTGGTATATGTCAATGACATTGAGATTTATCGTCCTTTTCTGATTAACTCCGGTCAGCAGGAGGGTTTGAGCTTTATCAATCCGGACATGGTCGCCTCGGTCCTTTTCTCAGCAGGGGGATTTGACGCAAGATATGGCGATAAATTATCCTCGGTCCTGGATATTAAGTACCGGAAGCCGGTCGACTTTGCCGGCTCCGCCTCGATGAGCCTCATGGGAGGAACCTTGCATTTTGAGGGAACCAGTTCAAGCCGCCGGTTTTCCTATTTAACGGGGATACGGTATAAAACAAACAAATACCTATTAAATAGTCTGGAAACCAAAGGAGATTACAATCCCAAATTTGCCGATATTCAAACCTATCTGACCTATAATCTGACGCCGGAATGGGAGTTGAGTTTTTTGGGTAATGTGGCGAACAATCAATATGATTTTGAACCCGTTGAGCGTGAAACCGACTTTGGGACGGTCAATGAGGCACTTCAGCTAAGAATTTATTTCGATGGTAAGGAAAGGGATCTTTTCACCACCTACATGGGAGCAGTCACCGCGACTTACAAACCCAACGAAAGGCTGGATATGAAATGGATAGCTTCAGCTTTTCAGACCAAGGAATCGGTTAATTTCGACATACAGGGCCAATATTGGCTAAATGAACTGGATAAACGATTAAATTCTGATAGTTACGCCGACAGTATTCTTAACCTGGGCGTCGGGACCTTTCTTGACCACGCCCGTAATAAATTAAATGCCAACGTATATAGTGTTGAATATAAAGGAAACTACAAGACGGATGCTCATTGGGTGCAATGGGGTGCCAGGTTGCAGCACAGCTCTTTTACCGATAAAATTGAGGAATGGATGATGCTCGATTCAGCAGGATATTCCCTGCCCTATTCAGATTCCCTGGTCAATTTGTACAGCACTCATTTTGCCCAGACTTCTTTAAAGCCCAATCAACTTAACGGGTATGTCCGGGACTCATGGGAAAAGCAGCTGGCTAAAGGCAAACTCATTGTTACTGGCGGGGTCCGGACCATTTATACCGACATTAATCGAGAATGGTTAATCAGTCCAAGAGCGAGTTTATCTTATCAACCCGATACAAAAAAGGACCTCCAGTTCAGGTTATCAGCCGGAGCCTATCATCAGCCTGCTTTTTTCAAGGAGTTCAGGGACCTGAACGGACATATCCACACTGACGTCAAAGCTCAAAAATCTATCCATCTGGTCGGGGGAACTGATTACTATTTCATCTCCTGGAACCGGCCTTTTAAGTTTACCACCGAACTTTATTATAAATATTTGTGGGATTTGGTCCCTTATGAGGTGGATAATGTCAGGATACGATATTACGGAGCCAACCTGGCAAAGGGTTATGCAGCAGGGTTTGATCTGAAGATAAACGGTGAGTTTGTTCCCGGAATTGATTCCTGGGCAAATATTTCAATCATGAAAACTCAGGAAGATATTCAGGGCGATACCACCGGATATATTGCACGTCCGACTGACCAAAGGGTGAATGTCGGGATCTTTTTTCAGGATTACCTGCCAAATAATAAATCCTACAAAGCACATCTGAACCTTCTTTTTGGAACCGGTCTGCCATTTGGCCCGCCGGGCAATCAGGAGCTCAAATCATCGTTACGGGTACCCCCTTACCGCAGGGTTGATATAGGATTTTCAAAAATTCTCATTGACGGCAATAAAAGATCGACAAACCGGTACCTTAAAAATTTCAAATCACTCTGGCTAAGCCTTGAAATCTTTAACTTATTGGATATTAATAATACAGTTTCACATATCTGGATTTATGATATCACAAACCGGCAGTATTCAGTGCCTAATTATTTAACTGGCAGGCGTTTTAATGTTAAATTACAGGCAAATTTCTAGCTGATGGTTTTTCTTCAACCTCTGTTTTTGTATGGTCTGTTTTTGCTGGCCATACCGATCCTGATCCATTTCCTGAACTTCAGGAAATCTAAAACCATCTATTTCAGCTCGCTAAGGTTTATTGAAGAAGTTAAAACCACCTATCGTAAAAGAAATCACCTGACCGACCTGCTCCTGCTCTTTTTGCGCCTGATCATCCTGGCCTGCCTCATTCTGGCATTTGCCCAGCCGGTGCTGCAGTCGGAGAAAAAACAAGGAAGTACAGTCTCGTCGGTCATAGGTTTGTTCATTGATAATTCAAAGAGCATGGAAGTGAGTGGTCAGAACGGAACTTTGCTAGCCGATGCGAAAGCTGGTGTTCATGAGATACTGAAACAACTGCCTCCCGACAGCCGGTTCCTTTTGCTGCATAACGTGTCAGCAGATGAATTGCCGGGGATTACTGACAAAGAAGTAACCGATCAACTCATTTCCGGAATTAAACTTTCATCTGACCAAATGGAGATGGAAGATGTATTCCGTTACTTTAGTCAGAGCCTGAACGAAAAAGAGGCCACTCTGTCATCCTTAATTCTTATTTCTGATTTTCAGGAATCACTGTTTAACAAACCATTATCAAGCAGCACTACTGGTGGATCCATTTTCCCGATCCCGATAAAACCAATGGTTACTTCCAACATCAGCATCGACACCTGCTGGTTGGATAACCCGGTAGTATTAAGCGGACAGAACAATTCCATCACAGCCAGAATAAACAACCGATCGGACCAGGATTATCAGGATTTTCCTGTTCGGCTGATCCTGAATGACAGCCTAAGGAACGAAATAACCATTAAACTCCCATCGCGGACCGTTAGCGAGGTATCTCTCAATTTCCATCCCAATTCAAAAGGCTGGCAGAGCGGATCGGTCCAGATATCCGACTTTCCGGTGGTTTTTGATAACGAGCTTCTCTTCAGCTTCCGGACTGAATCCGACATTCCGGTGCTTTCATTGTACGACCGGGGAGAGAACATATATTTGAAGCACGTTTTTAATGACGACCCCTACTTCAAATATGAAGCTTTCGGTGAAAAGGGCTTTCCCCGTTCTGATTTAAAGGATTATAACCTGGTAATACTTACAGGGATCAGAGTTATTGATTCCCGATTGAGTTCAAGGGTTCAGGACTATCTTGCAAGTGGAGGAACAGTTTGGTTTTTTCCGGAACTGGACGGGGACCTGGTTAATTACAATGCTTTTCTGCATTCCCTGAAAGTTCCTGAATATCAGAACATAATTCCTTACAAAATTGAATCTGCCATAGCCCGGGATCAAACCCAATGGTTGCAGGAGGTTGTCGTTAACGTGGATAGGAGGTTGCGTCTTCCTTTTTTTAATAAGACGCTGAAGGTGGTTCCTATTTCACCCGACCGGCTTGATCTGTTGAATTCGGTTTCTGGAGATCTGCTGCTGAGCCAGTTCAGAACAGGTGCCGGGACATTTATCCTTTCAGCATTCCCACTGAATGAAAAGATTACCGATTTAATGTATCACCCTCTCTTTATCCCGATATGCTATCGTATAGCCACCCTGAGTAAAAACAGTTCCGCCTTGTATCAAATCATTGGTCAGAAAAGACCGGTCGTCGTTAACCATCCAGGCTTGTCAGACCATCTGCCGGTGCGAATCAGCAATAGTAAGATTCCATTTGAGTCGTTCCCGGTTCAGCAGGTTGGAATTGGTTCTGAAACCGTTCTTTATCCGGGTCACTTGCCAGCCGCCGGACAATTTGACGCAATTGAGGGCAGCGATACTGTTGCCAGGATTGCGTTCAACTATGACCGTACCGAATCTGACCTTAGCTATCTGACAGATTCGACGCTGAAAAAACGTTTTATGAATGCCGGATGGAATATTTCTATGAATAATAATACATATTCCGGCAAGACAGGCTTGGAACTGGCCAATGAAATTGCGGTTAAAAAAATATGGTACTACTTTCTGGTCATGGCTTTAGTAGCCTTATTGGCTGAGTCGCTTGTAATGAATAGGAAAAAGTGATTCCTTTGTATAAATATTTTTAATCATTAGAATTATGAAACCGATAGACTACATCAACCGCGAAAATTTATATGGTGCACATAACTACCATCCCCTGCCGGTTGTTCTGGATCGTGGTGAAGGAGTATTTGTATGGGATGTTGAAGGGAAACGATATTTTGATTTTCTATCGGCTTATTCCGCAGTAAACCAAGGACATTGCCACCCGAAAATTATACATGCCCTCATTCAGCAAGCCTCCCGTCTCACGTTGACCTCCAGGGCGTTTTACAATTCTACATTGGGTGAGTATGAAGAGTATGTCACAAAATACTTCGGGTATGATAAAGTCTTACCTATGAATTCCGGAGCCGAGGGCGATGAGACTGCGCTGAAACTTTGCCGTAAATGGGCCTATTCGAAAAAAGGAATCGCAGAAAATCAGGCTAAGATTATTGTTTGTGACGGCAACTTTCACGGCAGAACCATCACTATTGTTTCAATGTCCACGGATCCTGATTCCTATGGTGGTTTCGGGCCTTTCACACCGGGTTTCATCAAGATACCCTATAACGATATTCCGGCACTGAAACTGGCATTGGAAGATCCTACCGTGGCAGGATTTCTTGTGGAACCCATTCAAGGGGAAGCAGGGGTTTTTGTTCCTGACGAAGGATATCTGAAAGCAGCATTTGATTTGTGCAGGGCGAAAAATGTACTATTCATTGCAGATGAGGTCCAGACCGGGATCGCACGAACAGGCAAGCTTCTGGCTTGCGATCATGAACAGGTCAAACCGGATATTCTTATCCTTGGAAAAGCATTGTCGGGAGGCGTATATCCCATTTCAGCGGTCCTGGCCAATGATGATATCATGCTGACCATTAAGCCGGGTGAACATGGATCGACATTCGGAGGAAATCCTTTAGCAGCCAAAGTTGCCATTGCAGCTCTGGAAGTTATTAAGGATGAAAAACTTGCAGAGAATGCCGAACGCTTAGGCAAGATTTTCCGTGCCGAATTGCATAATATCAAATCCGACAGGATCGAGTTGATCCGTGGCAAAGGCCTTTTGAATGCAGTAATCATCAGACCTAAAGGAACCCAAACGGCCTGGGATGTATGTCTTGCCCTGAAGGAAAACGGATTACTTGCCAAACCTACCCATGATCATATCATCCGTTTTGCTCCTCCGCTGGTCATCACCGAAGCTCAGACAAAAGAGGCCGCGGGGATCATCCGGAAAACCATCGAGGGCATGTAGCCTGACATTGGTCCTCCTGCATACCATGAGATCAAAGGTTTTATTCCTTTTGTTTCTGTCAGGACTGCTGGCCGGGGTATTTACACTTTCAGCCAAAGCTCAAACAGACGGGGAACCGGAGGGTATCTGGTTTAAAAAAACCAATTCCACCCTCAAGAGGTTTGCCTATAGCCAGGCTATTTTGTGGCCTTCATCTATTGCCGGGCATTTGTATCTGTATATCAAGGAGGATAATCTCGGTAATTTATCAAAGATTTATTCCCTGAAAAAGTATGAACGGACGTTTACTTTGCCGCCGGTCTGGGACAGTGATTCAATTTCGTGGAATTATGGTGTTCACCCTATCATGGGATCATTTTCCTATCTCACTTTCCGGAACATGAAGGGACATTGGGCCGAAGCCTTCGCAGGAGCGGCTCTGAACTCTGCTATCTATGAATACCTCATTGCCGGTGGCACCCAACAGCCGAGTATCAATGATTTAATTATCACACCGGTGTTAGGGAGTCTTCTCGGGGAAGGTATTTACCAGCTGAAAAAGCAAATGTTGAGGGATAAGAGACTGAACCTTTTTGAGAAGGTCGTTATGACGGTCACTGATCCATTCGAAGTGATTTATTTTGGTTTCAACTACCGCAAAATCTGCAAGGTGCAGTACAGGTAATCAAACACGTTTGCGGTAGCTCCTGACTGCAAGGGTAATCATCGCCAATCCGAAAACCGCCATGGAAAGGAATTCCTTCCATACATCACCAAAATCAGAACCCTTAAGGAGAATCATCCGGATAACCCTCATGAAATAAGCCAGAGGATTAAAGATATTGACATAACGCGCCCAGTCCGGCATCGATTCCACGGGAGTGAACAATCCACTCATCAGAATGAAGATCAGAACGAAAAAGAAATTCACGAACATTACCTGCTGCTGGGTTTCTGATACAGCGGCAATAAAGAGCCCGAAACCAAGAACCGTGATCAGATACAATGCGGTAAAACCAAACAAAAGACCAAGTGAGCCCAGCATGGGCACATGAAAGAGCAGGCGGCCCAGTGATAAGCCTATGCCCAATTCCACAATCGCCAGTATCCAGAAAGGAATGAGTTTCCCGAGGATAAACTGATATTTCTTGATCGGAGTGACATTGATCTGCTCAATAGTACCTAACTCTTTTTCCCTAACAACATTAAGTGACATTAAAAACCATCCGACCAGAGTCACCAGAATAACCAAAATTCCTGGTACCATAAAAATTTTGAAATCCAAGGCAGGATTGTACCAGTGGATATAATTGATTTCAATGGTACCCTGTTCCCGGGAT
>Ga0172379_10001121_pt1 | contig 57200 bp, 54 predicted proteins | sample GrowelOW334metaG_FD_119756 | JGI IMG/M metagenome (GOLD analysis project Ga0172379, IMG submission 119756) | Groundwater microbial communities from an aquifer near a municipal landfill in Southern Ontario, Canada - Groundwater well OW334 metaG | ecosystem: Environmental > Aquatic > Deep... | reverse complement strand
CGAGCGATCAGGGAACGCGAGCTGGCGCAGCGTTCACTGCTGCCCCGGACAACGAGCACCGCTAGGCGCGGGGCGAGGCGATAAATCCCTCCGCCAGAGGCGGACAAGTTGTCCCCGAGCCATAAACCATTCACTCACTCCGTTCGTTCAGGTTCATGGCGAGCAAAGCCACGTGCCGCAAGCGTGACACCAAACCCTCTCATTTGCGGGGACACAAAAAAACGCTATACTATTCTCATGGAAAATCCACTAGCAAAAGATAGTCACCTTATCAGTCTCTGCGTTCTTGCGAGTCTCATGCTGCTTGGATTTATGTTGATAAGTCGTTAATGGGTAGCTTTATCGAAATAAACGACACATTGCAGATAACGCAGGAACAAGGATTTCCTGCTGCGCTTATATTGGAGAAGCATCTGCAGACGCCTTTCACCACTGAGGATTTTTCTGGCATGACATTCCCATTTGAGAAAAAGGATATGCGGCTGTACCAGCCCGCGCCAGTACGCGTGCATCTTGTTCAGAACATCGACGGCAAATGGCTCTTCTGGGGAGAAGCGCATATACTGGAACAAACCATTCACGCTGAAAAGAAAACAACATCGGGAATATTTTGCATCACAAAAATCTATCCGCCAGACGTGCAGGAGGTTATAACGAAAGCGCAGGCACCAGAAGACAAAAGCTACTTTTAAACTCGCAAGTACCTGCCAACAGCAATTGCCGCTGAAAGCGCAGAAAGAAAAACCGCAAAGGCCAGCTGCCCCAGGAAAAACCAGAGCAGGTTGTTTTGTAAGAGTTCAACCACGCCGAGTTCATAACCGGCAAAAAAACCACCAAGCCACGCGTCAACAAGGCCGATCATCGGCAGGAAAAGCAGCGTCGTAATGATCGCTCCGAGCACCGCATAATACAGAGACTCAATGATAAATGGTGCGCGTATAAAACCATTTGTTGCGCCCACAAGCTTCATGATGGCTATTTCCTCGCGGTGCGTGTAAATCGCAATACGAATAGTGTTCACCGTCATCATCATCGCGATCAACACAAACACCGAGGACACAATGAGGCCGATCTGACGTAGTCGGTCAGTGATGCCAGAAAGCCGCTCAACGACAAGTGCTGTTTCTTCAAAGTCTCTTCCTTCATCCTGAATAAAACGAGAGACATCCTCGGTTTCAAGCGCTTTAAGAATCTCTGCATAGTCAGCAAGCTGCACTGCCTTCACAACAAGTGTTGGACCAAGTGGGTTTGTCTCTAATGCCTCAATAGCGTCAAGAAGTAGTGGATTATCCTGATTTTTTTCCCTGAATTCCGCTAGAGCCTCTGTACGGGAAACAAAACGAACGCCTTCCACGCGACTATCAGCAAGCAAACCTTCCTGCACATCAAATACCACAGATTCCGGAGTCTCTGGCTCAAAGTACACCGTCACATCCACTTGATTTTCAACAGAGCGAATCGCCTCAGTCGAAACAAGCTGCACGCCCGCAAGTGTTGTTATCATGAACAATGTGAGCACCATAATCAGCAGCGTTACCAAAGAGAGCCAGAAATTTCGTATGAAATTCTGACCAGCAAAGAGAAATGCGCGTTTAGTGGTATGCCACATAGCTAGAGTATATATTTACCGCCCTTTTGGTCGGCGATAATATTCCCGTTATCAATGGTAATAACACGGCGGCGCAACTGATTCACCACTTCGCGATTATGCGTTACAAGCACGACGGTTGTTCCAAACTCATTGATCTTCTTAAGAAGGGTAATGATATCCTGCGCGTTGATCGAATCAAGGTTGCCAGTTGGTTCATCTGCCAGCAAAATCTTTGGCCGGTGCACAAGCGCCCGCGCAATGGCAACGCGCTGCTGTTCTCCGCCGGAGAGCTGGTTTGGATATCGACCCATTTTTTCTTCTAGGCCAACGATTTTCAGCACCTGGGGTACGATCTCCCGTATCTTACGATCTGGCACAGCTGCCACTTCTAATGCAAAGGCAACATTCTCTTCAACTTTCTTTTTAGGAAGCAACTTGAAGTCCTGAAAAATCATTCCAATCTGCCGGCGCAGTGTTGGAATGTCACTGTGAGAAATATTCGTAATATCCCAGCCGCCAAAAATAATCTGTCCTGATGTGAGACGTTCCTCTGCGGTAATAAGCTTTACGAGCGTTGACTTCCCTGCTCCGGATTGACCGACAATAGAAATAAACTCGCCGGGTTCTACTACAAGATCGGCGTTTTGAAGACCAACGGTCTTTCCGGGATAAATTTTGGTTACATTTTTGAAAACAATCATGCGTCCCCCTAATGATGCTTACTCGTATCGTAGCGCATCAATCGGGTTCAGTCTACTCGCCCGGATCGCAGGGGCGACGCCGAAGACGATACCGACAAAGACGGAGAACCCAACCGCAAGGAAAACAGAGCTTCCATCAATAAGAATCGGTATATTTGCAGCCTTGTCTGCAATCAATGATGCAAGGCCACTTATCGCAAGTCCCAATAGCCCACCAAGGAGGGAAAGGAGTAATGCTTCGAGTAAAAACTGAATAAGAATATCGCTGTTTGATGCACCGATTGATTTGCGCAATCCAATCTCCTTTGTGCGTTCTGTTACAGAAACAAGCATGATATTCATAATACCGATGCCGCCAACAACAAGGGAGATCGCACCAATACCCACAATAGCATTGGTTATGAGAGAAAGGATGTTGTCGATAATGCCAAGGAGATCGGCCTGTGTAAAGACACTAAAGTCCTTCGTGCCATGTGATGCCAACAGTGCCTCTTCGATGCGCCCTGTCACGGCATCAACCTGCTCTGGATCTGTTGCCTTGCCAAGAATACGGAAGATCTGTGTATTCTCAAAGTTTGCCTCGGCGGTTGCATAGGGAATGGCAAGAAAGCCAGAAAAGGGATTGGTGCTACCGCCAAACACCGATGTCTCTGTTTGCGCCGGTGCCACACCAATCACTTCGTATGCTTCTGTGCCGATCATAACCTCTTCGCCCAAAATATCTTCTGCACTCATCCCTGGGAATAACTGCTGACGTGGGGAATCACCCACATAAAGCACATTCCGCTCATTCGTCATATCATCTTCATTGATGAAGCGTCCCTGTTCAATAGTAAGTTCAATAATATTCGTAACATCAGGGGTAATGCCAACAACAAGGGCACCAAGACCCGCATTTTCTTCATAACGAGCTGGTGAGGCAATGAGCGCAAGTGGTGCTGCAACTTCCACACCCGCTATGTTCTGTACTGCAAGAACGTCACTGTTCGTCAACGTACTTGCTCCTGCGGCAGCAGTCGGATTAATATCTGAACCTTCACCAAGATCACCCGAAATCACCGCAAAGACTGAAGGGCCGAGCGCATCAACTTCATTTGTCACTTCGCGCTTCACTCCTGCGCCCAAACCGATGAGCGTCAGAATGGCAACCACACCAATAACGACACCAAGAACGGTAAGAAGCGAGCGGCCAATATTGCCCAAAATCGCACGAAAGGCCATGCGGAAATATTCAAGAATACGAGCGATCATTTGGCACCTCCAGATGTTATTGATGCAACTTTACCATCGTGTAGTTCTAAGACGCGATCTGCGAGTCTGGCAAGGTCTGACTCATGTGTAACAAGTATGATGGTTGTTCCTTGATCTTTGAGCTGCAGGAGTAATTTCATGATCTCGGCACTTGTCTTGGAATCAAGGTTGCCGGTTGGTTCATCAGCAAGGACGATCTTTGGATTTGTCACAAGTGCGCGCGCGACGGCAACGCGTTGGCGTTCGCCGCCAGAAAGTTCATTTGGCTTGTGCTTCATGCGATTCTCAAGATCGACGCGCTTCAGGGCCTCCTGGGCGCGATGACGGCGTTCAACAAGACCAATACCCTGGTAGATCAAAGGCAGGGCAACATTTTCTGCTGCGGAGAGGCGCGGAAGGAGATTGAATGTTTGAAACACAAAACCAATAGAGTGCCGACGAACGTGCACAAGTGAAGAAAGCGACTTACCGCTGATATCTTCGCCATCAAGCGCGTACGTGCCTGTTGTGGGTATCTCCAGCGCACCAAGAATATGCATAAGTGTTGATTTGCCCGAACCACTCTGCCCGGTCACGGACAAAAACTCACCTTGCTGCACATCAAAACTCACATCGTCAAGCGCGGTGATCGTTTCACCACCGAGATGAAATTTCTTTGTGAGATTTTTGACACTAAGATATGCCATCCTAATTGAGTGACCAATCAATAAGTCGCGCGACGTCGTTATTCCGCGACGCGCGTGATCCTGAACCCAAAACAACAATTATGCGCTCTTTGCCGTCGCTGCCGCGGACCTTCACGCCAAGATTATACAGTGACTCATCAAGATAGCCTGTTTTGGCAATGCGAAGCGGTTTATCATTCAGACCGGAAGCGAGGTACACCGGATTTTTGATCGTGCGCACTTCGCCGGTATTGAGTTTGGTATAAGAGTCGGTTCCTTGCACCGTTACCTGCGAAAGACCGAGACGATGACTTGCATACTCAAAAAGTTTTGCAAGATCGCGTGCGCTTGCCTTATTCTCCGTATTCAACCCGCTCGGCTCCACAAAATGCGCCGTGGTCATTCCAAGACGCTTTGCAAGATCATTCATTTTCGTGACGAATACATCGCGAGACAATCCTGTAGAGCGCACAAGGGCATATGCAGCATTATTTGCGGAACCCGTAAGCATTGCTTCAAACAAATCGCGTACGGTAATAGTATCGCCGGGACCTACTGCAATTTCAACTCCAGGAATCGGCTGAGGATGATCGTCATCCGTAATAGTCATGACTTTATCCCAATCCGGATTCGCTTCCAAAAAAGTCAATGCTGTCGCGATTTTTGTGATACTCGCAATCGTACGTACGGTATCCGCGTTCTTATCATAGAGTGTCGTCCCTGACTGTGGATCCCACACAATACCCGTCGCGCCATTTATTGACGGCGTCGTGCTTGATGGCACTGCGCCGGATGTCTGGCCGGCGGCATCATCTGTTGGCTCAACAACAACCTTTGCAACGCCCTCAGCCGGATCCGCAAGCGCAGCGAATGCGGTGTGTTCAAGATCAATAACGCGACCCGCAACAAAGGGCCCTGTGGAAACAATCTTTACCACAACGGATGCACCGTTCTCTACATTTGTCACCCTCACGGTACTGCCGATAGCATAATCATTTGATGACGCAGTATAGGCGCGAGTATCGCGATACCAACTTGCAATTCCTTCCCGGGTGGCGTCTTCCTCAAACACCGCCACTTTTGAGTATGGCAGATGCGTGAACGCGCGTGCGCGCCGGACATCCAGCAGATTCACGGAACGCAGCGGCCGCCATTGCTGCCAGTTACTGTCCCAAAAATGTATGCGTTTTGTTTTTGTCGTGTCCGATGTATACGCGACTTCAATAATGACTTCTTTCGCAAATATTTTTATTGGATCCGTGCGTATATCAAATTCATAGACTTCTGAAACACGAGTCCATCCTTGAAGGTCGACTGTTCCAGCTGCGTCAGCATCGGTGATGTACACCGTTGCCTCACGGTCAAGCACATGGGGAAAAATACCCATGGTAAAATCACCACCCGGTTTGTGGATGGTATAGCCGCGCTCTATCGTCTTTTCATCAATATGCAGCCGAACATCGTTGGAATCAACCTTGGGTGTCCCTGCAACAGCGACGCCCACGGGGATAAAAGTCGGGAGCAAGGCAAAAAAACCAAGCAATGTGATGAAACGTTTTAGGGATGAATGTTTGCGCATAATTTTTTACTTGGAGCGGGCGAAGACTGGAGCGGGCGACCGGGCTCGAACCGGCGACCTCTTCCTTGGCAAGGAAGCATTCTACCACTGAACTACGCCCGCATGGTTCTTTGAACTGAGGTTGGAGTCTACGTCGCCTGTTTGTATGACCTGACACTGCCCCCGCTGGGCGGGGGTCCGGCTTTGCCGGAAACTACGCCCGCTTAGAGCGAGGTTCGCCTTCGTGGTCGGCGACCCGCAGATTTTGCCCTACCAAGCAGGTGAAACTATACCAAATGAGCACTGAGAACTCAAGGCTACAAAAAACCCCTACGATATGCTGTTTCTTGCGAGAAATTCGGCTATTTTCTGAAGGATTGGTTCGCGTTTTGCTGAGCGTAATACATGATGCGTCACGTCATCTGTGCGAACCCAATAGAGCTCTTTTTGCTCAGTCCCAAGATGTGTATAAACATACTCTGCGCTGCGTGGATCTGTTGCATAATCCTTATGCCCATAAATAAGCAGTGTCGGAACATGCACGTCGGGTAACTGAGGTTTTGTGCGCTTTTCAATGAAATGTAGCAACCGTTCAAAGGCGGCAACGGGTGTAACAATGTACTTCCCTTGCGCAAGATATTGCTCAGCGGTTTTGGCATCCTTTACCCAACTTTTTTTGTGGAATGCTTGCCCTGTTCTTCGCGCCAATGGAAGGAGAAATTTATTACGGCGTTCATGTGTTGTTTTTATCGGCATACCAACAAGAATCAAACCACGAATCCTGTATGGCTCGCGGAGCAACAAATCGATCGCAAGACTGCCGCCAAAGGAAAACCCGAGGATAAAAAATGCTGAAGCGTGCTGTCGTAAGAGTGCAAGTCCCTCCAATGCGCTTTCGCGCCATTCCTGCTCAACGACCTCAGAGAGATTCTTTGGAGTACTGCCATGCCCCGCTATGCGCATATTCACCACGCTGTAACCCATGGCATGCAATGCCTCTGCGGTATCTTCAAGATCAGCGGTAGAACCGCCAAGTCCATGCAACAATAAAATACCCGTATTCCCACCGGGGTAGATACGCGTACGTGCGCGTGGATGTACGCCTTGTTCTTCTATTGCACGCGGTTCTGGCATGCGAGGATGTGTTGACGAGTGGGTTCCATATGCTACCATGCAATGCGCTGCAGATAAGTGAAAACATATGCCGATGTAGCTCAGTTGGTAGAGCAATGCTTTCGTAAAGCAGAGGTCGTCGGTTCGACTCCGACCATCGGCTCCATTCTTCGCCAGTTACCCTTTAAGGATAACTTCGCCTGTTTCCTTATCCCATGAAAATCCTGGAAGAAAAACATGCACGCGGCCACTCTGCAGTTCTTGTGTGATGTAATCCTCAATACCCTGGGTAAGAAGCAATATATGGCTTGCCTGTACTTGCTCAGGGGTTCCTGCTTCTTCGTCTGCTGCGATATGATCCGTCACCTTGATGATATGAAAACCAAACTGTGTACGAATAATATCGGAAACTTGGCCCGGCTCCAAAGCGAATGCGGCCTGTTCAAATTCTTCAACCATCTGGCCACGACCAAAGAGACCAAGGTCGCCCCCCGCTTCAGCGGATGTATCTTCTGAATACTCTCTTGCAAGGGCGGCAAAATCTGCACCCTCTGCACGAGCCAATGCAAGTACTTCTTCCGCCTTCACGCGCGCAGCCGCATTCACTTCTTGCTCATCGTCGCCGGCAAGTGCGGTCTGTAATGCGGTGCGATAAAGAAAAGGTGTGATGACCTTTTTCTGAAATTCTTCTGGTGTCCAGCCATACAGCGTTTCAATGGTTGAAGAAACATAATTTGCATCTCCGCCAGACTCATCGATGGCGCTTTGATATTCCTCCGCAACTTCCTCATCGGTCACGCGAATCCCCCGCTCACGCGCAAGCTGGATCATCATCTCATCTCGAACGCCGCGATTCAACGCCAAGAGTGCAATATCATCGGCAGTCGGTGCTTCACCGAGCTCTGGTGACTGTTTTACTTGTTCATCATAGTACTGCGTCAGTGCATCAACATCTCCCTCATAATCCAACACGCCAATCACTTTCCCTTCAACAAAAACAGCGGGAAAATGCAGACTCCGTACGACGCGCTGCGTAATGGAATCGTTCCAGCCAAACGTATAGTAGCCAAAGGCAAAAATACCAACAAAGACGACAACGAACCCTAAAATCAAGAGAAAGAATAACGAGAGGGCGCGAAGCGATTGTGGTTTTTGGAGAAGGTCTTCACTCATGTGTTTTTCTTAAAAAAATATTGGATCCAATTTTCAATGTTATGTTGCGTTGTGGCATTGGTTGTTGCGGTCTCCACGACTATTTCGTCTGGCGTGCCACTGCCCGTTGGAACGGTCACTGTTTGCTCGCCAGGCTGCGTGAAACCCAGCTTCAAACGCGCCTGCTCCTCACGATACGTGTCTGACTGAAAATATGCAATGCGTCCTGTCAGTGTGGCATTCTGTTCCTCAAGCTCCGCAATCCGCTGATCAAGGTCAGAAAACTGCTGGTCAAGGGAATAGCGGCGCACCACCTCGCGGCCAATACCAACCAAAAAAACGAATGAAAGGCCGATAAGTGCGACAAGGACGATGCGCGATTGCACAACGGATTTGAATTGTTCTCGTGTAGTGTGCCGTATCATGCCAACGTATTGTACGGAAGCGGCCGCACTTTGTAAACTACTTCTCTTTTCGGCGTTTTCTGAGGTCTATTGGAGCACCTGTTTCATTCTCATTTTCCAGAAAGTCTTCAAGCGCCTCTGTTTTGCCATTTTCAGCCGCTTCATGTTCGGCATCGAGTATCTTATGGAGTTTCCCGCTCGTCATGCCTTTTTTGATTTTTTGCACCATCGCAAGTAATTCAGAGGCGGTCAAGTCATCCTCATTATGCATTTCCTGCTGTACGGTCTGCTGCAACTTCGTTACCAGCTCCTGCACCTGTTCCGGGTGATGCACGCCTTCGAGTTCCAGATTATTCTTTGCCCCAGCAGTCTGTACGATAACATTGCCGTATTGAAACATCGTTTGCCATGGACCCCCAACGGAAAAACTGACGTCCTGTATCTTTGAAAGCGTTGCCTCAGAAACGGTGCGATGAAAAAAACCTTTTTGATCCACATCAACAAGGCGCTCATTCGTTAGAATGAATGCATTAAGCGACCAAACGATCCATGAACGTATCGCCCACAAGGCGCCAAGAAGAAGAACAAGGAAAAACCCAAAAAGTCCCCAGCCGCCAAACTGTACAAGCCATGCAAACAGGAACACGTCAATCACAATAAGCAAACCGGCCAAAAAAAGCGGAAACCCCATGGTGAGCCAAAATGGCCGCACGATGGCAATGACCTCTTCCCCCTCCTTCAAATTTCTGATAAGATAATTTTCGAACATGGCTAAAAAACGTACAAAAGTTCAAAAAGCGTGGGTTGTCATCGCGATTGTCATGATACTCGGGATGCTCATATTCACTGTGTTACCATTCGTTGGGTACAATACCGCGTCGTAGTCTTTAGGATCGTTTGAGAATAGCGAGGAAGGCATCTTGTGGGATGTCTAATTTTCCCATGGAGCGCATGCGCTTCTTTCCTTTTTTCTGCTTTTCGAGAAGTTTGCGCTTCCGCGTGACATCGCCACCATAGAGCTTTGCCGTTACATCCTTGCGCATCGCAGGAATGCTTGCCGATGCAATGATCTTTCCACCGAGCGCGCCTTGTATCTTCACCTCAAACATCTGGCGCGGCAGCAGGCTTTTGAGTCTATCAACAACCCCGCGCGCAACGCTGTATGCCTCGTCACGATATACGATGCTTGCAAGCGGTTCCACCGGTTCATTTGCTGCGAGAATATCAAGCCGCACAACATCGGTAGGCTGATAGTCCTTCAGTTCATAATTAAGCGATGCATACCCTTGGGATGCACTCTTTAGTGTATCATAAAAATCCAATAGGAGCGCTGAAAGCGGCACTGTGTACTTCAAAATAGCGCGCTCGCCCTCAAGATACTCCGTTGTCGTATACTTTCCGCGGCGCTTTGCCAAGAACTGCATGAGCGGGCCCACATATTCTTTTGGCGTGACAATATCAATGGACATGATCGGTTCAAATACTTCCTGGATCTCTGAAGGGTCAGGAAGATCTATCGGCGTGTGCACGGTCTTTTTTTCTCCATTGGTCTTGGTGACGCGATACTCAACAGAAGGCACCGTTACCATGAGGTCCAAACCATATTCGCGTTTGAGGCGCTCCTGAATGATTTCCAAATGCAAGAGGCCAAGAAAACCCGCGCGGAATCCGTACCCTAACGCGGGCGAATGCTCTGGTATATATGTGAGCGATGCATCGGACAAAACAAGTTTCTCGAGCGCGTCGCGCAGCTGAGGGAAATCATCACCCTCCTTACAGTAAATCCCCGCAAAGACCATCGGCTTTACCTCGCGGTATCCCGGAAGCGGCAGGGCGATGCTTTTTTCATTTGAAATCGTGTCGCCCACGCGCACCTCTGCAACGTCCTTGAGTCCTGTCACGACATACCCTATTTCGCCCGCGGTCAATTTTTCTCGCTTCTTCGGCTTTGGCGTAAGGACGCCAACTTCAATAGCTTCGCTCTCTGCTTTTGTGCCAAGAAAGCGCAGGCTCTGCTGCGTGCTGAGTACGCCATCAACCACGCGTACTTCTGCCACCACGCCCTGGTAATCATCAAAACGCGAATCAAAAATAAGGGCGCGAAGCGGAGCGGCAGCATCCCCGCGAGGTGCGGGAACGCGTTCGATCAATGCATCAAGAAGCGCATCAACACCCTCACCGGTCTTGCCGGATGTAAAAAGAATATCAGCACGCGTACATCCAAGAATGCCAATCACTTCCTGCGCAACAAGTTCTGCGTCCGCGTTCGGCAGATCGATCTTGTTCACAACGGGAATGATGGTAAGTTCTTGCTCAAGCGCAAGATAAAGGTTCGCAAGCGTCTGCGCTTCAATTCCCTGCGTTGCGTCAACCAAAAGAATGGCACCTTCAACCGCGGCGAGTGCGCGAGATACTTCATAGGTAAAATCCACATGCCCGGGGGTATCAATGAGATTTAAAATATGCCCCTTCCACTCCATGCGTACGGGCGCGAGTTTGATGGTGATTCCGCGTTCACGCTCAAGTTCCATCTGATCCAGCAGCTGATCTTTCATATCCCGCTGTGCCACGGTATGTGTTTTCTCCAACATACGGTCTGCAAGCGTTGACTTCCCGTGGTCAATATGGGCAATGATACTGAAATTGCGTATGTGCTGTTGATTCATAACTGCTCAGTAGTAAAGCAGGGTTTGCCAAAAAGAAAAAGGGGCGACGGTCGTCAGACGTCCGCCACCCCCTTGAGAATCACGCCACCTTCTCGGTTGGTGGGTCGCGTCGTGCGTCAAGAGTGTCAACGCGCTTTGCGACGTAAAGGTGAAAGATCGGGCCCAGAGGAGTTTCCTCGCGAACGGTGATGACGATGTCGTGTGCCGACGTGTCAATCACCGAATGAGCCTTGAATGCCTCCATGAGAAGGCGTTGCTCGGCGCTCATCATCGACCCTCGATCTGCTTGGTATGGTACGAAACCACCAGCTTCTGAGAGTCTTTGACGAACTGACCGACGGATGCCGCTCCCCAGATGAGGAGGGCTAGAATCACCGCCATGGCGATTCTTTTGGGAGTTACCACGACGATACGCATCGTATCCTCTGATTTCTCCCCCCCATCAGAGCCCACATAAATGATCTTTGATGGAGGGGAATCACGCGGCTTTGTAGGCTACGCGATCCCCCGGATGGTAACGGACTGGATGCCCAGGGTCAAGCCCTAGGGCGATCTCCCACTTCTTCGAGCTGGGCTTTGAGCCAACTCGGGTCGAGGGTGATCACTCCAAAAAATCCGCGAATGATAGCAACGAACGTGCGCATTGGTTTGCCCTCCTTTGCGCGGGTTTGAGGTTCGACGAAAAGCAGCTATCTGCCGGCACCTGGGCTCGAGGAACATACGAGATGTTTTTCCGAGCAACCGCTTTCTTGCACTCTCATACAAGAAGATACGGTGTACCGGCATAGAGCTGCCTTCGTAAGAACACAATGGAGGTGGACTGCTGATTTTACACCCCGAAGGATGAACCAGCCGAAGTTAGTGAGTAGGAATAGAACAGTCGAAACCGTTCTACCCATTACGCTAGCCCCTGCGGCGATATCGAGAGACCTCGACGAAACGCCTCCCCCTCCATAGTGCTCATACGAAAAATACACACATCGCCTAGAGCGACATGGTTGGTGAGAGTGTGTTTTCAATGATCCCCCTTGTCCAGCTTGCGAGAGTTCCCCTTTTTCAATAACAGAGAACTATACCATACCCTCAAAATCCTGTCAAGTGTTGCGGCAAGATAATTCCACTTTTAAAGCTAAGATTAGCTATTTTATTCTATCGCTGCACCAAAGAAATGATCTGTGGTAAGTACTTTTGAATACTGTATGCTGCCTGCCCCCATTGAAATTGGTTCACTATCCTTGCTTGTCCATGCAAAGTCGAGAGATTCTGGAATCGTGAGCGTATGGCGCAATGTGGTGTTATGCGCTCCTGCCTGAAGCTGCATAAAGAGTGAGTACGCATAGGGCAAAGAATCCGCAAAGATAAAAGGCGTACGATACACTACTGTTGCTGTTTCAGTTTCTCCTGCTTCGGTGCCAATCCAGTTGCCAAAAACCACCCGACCAAACTCATGTGAAAGACGAGTGCCGCTTTGTTCATCAATAACCACCGAGCCACTTACCGTAGTAAGGAATGGATCGATGATCGCATCCTCATCCGGGTGCTGCACGAGATCACGATCTATTGCGGTAAAATTCTCCGCAGAAACAAGCGTGCTTCCCTCCGGTACATAAAAACGCATATATGCCATATTCTTGATCCCCTTCTGCGGGTCTGCTGGATCTCCTGCATGCGTTCTTTGCACCGTCAGTGTGTGTTCAATTTCTGCTCCCTCTGTCATGCGTGTACTAAGATCCAACTCCATCGTCATGACGTCATCGGTCTTGCCACCACCGATATTTGTTGCAACAACCATCAGCGCATCCTGTGGTGCGGCAAGCACTTCCCCGCTCCAACCAGCTGATTGAATGCGTTCCTGCACTGAAGCATCACGACTATAGAGCTGCAAATCCCGCGACGCGAGGGCGCTAGAAAATGTTCCCGCAACACCGGGAATCGTATCTGCGGAGAGAGAAAGAACTTTCGTAAAAAGCACGGGGATCAAATCTGCAATGAACTGTTTTGGTTGATTGACTGTTATATCAAAATCATTCGAAGCCTTCTCTTGTGTAATTGAAACGAAATTCTCCGGGTCGACCTTTACATCATACCCATCCAAGGCAAGTGGTCCTGTAAAATCAAGGAGGCTTGTGATGACTTCTGGCGTGATGGCAAGAATGCCATCAATGGGGAATCCACGCGCATCAACATAGAATTCATTGAACTTCTCTGCGCTGGTAGGAAAATCCGGCCACCAATTTGCATCCTGCACCTGCCAATGCTTATTGATAAGTTGCAATGGACTCGGCGGGACCAGTTTCTTTGTCAAATAATCGTTGAGGGAATAAGGACCCTTGCCAGGAACATCGATCACTGAAAGCTTTCCCTCGTCTGCGGCGAGAACCACAAAGCTGCCAAGAAAACCTCCGGTGGCTCGAAGCTCTGTGGTGTTCTGAAACCACACAACAAACTCCTTTCTTCCTTCAAAGCCCAAAAAGTACTGCAACAATGCCTGTGCATCGTCAATGCTCTGCACGGTATCATTGAGTAACGGGAGCTGCTCTGCAAGCGCGGTAAAATCTTCACGGAAATTCTCCGGCAAAGCATCGGGGTGTATGGATGCGAGGTGTGATAATCCCTCAGTAACATCATCCTGCACGGCAATCCACTCCGGCGCAACCAATTGCTCGGAAATAGTAATGGTCGGGAATCCTTCCTCTTCAAAGCGGATCCCATCAGACGCAACAGGCGCAAGAATAGCGCTCACCGCAGCACCGGCGCGTGAAAGGCGTTGGCCGGCGAGTAAGATATGGTATGCATTCTTGACGGTATCCCCTGTTGGCAGGGCGGCAAGGATCTTGAGTGTACCTTCTGAAACAGGCATACGATCCATTGCTTCTGCAAAGGCTCGCTCGGCTGCAAGAAAAGATTCCTGCGCATCAGTGAACTGCAAGGTAAACGCCTGATCGCGAGCCGAGAGAAGATGATCATATGCTTCTGTTGCAACGCCAAGCACTTCACCCTTGGCGTCCTGCACCTTGCTCACTGCAACGCCGGCAAAAATAGCAAGCACGAGAAAGCAAGCGACCAATGTGAACTGCATGAATCCCCGCACGCCATTCGTATTCAGTGCAATACGTATTGGCTTGCGTTCACGCCTGGGACGAGCCTCCTTCTCTGGTTTAGTAAAATGTGATGCCGTGTACTTTTGCTTCTTCTGTATTGAGGGTTCTGCTGTTCTTTGTTTGCGCAAATCCAAAATATTCTCCGAGGGAATATACTTTCTTTGTCCTTTTGAGATGTGGATACTCATGCCTGTTCGTAAATAGAGCGTGTTTCTTCCACCATCGCATTCCAAGAATACCGCGGAAGAACATTTGTTGTCCCGTTTCGCACAAGGCTTGCGCGTAGCACTTCATCATTCAGAATGCGGCGCATATGTTTTGCCATATCATATATATCATGCGGGTCCATGTACTCTGCACCATCAGCAAGAATTTCCGGCAAACATGAAGCCTGCGCGGCAAGAACGGGTATTTTATGCATCATTGCTTCAAGCGGGGGCAAACCAAAACCTTCTTCCAATGAAGGAATAATGTATGCAGCCGCGTGCGTATACAGTGCCGAGAGTGTCGCATCATCAACATACCCCGTAAAAACGATACGATCGCTTATATCAAGCTCACGCGCATAGTCAACGAGGCGGGTGTAGAAATAATCCATCTTGCCGACGAGAACAAGTTTTGTGGCGTCATCATCCTCGCTGAAAAGCTTCATTGCCTCCAGGAGTTTTTCAAGATTTTTGTGCGGATACGCATTGCCGATATAAAGAAAATACGGTTGTTGCACTGCTGCAGGTATCACGCCTGTGGCACTTGCGGCAAGATCATCCACACCTTCATATGTCACGACGATTTTTTTTGATGGAAGCTCAGGAAAATGATCCAGAATCTGATCCTTAGAATAGCGCGATACCGTGATGATCTTCTGCGAACGGTGAAGGGCGGACCGGATCACAAGATCATACGCCTTGCGCTTTACAAAATACCGAAGCGGACCGAGCGTTGTTGCGCGATTCGTTGGGAAGCGCGTGAGAATAAGATCATGAATTGTCACAATAAATGGTTTCCGATACAGCAACGGCACATTAAAGTGCGGAAAATGCATGAGATCCAAGCCATCACGATTCAAAAGGCGCGGAAACGCAATCTGTTCCTGCAGGCTATACCAACGAAAAGGCGCCAGTACTTTTTGAAAGCGTGGCGAGCGGGGCGTGAAGGCATCCATATTCTCGCGCCGCAAATAAATGCGGTAGGTATGCCCATCCTCCTTATCCTGCAGATACTGGATGAGTTTTTCTGTATAGCGCCCGAGTCCCTTGCCAATAGGGCCAAAAAACCGAGCGTCAATCCCTATGCGCATATGCTAGATAGTGGATCGCGGTGCTTCGTGTTGTGGTCGCAAATAATGCAAACCAATCGCAACAATCATGCCAATGATGAATCCTGCGATAAGTCCAAGAAGAGTCGAAAAAATAACGTTCGGCTGCTTTTCTACAATAACGGGCTCACTCGCGACAACATCAAAAAGCGCTTCCTGGTTGCTTGTCTTGTTCAGCTCCTTTACGCGGGCCTGCGCTGTTTCAATGATGGACTGAGAGATCTGCTCCGCACGCTCGCGGGTCGCCTCATGAAAACGAAGAACGATATTCTGCGAAGAATACTTCCGTGTGCGGAACTTGTTGGAGAATGCATCAATAGAAGTGATTTCTGGCTCAATACCCGCATTGCGGTACATTTCAAGAAGCACTGATGGCGTTGAGAACCAACTCACAATTGTCTGCGAAAAAAGGTCCGCAGCTTGAATCGCATAATAGCCATCATATTGATAGTCTGGCGTATCTTGGCGGCTTATGCGATTGACCGCAAAGGAAATAGAAGTGTCATACACCACATCCTGTACGATACTACTCACCAGAAACCCCGCGAGCCCGCCGAGAACCGTAATGATGATCATCGCTGCAATGAAGCGCTTAAAGACGAGTTGATAGTCGTTGAGTTCCATATTCTATTTTTTAAAAAGATTATGTTGTTGCGTAATATACTCCAAAATATTTTTTTTGAATGTCTCCGTACTAAAGGTTTGTGCGTGTCGTTGAATCTGTTGCGGATCATACTCTTCTGGTTTAAAACGAATGACGGCATCCGCAAGTGATTCCCACATTTGGTCTTCAAAAAAGACTCCAGAGACATTTGGGATCACTGTTTCCATTGCACCGCCGGCATTATATGCGATGATGGGGCGACCTGCTGCCATTGCTTCGATCACGGTAATGCCAAAATCTTCTTCTTGCGGATTCAAAAATGCAATGGCCTTTTGATACAGCTTTGGCAAATCCTCATCACTTACGCGTCCGACAAATTCGATATTCTTTTTTGCCATTGCGCGTAGTCTTCGCAACTCTGGACCCGTGCCAAAAATCTTCAGTGGAATGCCAAGTTTATTGAACGCTTGTACTGCAATATCAAAACGCTTGTATGCGACAAGACGGCCACCCGTTAAATAATAGTTCCCCACCGAATCTGCTAGGGAAAAACGGGATGTATCAACTGGCGGATAAATCACATCACTCGTGCGGCGATAATACTTTTCTATGCGCCGCTGAACCATTTTTGAGTTTGCAATAAAAACATCGACACGATCAGCGGCCACCCGGTCCCAAATGCGAATATGATTTAATATATGCGGAAGCACCTTTTTTATAGCGGCATTATAAGAAAGCTCCTGCACATACCGATGCGTATCGCTCCAGAGGTATCGTGTTGGTGAGTGTAAATAGCAGATATGCAGTGTTTCCGGACGGGTGATAATTCCCTTTGCAAACGCAGAAGATGAAGAAATGACCACATCGTATTTCTCCAACTCATAACTCTCAACGGCAGTTGGCATCATGGTGAGATACCATTGATAATGCCGCACTGCGAACGGCATCTTCTGTAAAAATGAGGTGCGAATATCTTTGCCACGAAACGCCGGGTTCGCATCATTCTTGTCGTAAACCAGCGTGTAGAGCGGCGCTTCAGGAAAAATCTCCTGCAAGACCTGCACAACGCGCTCGGCGCCGCCATCCTGGGCAAGATGTTCATGAACGAGTGCAACTTTCATTACGCGGCGTGTTTAGAACCCAAAACGGCCATCGGCGTCCGCGCAAGGATGCTCATATCCAGAAGGAGCGACCAATGCTCAATATAATAGAGATCCAGCTTTACTTCTTCATTGAACTCAAGGTCTGAACGGCCAGAGATCTGCGCCATGCCCGTAATGCCGGGCTTGATGGTAAGCAATTTGCGCTGCTGGCGGTCATATTTATCCACTTCTCCTGGTTCATGCGGACGAGGCCCCACAAGACTCATTTCAAATCGAAGAACATTAAAAAGCTGTGGCAGTTCATCGATACTCGTCTTGCGAATAAAACGACCAACACGGGTAATGCGCGGATCATTTTTCATTTTAAAAAGCGGACCACTCCGTTCATTATGCTGCATGAGCTGCTCCTTCAGTTTCTCCGCATTCGGCACCATCGAACGGAATTTGTACATAGAAAAAGGACGGCCACTTTGACCAATGCGGTTTGACGCAAAGAAGATCGGTCCCTTGCCTTCCAGGCGGATAAGAATGGCCACAAGAAGAAACAGCGGCGACAGAATGGCAAGAAGAACGAGAGCGACAATAAAATCGTAAATCTGTTTAAGAATCTTCCCCCATCCATCAAGGGGGGTACGCTTAATTTCAATGATAGGAATGCCAGCGAGAGTCTTCACATCAATGCGCAATACTTTTGCATCCATGATATCCGCGGTGTAGCGAAAAATCTTGTGGCGATCGCTCGCGAGATCAACGAGCTTCATGACATCATTCCGTGGCAGGCTCGCATCCGCCTGAATCACCTCGTCAATCTTATTCTCCTGTGCAAGCACATCAATCCTGCGAAGGCTCTCATCGGTAATCCCATCAAAACGCTCGAACACGCGGTATCCAAGTTTTGGATGTTGTGCAAGGTATTCCTGCACAATGGTCGTCGTGCGATCCGCCCCCACGAGTACCACGCGATGCGTGCCAATCCCGCGAGAAAAAAGCGCATGCTGCAACGCATAGATAAGCGTGCGGCCGATCGTAACATAGAAAAATGCAACAACCCAGCCAGCAAGGATGATGAACCGAGAAGAAAAAAGCTCGCGTTGAAAGAAGATCAGAAGAATAACAAAGAGAACGCCGGTTGAAACGGCAAAGAAGATACGACCTATTTCATCCACCATGCGCCGCGTCGAACGGATAATGTACAGGCCTGATAGCGCAAAGACGACAATAAACAGTGTCGCAACAATCAACACGATATTCACCCACTCGCTCAATGCCAAATCAAAAATAACCGGACGAATGTCCTGCACAAACGTCCAATAACGTAATGCATAGGCCGTCAGACCCGCTGCCACGATAAGCAACCAGTCAATAACGACAAGCAACGCTGCAAAAATGAGTTCAGATTTCTTCATAGCTTCTGGGGGTCCCCGCAAACGAGGTGCGCACAAGGAGCAGCCTTGAGCGAGTGTAGCGAGCGAAAGGCGTCGCGACACGTAGCACGCGTTTGTGGCGTAGAAACGAGGCTTCGCGCGAAGGGTGAGGCGAGCTCATGTGATGAGCTCGCAAAACCCGCAGCGCGAAATGAGTTGGGGACGCAACTTCACGATAAGCCGAATTCTGTCCCTACATTCCTCACGGTTTGCAGGTGATGATCATCTCTCTTGCCGCGTTGTCACCAACGCGATCCAGCAATCTACCCGCTCGGCGCACCTCACAAAATGAAGCACGCGAGCCTATTCGATCTTGCACCGGATAGGGTTTGCCACGCTGATCTGTTACCAGACCTGCCTGTGGGCTCTTACCCCACTCTTTTCACCCTTACTCCGCCTTCGCTCCTCACTCCGTTCAGAGCTACGGCGGACAGGCCTATTGCACGATGCAATAACAGGGGCTTGTCCGTCGTAGCCCTTTGCGAAGCAGGGGGCGAAGACGGAGCGGTATTGTCTCTGTGGCACTTTCCCTAGGATCACTCCTGCCACCATTTCGGTGGTATCCACTTCCACGTGACGCTCGTCGCACTCCCATTTTTAGAGTGCCGCGAGCACCACGTGGGGTGTTCGGACTTTCCTCTCCGCCTTCGCTCCTCACTCCGTTCAGAGCTACGGCGGACAGGCCCTTTTGTGCTTACGGGGCTTGTCCGTCGCAGCCCTTTGCGAAGCAGGGGGCGAAGACGGAGCGACCATCTTGTGAAGTTGCGTCGATGATTACCATAGGAAAAATAAGCGTTTTTGTCAACGCTCTCCTGTTTATTCCTGTACCGCGTCCAATGCAGCGTTTACCAGCGCGTCGGCTTCTTTATTCTCTTCGCGTGGAACATGCGTGAACGTCACTTTCTTGAATTTTTGAATGAGATTCCACACTTCAACGAATCGTTTTTGAATATCAGGATGCTTCACTTTATACCTACGATTCAGTTGTTCAACAATAAGCTGTGAATCCATGAATGCTTCAATTGTTTCTGCGTGTAACTTCTTTGCTTCTGTAAGCGCGGCAATCATCGCAAAGTACTCTGCTTGGTTATTGGTATCCTCCCCAATATATTTTGAAACCGTCGCAAGCACGGTTCCGTCCGGGCTCTTGAGAATCGCGCCGATCCCCGCGGGTCCGGGATTGCCTCGCGAGCCACCGTCTGTCCATAGCTGGATATGTTTTGTCGTTTTCATTGCTGATGCAGCATAAAATCTTCGATGCGTAATTGAAGAGACTGCATCCCATTCCACTCATTCTTCTCGATGACGGCAACAATATCAAGGCGCGTGCCGTGTGTCAGGCGCTCTGCATCCTTGCCGCGGCGAAACGCGATGGTCTTGCGGCTGATCTCACCCTGGGTCAATGTCATGCGCAGGTGGTCCCCCTCTGCGCCTACTGTTGAAAAATCTGTAATAGCAACGTCTTTGATCAAAAAACGCGGCTGCGGGTTTGCTTCACCAAATGGCTCAAGACGTTCCAGATCATCAAGGAGATCCCATGTGATATCAAAAAATGTTATCTCCATATCAACGTGCAATTCAGGACGCAGATCTTCATTTGTCAGCGCCTTTGCCGCTGCTTTTGTGAGGCACTGCTTGAACGTTGCGTATGCTTCCTGATCCTTTGCCGTGAAACCGCATGCCTGCGGATGACCGCCAAATTTTGTTAAACCAGCTGAGCACTGCTGCACTGCCTCGATCATATTGAATGCAGAAACGGAGCGGCCAGAGCCGTTCACGTCGCTGTCTTTGCCTGCCACGATCGCCGGAAGGCCATAATGATGCACGAGCTTGCCTGCCACAATACCCACAACGCCGCGCTGCCAGCCTTCTCCTTCCGCAAAAACGATCTTTGTTTTTTCATCCGGCGTGCCGATCTGCTGTATCGCTTCACGCGCCATGGAATCCGTAAGCGTCTGCCGTTCACGATTCGTGCGCTCAAGATCTTCCGCAAGCGATGCCGCCTCCTGATCATCATCTGTCACGAGCAATTGAAACGCCGTTGACGCATGCTTGAGCCGGCCGGCAGAATTGAGCCGCGGCGCAATCTGAAAGCCGATAGATTGCGTATTCGCGTCACGGAGCGCTGTGCGCATCGTTTTTTCCAATGCAAGCAGGCCTTTTCGGCGCGTCTTGCGCATAACGGCAAGTCCAAAGGTCACCAATGATCTATTCTCATCCACAAGCGGCATGATATCCGCTACGGTGCCAATAGCAACCAGATCCAGAAGCCATTTCTCCCAACCTTCGGGCAGCGGCGTTTCCCGAAAGTCCTTTGCATATACTGAACGCTTTAAAAGCGCTGTTGCGAGTTTATATGAAACACCGGTGCCTGAAAGGCGCGCAAAGGGGTATGTTTCAGCTTTCACTGCGGGATTCACGATTGCATAGGCATCAGGCAACTTCTCTGGCTCGGTGTGATGGTCGCTAATAATGACATCCACTCCCCGCTCATGTGCGAGTGCAATTTCTTCAACGTTTGTGATTCCCAGATCGTTCGTGATGATAAGCGTACTTCCGCCTTTTGCGATCTCTTCAATGGCCGGAAGATTCATGCCATACCCTTCGGTCATCCGGTAGGGAATGTAGACATCAGGCGTGATGCCAAATTCCCGAAGTGTACAAAAAAGAACCGCAGCACCCGCAACACCATCTGCATCGTAATCTCCGTAAATGGTTATCTTTTCCTTCTTTTTGAGCGCAGTAAGGATTCTTGCAACAGCCTTTTCCATATCACGAAAAAGAAAAGGATCGTGCGGATCATGCGAATATTCCGGTTCTAAAAAAGCATCAACTGCCTCTTGTGTTTCTTGGCCACGCTGAAAAAGCAGTGCCGTGAGGATCCGGGACTGCTCAGGAAAACGCTTGTAAAACTCTTCGGGTGGCGCCTGCCGTACCAACCAATGCTGTGTATTCATGAAAGCAGTATAGCGCAGAGTGACAAAGATGAGAACCTTTTAAAATACAATACTATCACCATATACTCCCATCAGGATCACCATGAATGACATACACGCACTTTTCGCTTGCACCAGAAATGCAAGAAACGAAAGTCCCGAGACCAGATTCATCATTACGCCGCTCCAGTGTGAATTCCAAAGTGAAGCTGTCAGCGCCATCTCCAACTGGCTGTGATCGATTGGCGGTATACCTGTAGGCATAAGATATCAAGCCATATGGGCAAGTGCCTTTAAAAATGGGATCGATTGGGGGGTGACCGGAAGCAAATTTTGTCCCCAGCAATGGAACCCAATTCAGACTATTTGGAACTCCATGAATATTTATCGATGAACAGATGCTGTAGGAATTGCAGCGTGATTCTGTAAATGTCGCCGACTGACTGCAAATAATGACACCGGGTGAATACGTATATGTCTGATCCACATACGGCCAGGCATTGTGGTCGCTGTAGTAGATTTGAAGCGCTTGCACGATCGCGCGAATATCAAGAATACGTCCTGCATCCCGTGCCTTATCCTGTGCGCCATTAAGCTTCGTTATACCAATACCAGAAAGAATCCCGATGATGGCTATTACAATGAGGAGTTCAATAAGTGTGAAGCCTTGAGTCCCTTTTTTCATAGGACGATGCTATTGATGGCTTGAAAACAACTTCCGCACAGAACGCCCTTCAGGGCTCTGCTGCACAAGAGGATTCTTTTTTATCTGTGGAAGCTCATCTTCGTAGGACAATCGCTTTTCCTGATAAAAAATGCCAACGGGGAACCGTGGCTCCGGACCTTCAAAAGCTTTTTCCATTGCATACATACGGTCATTGCTGCGATAATTTTTTTCTTCTTCCATGTTATAGATGCGCCGCTGCCAATAACTGTGCGTATTGAGCTTGTTAAACGTCTGGCATGGTTGAATGATATTGACGAGCGAGAACCCTTTATGCTGAATCGCCTTTTTGATCGTCTTGATGTTGTGCAAAAAATCAATGGCAAAGGTGCGCGCAACGAACGTTGCATTGTTTGCAAGCGCCAACGCGATCGGATTCACCGGTTCTTCTATGACGCCGTCTGGCGTTGTGGAAGCTTTGTAGCCCTTCATGCCACGCGGAGAGACCTGCCCCTGTGTGAGTCCATAGACCTGATTATCAAAAACAAGATAGGTGATGTCCTGATTCGCGCGCATCTGATGGAGAAAGTGAGATATGCCCTCGCCATACCCATCGCCATCCCCACCGGCAGCGAGCACTGTCAATCTATCATTTGCCATCTTGATTCCTGCGGCAACGGGCAATGGCCGCCCATGGAGGCCATGAAAACCATAGATATCCAGATAGCTCGCCATATTGCCTGAGCAACCGATACCGTACGCAATCGCGATGTTCTCGTTCTTTAAGCCCAGTTCAGTAAAAACGGTTTTCAGCGCGCGATAGATCGCCCAGTCCCCGCAACCAGGGCACCAGCTTGGATTCAATCCTGTTTCAAATTGTTCAGTTTTTTTTGGCATGGGATTCAAAGAATGTCACGATTTCGTGCGGATAAAAGGGACGTCCGTCATACTTCAACAACTGCTCATCCGTTGTGATGCCCGTGTGTTCGCGTAGGAGGCCGGCAAACTGGCCGGTCGCGTTACCCTCAATGCTCACGATGCGCTTTGCATTCTTCAGTTGGCGCATCACGCTTTTTATCGGAAAGGGAAACGCGTGTGTGATGTGGAGGAAGTTTGCTTTTCCGCCAGAGGAGGATCCCGCTCCGCGGGGTTTCTTTCCGCTATTGATGATATCAAGCGCATCAAGCATGGCGCCCTTGGTGGAACCCCAACCAATGAACGTCACGGCAGCATTCTTTGGACCATAGAGTCTCTGCTCTGGCATTTTTTTTGCATACGTCGCAAGTTTACGAAGACGCTTCTCATGCTGTATGTTGCGCGTTTCCGCTGTTTCATCCACAATCCCTTGTGGGTCATGTTCATCAGAATTCGCGATGAACATGCCATGCTTCATACCAGGGAGACTGCGAGGAGAAATTCCATCCGCGGATTCCTTATAGCGCGCAAAGGCCGCCCCCGCCTTGAGCTGCGACTGCTTCATCAGCTTGCCGCGGCGAATCTTCACCTTCTTTTCATCAAAGAGCGGCATCGAAACAAGACTCGCGGCAAGAAGTTTATCTGAAACAATGATCACCGGGGTTTGATACTCCTCTGCAAGGTTCAGCGCCTCCGCCGCCATGAAAAAACATTCTTCTGGATCGCCGGGGGTGAGCACAATGCGCGGAACATCATCCTGCGCGGTATGCAGCACAAAACGCAGGTCACCCTGCCCCGTCCATGTGGGCAGGCCTGTTGCGGGACCAGGACGTTGGACATCCACCATCACCACTCCCACTTCCGTCATACCGGCAAGGCCGAGCGCTTCACTCATCAATGCAAATCCCCCGCCTGATGTTGCGATCATAGAACGCGCACCGGCAAACCCCGCGCCAATGGCCATGTTGATGACCGAGATCTCATCCTCTGCGTGCTTCACCACCATGCCATATTCACGTGCATACTTTGCGACCGTGGAAAGGATCGATGATGACGGTGTCATGGGGTACCCCGCATAGAACTGCAGACCGCCGCGGATTGCGCCATACGCAAGAGCGGTATTCCCATCAATATTCATGAGTGATCGCTTTTTCTCTTTTGCCGGCGGCAGATGACGGAATCGACGCTTCCCTATCACAGCCGCACCTGCCTGCGCAAGCTGCATATTGAGGGTGATGACGTCCTTTCCTTTTTTGCCGAATGCTGTTTCAAGCACACCCTGGAGTAAGTGAAAGTCCAGACCAAATAATTGAACCGTCATGCCAAGGGCAACAACATTGCGCATGATGGGGTCCCCGTATTCACGTGCAATTTCTTCAAGCGGTGCAGGATACAGCTTCAGCTTCTTTGCCTTTGCCACGCGCTCAGGAATCTTCACGTATGATGCGTCATACACAACGGCAGCGCCGGGAACGAGTTCGTCCTGTTGCTCCCGCCAGGCGTCCTGATTCAAACAGATCAAAAAATCAACATCGGCATATGCAGAGCGCACCGGATCCGCGCCAGCCGCAACCTGATAGGTATTATGCCCGCCGCGAATAAGCGAAGGGTATTCAGAATAATCATAGGTAAAATATCCCGCACGCGTGAGCATGCGCGAGAACATCTGCCCGGTTACCTTGATGCCAAAGCCCGCTTCTCCCCCGATCTTCCAATTGAGAATGATGTTCTTATTCTTTTTTTGTGTTCGCCCCTTTTTCATAGTTTTCCGCAAATGTCCTTAAGGATGCTATGGACATCCATACATCCTGTATCTGCAACTGATCATGATTTTTTGAAAAGATCCGCTTGATGCGTAACGGGTGCCAGCGTACAAGATTCACTTTGAGCCCCCAACGGTAGAGGCGCGTGAACCAGGAATTCCTCTTCAGCGGAATGATATCAACCGGCCAGTCTTTAAAGTTATATGCGAGGATCGTGCGTGCACGGATCGCCACTGCTTCTTCATATGGCGTGTGCTCATCAATATACGTTATGAGCACTCGAAGATTCTTCTTCGCTTCCTCTTGAAACCGCTCACGCCGCTCCAATGGCTGGTACTCCTTCAGGATGCGCATGAGTCGTCGATTATCCAGGTGTATACCAATAAACACCTCACCCCATTTGACCTTTGTTCCATCTGAGAGCTTGATCGTACTCCCATTATAACGCAGAAGATGCACGCGAAAAATAGAGTTTGGAACGGCGCGGAAGCCTGAGAGTCGACGCCAGAAGACATCGCGCGTATCAAGTAGAATATCCAGCAACCATTTAATCATACCCTTATTCCTTTCCTCTATATTATACCATACAGCAAATGCCGTGTCTGTTGACGTATGGGAGAAAAACTGATAAGCCATAGCAGCCTTGCATCGCTGGGCTGCACACAAACCTACAACCGTTTGGAGGGTGCCATGCCACGAAGCTTCAAGCCGCTACTGTTCCTTTACGGAAACCCGGTGGGGTACGAATCCATCTTCAACGAACTTCTGCGTGCCGCACAGGAACGCGATTGGGCAGTCCACACGGACTCACCCACCTTCAGCGGCGTGCTCCAGTCACTCGGAGTTCCGCACCAGCTCGATCAGGGCCGGTTCGCATACGCGCTGCTCGAGCAACTGATGACCACGGCGGATGTCGTGCCCGACGACGGGACGGTGGATGATGCTCCTGGTGCGGCGGAAGAGATCCCCGGCGCCAGAACGACGATGCGCGAGATGCGCTTTGCCATTTACCCTGGAGATCAGGATCTCCGGGACTACGTCACGGAGCACCTCCTGCCCATGCTGGCCATTCGGCGCCTCCCGTGGCGGATCGCCATCCTCACAGGCTGGAAGGAGCCGTTTGCCTGCCCCGAGACGTGCATCCCCGGGCAGGTGCAACTCAACGCCACCGACCTGTTCCCGCTCTTCGGAGAGCCCATCCCCATAGAGGCGACTCTCGCCCCGGCGTAACCACGCCTCCCGTTCCTTGTACCCATACCGAAACGCCCGGCCTCCCTCTCGAGTGCCGGGCGATTTCACTTTGTGTTAAAGAAAACGCTTGGCGTGCCGCGCGATCACTGCAGCTTCGTCGGAAGGAAAGCGAAAGATCCTTACCTTACGCAAGCGCGGGAATGGCCGCATGATCTCGCGCCATAGCCGCACATTCACGCCGCCAATGCCGCCAGTAAAAACGATGACATCTACCTTCCCTCCGAGCAGCGTTGCATACCCGCCAAGGTAGAACCGAACGCGGCGCAAAAAAAGCTCCAGCGCAAGCTTTGCGTCATGGCGCTGTGTTTTTGAGATAGGGAAAGACTGCACGCCTTTCTCTTTGGAAAAGCCCGCGGCATAGAGCACATCGCGAAAATCCTTCATGCCCGTAAGGCCATACCACCCGGATATATGGTTGAATGCATTATCCAGCTCCTTTATCGTCTTCCCCTGCTTCAGAAGATACAGAAGAATGCCCGGATCAATATCCCCGACGCGCGTGGTCATGAGCAAGCCTTCCATGGGTGTGAACCCCATGCTTGTTGCAACGGGCTTGCCTTTTGCAAAAGCGGTCATGCTGGATCCGCTGCCAAGGTGCACGCTCAAAAGATTCAACGCGCGTTCCGGCTTTTTAAGACGTCGTGCTGATTCATGCAGCGCATATTCATGGGAAAGCCCGTGAAAGCCATAGCGTTTCAGCCCATACTTCCGCGCGAGCGCCTTGGGCAAGGCATATGTCTGCGCAACTTCCGGAAGCTCCTCATACAGCCCGGTATCAAACACCGCAATGTGCGCAGCACGGGGAAATGCCCTGCGCGCAAGCCGTATTCCCATGAGTGCCGGAGGATTATGCAAAGGCGCCAAAGCTGCCGCCGTATGAATGGCGCGTTCAACCGACGCGGTGATGCGGACAGGCCGGCGCAATGTTGCGCCGCCATGCACCACGCGATGTCCAACAACAGCGATCTCCGCGGGGACGATCCCCTTCTTCCGCATCACGGCGCGCATTCCCTGCACTGCCGCAGCATGCGTTGCATATGCGCCGCCGCGCGCGCCGATGCGATCGATATTATCGCTCAGCACGAGATGAAGTGTTGTAGTATAAAGAGAAAAACGAAGACTTGAGGAACCGGCGTTGAGCGCAAGAATATATTTTTGCATATTCATTCTTTACCGATAAATGATGCATATGTTGGTTTGATAACTCCTGCTGTATTACCCTCATCGGTATCTATATGAAGCGCAAGCGCATCAATTCCTTCCCGTGAACGCACTGCGACATTATGCAATGTCACAGCTCGTTCACCTTCAACCTTCACTGCAATGGTATCACCATGTGTGAGCCCAAGCGCTTCTGCATACTCTGGCTCAATGTGGAGGTGCCTCTGTGGAACGATAACGCCTTCAATAAGTGTTATCTCGCCTTTTGGGCCGATAATGGTAACCCCGCCAGGCGTCCCCGTAAGATCCCCAGAAACGCGCAGCATCGCTTCAACGCCCAGTGTGCGGCAATCCGTCATAGAGAGTTCAACTTGTGTTTTTTTGCGTGCAGGACCAACAACCCGGACACCGGCCATTTCGCCTTTTGGTCCTTTTATTATCACCTTTTCAACGCTTGAAAACTGTCCTGGCTGCGAAATAACGCGATGCTTTCCAAGGATGTATCCCTCCCCAAAAAGCACTGCAATATCCGCTGCAGTGAGGTGTATGTGTCGTGCTGAAACTTCAATGGGAATATGCATATGATTCTAAAAGATTACGGCCTTCCATTTCTTTTGGAATAGAAAGACCCATGAGTGAAAGCACTGTTGGCGCGACATCCGCAAGAAGACCAATGGAGGACTGCGTCGAAAGATCGGGCGGAACCCCTGTGCTGCCTTTATGGAGTAATAACTCACTCGCAATTAATAATAAAGGAACGGGATTTGTTGTGTGTTCTTTGTTTACAAACCCTGTTTGCACATTGATCTTTTCTTCCGCATTGCCGTGATCTGCAGTAATGGCAACCGCGCCACCGGTATCAAGTACAGCTTGCACAACGCGGCCGACCTGCTCATCAAGTATCTCAACGGCTTTTGTGATGGCGGGAATGGAACCGGTATGTCCCACCATGTCAGCATTTGCAAAATTCACAACAATAAAATCATATGTACCCTTTGTGATTGCCTCGATGATTTTATCGGCAACCTCTTTAGCGCTCATCTCCGGCTTCTCATCATATGTTGCAACCTGCGGAGAAGGAACCAACGCGCGCTCCTCACCGGGAAAGGGATCCTCCTTCCCTCCGTTGAAAAAAAAGGTTACGTGCGCATACTTCTCCGTTTCTGCGATATGGAGCTGCGTCAAGCCAAGATCACTTATCACGCGAGCCAATGGCATGGTGACCTCTTGAGGAGGAAAAGCAACCGTTACCGGAAGGTTCTTTTCATACTCTGTCATCGTCACAAGAAAAAGATCCGACAAATACGCTCTTGGGAACTTTTCAAACCCTGGCAAAACCAACGCCTGCGTCAGTTGGCGCGCACGATCATTCCGATAATTAAAAAACAACACCGCATCGCCTTCTTTGATGAGGCCGCGCGGTGTTCCGTCTTCCTTTGTTATCACCGTCGGATGAAATGCCTCATCATAGACTTCCTTCTCATAACTTGCATCGATCGCCACGAGCGGATCCAGCGCCTTCTCTCCTTCACCCTTTGTCATTGCATTGTATGCCTTTTCAATACGATCCCAACGATGATCCCGATCCATCGCATAAAAGCGGCCAGAAAGCGTCGCAATCTCGCCAACGCCAAGCTCCTGCGTCTTCTTGATCAACTGTTCAATAAAACCGCGCCCGCTATTGTGCGCAGTATCGCGTCCATCAAGAATAGGATGCAGACGCACATCAGTCAGGCCTTGTCGCTTTGCAAATTCAAGCAACGCATACGCGTGAACATTTGATGCATGTACGCCACCAGAGCTCATGAGTCCCATGATATGCAGCGTACCGCTGTGCTGCTTCACATGTTCTGCGGCAGCAATAAAAGCTGCATTGGTATAATATGATTCATCAGTGATCGCCTTTGTAATGCGCGGCAAATCCTGATAGATGATCCGGCCAGAGCCAATGGAAAGATGGCCAACTTCTGAATTACCCATCTCGCCCCATGGCAAACCGACTGATTCTCCGGAGGCCTCAAGAACCATTGCCGGATACCGCGCGGTGAGTTCATCCATCACCGGCGTCTTCGCGGTTGCGATGATATTTCCGCGAGACGCTTCCGCAACGCCCCAGCCATCAAGAATAATGAGAACCGTCGGTCGATGCGCGAGTTGTGTGGCCTCTCCTACCATAAACTTTTCCCCGTCATGAGCGGTGGCACCTTCCTCCCAAGCAGTGTGAGTATTGTTGGAGCGATATCAGCGAGTCTCCCGTGCTTTCTCAGCATGCCTTTCTTTATTTGTGTGTTGCCGATCACGATAAAAGGAACGGGGTTCTTTGTATGCTCAGAATCAACACGGCCGTCCTCATGAAGCATTTGTTCAGCATTACCATGGTCAGCGGTCAGCAGCATCACGCCATTTTTTTTGAGCAATACCTCTGAAAGCCTGCCCAATTCCACATCAATTCCTTCAACTGCCTTGACGGTTGCTTCAAAATTGCCCGTATGTCCGATCATATCCGGCGGTGCATAGTTGATGACATACACGTCATGTGCATCCTTTTTTAAGGATGCAAGCACTATCTCCGTGATCTCCCGCGAACTCATTGCCGGCTTTTCATCATAATGATCCAGACGCGGGGATGGAACAATGACGCGCTCTTCGCCTGCTACAGGATCTTTGTATCCCCCATTCATGAAGTACGTCACATGCGCGTACTTCTCTTTTTCTGCGATGTACATCTGTCGAAGTCCTTTTAACTGCGTCGGTAGCGTCTGAAGAATTTTTTTTGCAGGGTACGCCGTAATCATTCCTTCAAGATCCGGTCCAAAATCCGTCATCGCAACAAAGAGAAGGTTCTTTGGCAGTCCCTGCGGCTCGAACGCATGCGGATTCCGTGCTGCAAAATTCTTTTGCACGAATACCTTTGCAAGTTGACGAGCGCGATCCGAGCGGAGATTAAAAAAGATCACTGCGTCATCATCGGCGATACGCGCAAGCGGCTTGCCTTTTTCATCAACAATAACCGTTGGCTCAATAAATTCATCACTTTGCCCGCGATTATATGCATTGAGCACCGCTTCTTCTGCGGTACGCGCGGTGTGCTTGCCGCGTCCGTGAACAAGCGTGTTATATGTCGATTCCGTACGCGACCATTCCTTTTTGCGATCCATCGCATAGAGTCTGCCGGTAATCGTTGCGATCGTCGCATGGTTATCCGCTATGACGCGCTGCACCTTGCGCAGCAGATCGATCGCAGAATATGGGGACATATCACGCCCGTCGGTAAAGAGGTGCAAATAGACCTTTGTGAGCCCTTCATTGCGCATGAGGGCAAGCAAAGCAATAAGATGATCCAGATACGAATGCGCGGAATTAAAACCCGTGAGTAGCCCCATGATATGCATGTTGGATCTCTTCCGCTTCACATGACGCACTGCCTGAATGAATGCGGGATTCTGAAAAAATGCACCGGTATTGATATATTCAGAAATGAGCACCGCATCTTGCTCCACAACGCGGCCAGCGCCGATGTTCATATGCCCGGCTTCTGAGTTGCCATCCTGGCCATCCGGCAACCCAACGTCCTTCCCGGACGCAGCAAGCTCCGTATGGGGATACTTTTTCATGTAGGCATCAAAATTCGGCGTCTTTGCGGCAACGACGGCGTTTCCCTCTGTAACATCCGTAATGCCAAAACCATCAATGATAACCAAAGCAAGCGGTCCCAAAACGGCACGCTGCTGCTCTTGCGATTTCTTCCCCCGTGCGTTTGGCATTATGCTCCTGTTTGATGCAGAAGGTCATCAATCGCCATTAAGCGATTGTACTTCGTGAGACGTTCACCGCGTGAGAGGGATCCCGCCTTCAAATAATTCGCATGCGAGGCAACCGCCAGATCGGTGATAAACGGGTCGCAGGTTTCTCCTGACCGATGGGATATGACGATCGCCATTTTTTCCTTCTGCGCGCGTTGAATTGCCTGTACCGCCTCGGTCAATGTACCGATCTGATTCGGTTTAATAAGGATCGCATTCGCGAGATCTTCTTTAATACCTTCTTCTAATCGCACAAGATTCGTCACAAAAAGGTCATCGCCGACGAGCGTCATTTTTTCTCCAAACTCTTGTTTTAATTTCTTCCAGCCTTCAAAATCATCCTCTGCAAGTCCATCTTCAAGTGAAATGATAGGAAATTCTTTTATCCAATCGCGATAGACGCTGATGAGCTGTGTTGCGCTCAACGTTTTCTCATTTAACCGATACTTCCCCGTCTCAATGTCAAAAAGCTCCGTTGCTGCGGCATCAATTGAAAAATCCACATCCTTTCCAGGTATGTATCCGGCAAGCTCCACTGCCTGCTGCATAACGGCCAGGACTTCGCGTCCGTCGCGATACTCTGGCGCATAGCCGCCTTCATCGCCTACGAGCGTTACTTTTTTTTGTCGCTTTAATACCTGCTTCAATGCATGGAATACTTCCGCACCAACACGCACCATTTCCAGCGCGCTATCCTGACGCGGCACAATGTGAAACTCCTGGATCTCAAGCTGCGTGTCTGCGTGACTCCCGCCGTTGATCACATTCATCATGAGGCGCGGCATCTTCTTTGGCAGCGGACCAAAGCCATATGTCTTGGCAAGATACTCATAAAGGTGCTGCCCCTTATTTTCCGCATCAAGGCGTGCAAACGCGAGAGAAACCGCAAGAAGTGAATTTGCACCAAGGTTCGTCTTCTTGGGGGAATCATCAAGCTTCAGCAAGAACGCATCCAATTGCGTGACATCAACAAACTCCTTGCCGACCACCGCATTGGCAATGGTTTCCTTCACATTGGCAACTGCCTTCATCACGCCGAGTCCGTCAAAGCGTTTTTCGTCACGGTCGCGCAGTTCAAGCGCTTCATGTGAGCCCGTGCTCGCGCCAGAAGGAACAGCCGCGGCCGCGTGGTGTCCATTGCCGAAGGCCACTGCTTCAATTGTTGGATTACCGCGCGAGTCAAGAATTTCTCGTGCGTTGAGTTTTTCTATCTTCATACCAAGAGAGGTTTAATGCCTGGGAGTGTTTTCCCGGTTAAAAATTCGAGCATGGCGCCGCCGCCGGTTGAAATGAAATCAATATGTTTTTCTGCGCGCGCGTTTCTGACCGCGGTAATGGTTTCTCCGCCACCAATGATCGTGTAGGCAGACACCTTGCCAAGAATCCTGCCGACCTCGTTTGTACCAATGGCATACGTGGGATCTTCAAAATACCCAAGCGGACCGTTCCAAAGTACCATCTTTGCTTTTTTGAGAATGTCATGGAAGAGTACGATCGTTTCTGGCCCAATATCCAGAATCCTTTCGCGCGGTTGCACCGCTCCCACCGCGCGCTTGTGGCGCTTGCCAGCAGCATCCTCCACCATCACATCAACGGGCAAATGCAAACGCTTATCCGTAAGATTGAATTTCTTAAGCATGAACATCGTGTCATCATCAACAAGCGAACGCCCCGTCTGAATGCCCTTTGCTTTGAGCAATGTATTTGCCAGGACGCCGCCAACGAGCATATCATCTGCATGCTTCATGAGCGCTGTCATAACAGGAAGTTTTGTTTCCACTTTTGCTCCGCCGATGATCACGGTAAAGGGATGATACGGACTATTCAAAGCACGATCCAATTCCTTCACTTCTTTTTCTAGTAGTAAACCAGCGGCGCGTTTACGCATATACTTCTGGATATGCAAAATGGAAGGTACTGCGCGGTGCATCTGCCCGAAGGCGTCCATTACAATGACATCAGCAAGTGCTGCAAGTTTTTTCCCGAAAGTATCACTCCCGTCAGTTTTTCCTTTTGTTCCTTCTCCTTCTTCTGCATGAAAACGTACATTTTCCAGCATCAACACATCGCGGGGCTTCATAGCGGCTATGGCTTTTTGAACAGCCGGACCAATACAATCATCAACTTTTTTTACTCGTATATGTAGGAGTTCACCAAGCCGCGCGGCAACCGGATCAGCAGAAAGCTCAGGAACCCTCTTGCCTTTGGGTCTGCCAATATACGTTAAAATGATGACCTTCGCATTGGCCTTTCTGAGAAACCGTATCGTGGGAAGAATCTCACGCAAACGCTTGTCATCCTTTACGATGCGCTGACCGTTCTTTTTATCAAACTTCACATCCAAACATACGCGATGAAGGACTCGCTTCCCCCTGACTAAATCTGCAGTGAGTTTGCGCAATTTCATAAGAGGTTCACTGCATATAGTAAACCATATTTTGAACTTTTCTGGTAGTGTCTTTTCTAGTCGTTTTTGGAAAAGACACGCGTACCTTCCGCGACAAACCGAACCGCTTCCCAGAATGGTAGCAGTGACCTTAAATAGCGAAAATCCGCAATGCGCCGTATGACAAATCCGATGAATCCGGAAAAAACGGTATGAGGTCCAAGCACAGCAATGGCCCACTTGCCGCCAAGTGGTACCACCGGGCCCTCCTGTTTCACATGCACGGCGTGCAAGGGCTTTCCGGTAAGGTACGCCGCAATGTTTGGCCCGACTGCGATACCCTCTTTCCAGGCAATCTGCCCTGTTGCTGGAAGCGGATGCTTTCCTCCGAGTGGCATACATGCTGCCGCATCACCTAATGCAAAAACGCCGGGATGTCCCTGCACCTGCAACGTCGGCTCCGTCATGATGCAGGAGTGCCCGTCTAAGGGCATTCCGGGGATATTCTGCACGACGGGATTTGGCTTCACGCCACCGGTCCAAATAAACAGGTCGTGACGCGAAACCGCACCATCCTCTACTGCATATTCATCGTGTGCGATGCTCGTGATGCGTGTATTGAGACGCACGGTCACGCCGAGCTTCTTCAGACGATATTCTGCAATCTTACGGACAGAATCACGAAGCATAGAAAGGATTTTTGGACCTGCCTCAATAATCTCCACTGTAACCCTTCCTTCCGGTAACGCGTGATCACGCTCCATGTGACGGATGTAGTGCATCAGCTCTGCGCCAACTTCCACCCCAGAAAGCCCGCCACCGCAAATCACCACCTTACGCTGCCTGGGATGCAGCTGCACATCGCGAAAAAGTTCCTGAATACGTTCATGGATCGTCAGTGCATCTTCAAGATTTTTCAACCCAACGGTGTGCTCTGGAACACCCGGAACACCAAAATCATTTGTGATGCTCCCTAGTGCATAGAGCACAACATCACCCTGATAACTACGACCACTCTCACACCGCACCGTCTTACTCGCAAGGTCAACACTCGTAACGCGATCCTGTACAAAACGTATATTGGTTTCTGAAAAAAGATACTCGAGCGATTCAGTAGGAATGCATACAAAATCTCGAAGTCGCTTCTGTGAAATGCCGTGCTCAATAGTAAAGGTCGCCACTTCATAGAGCCACGCATGGTAGACATAAAACACCGAATCATCCAACACTGTTATCTGGGCATGCTCCATACCTGGTGAACGCGCGATACTGCGCGCAGCAGAAAGCCCCGCAAAACCGCCTCCGCAGATGACAACAGATTTTTTGCGCTCAGCCATGCTTATCGCGCCTGTTTGGCAAACATCTGTCTGGATCGTTCGATCAATTCATGCGGGTCGATCTCTGATTTCACGACGTATGCATCGGCGCCCAATGATTCCGCATGCGCCTTATGTTGCTGTCCATCCAAACAGGAAAGGACGATCACCTTTGCATTTTTTGTGTGCGGATTACGCTTGACCGTTTCTAAAACGTCAAAGCCGGCGGGGTGATCATAATCCGCGGTGAACTCATGCGTCCCAAGAGGAATCATAAGATCCAAAAACACGATATCCGGCTCAAAATGTTCTATCTTTGCCACAGCATCAATCTTATCTTTTGCTGTCTCAACAGTGATATTCTTATCCTTGCCAAGTGCGCGCGCATACAGACTGGAGATGAGCGGTTCGTCCTCCACAACGAGGACTCTCATGGGTCGGGGTGGTGTGATCATATTTTCTTTGTTGTTGTCGCTGCTGATAAGACCTTTGCTTTTTCGATTGGAATGGCAAAAAAGAACGTGCTGCCCTTGCCCTGCCCTTTGCTTTCAACCCAAATGCTGCCGCCGTGCGCCTCAACGATCTTCTTTGCGATAAAGAGTCCCAAGCCGGAACCATCAGGGTGGATCTGCGCGATGCCGGAAGCGCGGACGAACTTTTGGAACAAATGTTTTGCATCATCCGGTTCAATGCCGATGCCGGTATCCTTCACGGAAACATGCACCTCATTCCCAACCTTTGCCATATCCACAACGATACTCCCCTCTGCCGTGTATTTAATGCCATTGTCCACAAGGTTCAAAATAACATCCTTCAGTTTGTCGCCATCAGCCGTCACAAGAGGAAGCTTTTTCTTTGGTTTATTGAAGGTGAGTTTGAGCTTCTTCTCTGCTGCCAAGCGAATTAATTCCTTCACCTCACCCTCCACCACGTCCTCAAGCTGGGTGGGTTGGAAGGTAAGCTCAAACTTGCCCGCTTCGATCTTGGAGACGTTGAGGAACAAGTTGATGAGCCGTATCATGCGTTGACTTTCTTCAAGCAGTTGCTTCAAAATTTTGCCATGCTCAGGGATGAGCTTGCCAAAGTCCCCTCCCACCAGCATAGAAAGATACCCCGCGATGCCGGTCATTGGCGTGCGGAGCTGGTGAGAAGCAATTGAGACGAACTCCGTCTTCGCCTGATCCAGCTGCATCAGGCGCTCATTTGCGTCTTCAAGCTGCCGGTTTGCTTCTTTAATACGTTCAACATACCGCCAGTTCCGGTACGCGATCCCTGTTTGGTCTGCAAGTGCCTGCATGATTTCAAATTCACGGGCGCTGATATCTTTCTCCTCTTTCGCAAGTGCAAAGTCAATCGCTCCCACTGCTTTATCTTCCGAAAAAATTGGGACGAGTACTAATGTCTTAATGCCAAGCAGCTTCTGAATTCCTTTCACGATCAATTTTGGAACCGGTGGTGAAATAACGTCAGAAAGCTGTGTGGTAATCCTGCGTTTGCCTTCGCGGATAACGCGGTGATCCAGCGTATTCTCTTTGTAGAGATCTCCCTTAAACTCCTTGAAGTTCGTTGGCAGAAGTTTTAGGGCGCGCTCTGTTATCTTTGTTTGTGTGATTGCCTGCGGAAAGACGTTCCGTCCATCGTTATCGAGAAACACCATAAGCCCGCCGACAAAACCAAGTTCATCCGCAATCGCATTCGTGATTTCTTGCGTGACTTTATCAAAGTCAAACGTGCGGGTGATGGCCGCGGAGACATCCTGCAAGGCAACAAGGTATGCGTTCCGTTCCCGCAATTCCTTGGTTGCGCTTTCAACGCGCTGTTGCAACTGCGCGGTAAAGGCTTTTACCTCTTCAAAGAGGCGCGCCTTTTCAAGGGCAGTTGCAAGCTGAGGCCCCAGCACTTTGAAAAGCCGGAGCTCCTCAAGGGAAAAGCTATCGCCGGACTTCTTTGGCCCAATAAAAAAGACCCCTGTGAGTTCCCCTTTGCGCATGATGGGCGCGGCAATAGCTGCATGGGCAAGCTTCATGTCTTCTTTGGATTTTTCAAGCTTCTTACGCTCACGGTCATTTGTGGTGTCTTCGATCTTGCGCTCTAAGGAATCCAATACAGAAATCTCTCCTGTTGAAAGGAATTTAATGAGCTCAGAATCCTGCTTCAAAATGAGAGACATATCATGCGGCGGACGGTTCACGCGTGCGCGAAAGTTCCCCTGCTTGTTCTTTGGGATCGTTATCACAGATTCTACCTTGAGCTCTTCTTTTGTTATATGCGCAACTTCTTCCAACAACGGGTCCATCTCGATCTTTTCTGCCATGGTCGTTGAGAGTTTTTGCAGGACGGTACTGTAATCAATTTTTGCCTTAAAGAAAATTTTGTCTGTTACGCGAGAAATATAATTTTTGAGAGGATCAAGAAGAAGAACAACCAGTAAAGCAACGAGGCCGGAAGTGAGAAATTGCCCGAGACCGAGGGCCTCTGAAAATAGACGTCCGGAGAGGAAGGTGACGCCTGCAAAGGAACCGGCAACAAATGCGATGAGGAAGACATAGACGATGGACCGTCTAATGATGATACTTATGTCAAGGAGACGATGGCGAATGATTGCATAGCCAATAAATGATATAAGAAAAAATGTAGAAGCTGGCCCAAGGCTTTGCACATTTTGAATCCCAAAAAGTGGTAACAATAAATTTGTGAAGGTTGCGATTCCTACAGTAAGAAAAAATCCCAAAAATACATAAGTGATCTGCTGTCGTTGTAAACCGTAAGACTTTCTATATTTCTGAATAAGTGTCCAAAATCCAAACCCAAAAAATACTGCAAAATAGACTAGCACAAAATAGAATAATACTCCTGGTGTTGCTTGAACTGTCCCATTAACAAATTTAACAGCTGAGATATTTGAGTTTGTATAGATAAACGGTAGGAACGGAAGAATTGGGAGTGAATAAAATAATTTTTTCTGAAGACTTAGCACGCCAGAAGGGAAAATCGAAACAAAAATCACAAAAAGGCTTGCAATAAAAATCGGCCCAAGTAACGCCGTACGACTCCAAAACAATGCAGCAGAAGAAGTATATGAGGTATCTACAAATATATTTGAAACAGTCCACAAAAATGCTGATAAAGTAATCAATGAGAATACAATATTCGTTCTCTGATTTTTTCCCCGCAACAAAATAACGACACCTAAAATAAATACAAGGGCTGCTAGAACAGAAGAAAAAACAAGAATTGCATTCATGTTAGTATTTTTTTTGCTTTAAGTAAGATATTTTGGTTTGCATAAGACGCACCAATTTTTTCAATACTGAATCCAGATTCCTGAACTAGTTGAGTAAGATTGTGCGGTAAAAAAAAAGAATATGACCCCCTACCCCGTGCTCTAAAAGAAATTGCAAAATTAAATACACCAACAACTAATAAAATAAAAAAATCCCTAACAGATATGATTAGATTATTAATACTAAAATGACTAAACAATTGTCTATAGTGCTCTTTGAATAAAGCATATAAACTAGAACCCTGCTTAGGTTCTGAGATAATTAAGAAGCCATCATTGTTTAATAATGCTTTGATTTGCTTAAGAACCATAATTGGTGACCCAAGTGTATAAAGCACATTACTAATAATAGCAATATCAAATTTTCCATCTATCTCAGATATAAAATTTTCATTCTCTAGATCAACTTTTTGAAAAAGCACCCTTTGTTTATCATAATGTTTTTTTTGTGCACGCGTAAGCATTCCAATAGAATTATCTATTCCTAAAATAGTATAGTTTGTATTCGCAGAAAGTGACACCGCAAGATTTCCTGTACCGCAACCAATATCAATAATATTCCCAGCTGGCTTAGTTACTCTTATTTCTTCTAAAAGCTGAGATACAAGTTGTTTATAGGGACTGAAAAGAAGCAACAAATCATACACTTTTGCATATAAAGTCCAAAAAAATGAACCCCCGAAGGTATCAGAATATGTTTTTCTGTTCATTAAAATTTTTGAGAAGCTGTATGTCGGAATGAGAATAATCGCGCTCAAAAATTGCCAAGGAAGACCTACGCTCCCAACTAATACATACAGATACGGCAAGGCCAATAAACCAAAAAGGATAATGAGCCAAAAGAGACTAGCGTGAATGTTGCGTCTCTTAAGATAACGAAGTGATAATATCAGTGCGATCCATGATGGAATAAATGTTAGTATATATATATATAGAAAAACACCTGGCGTAAAATTAAAATACTCGCCCAAATTATCTTGAATGCCTTGCACGGTATCCCTCGTAAATCTTAATGAACTTCATACTTATTTCCGTCATCGCTTAAATCCATACCGCCAAAATAATAAAACCTATTAAAACTTCTACTTCTTCTAACATTACGTTCCCATTCAGTAACATCAACAAGACATGGAAATGTTAAACCCTGATAGATTGCCGGTGTTCCAATTTTTATTACAGGTACTTTAATCTTCAAGAGAAGAGGATAGAGTTTTTCATCGATTATAAAATATGCATGAGTTATCTTTTGTTCTATCGCATACAAATATAAACCCTTCACTAGAAACAATAGCAATAATTTTTTTCGATACTTTCTAGCAACTATAAGTCTTGAAATCTCGACTAAATGATCATGATCAAGATTTGATGTTTCAATATTTAGGTGAAAATTTTTCTCAAGAGGAAATCCTGCTTGAGAATTCTTAATAATTCTTACCGTTGCAGCAATATTATTTTTACTATCACGAATAATAAAGTAATCTGAATGCTCATCATAAACATCTTTTTCTAATCCGTCTGGACAGTTATTCCTATCAATATAACCATATTCCTCGCAGTACACCTGGTATCTTAATCGATACAACTCCCTTCGTTCTACTTCAGTCGAAGCTTTACTAATAGTAAAGCGGTAATCTTTAAATAATTCTTTATAAAAAAAAGTGAAATAAATAGTTTTAAAAACTGATTTTACTTTTCTAATAATATAACTCATTTGTCAGTACCTGGGAAAACTAATCAAGTAGAAATTAGACGTGCTTATTGCTGTCGTAAATAAATCATCTCTTCATAACAATATACATACTCCCACCAAGCCAAATGATTGATGAACATGGCCCAATCCATGCAAGTGAGTCAAAGTACCAGATATAAGGCAAAATAAGTACCGTGATAATGCCGATAAAGCCAGAAAGGGCTATGACAATAATTAAGTACTTTAGTTGCCAGCGATGAATGCCATCGGAACGCCGGAATTTACCGAGGAGTTCCGCAAGAATTAATCCAAAGAATATCAGTATATACAGCACGTAGAGCCAAAAACCCTCACCGGGTATTGTTTGTGCATACCGAGTTAAATCAAACCCCTGAATGAGTGCGTCGGTGAAGTATGCAAGGGCGGACAAAAGTATTGCCGGCAGCAGGGCAAGAAAAACGAACCGTCCGTCAATACGCGCTGATGGGAATGGGAAAAGAACAGAGAAGACATACATAAACGGAAAAATGAAAGCCGCAAAGACAAATGCACTTCGACCAAAAAAATCTGAGGTTGCACCGCCTCGCTCAAAGAGTAGACCAACCCCATTGAGGAGAACCCACCCACCAACCATCAGCGCAAACATGCCATACATGATAATCCGCGACTCTCGTTGATAGCGGGTAAAAATAAAGGATGCGAATCCAAAATCAAAAAGCCCTATTATTATCATGGCCGCAATTGCAAAATATGGCTGGTCAATCATCTCTTCATCACAATGTATAAGGTCGTGCTGAACCAAATGACCGACGCAAGGGTTCCCACGTGGTTCAGATACGCGATGCCCCAGAATTGGATCAGCAGGTTGAAGGTAACGCCCATGACGCCCGCAAAGAGCAGGCTCAAAATGAGATTCTTGAGCTGCCAGCGGTGGATGCCGTCACTCATACGGTACTTTTCCACCAACAGCGCCATGGCAATGAGATAATATCCCACGATATAGATGGTGTACGGCGTGTACAGCGGACCAAGGAAATACTCCGTGGGATCTTTGATGTAACCGGTGAGGATCTGATGCGCGAAGGATGCGACCGCAAATGCCAGGAATGGAAGGATCGCGAGTGCATAGTGTTCCAGCCCCAGTCGCCGCTTCTGGAAAGGAAACACCATGGCAAAGAGAAAGAGCGCCGACATGATGAGCGAGGCGGAAATATACGCGAGGTTGAGGTGAAACCGCTCGACCCCTGGATTCTCAAACAGATAAAACCCGCCGATGCTGTATACCCACCCCGCAACTCCAAGGGAAAACAAAAAATAAAAAACGCTCACCTTGCTCCGCACGCGCGTGAGCAGCATATAGAATGCAAAATAGAGCTCTGCTGCGGCAACCACGATGTTGAACCAGGAAAGGATGTCGGTGGTGTTCATCGTTTCATCACAATATAAACAGTAAAACCCAGCCAAATAACCGATGATACTGAAGCGAACCACCCTGTGCCAGCAATCTGGAGATACGGCGCAATGAGATCAAAAAGAATTGCGAGAATAATTGTTAACGGAACCGCAAACAGCATCATGCGTATTTGCCAACGAGAAAACGCATCTGCATCCTTATACTTCAATAGAAGATTCGCAATACTCCATATCCAAGTACCAATAAACCAAATAAAAAATACTGCGTAGAATTGTCCATAGGTACTGATACTTTCATGTGATCCAACTGAAACGCTTCTAACAAGAAAAAATTCTGTAAATAAGGCAAAAATACAAATGACGACAGCACTTAAAACTACATACAAAAACATCCATTGCTTCAGGGGACGCTTTGTATATGGGAAAACGAAAGAGAAGTAGAGAAAGGCTGATGTCGCTACGGTGCCGAATAAGAACGTGAGGCGTTCCGCAATTTCAACAGCGGCATCCGTGCTCATAAGTCGAAAAACAGCATTCGCCAATACCCACCCAGCTGTTCCAAACACCACCCATGTGTACGATTTACGGATGGTGGTCACTGGTTTTTGTATGCCAATATATACGCCAATCACCACATCGGCGATACCGACAAGAAAAAGTAATGCGGTAATCAAATCCATACAAAAAACAAAGCCGCTATGGCCTTGGATAGGTATTGAAATAAGTGAGTCCGGAACCCTCCGCCCCAATTACTGGTTCCATGAGTATAGAAAATTCAGTTGTTCTCTGAAAAAAATTATACCACTTCCCGCTAGGATTCGCAACAAAACCAAAATACCGCAAAAGCGCATTCAAACATTGCCTTTCTGACCTCCCGGCTGCTAGGAGGGAGAGCGGAAGGCTATACCCTGCCGAAATAATGCGGGCTGCGATAATTCCCTAACGACGCTCCAAGCCCTGTTTCCAAATTGTAGAGATAAAATTGTGAACGATAGTTACTGTCCGTTTCCGGAATCTCATCAGGATCCTCGTACACATCAAAAATACTTACCAATAACTCGCCTGACGGAAGCCAATCATAAACCCTCTCAACGACCATGTTATCAAGCGATGTCAGTGTATTATTTTCGAGTGATATTTGATAGATGGTGGAACTCGTATTTGATGTCGTAACCATCTGCGTACCTGAGTCATTCCAAATAGGATGTTGTTGTACAATATCAGCAGAAAGCGGGCCAATGACCGAGAGAGTACGGTCAGCTGCGTTGAATAATCGAATTGAACTTTCTTCCTCATTCGTCATATACCCCACTGAATCAAAGATAATGGCCGCTGTGCCAGTTGGGTTACTCTCAACGGATAGTTGTCGGTTTGCATCCCAATCTTCCTGCGTCAAGGAAAGAATGTCCTGACGGTTTCCAGTAAGAAGATCGACACGTTCCAGTTTATTTCTCCATGTAAGAAGCACCGCTCCTTCAACATAATGAATCTCTGTTGGCAATAACCATGTATCGGCCTCATCCTCATGCACGAGAGTAGCTTTTTCACTTGTGAATGAGACAATACTCTCAGCGGTACCATTCACGACGTCAACCTCAATAATTTCCACAGAAGATTCTGATGTTGAATCACCCCAGAGCGCACCGCTGGAACCATCTATCGCGACGAGCATATAGATCTTTTTGTTCGAAGCATCCACCGCAAAATCAACGAGATAGTCGCTGGAAACATTCGTATATTTAACGTCGCCTTCAATCTCAACCCCCGAGGTCAAAATGGTATCTCCCGTGTGATAGCTAATAGTATTTTCAAGGTTGCCATTTTCTATGTTATACACACGAAGAAAATACTCATCGCGAGAGACGGTTTCGGAGATCTCCTGCGTTCTTTGATCAAAACGGAGCAGTGGTCCTCCGGGAAAAAGAACATCATTCGCATGAAGCGATGAATACAAAATCGGCTGCCACTCTTCACCTTGCAGGATAAGTTCTTCGGAGCCTGTTGATCCGGGACGTAACATATTATAGACACTTGTTGCAAACAAATAATCTTCACCCTTAAAATTCACCTTCACAAGCGCACCCTCATTTTCGAACAAAGTATTTGGAATGCGTTTTGTCGTCTCAGCGGCGTTCACACGCTGGGTCTGGTTCGTTGTTGTATTGTTGCCTTCTTCTGTCCTCGTAAAAGACATCATAAAAATACCCAGTGTCACGACAGCAATAATGCCTGCCAGGCTGACAAGAATGATGTTCTTATTCATAGGATAAAGTATAGTTCAGAAATTGCTTCGGGGACAGGTGTTAAAAACTAGAGGAATTCAAAATCCCGAACGAAGTCCTTCTCAAGATTTTCAAAAGTGGAAAACATAGATTCCGTGTTCGCAAGAATTCCAAGCATATACAGTTGATCATCGTGAACGCAATAATGAACATGCATCAGGGTTTGTTCAGTTGGCATGCCTGCGTTGATGCCCTCCTTTTGCTGTACACAATCCTCTCTCGCAATTGAGGAGGCTATGCGATCAGACACAACGGTACCCTCTGGGTATCCCCCAAAAATCTTGCGATCAGCCCAAAATGATGCAGTGCGCCCCATACTCGGAAGAACGGAAACCATTAACGAGGGCGGGACATACGGATCGGCAGGGTCTGCACTCCCTTCAATAATGAAGGATACGGTTTGAATCTCGCCATCATCCATTTGACGCGAGGATGTGTCAAAAAAAACTAGTGTTTCTGGAAGCAGAACCCGAAAACCAAGACCATCTGATGACCACCTGTCCTTTTTTCCCCCTGTATTCTTACTTTGATCCTGAAAAACAAACCATGTGGCAATAAATAAAAGAATGACAAAAAAAAGTATCGTGCTGATTTTTTTGAATATATGATTCATAGAAATATATCGTAGGAATTATGTGCGGGCGCCTCAGAAGATAAGACCTTGCTTCCGAGGCGCCCGCGTGATCATCAGGAGAAGAAGTAGACCCGGCAGGCGTGCCACGTGTCCCTGTTACAGACGCTCGGAATATACGCGGGGAAGCCGTTTGAACCCTCCGGCACATTCTCATAAACGACCAGATGCAGGTGAGACCCACTCCCCTGGTCAAGAACGTATCCAAGGTACTGCCGCATGGACACAGTCCAACCAACGTTCACGACGATGCCGTCCATGTGGGCGTAGCGTATGCACAGTCGCTGTTTCGGATAGTACAGTACGACGCTCCACCCGGCGCCATACTTCTCGATTTTCACGACCTTCGCGGTAAGTCCGGCGTAGACGCGCGCGCCAGCCGTGGACTTGTACCTCCGCGAAAGGTCGCGAGCATAGTGATCGGCACCGCTGTGCGTCGGAATCCAGCCGGCACATCGCGAGTTATACCAACCACCGTCCGTACGATCACCTTCATCGCCGCGCCAGTCGTTCGGGCTCTCCCAGGGGAACGGCCAGGCGATTGCCGTGTATGCTCCGATGCTTTTCGGATCCAGAGTATTGGGCCGATCCAAATGGGTCTGCTCCCCATACTGAACTTTGATCCTCCCCCAGGTCGTCTCTTGGATGGGCTGCTGCGCGTTGATGGGCGCTGCCGCGAACACCAAAGAAACGACGATGAGCGTGATGAGCAGGATAAACCGCTTCATCGTCTATCTCCTTCTGTTCTTGGCCGCCTCCAAAAGAGACGACCGCTGTCAAGGTGCAAGCCACCTTATGCTAGAAACCAGACGAATTTCTGACCTCCCGGCTGCCACCGCTCGGGAGAGCGGAAAAAAGGGGGGTGCGTCGTGGCCAGAGACCTGGAAAGGTCACGGCACACCCCGGGGTTGAGAGTGAAGGAGCTTCTGCCTGCGCCAAGGGGCGCTGGCGGATCTAACGGAGTACCACGAGACGCTTGGTGGTCTGGAAGGAAGGAGTTGCGAGACGAACGAAGTAGATTCCGCTTGCCGCCGCATTGCCCTGTCCGTCCTTTCCATCCCAGGAAATCTGGTATTCTCCGCTTGGACGCGTTTCGTCCAGGAGCGTGGCCACCAGCCGGCCAGCGATATCAAACACCTGCAGTGCAACCTGTCCCTCGGTGGGAAGGGAGAACTGGATGGTGCTGCTGCCTGCCGTCGGGTTGGGGCTGAGGAGAAGCACCGGGCGAGGCGCAGGGCTTTCCTGCGTGTCGTCCACGATGTCAATTTCAACGTCGACAGAGCTTACGGTAACCGCCTTCGTGAACAGCGTGGCTTTCGACACACTGCCATTCGGGTAGTAACGGAGCTCGCACGCGACCCAGTTGCTTCCGGATCGCCGGATGAACCGCTGGTAGACGATCCACGGCTTACCGAAAACCGGCACTTCATCCGTGAACGGAACGCCGATGGTGCTGAAGCGACCGTTCGCTTCCCAGTAGCCGCGGAAACCGCCATGAAGTTCGCTTGCCTGATCCGGCGTGTTGGGTGACGGGCAGAAGGATGCGACGATGCTCGCATACTGCGGCGCTTCACGGTCGTAGAGCAGCACAACATTGTCCCACTGGTCACCCTTGAAATCCTGCGCGAGGATGTTGGGATTGCTGCCGATGGTATGCACGTACGGCAGAATTCCATTTCCCGACGCGGGATACCCGAGCTTCCCAACGCCATGACGCGCATAGCACGCAGCGAACTTGTACGTCGCCTGGCAATCGATGGCGTAGCCCGCAAACGTGCCAGGGCCGTAATAGCCCGCCGTACCCCACTTGATGGGACCGCAGGAAATGCCGGCCTTCTCAAATGTATACCCGTAGTTCCAGTCCATGCGCAGCCCACCGTTCCAGGCGTAGCGTTCAGTGATCGGACAACCGAGCCGAGAACCAGCGCAACCGTGATCCGCGGCCCAACAACCGAGCATGTAGCTACTCACGGCATATGCCTTCTCCGCACCGCCAAGAGCGTCAAACACCACGGACCCCTTCTGGTAATCGATGATGTAGACCCACTTGCCGTTGCCGCCCGAGGGCTTCCACTGGTGGAATCCCGAGGTCGCGCTGCCGAGCCAGGTGTTCCTGTTCCGGCACGCCGTGATCTGGGACTTCGCCTCGGAGGAGGAAGCGAGGGTGCAGTTGGAATCGTTCCCGTACTGGAGGGGGCTGGTCCAGAGCCCTCCATTATAGATATAGGGATCCACCGCAACCCACCTGCCGTTGATGAGAACGCGCGTCTCAAGGTGAAGGTGATGACCTCCGCCATATCCGCATTTGTAGACCCCGTTGACCAGCGTCATCGTGTATCCAGAATTGCTGGATTTGCCGATGTACTGGCCTGCGGTGATCACCTGCCCTTCAACAACGGTAATGGAGCCTGCCAGCATGTGTGCCTCGATCACCTGAACGCCATACTGCGTGTTCTCAATGAGCACGTAGTTGCCGAAATTCGGTGAACTGCACACCTGGCCCGATACGGAGTTCACCACCTTCTTTACCGTTCCACCAATCGCGGCGTAGAGGGAGGTCCCTTCAGGGCAGGAGTAATCCACACCGTCATGATGGATGGGTACTGTGTAGCACCCAAACCCACAGGTGACGGAGATCGGGTAGTCGAAGGGAAACCAGAGAACCTTGGCCGCTTGTGCAGTCCCAGCTGACAGAACCAGCGCAACGACCGTGATCAGAATGCGCAACACTGCATCCGCCTTTCTGGGCGTAAACACCCGGAAGAGTTGTCAGAGAACAACTACCTCACTTCCGAGTTGAAATGTTCAACGCGGAAGGAAGATAGACCACACAGATTACAGAAAATGAAAAGTATTAAGGATGCTCTGATCAAAAACTGAAACCACAAAAACGTACTTCTCTCGTGAGACAAGATATATGTACTCAAAAAATGACTCATCAAGATTATATGACCGCCGTGTGTATTCTGCCTCCTGCATATCAAGAGTACCAGGCAACCATATCGCATTTGCAGTACGATTGCGAAGTGCTTCTTTCACTTCGTCAAGCGTACCGCTATATTTTGTAACTTCGATGAAATAGTCGCCTTCCGCAACGGGAACTAAGATGCGACTAACAAGCTTATCGTTGTCTGATAAGCTTAAACTCGTATAGTCCTGAACGGTTAGTGTTGGGGGGTACTGAAAAGAATATTGATGCTCCTGATTGATATATGTCACCAAGTCACCGGCATCGAAGCCGACTACTAAGTCTGTACTGAATGTTGAAAGAATATCGTGCAGTGCATTCCTACAATCCTCTCGCAAATAACCCGTGCCCAATATGGCGTGGAGAACTTGATTATTAAGCTGAAGAAGATAATATTTCCCCAGTAGTTGATCACCATTTTCATCAGGGGGACTTGCCGCGGTGTCGGTAACATATCCGGAAAAATTTGGGAATGTCACCTCTACGATTGGGGAGCGCGCACGCGTCCTCAAATCATCAAGAACGAGGTCTATATTTTTTTCTGAAGTGAAGGGATATGGCAGTTGACCAATGGTAATAGTACAGTACCCCTCTGATATTTCGCATACCTCGCCCTCGGCACACTGCCCCTCTGACAAGACCGAATCCGCCTCCTGTTGATTTAATTCCGGTTCACTACCAACAATTCTTGCTGTCCAGTTTTGAGGATGTTTTATCGTAAAACCAAGTTGCGTATTAGTGTGTGTCACCCACCCACTCGTATCAACTGTTGCATTAATATTGACTATGCTCACATTTTGATTGCCTGTCGTATTGGTATTTACCACAGCAATATTCGCATTCTCATCCGCCCCATTCCCCTGCCCAACCACATACCACAAACCTACGGCAGCAAGAACAATCACAATACCAAGGACAATCCATGGCATCGGGCTCATTGGTTTTTTTGGACTGACGGGTGTTGATTGCATATTTAAAGTATTTGAAACGTATCTAAAATCTGTTCTGTACCCGAGGTTAACTCGACATTCTGTGTGTCGAGGTTAAGTACATCCACTATAAATTTACCAGAGCGAAATACTCTTTCACGTAATGTGTGCATTGCACCATATTCGTATTCAAGATCATACTGCACACCATTGATCGTTCCAGAAGAAAAATCTACTAACGAATCAACTACCTGAGGATCTGTTTCATTGAATTTCTTTTCAAGCCACGCGCGAGGAGTTTCATCCGTACGATACCAATTAATGCGTATCATTGGCCCTTCATAATCGCCAGCCGCGCCAATATTCTCTGACGCTAGTATGAGAACAGCTTCATGTCCGTTATCGCGCAATAAACGCAGATCCTTGGAAATAACAAAGCTCGTCCTGAAACGTTCATTATGGTAGCGCTGTAAACCGCCATCATTGATCACTCCGCGTTTCGTGTCCTGGAATGAATCACGTATTTCATCGCAAAGAGATATCTCGCTCTGAAGTAGATCATTATCCTCATCTGAGAAGTCCTGTGTTAAACCTGTATATTCCGAAAAGCGCAATATGTGACCAGCGAATGCAAGATACCGAGAATCTGAAGTCCCCGTCATTGCTTCCTCACCTTGCATTTGCCCCCATTCAATAACAAAATATGCATCCAAATTATTGACCTCTCCCACTGATCGATCACGAGACCAATATTTTTCCGAATAAATACCGCTGCTCTCTGCCCACGCTTCCGGCGATAAGCCATCCGCATTTTCAAATACTGACAAAGTGCAAACGGCTGAATGACCGCGCGACTTCCATTCCGGAGACAAAAACCCATGTGAAGCAACATGCCGATACCGATAAGAATCAATATCACTAAGAAATCGATCCGGAATGTTTTCTTCATCTTTTATCCAATTTTCAGGAAATGTATATTTCACTCCAAGAGATTCATCGGTCACGTCAACGAATGCTACTCCTCCAGGCTGGATCTGTTCACCAATAGCTACGAAGTAACCAGCATATTCCGTGTCTGAAAAAGAATACACATAGGTCTGCCCGCTAGACTTCCCTGCCCAGATATACTTATCCGGAACATCATTCCGCTCCCACGCAAATTGATAAGGAACAATATTCCTCTCTAAAATCCCCCGAAACCACGTTAGGCCAAAATTTCTCTCATCTCTAGAACAAAAATTATCCTGAGATGTCGCGAATCCATCCACGGCGTGCTCCGGCAGTTTTTCACTGAGTGTAAGCTGTGCTACTGCCGTTGGATCTTCTGTCGGATACATACGTAATACCGGTACACTCCCAGCTTTCAAGGAATACTCATATCCCTGAGGTAAGAGCAGACGAATGTTCTGAAAAACAATGCGCTCGGCGACAGTAGGATCAAAGTATTCCGCATATGGAAAAACTTTATAAACTTCATTTTCAGAAACACTGACATCATTGACTGAAGGGGTCTCATTTGTATTCTGCTTATTATTTGGACGAGCAGAATATACAGCAGCAATAAAAAAGGCAACGGCGATGCACAAAGTAAGCAATACGGCTGGTTGCTGGTAAAGATGCTTCTTACTCATTGATCCCATATCTTTATATAAAACGAGTGGCGCGCTCAAAATGAGCACTTCGCCACCAGTGATAGTTCAAGTGTATACCCGACGAATGCACTGTCAAGAGAAAGAACGTGGTAGTTATCCACTTCTGCCAAACCAAAACCCGCCCAATGAGTGAGCGGGTTGTCGTTTTGAGTATCACGAGTCCTACCGCAGTACGCCGCCCCACTCAATAACCGTGAATCCTTTGCGCTCCGGCGTATGAATGGTATAAGGCTCTGCAGAAATCGGCGCATCAAGTGCGGTAAAGTCCATGAGCACACGGATCACTGTGTCTGGTGCTGGTGTGACCGTGAGCGGCGCAAGCGTCTCCATCGCCTGATTCCCAAGGAAGGTCACAAAATACCACGGTTTTTCCTGCATGCGGGGAAGCCAGAATTCCTTGAAGTCCGTGATCTCCCGTCCGCGGAGGCCCAATGCGGTGAGTTTTTCGCTCAGGAACCCGTCAACATCTTGCTGCGCCACCACAAATCCGCGGTCTGGAGTGTCATAGAGTGCGGCTCCCCGACCTTCCCAAAAGAGATACGGATAGACGGTACCGTCGCTGTTCCAGAGGCGGCCATCAGCATCAGCGGTCACCTGCCAGCCATCATTATATGCCGGGTCGGTGTATGAGAACCCTCCTTTTGGCTCAACGGTCACCTGCACGGATGTGGGCTTATCCGGATAAAGGTAAATAACCGGCTTGCCGCATTCCGCAGCAGGCAGGAATGCGCTATTCATTGCGCGGACAAGACGGTCAAACGGATCCACCCAGAAAATGAAAGGGTGCATGACGAGATAATTCTCATAGGTATCTTTCTCCAAATCCTGCGTCACGTCATTCCATTGCCCCCAATACCCGTTCTCATACCAATCATGCAGGAATGCGGCATCGGAATCCGCATACTCGTATATCACATCACCAAAATTGGACGTTCCGGTTTTCACCAGGTCGCGCTCAATCACCACTGATCCGTCATCAATCACGGAGATATAGTTCTGCAATCCGCAGCCGCCCACATCACCGATGGAATATGCCCAATAACTCCGTTCGCCGTTATTCCAGGTGATGTTCAGAATATCGTTCTCATCCTGAAAATCCACATCAAGCCCGTAGACGCGCACTGTGCCGTCCGGCGCGTTCAGATAAAAACCGTTCTTGGCATAAATATTCTCCGCGGTGTTGCTTCCGTTTGCCCGGTATACCGGCCCCCAGGTTTCATCGGTAAACGCAACTTCCAGTCCGGCCGGATCAAAGAAGGCCTGCACATCTGTGTCGAGGCGGAGGATCTGCCGCTGATCCGGCCCGAGCAGAACCGCCGGATAATTGTATTCCGGCAGCAGCGTTTGAGAATCCGTTGTGAACTTGCTGTCGTCGAGAATATCCAGCCAGCCTGAGGAATGCAGGGAAAGTAAAGTCAACTCATCGCCGTCACGCACAAAGCGCGCCATCGTCGGATAAAAAACCGGACCCTCGGGATAAAATACCAGAAGAACCATTTCTCCACCGGCATACGCGCCGCTTTCAACGGTACCTGCGCTGTAAAAACGCGCGTTTTCCCGCTCATACTGCCCGTAATTAAACTCCGCCACCGGATCAAAAATATCCATTGCGGGAATATCCGTCACGCTGTCATCCCCCTCCACGGGCTCGGACGGAAACGGTTTGATATCTTCATCAACGGTGATTTCTTCTTCATAAGGGCTCACGTCCGTCTCATCGGCAAGCGCGAGATTCACATTTTCATTCGTCTCGACGGTATCAGCAACGCTTATGGGTCCGTTGATGTTTACCGTCTCCTGAACAGGCTCATTATCGGCAAAAAGCACATACCCCACACCGAGACCGGCACCAAAAAGCACTACGAGTCCGAGTGCAGCGAGAAGCGCAATCTTTGTTGTCATAAAATTTGAAATTAAGTGCTTCTAGTATAAACCCGCAGCCGTCACAGCACAAAGCTACGGTGCTGCCGTGAAATATCCTGTGATGTAGCTGGTGTTCTCCGTGGTTTCCGGATCATTCATGCGCGCGGCTGAGCTGGAATGACCGATGGGGGCAAAGATGCCAGCGTTGCGGAACCTGGCAAACTGCAGCAGCATGCGGAGTCCATTGCGGGAATCAACATCAAGCTCGCTCGTCTCCTCTGCGGCAAGGCGCCCAAGAACTTCTGTACTCACTGCATCATTCTCCTGTTGCACCACAAGTGTTTTGCCGTGAGAGAAATCGAACGAACCGAGCACAAGCGCATCTACAGGGAGTAAGAGATCCAGGCGCTGTGCAAACTCATCCATTGCCGCAACGCTTGCATGCTCACTGACGATAACCGGAATGAAGGGCGTACCGGGAAATACATTTGCGAGGAATGTGGTGATGTTGCCAATGCCGTGCTCATGATCCAATGCATTCGGATTTATGGAAAGCGCATCGTCCTCCGCAAGACGCTCCGCGAGTACGGTAGCAACAGAGAGATCCCCGACTTCAGTATGCCAGGAAAACAACGATGTGGAGAGGGGCGTTGTACTTTTGGAAAAATGATCCGGAGCAAGTAAGACAATCACCGACGGATGCTGTGTGGAAAGCGCGGCAAGAGTTTTTGTGATGAGATCCGACGCAAGGAGATGATGATTGACAATGGCAGCCGGAACATACGTTGCCACCGGCGTTGTCTCCTGCACCTGGGTGCGATACAGCGTTTCATATGCATCATACGGCACCCATGGGGACATATACGTGAAGGGTTCAACAACCGGTATTGCATCGTCTTCAACACTGCGCCATTGCATCCATGCAACCCCGATACCGAGAAGAAATGCTGCACAAAATACCCCAGAGAGAATAAGCCGCTTCATGAATGCAGTGTAGAGGAGTTGCGCTGAAGAAGGAAGGAGCAGCCGCGTGGCTGCTCCTTCGTCTGCGTTTCGCTCTATGCGACGACGACTTCCTCGACGTTCACTTCTTCAGGCGCCATGGCTGCAGGAGTGTCCTCCTTCACCGCGGGCTTACGCGTCAACATGATGAGGTTGCTTGCAACCACATCGGTGTAATACCGCTTCTTACCGTCCTTGCCTTCAAAGCTGCGGTTGGCCAGACGGCCTTCCACATACACTTTATTGCCCTTCTTCACATACTCGCTGATGATCTCCGCGAGCCTGCCCCAGGCAATCACGTTGTGATACTCCACCGCCTCTTTCTTCTCTTTTGACTCCGCATCCCGCCATGCGCGGTTTGTTGCAACGCTGAACGTTGCAAGGGAGTTTCCGCCTTTGGTCTCTTTTGCTTCGGGGTCCCGCACCAGATTCCCGATGAGCGTGACTTTGTTCACGTCCATACTGTTCCTTTCCTGCCGCCAGCGGGTCTCCTCTTCCTAAGGGGAATTCGAAAATTATTCCTTAATACCGTACTTCGCCCGGATCATGCGCTCCGTGAGATACCATAGGACAAGTAAGACGACATACACGGCAATGAACCAGAGAAAATCCATATACTGGAAGATGATATTCAAGATGAGCGCAGTGTAGATGGCATAACCAAAAAGAATGCGGACAAACTCCAATACTGCCTGTTTTGGATCCTGAAATTTTGCTTTGCGCCGCAAGACAAAATACAGCGCAAGGAGGTTTATGGCCGGCGCAAACGCGAGCAAAAGAATATAGAATGGAAGGATATCTGTCGTGATGTTCATAAATGTATGATAGCAAATGGAGAAAATTGTGCTCGGCGGGAGAGACCTGAGGCCCGCCGAGCACGTGAGAGAGGTGTAGCGCGAAGCTACGGACAGGTAAGCCAGAAGCCGCCAACCCACGTTGCGTTGATGCAGAACCCACCACACTGATCGGTGAGACGTTCAGCTACCCACGCGATGTAGGCGACCACCCCCGCGCCGATCGGACCTCCGGCGATGCCCGCCACGACAGCCGCGGCGGCATTGGTCCATACGGCAACTTCAGCATCCCAGCCGGTGTAGCAGCAGGTGCGACCCCACCAGCGCCAGTAGCAACGCGTGGACGCGGTCTGCGTCATGCCCTCGGGCTGCTCCTTGAGCGCCTTGTTGGCGATGGGAATTCCGTCGCGCAGTTCCACGATCACCTTGGCGTCCTTGCCCGGAGTGGCGGCGCCGTTGAGAGCCAGCGCAATCTGGGGATTGGTGCGCGCGAGATCCTGCTGAAACGCCTGCCAGTCGCAGACGAACGTGCCGTCGGCGTTCTGCGTGACGTACGGGTCCATGCGATCGATCCACTGCTGGATCAGCGTTCCCTGGGCCTCATACTGTGCGTACTGATCCGGCACCGAGGGCGCGGTCTGCTCCTGCGGCGGAGCAATGACCTGCGCGTGGTCCTCTGAGCACCCGGAGAGCAACGGGATGGTAAGCATGCAGAGGATCGCGACCCAACACGTCGCAACACTCCACGTGTTTCGTATGCGGTACATTGCGTACCTCCTCTATCTGTGGCCGCGTGTCTGCGACCGATGTAAGGTGCGAGCCACCTTGAGCTAGAAGCTGGACGAGTTTCCGGCCTCCCGGTTGCCACCAGACGGGAAGCAAGAAATCACCAGATGAAAATCGTATATTGTGAATTCGGCTTTTTCATGCGTCGTCTCTTGCTGAAGATGAACATAAAACATGCGGTGAAAATAATGCCCCCAAAAAAGAAAATAGGCATCGGGGTAACGTTACTGTTCCTTTCCCCCGACCTGGCCAGGAACTGCTTCCGAGAGACCCATTTTGGTGGCGGAAAATGGTTAAGAACGGAAACAATGCGCTGACCAGATCGCGAAAAAGGTCGGGGAGTAGCAGCCACCAGCGCCACCACTCCCCATTATGTCAATAAAGGCCGAAGCCTCTACTGTTCTCTATCTGCGTGAATCAGGACTTGACCGTCTCCGGAGATACGCACTCCGGCATCCACACCATCTTGTTGAACGGGATCTCGAACTTCTCCATGAGGTTGATCGCATCCGCCGGCGTGGTGGTTGCGATGGTACGGGGACTGGTAGCGGGCCGGAAGTGGATGTAGCCGCCGAGCTCGTCGCAGAACTCGGTGTACTCCTTTGTATATGCGACGAAGAGCATCCACGCTGCGGAGATCTCATCCGCGGGTCTGAGGTTTCGCCCCCGGAACGTCGCGGCCACAGCAAGGAAGTGGAAGAGTGCGTCGATGACACGGGTAGAACGAGAACGGGAGATGCGCTCCTGGGTTGCGAACACGTCGATGAGCTCGTCACGGAAGGGCCAGGCCACCGCCGGGACAGTGATGGCCACTGGGGGTTTCAGCGAAAGTGGCGTCTGCATGGCGCTCTACTCCTTTTTCTCACGCCAGACGTCCTCGTCGAAAACGATGCCGTTGGCGATCATGAACTGGATCGTGTACTCGGGACCAAAGAACGGGCTGGGCTCGCTGGTCTCATAGGAACCAGTTCTCACCCTCACCGGCTTTGGTCCAAGCGCTCTGCAATACGCCTGGTATGCAACGGGGAACTGCTGGAACGTCGTTTCCGCTCTTCCGATGCTCGGCGCAAGCGGAAACACTTTGTGCTGGAAGCACATCGCCAAGGCGAAGACATGCAGAAGCGCATCGAAGATGCGTCCTGCGCGCTCCTTATTGACATGCTCTTCCCGCGCGATGTGTTCGACGATCGTGGAACGGACTTCGGGCTGTATGTCAGGAATTGCGAGAACGATAGGAGCTGGGGATGTTAGCATGTGATGCTCCTTTGTTTTACTGCAAGTGGTCCGTCCTCCTCTTGCTGTACGGGAGTACAGTTTGCCGGAACATGTGGAACCAGAAGGATGCGCGAGTCCAAACCGCGCATCAATTATGTGGATTGAACGGTATCGTCTAGCCTTTATTCACGCTTGTTAAGGTGCGTGCCGCCTTTGCTCCACATTGGAGCAATCGAGACGAGGCACTTCCTCATCCCTGATCTGGCCAGTGTGATTCCGAGAGACCCATTTTGGTGGCGGAAAATGGTTAAGAACGGAAACGCAATGCTGGCCAGGTCACGAACAAGGAGGTTATCCACTTTTTTTGCGACGGCGCTCGCCTCGCGACGGCGCACGTGTAACAAAGAAAAACTCCAGTGTTTTATCCCCTGTGTAATGTAACGAGCGAACGTTTTCTTTTTTTGCGACGGCGCTGATTATCTGCGACGGCTCTTTTGTAACTTCATTGTAGCACCGTGAACAAGCGCGTCAAGAGTTTTGTACAAATAAAAAATCCCCTCACGGGGATTCACTTGAGAGTGGGACACGCGCCTATCCCCTACCACTTCTTGTATGTGTATAAATAAACAATACCAAGAAGTACTAACGCGATGATAACGCCAAAAATTTGATTACCCGTGACTTCCATAAAGAAAGAATAACATAATTTATGACATGAGAAAAACGGCCGGAACCCCACGGGGAGGTTCCGACCGAAACGAACTCAGAACATGCGGATCTAGCTCTCAGCGCCCTCGGTGGCGCCGACTGCCTGCGCCTTCTCGCCGACCTCGACGGGGGTGTCCTTGGCACCGACCTGAATCGCTGGCGCCTGGCTACCCGGGTCCACGATTTCGCCGGCGACGGGCTCGCTGGCAGCGGGTTCGGCGTCTCCATCCTCGGAGGCGGATTCCTCAGCGGGCGCAGCCTCCTCAGGCGGATCGGTAGGCGGTTCCCCTTCGCCGGCAGCCTCGGGCTCGCTGGCAGCGGGCTCGGCAGTGCCGTCCTCCTCACTGCCGGCCACCTCCTCCGCGGGAGGATCGGCGTTGGACTCGGCGGTCACTGGCTCGGTCTCCGTGGCGGGTGCTCCGTCCCCCTCGGTCTCGGTGGTGCCCTCGCCGACGGGCTGTTCGGCGTCTCCGTCCTTGGCCGGCTCCTTGGCGTCTCCGTCCTTGGCCGGCGGCGGGTTCGTAGCAGCGATGATGGCCGCCTGCAGAGCGTCTGCCGGGCGGAACTGCGGAACGCCATCCTTCACCTCGATGATGCCGAGCCCGATGAACCGGATGTCGTTGCCCGCAACGAGCTGCTGCTCGACGGCGCCGAGTACGGTATCGACCATCATGCGTGCCTCGGGCAGATGCATCGGGGCCGCGTCATCCTTGAACTGCTCGCAGATCGCCCTCGCAAGCACTTCCTTGCCGACGATCGGCCGTTTCTGGACCGTAGAAGTGTCTCCCATGGAACTCCTCCTTCTCCAATGCAAGAGATGAAACAAAGGGCTCAATGTAGGCCCCACTCCAGTGAGGAGGACATTACAACTTCCTTACAATATGTCAAGAAATGGTGGTTGACCAATAGTAGAAGATGGTGTAGCCTCTCTTTTGTCATTCATCCATTATTCGGGGATCGTCTAATGGTAGGACGCTGGGTTCTGGTCCCAGTAATTGGGGTTCGAATCCCTGTCCCCGAGCCAAAAAGGTTTTGGCGCCCGTCTGCGGGCGGCAGAACCTTTTTTGTTTATGGAGGATTCGAACCGGGCAGAAGCGAGCCAAGCCACTTGCCGAAGGCGTGGCGACGGCGAGCGATCAGG
>Ga0172379_10001120_pt1 | contig 57329 bp, 54 predicted proteins | sample GrowelOW334metaG_FD_119756 | JGI IMG/M metagenome (GOLD analysis project Ga0172379, IMG submission 119756) | Groundwater microbial communities from an aquifer near a municipal landfill in Southern Ontario, Canada - Groundwater well OW334 metaG | ecosystem: Environmental > Aquatic > Deep... | reverse complement strand
CCTGTGCCCCTAGCCTCCACGACCAAAATTATGACCACCCTTCTAACAATCGAGCGAGGGGGCCTGTCTGATATCGTCACTGTGCCGCAACAGGCAGCCTATCAGATTGGCAGCACCGCCGGCTTGCGCCCCAACGAGCGCCTGACCGTGCGCAGTTTGCTCTACGGCGCCCTGCTGAATTCAGGCAATGACGCCGCTTACTCCCTGGCGGGCTATCTGGGCCAGAAGATCGGTGGGGACGAGACTGCTGATTGGGATGACCAAATCCAACGAACCGTCCAACTAATGAACGCCCGCGCGAAGGAGCTCAAACTTGACTCTCTACTGTATGTCGAACCGTCAGGTCTAAACAGTGGGAATATAGGGGATGCTCGTGATCTGGCCAAACTGGCCGCCTACGCCCTCGAGCAGGATGATTTCAGGGCCATCACCAGCACGCCGACCTACACGATTACCGATGTCGACGGCGCGATCTCGCACGAGCTCAAGAATAGCAACCGACTGGTGGGTGAGTGGGCCTACCCGGGCGCAATCGGGGTCAAAACGGGTTTTACACCTGAAGCGGGCCACAACCTAGTCGCCGCCGTCGAGCGAGATGGACACCGTCTGATTGCCGTCGTCCTAAATACCTACAACAACGATGTCACCGCCTCAGCCAAGGTGGCGCGAGATATGATGGATTTCGCCTGGCGATCGATCGCCTGGGAGTAGCTATTCTGTGACCTCGAGGGCAGCGCGCGCAGCGGCCATCTCGGCGCGCTGTTTTGATGTACCACTACCTTCGGCCAATTTAGTGGAGCCAGCGAAAACGGCGACCACAAAACTCTTGTCATGATCTGGACCGGTGGTCTCGGTGACTTCATAGCGCGGCGTCGTACCGCGGGTGCGCTGGGTGATCTCTTGCAATTTGCTCTTGGGGTCGATATGGCTCTCATCCGCCAGAATATCCTCCAGATGGGGCAGCAGGTGAGTGTGGATGAACTGTTTCGCTCGGTCGTAGCCGCTTTCCAGATAGATCGCACCTAGAAGAGCCTCGAAGGTGTTAGCCAGAATTAAACCTTTGGCCTTGCCTGAGACGGCCTGTTCACCGCGGGATAGCTGCAGACAATCAAACAGCCCGAGCCGGTCAGCGACCTGGGAGATCATCTCGCCTTTAACCAGAGCCGCTCGCCAACCGGTGAGCACGCCTTCTGGTTCCTGGGAGATCTCGTACAGATATTCGGTAACGACAAGCTCCAGCACAGCATCCCCTAAAAACTCTAACCGCTCGTTTGACTCCAAGCTCTTGTCGGTCGTCTCATTCAGGAAAGATCGGTGAATGAAGACGCGTTCGATCAAGGCTTGGTTCTGAAACGACAGCTCGAGTTTCTCGAGTAATTTATTTAGTGTCATCAGATGGTTCAACTTGTGATCGGTAGACAGTGCCCAGCACGCCATTGACGAAACGGTGGCTGGAGTCGCTGCCAAATTTCTTGGCCAGTTCGACGGCCTCATTAATGGCGACACGAGCGGGCACATCGCCGACTTCTGCCGGGAAGAGTAGCTCAGCGATGCCGATGCGCAGCACCGTCTTATCAACCCGAGCCACGTGCTCGATTGGCCAATCAGGGGCAGCAGCCAGCAGGGCAGCGTCAATCTCCTCCAGATGGGCGACGATGGCGGCAATTAAGGTCTCACCGAACGGTCGCTCGATGTAATCACCCACATCTTCGGCGAGACGGGCAAAAACCTCTCGGGGATCTTTCTGCCGGAAGTCAGCCTCAAAGAACGCCTGAAAGACCGCCTGACGGGTCAGGTGACGGTTGGGGGCGGTCGCCGCAGCGTGAGTCATCGAGAGTGTCTTACTCTTTAATATCGGACAAGCAGGCGCGGCAGGTCTGATGGGCGACAACCTCTTTGCCGCAACGTGGACACTTACCAGCCGACATCTTGTCGAGGCCCTGGTTGCGTCGTCGGTTCTTTGATCGCACGGTGCTCATGCGCTTTTTCGGTTCAGCCATATCTTTAGATTACTCGATTACAAATGGTTTGGGGGATTTGCTCCGGTGCTTCGCGCAGTAGATGATCGTCGGACGGGCCAGTTCGGTCGCTTCGGCCACAATCTGATCGAGGTCAACGCCGGAGTGACGATCCATAACCAGAACGCCATCCTCAATCTCATCAGCGGTCGCTTCGGCCTGAACTTTCAGGGTAACGTCATACTTCACCGGCTCAGCTACCATCACGCCACAACGGGCACAGGCTTCGTCAATGGTGGAGTCTCCCGAGACCTTTAGCTCGACGAAGTTATCCATATTTGTCACCGTCACGCTAACCGGTCGATCGTTCACCTGAATAAACTCCGTGGACGATTCGCCGACGGGTCGATTCAAGATGGTTCCAAGGTGATAGATATTCGCCACGTTATGTACTTTACACCTGAAAAGGGGCTTCCGTCAATCTGTCAACACGAAATTAACCAGCCGGCCGGGCACGAACACCTCGCGGACCACATTTTTGCCGTCCAGGTGAGTAGCGACGGCCGTTTTAGCCTGCTCAACCGCTACTGCCTGATCGAGCTGTGGATCACCCGTAAAGGTGCCTCGCGGCTTACCATTTACCGTCACGGTCCAGGTGACAATATTCTCAACCAACAGATCAGGATTAGCCGTTGGCCAGGCTCGTTGGTCGAGGTTGTCCGTCTGACCCAGCTGCTTCCAGCACGCCGCCGCTGTTCGAGGCGCCAGAGGTGAGAGCAGCTCAATAAAGGTGAGCCACTGCTTTTTTGCTCCGTCGGTCCAGCTCGTACCAAACTCGTGTACCAGGGTCATTAAGGCCGCAATGGCGGTGTTAAAGCGGTATTCGGCCAGATCATCCGTTACTTTCTGGATTGTTCGGTGCAGCTTGGCCTCCCGCTCCACATCGGCGTCACCCGTGTCCGAAGTGGCGGCTGCGGCGGTGGTTAGTCTCGTTACCGCTTCTAGGAAGCGAACAACACCTTTGATCGTTTCGGTTTTCCAAGGCTTCTCGTCACCGAAGGGGCCGAGAAAGAGCTCATGCAGACGCAGGGCGTCTGAACCGTATTTAGCCACGATCTCATCTGGATTCACCACATTGCCGCGGCTCTTGCTCATCTTTTGGTGATCTGGGCCCAAAATCAGGCCGATTGTGCGTAGTTTGAGAAATGGCTCGCCAAAATCGAGGTGACCAGCGTCGCGCAACGCCTTTGTCACAAAACGAGAGTAAAGAAGATGCAGCACGGCGTGTTCGGCACCCCCGACATACTCATCAACGGGTAGCCATTTCTTGGTCAGCTCTGGGTCAAACGGCGCATCGACCACTGTGGCGCTCGGGTAGCGCAGATAGTACCAGCTCGAACAGACGAACGTATCCATCGTGTCGACCTCCCGCTTCGCCGGCGCTCCGCATTTCGGACAGACAACCCCGTCATTAAAGGATGCGCTGTCCGCCAAAGGGGAGTGACCCGTCGGTTTGAAATCCACATCTTCCGGCAGCTTTACGGGCAGCTGCTCCTCGGGAACCGGAACGGCCCCGCACTTCTCACAGTGAATAATCGGGATGGGCGCGCCCCAGTACCGCTGCCGTGACACCAGCCAGTCGCGCAGCCGCCACATCGTCTCCAATTTGCCACCCGCCGCCTCGGTAATCTTCGGTGCCGCATCAATCGAGGTCAGATTGCTGTACTCGCCTGAATTAATAAGGATGCCGTAATCGGTGTAAACAACAGGCTTATCAATCGCTTGCCACATGAGTTCAGAAAATGGTGTGTCGACATATTTCATTGCTTCATCTCGCGGTAGCCACTGACCAACATGATTGGCAATCTCCGCCTCGTCAGGTTCGATGAACTCATCACCACCTAACTCAACATAGACAGCGTACTCATCTCCATACCGATTGATATCTTTATGCGAGGCGTAGAAATTGCTGTGCGTCTGCACCGGCAATAGACGAACGCTGCGAATATTTTGGTAACCAGTCTCTTCTTTGACTTCACGCACCGCAGCCTCTTCAGGGGTTTCGCCATCCTCAATACCCCCGATAACAAAGGTGTGCCAGCCCTGCTTTGTCCAATCAAGGCAGTAAATGCTGTCCTCAGACCAATGCTTGACGATAACTTTCACAGTTTGACGGCGTACGGTCTCTTTATCTTCACGTGGCGCGTCATGATTTGTTGCAACGTACAGCGGCGCAATGACCTGCTTGATCGCCAAGTCATATTTCTGGGCGAAGGCCAGATCACGCTCGTCATGGGCAGGCACAGCCATGATGGCGCCCGTGCCGTAACCCATCACCACATAGTCGGCGACCCAAACGGGCACCGGCTCCTGATTAATAGGATTAATCGCCATCGCCCCCGTAAAGACACCCGACTTAGTCTTGTCGAGATGGGTGCGCTCCAGCTCTGATTTGCCCGCCGCCTGCTTCACGTAAGCCGCAACGGCCTCTTTCTGCTCGGCAGTCGTAATCTGCGCCACCAGCGGATGCTCCGGCGCCAGCACCACATAGCTGCAGCCGAAAAGGGTATCGGCGCGGGTCGTGAAGACTTCAATTGTGGCGTCGGCATCTTTTACCTTGAAGTGCAGGCGCGAGCCGGTCGATTTACCGATCCAGTTGCGTTGGGCCTGCTTGATCTTCTCGGGCCAATCCAACTTCTCAACCTCAGCCAGCAGCTCTTCGGCGTAATCGGTAATCTTGAGGAACCACTGCCGCATCTTTTTCTGAATGACCTCGTTGCCACACCGCTCGCACTTGCCATCCACCACCTGCTCGTTGGCCAGCACCGTCTGGCAGCTCTCACACCAGTTCACGGCCGCGTCAGATTGGTAGGCGAGACCCTGCTTGAAAAGCTGCAGAAAGACCCATTGCGTCCACTTGTAGTACTCAGGCTTCGAGGTGTTGATCTCGTACTGCCAGTCGTAGGAGAGATCAAGCGAATCCATCTGCTTCCGGAAATTGAGGATGTTCTTGTCGGTCGTCTCCGCGGGCGGAACACCTTTCTTGATGGCGAAGTTTTCGGCGGGCAGACCGAACGCATCCCACCCCATCGGCGCGAGAACTTCTTTGCCCTGGCGGCGCCAGTAACGAGCGAGAACATCGGTGCCCGTATAGATCGCCACGTGCCCCACGTGCAAACCTTCCCCCGAAGGATAGGGGAACATCGCCAACAGATAGTGTTTGCTAGAATTCATAGCCTCAGACTAGCAGGTTTGGACCAGAAGGAGAACGGTTATTTCTCGGCTTCGATCTGGCTCAGCAGGAGCTCCAGATCATCCAGATCTTGATAGCCGCTGATGCCGACCGCAAAGCCCGGAATAAGAATGGTGGGTGTCTCTTCGATGCCCAACCCGACGCAGGTGTCGACGTTCTCACGACAGTTGACCTTGTTGAGCTCTGTCCAGTACGCCCCAAACTGGGTCTGCTGGTCTTTCGACGGCTGATCATCAGGATCGTAGTACATCACGCCATTAAGCCGATTAATCTGCGTCGCGACCCGTCCCGCCAGCGGCGCCGGATCAGTCCGACTCGCCAATACCAGCACCCCCACCACAAACACCACGGTCAACACGACCGTCCCCGCAATCCACCACCAGGAGGCAGTCTTCGTGTCTTTCACATATAAAGGATAGCAAATAACAGCCGGCCGCCTGCGATGTGCAGGCGGCCGGGTGGCTGTTGAGGGTCAATGCAGTCGCTCAGCTGGGTATGCGTTCGCTGAGGAACTGCAGATAGTTCGGAACCGTCGTTTGAAGACGGTGCGTGTTGCGCAGTGCGATGGTGCCCGGGGTCGGAATGCCCAGGATGTCGTCACAGTGACCGTGCTCGAACGGTATCGAGATGTGCGGGTCAATGCGATTGGCAAACAGGTCGCCCAGGTAGATGTTGGTACCACCGTTGAGGCTCTTGAGATGCTCGTAGATCTTCTTCACCAACCCCAGGCACGTGCGAGTCAGTTCCTTGGTGTCCCCAGTGATGCTTGCCCACTTCTTCATCTCGCAGAAGGGGTAGAGGTAGGGGATCGAGTAGCTGGTGCCATCCTGATCGTAGTACGGCAGACAGAGCGGACCGAGCTTCGTGCCCAGCACGCGTCCACAGTTTGGGATCAACGGCAGGAAGTCGTGATCGGGCATCCACTCGAACAGGCCGTGGTCGTGATCGATCGTCTGCACGAACTCAACCGAATCGCATAGATCATGAAGACCGCCGCCGAAGCCGAGTGCCTGATCGAAGATGAAGCCCGAGACGGCCGCCTTGACAACGGCACCCTGCCTCTTGAACGTTTCGATCACGCACTTGAGTGTGTTGCCTGTGAAGACACCATCCTCCGCGATAACGATGGGGCGGCCTGCGGCAATCTGCACCTGCCGTCGAGCCTGCTCGGCCAGCGAAGCATGGCCGGGACGAGGTCCCAGGCCGATGATCTCGCCGTCCAGATCGACTAGCCGGTTGATCTCCAGCGTGTTGGCGTAGCCATCACGCGTTACCTCAGTGCAGGTGCTGACGATGTGACACCGCGCGCCGAACTGTCGCGCCCGCTCCAGAACGCTGTGCCCAAGATCCTCCGCGTCGATAGGCACAACTTCGACCGACTTCACGTGACGTTCCAGAGCGCATTTCAGCTCGGATGTGACATGACCAAAGATCTCGTCACTGGAGTCAGGGGCTTTCAGGCCAAGGCCTAAGGCCAGGCGCTTGATGCTTGCCCTGAGATCAGAAGTGAGGATGTACTTGCTCCGAGACCCTTCGAGGGCCCGGAGCCCGGCGTGACCATGCTGCTCAACCGTGCTCATGATTGTACCTCTCCCTCGCTGACCTTTGTGCCAGTCGAGTATCACAACGATATCAGATATACGTAGGACTGCAACAGGTATACCAATCTGGCTCGAGATCTGATATGTTCGCATGGCTGAAAAACAGCACCGGAGGAATATCGTGGAACTTAGGCCGCTTTTGCCCAGACACCACGAGGTGACAGTCAAGGGCCTGATCAGGGACGCCTTCAGCGGCTTCCCGTGGTACGAGACGCTCGATGACGTCGAGCTCGAACGACGCTGGCGATCCTATGTCTCGCGACCAGGTTTCACGGGTCTGTTGGCCTGTGAAGAGGGACACAGTGCTGTTGGCGCCTGCTGGTGGGATGAGACATCAGCCGACTCGATACGACTTGAGCGCGGCGATGAGCTGGCGGATTTCGCCATTGGGCGACTGCCCGACAAAGGACGTCACATCATCTGGGAACGTGACATCTTGGTGCGCGTCAGTGATCAGCGGAAGGGCTACGGACGACAGCTGCGCACAGGCTTCCTGGATCGCATCACGACCGACGGAGCAATGGCGGTTCTGACTCGCATGCGGGACGACAACCTGCCCACTCTGAAACTGGCCGAGAGCCTAGGCTTCGAACCGACAGGCATCTCTGAGCCCTGCCCCGTCAAGCCAGGTGCACGGCACCAGTTCTGGTACTGGACCCCATAACCAACAAACTTAAGCGCCTCGCCTCAGGGTGGGGCGCTTAAACCTTAAAAGAGCTCCCTTTTAAACGACTTGCTATCGACCTGATTCGCCCACATAATCGAGCGACCCGTCTCAGTAGCCAACACTTGCCCACGATTTGCGGTTGTACAAGAGATCTCTAGCCGCTTTACATCAAACGAAAGATAGCTCTGAGTCAGAGCCGACGCCGCCAAAGGATCATAGAGCTCAAAAGTTCGACCACGTGGGGTACCAAAAAATTCGTACCAACGTGTTATGAGATCCTTCATCAGGTCAGTTTCTGACGTGGCCGGCCAGGCCGCCACCTCAGCGAGAGTCAGAAGGCACTGATGTGTCACATCAAGGGGAATGACTGCAACCCGATCACACGACTCCCAGATTGTCTTAACCGAATCTGGATCCTGATAGAAATTAAATTCGCTGTACTGATCGTGGTTGCCCGGAACAGCTAGCGCGCCACCCATCATCACGACCGTGAGACTGGAAGACAGCTCTGGTCGAGCAATTAGCGCCTGCGCGATGTTGACCGCTGGGCCCAGAGCGATAACGATCAGCGGGCCTTTCTCCAACGCAGCGATGATCGCGTCAGAAGCCGACATCGAAGAGACGACCTTCGTTGTCGGTAAATCTCGCTCCGCCAGGCCGTTCTGACCGTGAAACTCTGGTGCGTGCGTAAACTGTTCTTGCCTCAATGGCTTCTCCGCCCCAGCGTACACCGGCACATCCCACTTTAAGTACTCTGTAAGTCCAAGTGTATTATGGATGACCTTGCCGATCTCAACGTTTCCGCCGGTCGTAGTCAGGCCAATAATGCGGTCCCCCAACCAACGACGCAGAAGTATTAGCGCCATGGCATCGTCGATGCCCGTATCCACATCAACAATGACGGAGGTGTCCGTCTTTAACTGCCAGATAGTTTGTAGTGATTTCATAAAATATGTTATCGGGCCCCCGTTGGTGGAAGCCCCGGTCTGCTAACGACAGGTCTCTTTGATCAGCCGTGCGTAGAAGGCCGTGCAGATGTCCAACGAGGGGATGTCGACCCACTCGTCGGCACCGTGCATGTTGCCACCCACCGGGCCCATCTCGAACACAGGGATGCCGTACCGCTCCGCAACCATCTGCCCGTCCCCGTAGCCCGACTGCGTCGGATCCTTGTAGATCGTGTCGCTGGCGGCCTTGGCTGGGGCGTAGCTATCGGCGCCATCGGACAGCACCTCGCGGAGCATGTCGACGACATTGGCAATCATGTCACGATCAGTGTTCATTGAGCCCAGGTCGTGCCGCACCTCGCTCGAGGCCTGACAGCCTGAGCCTTCGAGGCTGCCGATGAACTGGTCGACCAGCTGCGCGGCACGCAGCTCAGGTCGCGTCGGCCGAACCTCGAACACAGCCTCGGCGTAGTCAGCGATGTTGTTGCCCTGACAGCCAATCGTGAACGGGCCGTCATCTTGAGGCAGCTTGACACCACCGTGGACCCAGGCCAGGTTTGACACGGGCTGCTTGAGCTGTTCGTCATCGAACTGACACAACCACCCTCTGACTTCGGCCACGGCCTTGTACAGCATGTCCAGCGCGTTGATGCCCTCGGTCGGACGAGCGGCGTGACCGGTTCGACCAGTGACAGCCAGCTTGATCTCGATCAGGCCGCGCATGGAGGTTGAGAGGCGCAGGTCGGTCGGTTCGGCCACTGCGGCAAGTCGGCCCACGCTCTTCTCGTTCGCGATGAAGTGGCGCATGCCCTTGAAGTCATACTCTTCATCGCAGTAGAACAGCAGCGTCAACCCATCCACTGGCTTGAGCCCTTCGAGGGCAGCCAGAATGCAGGCGATGCCGCTCTTCATGTCGATCGCGCCGACACCATAGAAACGATCGCCAACGATCTCGCCAGCGTGATTGTACCGCCACCCCGTCTTCAGTTCGACGGTGTCTAGGTGGCCGGCCAGCAACAGCTGCGGCTCACCGCCACTCTTCGCCACCACGTTGAAACGGCCATCGCCGATCTCTTGGCGCGTTAGACGTAGCCACGGATGATGATCACGAAGATAGGCCTCAATGAATAAGGCCGCATCCTGCTCAAACAGCCTGGTGGGCTGGTTTTGAGCTGTTGGAATGGCAACAAGTGCCTGTGTGATCTGTAACGCGTTCATGGCTTTTACTTCCTCTGGTATATGGTCAGGGTTAGTATCACTGTGCGCCTTGACTTTGTCAACAGAGGTGAGTAGCCTAAAGGCCATGAGTCTCCACTCGATGCATCATCATGCGCATCAGACCGCCCATCATCTGGGCAGCCTTGTGGTGAGAGCTGAGCTATTGGTCTAAGCAGACAGATACCTCGCCCTTGCCACAAGGCAAGGAGAGAGGGAGTGCCGTCATGGAAGGACTGTTTGTGGTATCGCAAGATCTCGAGCAGCTGCTTGGGGATTGGTGCAACAGGCACGGCTTTCGGCTCATCCGGGGAGAGTTGGACAAGTACCGTCGTCAGATCAGCGCCGTGCTGAAAGACGTTTTCCCGGAGCTCGAGCTAATCGACGAGGGCAGCTTGCGCAGCGGCCTGGCTGACCTGGCGGCCAACTATCATCTGCCGATCATCTCGCTGGATGGCGTCTATCTGAACTCTCGTTGGCGGCTGGGGCTCACCCGCCAGGTGAGCTACGACGGCGAGAACCTCGGCTTGGGGCCGCGGTTCGGCTGGAAGAGTCAGCCGGAGCAGATGCGTCAGCTCGCCACGAGCCTACTGGGCAGCGGCCACGACGAAGTGGTGATTGCCGACGATGTCATCTTCGCAGGTGATCTGATGTCGACGATCATTCAGGAGCTGGCTGAGCAGGGCATAGCGGTGCGGGCAGCGCTGGCTGGTGTCTCAATCGGTCAGGGGGCCGACCGGCTTCGCAACCTTGGTGTCACGGTTCAAGCCGTACGCGATTACGACCAGGTCATTGACGAGGTCTGTGAACGCGACTTTCTGCCTGGCGCGCCCTTCTCGGGACGCACCATCGCACCACACGGGGCTGTCGACGCCGGACTGCCTTATCTGCAACCGTTCGGTCATCCGATCGAGTGGGCGTCGGTGCCAGCGGAATCAGCTGGGGAGTTCTCAGCATCATGCCTGGAGGCGGCGATCGAGCTGTATCGTGCCATCGGACAGCGATCAGAACGAGAGGTACGGATGCGCGACCTTGACCGCTGGCCTGGTCAACCAACTGTTGAGCGTGGCGATGAACCGGTCGACGACTTCCTGCGGAAGTGCCTCGAGTCGAACATAATGCCGCTAGAGGCTTGACTTTCTGAAGCGTTAGTAGTACGTTCAGAACGCTTCCGGGAGTGTAGCTCAACGGCTAGAGTACAGGGTTGTGGCCCCTGGGGCACGGGTTCGATTCCCGTCACTCCCATTGCTACAGATCAAGAGCGTCAGCACACCCGTGCCGACGCTCTGTCTTTTTTATCAGGATATATGATGAGCCGCGGCTGGGTTTCCAGCCGCGGCTCATGTTGGGTTGCATGACGCTAACCCATGAGGGCGATCGCCTCGTTGAGGCTGATCTGCGCTTCCTGATGACTCTCACGCATGCACCGCAGGGTAACGGTACCACCGGCCATCTCGTCACCGCCGATGACGATGACGTACGGCACACCCAACGCGTCGGCGTACTTGAACTGCGCCTTCGGCTTCATCGACGCATCCATCTGTGTCAGCACTGAGCGCCACGTTGCCCTGATCTGTCTGGCCACATCCAGCGCGTAGTTCAGCACCTCGGGTGACAACGGCGCCACCATGACAGTCGCCGGCGTGTCGGACAGAACAGGCAGCGCGTTGATGCGATCGAGCTGCCAGAAGAGTCGGGACAGACCGATTGAGACGCCGACACCGGGCAGACTGCGCTCGGTGTAGTTGTTGGCGAGGTTGTCGAACCTCCCGCCAGAACAAACACTGCCGATCGTCGGATACTTGTTGAGCGTCGTCTCGTACACCGTGCCGGTGTAGTAGTCGAGCCCCCGAGCGATGCCCAGGTTGATGCGACAACGCCTTTCCGGCACGCCTGCGGACCTGACAGCGCTCATGACCGTAATGAGCTCGTCGACACCATCACGATAGACGGCAGAGTCGTACCGAGCACCACTCAGGAAGGCCAGGAGCTCATCGTCCGAACCATCCATCTTGACGAAGGCGAGCAGCTCATCGATCGCCGTTCGACTGAGGTCCAGGTTCTCGAGCGCGCCGATCAATACGGCCTCATCACCACGCTCGAGCTTGTCGACGATCCGCAAGACTTCCGTCTCACGACCGCTGCAACCGATGGTCTCCAGCACGCCGTTGAGGATCTTGCGGTTGTTCAGCCAGATGGTGAAGTCACCGAGACCCAGCTCCTCGAACACCGCGTTGATCACGACGGGCATTTCGGCGTCGTACAGAACGCTCGCCGCGCCAAAGACGTCGATGTCGCACTGCCAGAATTCACAGAAACGACCCAGCTGGGATTTCTCGCCCCGCCAGACGGGCTGCATCTGGTATCGGCGGAACGGGAAGGCCAGCCTGTCTTGGTACTGCGCAGCGTACCGCGTGGCCGGGACCGTCAGATCAAAGCGCAGAGCGAGTTCTTCGCCCGCGATCTTGTAGATCTGCATCGCCGTCTCACCGCCACCCTTGGCTAGCAAGACTTCCTGCCACTCCATCGCCGGTGTAGCGATGGGGGCATAGCCGTACTGCTCGTAGACACCAGCGATCTGCTGCTGCATACAATTGAACTGACGCTGCTGCCCGGGCGTCAGCTCCAACATCCCACCCGGTATACGGGGGGTTACGCGAACCGGTTGTTCATCCACAATAACACTCCAGGTCAGACGCCCATTTGCGTCAGAGTAACCTTACACATTTGGTGGATATATTTCAATGCATAAACCAGTCTAGAACTACGCAACAACACCCGGGCAAGCCCGGGCGTTGTGGTTGGATGGGCCAACTCTGGTCTAGCTAGTCTGAGCGATCCACTCCAGACACTGTCGCAGTCCGGCTGTGTACGGCTCTGTCGCAACAAATGAGGCGGTGTTCTTCAGCTCATTGCAGGCGTTACCAACGGCGCAGAGGGTAACACCCGGTATGATGTCGCTAGTGCTGTCGCCAATCATGTAGTACTGGTCGTCGCCGGCGATTGACCTGAGCAGTTCGTACCCTGTCGTCTTGTTGCAGCTGGCGGCACCAGCGATCATGATGCCGTAGGCAGGGTTGTACACTGGAGCGGACAACTCTTCGGGCCGATCGATGGCGTTGACCAAACTGCTGACCTCGTTTGCCCATACTGCATCGATTTGAAGCCGACCGGCAGCATCGGTCACCAGCGCGTACAGTGAGACACTGAAGCGCCGCTGCTCATCCAGCAAGATCAGTCGCTGACGAGGCTCAAACATGATGTTCATGCGACGCCAAGTTGGCGCATCCCCGATATGAACAGCATCAGCCACAGTGCCCAGACGCTTTTCAACAGCGCTACGCCAGTCGATCGCGTAACCGGCATTCAGGTGGGCCCGACGTGTATGGCCCAGATACGTCACATGCGCCCCGTTCTCCGCGATCAAACCTTGAGCGTGCACTTTCAGCAACTGCTCTACGTTCCGCTGCAGACGGACCGATGGCGTATCTGAATTGGCAACAAATCGGAAACCACGTTGCGCCATAGTCTGCCACAGGTCGTGAACCTGGGCATTGGTCTGGTAACGCTCGTTGAGCATCACCCCGTCTTGATCGATCATCACGATTGCCACGTGCATCTCCTCAGTCGAACCGAGACTAGCCTATAAGTAGCCTTGCGTCAACTGTAACGGATGCCTAAACACCAAAACTTCCGGGAAGGACCTTGATCAGTATTCAACAATCCAAGCATTTGTGAACGAAAAGGCCTTCCTCACCAGAACCAGCGATGGTTGGTGAGGAAGGTCTAGTGAACCAAATGACTGGATTGTTGAATGGTGGACCCAGTGCATCTAATATTGAACCGTTTCTGAACTGGCTGGAACCTCTAATGCAAGTTTACCAGAATAGACACCAGGCTTTAGCCCTAGATATCTAGTTTTGGACTTCCCTTGATTTTAGATTACGGAACAAGAAGACGGATGGAATCATGGCTACTTGAAATATGACCAAAGCAATTCCAGGAGATAATCTGTCGGCCAGCAAACCAAGTATTGGCCCTAAAATAGAGAAGGCGACGTTATCTACCACCGAAGTTAAGGAGCCCATGGTCGCCCGCTGATGTGGAGAAAACTGTTGTTGGAAGAGACTACCTTTTGCCACACTAGCAATACCAAAGGTAGCGGAGTTTGCTGCCACCAATACTGGTGAGAGGATAGATGGAAGACCATATGCTATGAGGTTGGTAATTCGAGTGAAGACCGATGAAAATACTAAAGAAGGCAATTCCTTAAAACGCTTGATAACTTTACCACTGTAGAAGAAGCCAAGAAAACCGGTAATATAGGTCGCAGTCTTTGCTAAACCTATAGCCCAGATAGGTAAAAAGGTTGCATAGAACGAGGCTTGAAATTGATGTGACGATTCACCAAGACTACTTTCTAGTACTGACCCGATCATTAAATTACGTAGTTTAATGTTCCTAACAAACTCTCTGACAGCCTCTTTTAGATCGTGAAGGTAATGATAGTTACTGGCCTTATCATGCAACTCAGGCTCGATAATAAAGAGTGAGATGAACAGACTGAGAGCAATAGGGATGATGGATAGCTGAATCGCTAGATGAAGGGACTGATTAGCAATCGCAGCACCAATAATTGTCGCTACCCCTAACGCAAGCTGTGTCATGGAAGTGATACGACCAAGGTTGTGGGAATATTCTTCACCTTTGCCCGCCTCACGAGCGGTATCGTGAAGAAGTGCATTGTTATTGCCGCTAAATAGAGCACTAGCTAATCCACCAAAGATGGCCCCGATGGCTAACAGCTTAAAGTCAACTGCAAGCGCGATAAATATTAGCTGCAGTAAACTCGCTGTGATACCTAAGCAAAGAACCGTTTTGCGAGCTGTCCGATCGGAGAATATTCCTAATGGTAGATCAAAAATAGACGAGGTCAGCGTACTGATTGAGAATACCGTCAAACCTAAAGCATAGGAACCGCTAACCTGTGCATAGTAAATAATCGCAATAGCTGCATAAAGCTGGAATGAGCCCAGGAAGTTAACCCAGGTTAAGAGTTTTAGGTTGCGTTGATATTTAACCTGTACATTCATTTGCTTCAGTTTATCTGATGTTAGAAATGAGAGATAGCTCTTGGTGACATATTTATTGTCAGTAGTTGGATAATATATTTACCAACTTGTGACTCCTTTTCTCCAAACAAACAGAAAAGCCATCCATCCTGCGTCGCTCACGTTGAGCTAAGCAGGAAGATGGCTGATTCCGGTTTGTTTGATTTTGGTGGACCCAGCCGGGTTCGAACCGGCGACCTCCTGCATGCCATGCAGGCGCTCTAGCCAACTGAGCTATGGGCCCAAAATAATCCTGCGACCTTCTTTTTATACCTGATTAAGGCCGCCGACGCAACAAAAAAGCACCGACGCCAGGACCGTAGTCCGAGCGCCGAGCTGGGGAGCAGCTGGATGACCAGCTACGCGGGGACGAACTCACGAGCTTGCTCGACGGGTACTGAAGCATGAGTGTGAGACTCGAACTCACATCCATCGGCCAGGACCCGCAGAAGCGTAGCATCATCAACGGCCAGACACGGTTCACCAGATGGGTCGGCCTGACTGCTCGGGCCAATGAAGTAGAGCTCCGCGGAGCAACCTTCATGGGTGTCGAGAATGTGGTCAACCACGTTACGAGCCGCTAGAGGGTGGTGGAACACGACTTCACCAGCAGCGTTGCGAGCGACCAGAATCCACTTGTAACCCCGTCGCCGGAGGTCCTGGCGCGCTGCGGCTGCTAGTTCATGGACGACTGCTTGCAGCATGGCTTCCTCCTGCGCCTATTGTAATCCTAAACTAACTTAAGTGCTTGTGGAGAGCCTGTTTGGCGTGTCGAAGTGAGGCGTGCCGCTGCTCCCATCCGGTTGGTAGGCGCGCTTTTTGACCAGCCGACCAGTCGATCACCGGCCAGCTGCCCCGCGCAGATATTTTGTCCGGCGCACCGATCACCCGCACACCGTAGCCGTGCTCGTCGAGCAGCTGGGTGAGCTGGGTCAGTTCGTCATCCATCTGAAAACGTTGCAGAAGATCATCGGTGTTCGGCGCGGGTTGAAATAGAAGGATGCTTTCAGGCTCGCGGCTCATCAGCTCGCGCTGCAGAGTAGATAGTCGCTGTGGAGCACTGCCCGCGGCCGCCAACTCTTCGTCAGCTACACCGGCGCCGAGCAGCAGGTCTCGCGACTCGGGCGGGGCCACCACCAGACGGTGCTGGTTGGCCTTGAACGCTCGCAGTTCGGGTAGAAGGACTGCCAAACCAACCAATTGTGTTCCGGCGGGAGCCTGCTCGGTCAAACGACGCCACAGGCGCTGCCCAGCGGCGAGAGAGTCATCAATTAGGACTAGATCGCCCGGCCGTAGCTGAGCTGACCACGCTACCCAACGGCGGCTCTTGTCGGGCCAATCCACAACATTTACATCTTGGTGTGATAAAGCGGCGGTCATCTCGGCTGCCTGTCGCCAGAAAGTTCGCCGCCCAGCCGGCAGAATCAGATGACAGGCCGCACCGGGCCAGCGCTGCCGGTTCCAGCGAATTAGTTCGCTGATTTTGGTCGCCGCGCGGCCAGGTGAAGGCAAACGACCCCGCAACAAACCGCGCCAGGACCCCGGCTTAACGAGTGAATAGCGCCACTTAGGAGCTAAAGATACGCCGTGCTCCCACAGATTCCGCGGCCGAGTTGACGGTCGCGTCAATGCCTCAGACCCACCCGTCACGACAATCACGGCCCGCTTCTCAGCCATAGTTAGGCTCGACCCCTCCAGACGTAATCGGCACCAATGGCTGCTGCCAGATCAGTTAGCCACGCAGCGTCGGTCGCTGTCTCTGGCTCGACCAGCATTGACCGCCAGCCTTTAGCGGCCGCTTCCCGCCACGTCGCCAGAAAGTCAGACAACGTTCGATATCGAGTTGGCAGCCAGCAGATGCCGTGCAGTAGATCAGTTGGTAGCGCTTCGCCCTCCAGCAAGCCGTCTGACGCCCAGACTGTTGTGGCTAATCGGCGACCAGTCAGTTCGAGCTTCAATCGACGCCAGTCAGACTCAGCCCGCAAGGGGTAAGGATCGACCACCACGGCCGGCTTCAGAACCGCCGCTAGTTTGGGCCAGTCAGGTGTTGACTTAGGTCGCAACCAGATAGCGGGCACCGCAACCTTAGCCAAACGCTCGATCGCCGTTGTTAAATCGGTCGGCAGATCGTTCATCCAGATCTCTTGGTGACCGCCGCGTACACCGAGGGGCTGATTCTGATCCATAATCTCCCAGGCCTGCTGCCCGTGAGGCTGATCGGCCACCGCTCCAATCAGCCGCAGCTCATCATCGGGTCGGCCCTCGAGCACTGTCCAGATTGTTTCGGTTGTTTGGCCCGGTAATCGCTCAATCGGCGGCAGCTGATTTGCCAACCACTGCGCCGGTTCGGCGCCCGCCAGGGAAGCGCCCGCCAACCAGCCGTAGAGGGATAAAGCGAAGCGCGCCGCTCGATCCATCTCGGTTGTTCCTGTCTTAAGTTGTATTACGTTATCCCACGCCGCCTGTGTGGACCAGGTTTCAGGCAGTTCAGAGCCGTAATCAGTCTGTAGCTGATCGGGCAGAGTAACGACCATCTCCATTGTTAAAGGATGCGCTGACGAGCGAGCCAACGGCACGACCAAAGTCACCTCACCGGTGAGGCGGAGGGCCGGCAGGCCGTGTTTATCGGTTGTGATCTCGATTAAAGGTAGACTCATCGTCGTTCAAGCTGCTTTTTGAAATCAGCAATTCCAGGTACCGGTGTGGGGTCGACCCCGTGCAATAAAGCAACGTAGTAGGTGACCCAGTCGCCCAAAATAAGGGCCTCGACAATTTCGACCAAGGGGTCAGCCGCCGGCCAGTTTAACCGACGGGCTGTTAGCCGCCGCTCTTTCAGGTAACGGTCAGTCAGAACCATCCGGTTTTTGTTCTGTTCGTGGGTGAAGGCCGAATCAAGCAGCAACCAGTACAGACCTGATTTCGCCGCCGGCTCGCCCACACCAACCAGAGCGTTGTGATTCATCTCAGGCAAAGTCTCAGTGTAGGCCGGCATCTTGGCGTTCTCGTTGAACTGCGCCTTCCAGCGAGCCGCTACCGCGGTCAAGACGCCATCCCCAACCACAACCGGAATTCGGTCAGCCAACTCTTGCGCCAGCTGCTTGGCGGGATTCCCTTTAGTCGATGTCTCAGTCTCATACTGAGCCGCCAACCGCGCACCTAAGAGGGGCAGTTCGGCCAGCGCATCCTCATTGATCTGAATAACACCGAGACGTTGGGCAATATTTAGAAGGATGCCCAGATGCACAGGTAGCGCCACCCGCGGCTGCGACTCGTAATCGTGCTCAAAACAGGGGATTTTGTACTTCCGCGCCAGTGAAGCCGCCGCCCTGCCCGTCGTCAGAATCATCACCTTCGCGCCCCGTTCGTGAGCCTCAATGATCGTGTTCAACGTCTCTTCTGTGCCGCCCGAATAGGTGACCGCCACCACAACCGTTTCGTGATCGACCCATTTGGGCAAAGTGTAATCCTTAATTAACTCGATAGGCCAGGGTGAAACCCCCAGAGCCAGGTCTTTCACAATCGCTCCGGCCTGACCGCTGCCACCCATGCCCGAGAAGACCAGCCTTTTGGCTGAACCGAAATGGGCAGGCAGGGCCCAGTCGCCGGCCCGACGGTACCACTCAGTAAAGGTATCGGTCCAGCGCACCAGATGAGTGCGCATCTCAGATTGGTCGTGCTTCTGCCAAATTGGTTGGTCAAGCGGGCTAGCCATTGCGGCAGCTTATTTGTTCATCCTTATTATACCTCTTGCCGGCAGAGTTGGCTTCAGCTAATCTTCAACCAGACTGACAGATGGGAGGATTGCTGTGAACAGGTACGCTAGCGCATTCGTGGATGGTCTGGGCAACATGGGGCTTAACCTGCTGTGGTGTCGGGGAGCGGTTCGGGTGTTCCGCCTGTACCCGCTCAGCGCCCGTACGATGTTCGCGGCTATCACCGCGGCGCTCGCAAAGGTCGAGGCTGCTGACCAAACAGATTCGCCCGTCTCATACCAGGCCGTCGAGGAGTACGACGGGCAGATCATCAGGTTCTCATTGACGGGTCTGCCCGAGCTGGACGCCGATCTGAGTCTGGAGGAGATTGGGGCACTGGCCCGCGATTTCGGTGAGCGGCTTCTGGCCCACATGGAGCCCACATGACAGATTGGAGACCCGGGGTCACGGCCTCGGGTTTTCCATTGACATTAACATGAGAATGAGGTATACATCATCTACCGGACAATCTGGTTCGGATATCGCCCGGCGGGGCAGTAAAATACGCCGGCTCTAGCAATGGAGTACAGGAGACGAAGATGAAGAAGTTGCGCAAGGACCAAGATGGACTGAAGTCGGTTTACGTGCAAGGTCTGGGGAGCGTTCACCTGGACGTCGAGCGCACGTTGGCCGGTGATCAGCGCGAGATGGTGTTCTGTATCACGAATCTCGTGGCAGAATGCGCTGATGTCCGTAAGGCACTGTCTGTGATCTGCGCCAACGACCAAGGTCGCCTCAATGACTGCCTGCGCTGCGTGGGCATCGTCCGGGACGATCTGGACCAGTTCATCTGGTTCACGACGTCCGACGTGACAGACAGCGGGCTGACGATCACGTATCGGGGCATCAACCCCTTCGAGATCGAAGAGATCGAAGACGTCGAGGAAGACTGGGCCGAGCCTACGCCAACCGTGGCTGATGTCACTGCCGAGGCGGCCGCTCGCTGGGCGAACAGCTTCGGGCAGAGACTCGAGCGGGCCATCTGGCGACTCATCGCCAGCCGTACGCACTGACTATGATAGGATGCCCCGGGCTGCGGCCCGGGGTTTTCCATATCTAGAAAAGAGGCGAGAGGAAGGACCAGGCGGCCCAGGCGAGCAGAACGGCTGCACCCAGCTTCACCCAGCGAGCGCCGCGCCAGTTGGCCATCCAGGTTCGGGCGGTAATCAGTACCACCGCGAAGACTAACAGGTCATCAGCCATGTAGAAAACATTGTAGAGAGTGATGTAGCCAACTGCCTGTGCGGTAGGCACCGCCCGCTCCGCCAGAACGCTCGTGTAGACAACCGGCAAACCAAGAGAGCACAAGAACTCAATCACATTCACCACCAAAGCCAGCAAGCCGGCGCCTAGCGCGGCAAACAGTAATGACTCGTGCTCGGCGACCCGTTGCAGCGCGCGGACAATGCGCGAGCGAGTTTTGGGGGATGTCACCTCACACTCATCCGGATTTTTGCGCCACTCCTGCACGAACCGCCAGGCCATAATAAGTGAGAGGATGCCCAGCATGCCCTTCGTCGCCGGCACAAACCAGGCTACGTTCGTCAGCTTCTGCCAGCCAAAGGCCCAGGTAAAGAGCCCGTGCCAACCTAACAGGTAAATCCACGACGCCAGAAAGGATGTCAGCAGAAAGGCGCCCCCGACGATCAGCATCTTCCGCCGCGATTGCAGGGCGACCAGAAAAGACAGCAGCGCCACAAATGACCACATCGCGCACGGATTATAGCCATCGGCCAACCCCACCGCCGCTGTCACACCCCAGAGCGACCAGCTGTTCAGATCGACCTTACCGAAGAAGGGGAGGGTGACCCACTTTGGGGATGGCGCACAGACCTGACTGGTATCCTCACACACCTTACCTGTGATGCCCGCGATCTTTTCGCCCCGCAGGGCTTTTTTGATCTCTTCACCTGAGTCCGACGGCTGATTGAACCCGATGATCACCTGACCATCGATAATCGTGATCGGCGTCACCGCCAGCTTGATGTCATATTGCGCTTTGTACGTCGCCCAATCCTTCTGACCCTGTGCCGTGGTTAAGTCATGCTCGTCGAGAATGAAGGATTCAGTCTTGGCTAGATCAGAGAGAAAAGCCTTCTCAGTGCGGCAGTTAGTACAATCGGGTCGACTGATTAGATGGATGACGGGCGCCGCATCAACTTTTAGCGGCAAGAGAAGAGCAGCCGCTGCTACCAACCAAATGAGTAGGGTTTTACGCATGCTCGTATCATAACACTTTTTATATGCGGAAGGCCTCGGCATTGCCGAGGCCCTCTATCTTAGGGAGAGTAGGCAATTAGCTCGTCTGTGTCAAGGCTACTTAGTCTTAAGGTGAGCCGACCGCCATATTTTGTATCCCACGAAGAGTAACAGTGCGCCGACCAGAACAATGTAGAGCCACAGATAGCTGGTGCAGTCGTCTTGAGCGACATCAACGCGAACCATATATTCCTCTTCACCCTCACTACCAACGTTTATACTGCGTTTGAAAACCTTGCCAAAGATGTGCACGTGGATTTCGTGCTCGCCTGGCTCCACACCGGTGAACTCAGCAATTCCATTATCATCTGTCTGAGTGACTCGAGGGGATGAGTGCAGCTCAACCCGAACCCCCTCAATCGGCTTCAACCTGTTCACGATATATACTTTCATCTTGAACAACCTGGGCGAGTCACCTGTGGTCACCTCTGGCTCCGTCTCACTTGTCTCTTCCGCATGGGTGGATGTTGTTATCGTGCTTTGAAGCTCACTATTAGTGTCCGCGCCAGGCGAAACAGCTGGCGTACCAGACAGCTGAGCGCCGATCACAACAGCAGAGCCATCTGAGCTGGTTGTCACTCTGCGCCCGGCGTTACCAGCTAGATCTCGATAATCGATCGAGAATAGCAAGGTTCCCTCACCATCGGCTTGCTGGACCGTGTAAACCGCCTGCCAGCTATTGGTAGCCGGGGAGGTTATTGTCGGAGAAGCCGTTAGCAGCCTGTCACCGATGCTGAAGGCGACTTCGGGGCTGGAGATCTCTTCGCTCGTAATAAACGACAACGTAATGGTATCGCCGGTGACCGCCATCGCTGCGTCAGCGTGGCTACTGCTGATATGCACCGACGACAATGATGGTGCGGTTAGATCTCCCACACCAAAGCTCCAATCTGATTTACTGAGTATGCCGTCAAACATGTTGCCCGCTAAATCAACAAACGAACCGGCATCGACCAACACATGATAGCGCGTGCCCGTAACCAGATCAGAGGCAGGATTGATTGTGATTGTGGCCCCCGAAACGCTCACTCGAGCATCATTCTTAACCGGAATTCTCTCTACTACATGATCGGTGCCAGTATTAACAATCGATAGATATTTGCCTTCGCGTGCCACTATCTCTTCATCAAGCACCAGGCTTAGATTGGTGTCCGTCGCTACGCCGTCGGGCACGTTGGCTGGAACGTTGGAAACACGAATGGGTTTGTAGATATCAACAAATAGTTTAGTTCCATCCGTTGTCTCGTAATAATCATCCCCCAGAACGGCCGAATGTATTTCGAAGGATATTTCACCCCTGGGGGCCTGGTCACTCACGACATACGAGGCAGTCCAATGAATACCGTCGGTGGAAGTGATGCTGACAGGATTATTAGGTACTGAACCACTCGTGTAGAAACTGACTAATGGTGCTTCGATTACACCGGTTGAAGTAAAGCTCAAGGTAACTGTCTCGCCCTCTTTAACATAACCCTGATTAGGATTTGTAGAACTGATGGAGATATCGGACAGGGAATAGATCGGTGTTCCGTTGTTGATGGTGAAGGTCCTCGGCATACTAAATTCGGTACACAGAGGAGGTCCAGGTGGGTCGTTGCCGGGCACACCCTGATCACAGACCACACCCTTCAAGTAGTACTCCCCGTTGGGGTAATTTTGTGTCGGTATACTCAGCGAGGTTGACGCGGTATTCTCGACCAGTGCGCCACCTATCTGAGACAGATTGCTATCAAGGATGTATACACTGTAGGTCAGAGTGTCGTTGTTGGGGTCAGATGCCGCATCCCAGACAATATCCAGCTCACCCGCGTGGCTGCTGCCAAGGGAGGGCTGTCGAAACACTGTGGCGTTCGGCGGCATGTTGGGCAGCTCGTTGTAATACAGGTTGACAGTCTTTGTCCCCGTCTCACCTTCGCTACTAGCTGAGGCCACTATCTGTACTCCATCCTTAATGCCGCCCGTTGTGGAGCGTCTAGCAATATGGATATGTGAATCAGGACAGCCAGTCTGTTGCGAGATCGTCCAGCCGGTTTGACTGCCCGAGTACCAGCGATCAGTGCTGCAGATATTCGAATCGTGGTATCGCAAACTATAGCCGCGAGCGTTACTGGGCGATGTCGAATAGAGAATGACCCAAAAATCTCCGGCGATGTTCAAGTGTTTTTGGCCGACCGTTCCATCGGCATTAGTCGCCAATGCGACTAGGTGGTGTGATGACTGCGGTGAGTGGGCATGATTGGCGAGTGCATCTTTGGTGATTGCCCCCACCAGCTCAACTCCTGTTTTTCCTCTCCAGTCTTCCTGAAAATATGTTTGATCATGCCCCGCCTCCACGAGATAGACCTGCAGGTTGGCAGAATTGACCGCCGATTCACGGTAGGCGTTAACCTCAATCCAAAATGACATCTCCCCAGTTGGAGTGAATGGATTGTCCAAATGAAGCAGCTGATAATTATTGCGTCTTACTATAACGTCTGACGGTTGATTATTCCAGGTTGTGGCGGAGGGTGAAAAATAAATCTCAGGGTAAATTGAATCGGGGTAGATGGAGCCACTTAACCACTTTCCGGTCGTAACATCGTAATTCAAGGATTTTGTGACATCATTGCTCGCCACTCTACCGTCGGCGTAGTAATCCCAATACGGCCCACCGTCACCGTTCAGTCCATATATCTGAGCCACGGCCGTTTGCGAAGTAGGGAAGCGGCTGACATCCGCCTCCAGTCGGTAGGAGCCAAAACGAGAGATGTCTAGTTCAGGGTTAAAAATAACACTATTGAAAAGTGGAGCGTCAGACGCCGTAACACGAATATAAGCGAAGGCGACGACTACAATTAACAGTGCCAGCCAAGCAAAAATGAATTTCTGACGTTTAAATATTTGCTTCACAAACCTCCTTTATTGTCTTGTACTCTTATATCAACATACAGCACCCACCCTTTGGCATTGATATTTTGCACCGTACGCAAAATGAGGCGCTAAATGGGTAGTAAAATTTGCTTCTCTCAAGTTGACTTTCACGAATTAAAACCGGATAATTAGTCAAGGTTCGCCGAAATATTAGCGAGAGGAGCACACGAAATGGAGAGGGATTTCGACAAAAAATTGTCTCCAAAATTTAGGATGACCGAAGTAGAAAGAGCTAAGTCTGCTGGCTCTTTTAGTGTTTTGCGGGCGGCTAATTCGGTTAACGACGATACAGATCTTTCCAGGTTCCAACGGATGTTCTATTACGGGGGCACGACCCTAGTTACAGGTCTAGTCGTGCTCATTATCGCGTTTACGGCTCTATTCATTATCAGCCCTGACAAAACCGCCCGCTGGTTTGACATCAACTCGACCTCCACCACATCAGACGCGGGCTTTTTAGGTCGACTGCTTAAGCCGGTCGGCGCACTATCTTTGCAGGTTGTACGTATTGTGAGCCCAACAACATATCAATCGGTGCTGGTCGATAATGCTATCACAGACGTCACTGACTTCTTTACTGTCGACGCCGATGGCAACATTAAATCTTATTACAACCTGACCTTTCCTAATAGTTCATACTTAGTCATACCAGACACGACGATGATTGAGAATCTAAACGCCGAGATGGTTCAGGGAAAAGTTCCCGGGGCCAATTTGGGTGATTTAGTATCGTGGACTTCAGCCCACTCAATAGATGGCCTGCGAATCAACTCGGCCAACATCGCCGATGGTACGATCAACCAAATCAAGCTAGCCACTATATCTGAAACCGGAAAAGTCGCTGGCTCAGCCGTCCAGCTCTCTCCGCAAGGAGGGTTGACAGATCAAGACGGTCTCTCATTAAAAACCGATTGCAACACTGGCGAGATCTTAAACTGGACAGGCAGCGCTTGGACTTGCGTCAGTCAAAACCAATCTGAATCAACAAAAATTCTGGCAACCAATCCCTTAACATACGACAGCGCAAGCGGAGTACTCTTACTCGATGTAGCTAAAGTAAATAGCTGGGATCTATCCTATTTACACATTTCTGACCTTGATAATCCCCACAGTGTGACTGCTAACCAAGTACTGCCATCTCAGGCCGGACAAAACGGCAAAGTTTTAGGTACGACGGGCAGTAACGCTGCCTGGATTACTAATTCATCTAATGTCGCTTGGGGCGCCGTCACGGGCATTTTAACCGATCAGAGCGATCTGATTGGCGCGTTGGCGACCAAGGAACCGACAATTACGGCCGGAGTCAACACTCAATATTACCGTGGTGACAAGACCTGGGCGGCCCTCGATGCCGCGGCGGTAGGTTTAACAAATGTCGACAACACAGCCGATGCGAACAAGCCAATCTCGACGGCAACCGCGACTGCTTTAACCGGTAAACAAGACTCTTCTTCTGGTTTGTCGTCAATTTCTGGCCTTAGCTATAGCTCGCCATCATTCGTGAAGATGACCGGAGCCAACACCTTCGCCCTAGATTTGAATACCTATCTGACCTCTTTAGATGGTGCCATATTAGCTGATCAGACCGCACCGCAAACGATCGGCCTAACCGGTTCTCGTCTAGCTCAACTTTGGGCAACAAATATTGACGCCACATCGTCCCTAATCAAGTCCAACTCCGCGATCGACGCGAACGCGGTGATAGTGACCGAGGGCGACTCGATTACTTTCGGTTATGGTTTATCTCCTGGGGAACCGTGGCCTGAGGTGTTGGTCACTCAATCTAGTTTCAACGGTAGAACTTTACACAACGAGGCTATCTCTGGGTCAGAAGTATCCACCCTCGTTGCTCGATATAGCACAGCTGTTCATCCGTACGCGCCGACTGGAAACAATCGAGCCATCTTAATGGTTATGGTGGGTACAAATGATTTTTCCCATAATCATTCCACGGGTGCCGATGTATACGCCGCCCTGAGTAGTTATTGGGAAACGGCCAAAGCTGACGGTTTTGAGGTCTGGGCGCTGACAGTAATCGGCCGTGGATTTACCGCCGCCGATCAGGTGCAAAGTCAGATCTTGAATAGTTTAATTCGTCAGAGCTCAATTCCTGACCGGGTAATTGATGTTGCTCAGATTCTAGCGAATCCACTAGATACCGACCTGTTTCAAGATGGATCTCACCCGACAGCTACAGGGGCAAGGATGATCGCTCAGATGGTTAACAAGGCTGGTGAGACCGGTCTGTGGCCCGCGCTGAGCTCCCCTAATTACCTGTCAACCAATAAGTTGTTTGCCGCGTCTGCTGTCGGTGTCGGCGTGTATAATCCAGCCGAGGCGTTAGACGTTCTGGGGAACTTCAAGATAACCGGAAACTTTGTCTCTACAGTTGCCTTCTCACAAGCGATCGGCAGCATCAATATGGATACGCTCGACGCGAGTGATACCAAAATGTTGCGCATCGGTGGCGGTGGTAGTTATGGTTACTCACGCGGCGCGAGCATCGAACTTGTCGGCAACGAATCGGGCACTACGCCTGGTCAGTTGTCTTTAATCGCCGGCAATGTCGGCACAGCTCCGATTGCGTTCTATGTTGGTGGACAAAACAGAATGACGTTGACTTCGGCCGGGCACTTAACAATTGAAGGAGTCACCTCGACAGGTGCCACCGGAACAGGCAATCTGGTTTTTTCAGCTGACCCAACGCTGTCCGGCGTGACCTCATACGGCACACTGTCGGGCGGCGGCATTACCAGTTCAGCAACAAGCTCTTTTAAGGTTACCCTGTCTCCTCCGGGCGCGCCGACGGGCACCCCGAGCACATCTGGTGGGTTAATGGATGACGGGACGTACTATTACGTCATTACCGCTCTTGATTCAGGTCAGCAAAACTACACCACCAAGGGCACCGAGAGCTCGGCCGTCGTCATCTCAGGCGGTGGCGGAACAGGCTCAGTGGCGCTGTCCTGGACGGCGGTGCAGGGCGCGGTTGGATACAGAGTTTACCGGACAACCACACCGGGCACATACGGGGCATCCTCACTTGTGGGAACAGTCACGCAGGGACTGACAACCTTCACCGACACCCTCAACGCCGGCACCTCGGGAATTCCACCAGCCACCAATTTGGCCTACGCCACCAAGATCGGGTCAACGGAAACGTCCTGGGTAGGTAATGGATTATCTATTCGGGGCTACATACCGTCCAGCGCTAACGGAGCCGTGTGGGCTGTCCCACTTTACGCGCATACATCTAACTGGAATGGCTTTACCTTCAACCCAATACAAACGGTCAGCACTACCGCGGCCTCCAAGAACGCCATGCTGCTCGGCTTAACACTCTCCCCGGGCGTGGCGGCCACTGGTGGTTACTCCGATCTGCGCATTCAGAACGCCACTTTAGGGGCCGGGGCATCACTCGACACGCATTACGGCTTGCGATTTGACGCTTTTACCGGAGCCACCAACAACTACCCGATCTACTTCGCGGGAACGGGTGCTGGCAATGGCCTAACTTGGGGAACAGATTCGCCCCTGGCTAACTTATATAAATCGACGACATCAACACTCAAGACTGACGGTAGTCTGGTAGTAGACACTGCACTGACCGTTAACGGTAATACCACTCTGGGCAACGCCTCCACCGATACCATTACAAATACCGGCCGACTGCTGTTCAGGACAGTTACAGATGCCGGGCCAATGACCGCCACCGCTGGCACCCAAGCAGAAGTGGTTTTTAACACCTCTGACTCCAGCTTTTACGGCTGCACCGTGACACACGCAACAGCTGCTACCTGGGTCAAATTAAACTAATAATTATCGCTAGATTATGTCGAGCATGAAACAGATCAGATTGACCGGAAAAGGGATTGTAGGCATCCTCTTACTACTAATATTCGCGGCCGTTATTGGAGCCGGGGTGTACTACTACAACAGCTATCAGAAATTGCTAAAGAACCCAGATGTCGTCACCGCTGAGGAGGCTGCCTGGCTTCAGCGAGATGTTGGCAAATTGATGATTCTACCAGATGAGACGCCCTCGACGGCGACGGTTCTTGATAAAGATAAATTACAGGGCCAGGACTTTTTCGCCAAGGCTGAAAACGGCGACAAGATCTTGATCTACTCGGCCGCCAAGAAGGCCATTCTCTACCGACCGTCGTCAAACAAGATCATTGAAGTCATGCCGGTCTCTCCTGACGACACTCAGTCGTCTACCGCTGGAACGACGACGCCCAACACTAACGCGACTCAGTAAATCGTCGGCAAAGAGGGTGCCAACCTGCGGTTGGCTTAGCTTGAGCTTCCATGTCCGAAGGATGAACGTTTAATGATGCTCTTCGCTATCGAACTCCCCGCCGTGGTCAGGAGCTCGACTTTCATATCTCATATTCAACAACGACCCAATTTGCTCACAGGGACCAACTTCACCGATCTTGGAAGAGACGGGTGAAGTTGGTCTTTTATTGTTCGCTAATTGGGTCGTTGTTGAATGGTGGACCTGATGCACCTTATATTGAACTGGTTGGATCCACTGATGCGTGTTTATGGTGCATCCAATTACAAAGCGAGCCTCACCCAATCGCACTAGGTGAGGCTCGGGGTAGTCAGTCGTCACCTGACTCAGGGTTCTCGCGGCCGATGATAGATAAAGCCGGGGTCGGATCCGCTGTACCAAGAGATGCGCAGCGCGCCGCCGCTGGCATAATTGTCGAAAAGCGTCAGCATGTCCTCGACGGACTCGCAGACGAAGATCCGCTCGCCCAGCCCCTGGTCATACCCACAGATCACCAGGTGACCCTCGGGCACCCGGGGCATCGACGTGGGGCGTCCGTAGATCTCCTGGAGCGGCTTAAGGAGCTCCGCCCCGAAAATCTCATCCCTCTTACCGAGCTCGATCATCGTTCCGTCTCCTCCGCAATGCATAAAAGTATCAAAAAAAGCCTGTTTTGTCAATGTATAACAGGCTCTCATAGCACAATATTAAATTTGGTGAACCCGAGGAGAGTGCCGAGTACGTCGGCTTAGCTCGCCCTTGATTCTGAATAATGTTTCAAGGTAGGGCTTCGCTATCGAACTCTAAGCAGATTCTTCTCTCGCCCAGGTCGACAAGTTAAAACCACCACCCAGAACATGTCCGATGCGTGGTGGTGGTTTTAACTTGGTGGACCTGATGCACCTTATATTGAACTCTTTCTGAAGTGGCTGAACGGTTTGATGAGTGTCTACTGAATATTACGAAACACCATATCGCATATTAACGCGTGGCCGCCCGAGTTAGGGTGTAAGCCATCAGCACAAAGCAGGTCATTTGGGCCCTGTACCTGGAAGGCCGTGTATATATCTAGGATAGTAACACCTTGCTGACGAGCAACGTCACTTATCAGATTATTATATTCCACTACATACTCGTTACGTCGGACTTTCTCTCCCGCCATGGTCACGGATTCATTAACCGGAGTAATAGTCAGCATGGTGATCCGAGACGAATACATCTGGGCTTTCTTTATTAATTCGACGATATTGTTTCTATATGCTTCGGGTGGGGTTTTGAATGTATGTTGTTCTGGTATATATGTCGCATCATTTGCGCCTACCTGAATAAAGATCATCCTCTCTTCACCGTCGTCTGTGCGATATTCAATCTCAGGCGCAATTCTCTTCAGGAGGTGGTCGCTTCTTTGTCCAGACACTCCTAAATTAAAGATGGTTGGTGGTTGGCAACCTTCATCTATGTTGCCCGCATATAGCCGCCTCTTGAGGCGATCCACCCAACCACCCTGTTCGTCCCAACAACCCTCAGTGATTGAGTCTCCAAAACAATATATCTGCATATGTGAACAATAACAGATTGGTTCAGTTTGGTTAACACTGGGTTCGTCTACAAACATAAATAGCTATTGAATTCCAACATGCGGCTTCAATAGCTATTTTTTGAGGTGTTTCACTTATAGATCACATTTGGTGGACCCGAGGAGAGTGCCGACTACGTCGGCTTAGCTCGCCCTTGATTCAGAATAATGGTCTAAGGTAAGGCTTCGCTATCGAACTCCCTCTCGGTAGTCAGGAGCTCGACTTTCATATCTCATATTCAACAACGACCCAATTAGCGAACAATAAAAGACCAACTTCACCCGTCTCTTCCAAGATCGGTGAAGTTGGTCCCTGTGAGCAAATTGGGTCGTTGTTGAATGGTGGACCCGAGGAGAGTCGAACTCCTGACCTCATGAATGCGAATCATGCGCTCTACCAACTGAGCTACGGGCCCTTAGATCCTAAGGTAACAGATAGGGGATTACCCTTCAAGGTCGCCAGGGTGCCAGCCGGCAGTTCAATCACATATCGAGCGGCTCGGTCAGTTGTGCGACGAGCCGGCTTGCACCGCGCAACATCTATGCATTCTGGTTTCGGTACCTGCTCCGCCCGCGCGACCTCTTCGCCGGCGGCGTTCAGCCAGAGCATATCAAGGTCGATCAGCATATCCTTCATCCAAAAACCCAGATTGGGCTGCTCCTGCCCGAAATCAAACAGCATGCCGCAGTTGGCGCAAAGATGTTGGCCAGACAATCCACGAGCCCAGGCGTCTGGTGTGCGCGCTAACTGCAGCCGCCAATCTTCCTCGCCGATCTTAACGACCACCTGATCAGTGGACGGCGCACGCAGGTATTGAGTTAGAATCAAAACCAGCCCAGCCGTCGCCACAAGAATAATAATCCTGTTCTGTTGATTCATATGTTTGATGGGCCCGCCGGAGCAGGCCCACCGTCACTCGTCTGGGACCGGCCGCAGCCTGAAAACGATCGGGCCGGTCGGCGGAGCGTTTGGGGCTCTGATCGCCGCGAGAGCCCGACGCAACGCGTCGATCTGCCGCTGACGCAGTTGTGTTCGAGTCATCACTCTCACCTCTGTCTTGATTAAAACAGCGCTCCCAAAATACGTCAAACGCTCATAACCTGGTTAGATCACTTGGCCAACCTGATTACATCTTGACTTTACCATCATAAAATGCTAATCTACTCCCGTACCAGAAGGGAGAGGCCATGAGCAAACCACTTATGGACCAGCTCAGAGAGGCTGGTTTGGTCGACGATGCAGCGTACATGTTGGCAAGCACTGAGATGTCCCTGATGCGGCCAACGGAGCACAAGACCCGCCCGCGAGGCGCGGTTGGCGATGTTCCTTCGCTGCCGGAATTATGGTCGTTTGTCGGGCGACAACTGACCAAGAACCCGGTGGTTACCGAGGACATGATCGAGGCAGCCACTCGCTTTCGGCACTGCCCAGGCGGTGAAGCGTTCTACAGGCTCATGTATGACCTGCGGCGCGGCCTCAATCAGATCAAGAACCATGATGAGAAACAACAGCTCATCAAGAACGCCTTCAATGGACGACGTCCTGGCCTGAGGACGTAGCACCGGTGCCGGCCAGACGCCGAGGAGGAACCATGTATGTAGACCGACCCACCTGGCTCCCGCCTGCACGGCGAGGGGCTCTTTTTTTGCGCCCACCCTCTTGGCTAATCTGTAGTTTTCGGCTAGAGTGGCCGAGATGCATCCACTTGAACCCCTGATCGTTCATCTTAAGAAAGGGCTGCCCGCCATGCTGCCTTTTGATACTTGTTACGGCTTTGTTTGCGACGGCACGCGCCGTGAGGCCTGTGCGCTGCTTTACGATCTAAAGGGGCGGCCGGCGAATCAGCCATCTGCATTGGTTTTGCCCGACGTTGCCATGATTGAGGAGTTTGCTGAGGTGTCTCCGATCCAACGACGAATCTTGAAGGATCTACTGCCGGGGGGCGTGACAGTTATTATGCGCCTTAAAGATGGTGTGGACCTACCAGGAGGCTACGTTCAGACGAAGTACCGCACCGCGAGTTTCCGAGTTGTCCGAAGCACATTGATGGATGAGGTTCTCAGCCGGTTCAAAAAGCCTCTTCTTGCAACAAGCGCCAACTATCATTTCAAACCAGTGGTTCTATCACGAACTGATATGGTGCTGCAGCCGTTTGATCACCGCCTGCTTGATCAACTGTATAGAATGGATAACGAGGTATACCAAAAACCCACCCACTCAACTGTGATTGATCTAACAACAGATGAACCAGAAATTGTAAGACCGGGTGTTGTGCCGGCAGAAAGAATACGGCTGGCGGCGTTGCGTTAAATCCCTCAGATTGCTACTCTGAACCTGGTGGCCGCGGTGGCGGAATTGGCAGACGCGTCGGACTCAAAATCCGATGAGGGCAACCTCGTGAGAGTTCAATTCTCTCCCGCGGCACCACAACAACAACGTTTCTCCTTCACTAGAACCGCAGTCCTGATCTTCTGTTGAAGATCGGGGCTGCGTTCTTTTCGTTCAGGAGAACCGTTGATTGTTGTACATACCTAGATTGGCCAAAGGGTTTTTAAAATTGTCTCGGGATTGGTTTTCACGACATAACACAAGTTACTTTTTTAATGTAGTATTTGACCATGACATCGTCTCAAGAGATATCTATAAGTCAGGTGGAAGATGTAGCCAGACTGATTTACGAAAAGGGTGAGGCCGGTCATGGCTGGTCCCACATACAAAGAGTTCGCTCTTTCGCTCAACAGATTGGCAGGGTGGAGAAGGCCGATCTATTCGTTGTCGATCTAGCCGCATTGCTACATGACATTGATGATTGGAAATTCAATAACGGCGACTTTGACGCCAGCTCGCGTAACGCTCGACAGATCATGTCGGAATGTGGCATCGAGCTTTGTGTGATCAATCAAGTCTGCGACATTATTGATCATGTGTCATATAGGGGCGCACTCGTTGATACATCAATGCCCGCCATCGAGGGCCAGGTTGTCCAAGATGCAGACCGTCTCGATTCTCTTGGTGCAATTGGTATCGCCCGGACTTTCGCCTACGGTGGTCACACTAATCGACCTCTTTACGATGCTAAAATACCGCCTAAACTTCATCAGACTGCTGAGGAGTATAAAGAGGGTGGCAAAACTTCAATTAACCACTTTTATGAAAAGCTGCTACTGGTTAAAGATCGTCTGAACACTCGGGCCGCTCAACGATTAGCAGCTGAACGTCACAGATTTACCCAATCCTTTGTGGACCGCTTCCTCAAAGAATGGACGGGCGAGGTGTAATTCACACATATGCACTCTAACGTGGTGCGTGACGTTGTTGACAACAGACATCTTTGCTGATACCATCCCCGCAGGTGTAACAGACACTGAGAGGAGTGATACCGTGCCGGATGACAATGAGCGCAAGGACCCGTTCGAGGGCCGAACAATGCACCGCCTGCCAGGCATGCATCTGATCACCGCCTGCAATGGCGGCATGCCGCTGCGCGAGGCCTTGGCGGCATTTTATTTCATGATGCTGCATGACCGCGTGCCGCACAATTGCTTGATCACCGAGAACATCCAGCACATCGACCGGTGTACGCCGGCTGGCCCGACTATGTTGCCAGTGCTCGGCGCAATGGTGTCAACCGGACTGGCCCTCAAGGAGTGGGCCTACCTTGACCCCGACGATGCGTTCGTGTTCCTCACAATGGCCACCGCGTCCATCGAGCATGTTCAGCGGTGGATCGCCGAGGGCTCTCATGAGCCCTACAGCCTGCCACACCTGGGAGGCTCGATCGTTGTTCGCCCAGACTGGGCCGTCGAGTACTTCGGCAACCCGGACGACGAACAGCGGCACGATGACAGGCAGTATGTCTTGGGTCTCATGCAGAGAGTCAAGGAAGGCCAGAGGACCTAGACCGACATGACTGGCCATGGGGCTCGCGGGGACATCTCCGCGGGCCTCTCTTTTTTACCCAACAGATTGACAAACCACCAAATTTGTGCTTAAATGGCGCCAGTCATGAGTGAGCAGTATTACCTAACTCGAGACGACCTACTTCTGCTGCTGGCACCCGTCAGCCGCGATTTTGTGGTACCCGCCAAGCCCCGTCGACCATTTCTAACCTGGTCAGGCCTCATTGGCGCCTCTCTGGTCGTAGCCACTCTGAATGTGCCTGTAATCTGGAATCTGGCGCACCAGAACGCTCCGCTGCCCGCCCTAGCTCCCGTTATCGCCGCCAGCACGAGCAAGCTAGCCAGCACACCCGCCGCTGCTAGCCAGCCGAACACCCCAGCCCAGCCAACCCCTGAGCCGGCGGCTGATCGGTTGCAGATCGCATCCCTCAGCATCGACGCGCCGATTATCTGGGAGAGTGACTACACCAGCCAATCCTTACTGCAGAACCTGCGTAACGGCACAGTCCACCTGAAAGGCTCGGCTCTGCCGGGTCAGAACGGCACGACGATCATCACGGGGCACAGCTCTTACTACCGCTGGGCGGCTGGTTCCTATAAGGATGTCTTCGCGCCGCTACTCAGTGCCAAACTGGGTCAAGAGATCAAACTGGCCCGCGCGGGCGTGATCTACACCTACAAAATCAGCCAGATCTACGAGGTCACACCCAACCGAACCGATCTGCTGGTGTCGGGCAAAACCGCATTACTGCGTCTGATGACGTGCACACCTTTGGGCAGCAATACCCGTCGGTTGATTGTGGATGCCGTGCAGGTCACCCCCGACCCCAACACCAACAGCAGCTTCAGCGGACCGAAGCTGACCGCCGACACCTTGCTCGCGACGCGCTAAAGGTGCGTCCAGAAAGGCCCGGCCGGCGTCGCGATATCGTAGGCCGTCACGGCGTCACCGCTCTTCAAGAGCACGGTGGCGCCGTCTTTGTTTATGAATAGTCGATTAAGCGTATCGGTGGGCACGGTGAAGACCGGTGTCATATTGGTGCCTTCTTTCTCCATTACTGCCGCTGTCTGTCCCGCCAAAATGAGGATGTGCGCCTGATCGGGCAACCAGATCGCCTGGCTGATATTCTCGGACAGACGCAGGAGCAGTTCCTCCTCGCCATCCCGGTCTTTGAGATACAGCTCCGCCCCATCAATGCGCAGGTCTTCATCAGCGATCACCAGGGGAGCATCCACCAACTTAAGCTCGGCTTCCGTTGGCACACGGGGGCTAATCAGAATTGGCAGCAGCAAAACGTCCGTAAAGTTGGCTGCTTGGCCTGGCTCGAGCTTGAAACTACGGTGCCAGTCTTGATGCTCGGGTTGACGCACCGTGAGAGTGTAGGCGCCCGGCGTCAACTGTGAGATCGTCACGGGCGATGTACCCGCCGTGGTCTGACCATTCAAAATATACTCGATCGGCTCCTTGACCTTACCCGCGAGTTCAATATAGACCGACGATGTCGAGCGGACCGTTCGGGCCTGCCAGTTCACGCGCAGGCCGGCCATATATAGAAGTAAGGATAACGCGCAAATCCAGAAGAAAACAGTCAGAAGAGTGCGACGGATGATCCAGCTCGCAGTTGGTTGTAGACTCATGGCTTCTAGTATAGCGGGAAGTGGACGTAAGTTAACGGCTCTTTTGCTACGATGAGTGCACTATGTCGACTTTTCGTATTCAAGGAGGGCGTCCGCTAACTGGTACGCTGGCGATCGCTGGCCGCAAAAACTCGGCCTTGCCCCTCATCGCCGCCACAGTGCTCAACCGAGGCACAACCACTCTAACCAACCTGCCTGAGATTGATGACGTCGCTGTCATGCTCGACATATTAGAGAAGCTCGGTGCCACGGTGAAAAAAGGTGAGCATCAGGTCACGATTAACACCGCCAACCTTACGCCCGCCAACGCCGTCATTCCTGAAGAGGATGGACGTCGCCTGCGTGGCTCGCTACTCTTCCTCGGCCCGCTACTGGCCCGTTTCGGCCGCGCCCGACTGCCGCACCCCGGGGGCTGCATTATCGGCAAGCGACCTGTCGGCGTACACTTTGACGCGGTTGAAGCGATGGGCGCCACCATCACCACGGAGGGGGATTGGTACGAGGTCACCGCCAACGAGCTGCACGCTACCACTTTCTTTATGACCGAGGCCTCCGTTACCGGCACCGAAAACGCCCTGATGGCCGCCGCCGGGGGCACTGAGCCGATCACGCTCGTCAATGTCGCTCGTGAAGATCACGTCATCCAGCTGGGCCAGTTTCTGGAGCAGCTGGGCTGTCGGCTTGATGGTTTGGGCACGTCATCTATCACTGTTCACGGCCTGGGTCGCGCCCTGCCCCAGAAAGATCTAACGATCGAGATCATTCCCGACGAGATCGAGTTGGGCACGTTTATGGTCGCCGCCGCCGTTACCAGTGGCGAGCTCGAACTTACTAATTTAGGGGATGAGCACCTTACCCTGCCGATTCGCTCCCTGATGAAATCACTGGGCGTTAATTTTGAGGATTATCCGGTGCAGAGCCGACTGGTCATCAAACCGCCGCACAGCTTTAAGCCGGGCACGATCAAGACGGGCATCTGGCCGGGCACACCGACCGATCTGCAATCCCCATTAGCTCTATTAGCGACACAGACCACGGGCAACACCCTGATTCACGACTGGATGTTCGAGGGCCGCTTCAGCTACGTCAGCGGGCTGTCGAAAATGGGCGCCGATATCTTAATCTGCGACCCGCACCGCATCTTGGTGCACGGCCCAACACCACTGAAGGGTACAAAACTCGTCAGCCCCGACCTGCGGGCGGGCATGGCGCAGCTAATCGCCGGCCTGGTCGCCAGCGGCGAGAGCATTATTGAACACGGCGAGGTCATCGAACGAGGTTATGAACGGCTCGTGGAGCGGCTAAGCTCTTTAGGCGCGATCATAGAAGAGGTATCCTAAACTTATGCCGCGCTGGAATTTCCAACGTCGAGTCGCTATTGATCTTGGCACCACCAACACGGTGGTGATGGTTCCGCATAAGGGGATTATCGCGCAAGAGCCCTCAGTTGTGGCCATCAACGCTTCCGACGGCCGCATTTTGGCTGTCGGCACCGAGGCGAAAGAGATGCTCGGCCGCACGCCTGACAGCATTATCGCGGCGCATCCTCTAAAAGATGGGGTGATCGCTAACTTCAAAATCACCGAGGCGATGATCGCTTACTACCTCACGCGGCTGTACGGTCGCATTCGACTGTGGCGGCCTGATGTCATGGTCGCCGTGCCAGCGGGCGTGACCTCAACCGAACGTCGGGCCGCCGTCGATGCCACCGTCAACGCCGGGGCCAAAAACGCCTACCTTATTAAAGAACCGTTGGCGGCCGCCCTGGGGGCTGGTCTCGACATCGCCTCACCGCACGGCAATATGGTCATCGACATCGGTGGGGGCACAACCGAGATTGCGGTTATCTCTTTGGGGGATGCCGTAGCGGTCGGCAGCGTGCGCGTCGCCGGCAACGCCATTGATGAGGCCATCTGCAGCTACATCCGTAAGAAGTTCAATCTCATTATTGGCCTGAGCACCGCCGAAAAGGTCAAACTCAAGATCGGCGCTGTGCTGCCCACGAAGAAAGATCGGGCCATGGAAGTTTCGGGCAGCAACGCTGTCACAGGCTTGCCCGAGAGCGTCATCCTTCATACTTCAGATATTGTGAAGGCCGTGAAGCCGCCGATCACCCAGATTATCAACGCGGTGAAGCTCGTGCTGCAAGATACGCCGCCCGAGTTGGCCGCAGACGTTATGGAGCGCGGTATTGTGTTTACGGGTGGGGGAGCGATGTTGCGACGCATTGACGAACTATTCACCCGCATTACGGGTGTGCCGTGCTCGGTGGCGGAAGATCCACTCTTGTGTGTCGCGCGTGGTACGCTAAAGGCTGTGGAGCATCTCGACGAGTTTAAACGCAGTGTTTTATGGGCCCGCAAGTAGAACCCAAGATTGCGGTAATTGTGGTGGCGTACCAGAGCGACACAGATGTGGCGCGCTGTGTGGCATCCTTAAAAACCGCCCGCGAGCTCACACCCGGTCTAGAGCTGTGGCTGATCGACAATAGTTTAGATTTGGATGTTCGCAAACGCGTCAAAGGTCATCTGACCGAAAAGTGGATGCATTATCAGTACTTCGGTGAGAACGTCGGCTTTGCGGAAGGCAACAATTTAGGCTTTAAGGCGGCGCTAGAGGGTCAACCCGATTTCTTCTTTATGCTTAATGCTGACGCCGCCGTTGCCCCCGACTGTTTGGCAAATCTGTTAACCGACGCCGCTCAGCATCCGGCGGCGGCCTACGGCCCGCTGATGACATACGCCGACGGCACGGTCTACTACGCTGGTGGCTACATCAATTACTGGTTGGCCGCCACTTTTCACCCGGGACGACAGCTGCCGCCTCGGCCGCAGACGGCCCGACCGGTATCCTTCATTAACGGCTGTGGCCTGCTGCTGCCCCGCGCTAGCTATGAGCGATGGGGTGGCTTGCCCGCTGACTTCTTCATGTACTACGAAGAGGCTGCCTGGTGCGCCCGTGTCCAAGCTGATGGAGGATTGCTCCTCTACGTGCCCGAGGCGCGACTAATCCACTACACTCCCAAAACGACCAACAAATCGGTGACCGCCCTCTACTATCTGACCCGCAACCAGTGGCTGTTCGCCCGTCAGTACACCCGCTGGTACCACAAAATCACCGCCTACCCGGCGATTACCGTCTTTCAACTTCTGCGTTATTGGAAATTCATAGGTAAACGGCAGCACCGACAGGCCATCGTTCAAGCCTGGCGCGATGCCTTTAATCACCGCTATGGCCAAATGGTTTGACCGTGTCAAAGACGCCTGTCATTTAATTAAGGATGATTCCGGTCGCGCCGCGAACGCGCCCACCCGACCGCTCTTGCCCCGCTCGACCTGGTGGCTGCTGACCATCTTGCTGCTCTGGCTGCCTGTCAGTCCGTTTTTGGTCACGGTGACCGGTTGGCGCGGCGTGTCGGCCATTCGGGATATTATCACCCTCGTGCTACTGATCGTGGCTTTTCTAAGTCGCCGGCGCAACCAGCAGCCACTGATCGCTGGCGACGTTGAGCGGCTGGCCGTCTGGCTCGTGGTCTGGTCCCTGATCACCCTGGCTTTAATCTCGCATGACGCCGCCGCCTGGGTCTGGAGCGCTCGCTACAGCTTCGTTCCTCTGGCCCTGTTCTGGGCGCTACACAGCTACGCTATTACCACTTTCCAGTGGCGCCGCCTGCTCACCGTCTGGCTGTCGTGGTCTGGGCTACTCTTTATCTTCGGTTTAGCGATGGTCTTTATCATCCCTAAAGATGTTTTGATCGCCTGGGGATACAGCAGCACCGTGGCCGTCGGTAACGGTCAGTGGGTGGGCAGTGCCGCCCTGCCGGCTTATCAGGCGGTCGCGGGGGGCATCCCTCGATTACAGGCGACACTGACAGGACCGATTCAGCTGGCCGGCTTCGCCGCCGTTGTCTATTTCATGCTGCGCACCGTCGCCAACTGGCAGCCCAGCTGGTTCTGGCAGAAAGCCCTGACCGTGCTCACTATATTAATGATCATCGGCACCTTCAGCCGCTCCGTCTGGCTCGCTCTGGTGTTGATCGGCCTCGTCTGGGGTTACCGCCGTCTCCGCTCTAAAGGTTGGCGCCGCCGTGACCTGACCTCTTGGGGTGTTGTCGGTTTAGTCGCTGCCATCGCCATCTTCGGCCAGATCTTCATGTCGCCCAATAATGAAGGATTACGCTTCAGCGTCGGCCGCATTTTGGCCCGTGAGGGTTCCGACTCCGAGCACGCTGCCTCCATCACTGACTCGCTATCTGACTGGCCCCAAATTGGTTTGTGGGGATTGGGCGCTGGCCGGTCCGGCCCCGGCTCAATTCAGTACGCCGCCGCCGATCCGCAGGCCCCGCTACCCCGTTTCGTTGACAACTCCTATCTGCGCTGGTGGGAGGAGCTGGGCATTCCGGGGGCCGCCCTGTTCTTATCCTTAATCTGGATTTTGATCAGTGAGCTGCGTCGCGCCGGACCCGTCGGCCGCAACCTGGCCGGCGCTGGCCTCACCCTCGCCCTGGCCGCTCTTCTAACTGATATGTGGGCCGAGGCGGTGCCGCTGTATACCTTTTTAGCTCTGGCCGCCCTCTGGCACCAAGAACCCGAGCCGCCAACGGGGGAGTTAAAAATCGGTCGCTTCACTGTTTCGCGGCTTGACCTGGGCGCCACGGTCGGCCGTCTGACGGGCTGGACAAAACACCGCGATCCGCACGCCGTCGTGACCCTAAATCCTGAAATGTACGTCGCCGCCACAAAAAATGAGTCGGTCGCTGCCCATATTACGCAAGCCGACCTCATCACGGCTGACGGAGCAGGCATTATCGCCGCTGCCGACGTGGCTCGCCAGCTGACCGAATCCACCATCTTACGCTGGCGTTGGCTGAAGCTGATCTGGTTGCCCTTCGCCTGGATTTGGGCCGGCCTACGCCTAATCTTTGCCCCCAACCGCCTGCCCCTCAGTCGGGTGACCGGCACCGGTCTTGTGGAAGGATTGTGCACGACCGCCAACCGCGACCAGCAGCGGGTCGCCCTGATCGGCAGTACAGCCGAGGTGATCGCTCGGGCCAAAAAGAACATCGCCGCCCGCTGGCCCAAGCTGCAGCTGGCCTACGCTCAATCAGCGCCTGATTTTGAGGGGGATGCCGTACCAGCCAAAGAGGCCGCCCGCTTCGCCACCGAGCTAAAAACCGCCCGAGCGGATTATCTGTTTATCGCCTTTGGTGTACCCCGTCAGGAGCAGTTCGCCGTCGAGCAGAAGCGTGCGCTGGGAACGCCCGTGATTATGGGGGTTTCCGGAGCCTTTGACAGCGTGCTGGCGGGTACGGTTCGGCGTCCAGCGAGGCTGATTCAAGCGGTGCATCTGGAGTGGCTGTGGCGCTTAATCCTTCAACCCAAACGCCTCGGACGCATCTGGACTGCAACCTGGCGCTTTATGCGCGTCGCCAGCCGCGACATCCTCACTAATTAAAGCGAACGGCGGCCCCCAGGGGTCGCCGTCGAGCGCTTACGCATTCACCAGTCGAAATCCACCAGCACGTCGGAACCAGAGCGATGATCGTGCACGCCCCTGCTCGGACAGAGATGTTCGACCACCATTAGTCGGGAATCTTACCCGACTTCAGATCGGCTTCGACTCGTTCTCGGTTCGAATCCGTCAGCTCCATCACGAACTTCGGGTTCGTACTCAGAGCTGCTAATGCCGCCGCCTCACTGCCGAAATAGCGCAGCGCCCCATTTTCCTGGAGCGGCCGGGCCGTCGCGCCTTGCTGCGCCCAGGCTACCCATTGCTGGCCTTTCCGTCTCATCACAATCACCTCAGATAAATTGATATCAGTTTGCCGCTTCCAAAGCAACAGTATTGCGATTTGGGCACAGATGCGCTATTCTACAAGAGTGATACGGGCCTCGGCCGCGTGTCCGTTTTTTTACCCCGGGTCCAACCTATGGGTGATATACTATAAACCTGAGAAGTAAGCCGTACTTATGTCAGTTAGTCCGTTCATGGCCGCTGTTAACCAAATCTGTGACGAAAAAGGATTAACCAAAGATCAGGTCATCGAGACCATCGAGGCCGCTTTGGCCGCCGCCTACCGGCGCGATTTTGGGCATCCTGATCAAGAAATTCGGGTGGATTTCGATCCGGAAAAATCAACCTGGCGCATCTTCCGCCAGTGGGAGACCGTCGCCACTGAAGAGGAGCTTGAGAACAAGCACGCCCAGCTGCTGCTCGCCGATGCTCAGAAGATCAAGAAAGGCGCTAAGGTCGCCGAGATTGTTGAACTTGAGCAAGAGGCGCCCGAAGAGTTCGGCCGCATCGCCGCTCAGACCGCTAAACAGGTGGTGATTCAACGTCTACGTGAGGCGGAGCGTGATGTGCTCTTCGACGAATTCAAGAAATATGAGGCGCAGGTTCTAGTCGGTCACGTCCAGCAGCTCGAGGGCCCCAACGTGGTCGTCAACCTCGGCAAGATCAACGGCTTTATGCCGCCTCGTGAGCAGTCGCAGGGTGAAGAGTACCACGTCGGGCAACGCATCAAGGTCTTCGTTAAAGAGGTGGCAGAGACTGGCCGCGGGCTGTCAGTCATCGTCTCTCGCACTGACAACCGCCTCATCGCCGAGCTATTCAAGAAAGAGGTGCCTGAGATCGCCGACGGCATGATTGAGATTAAGGCTCTGGCTCGTGAAGCGGGCAGCCGCACCAAGATCGCCATCTGGACCGAAGTCACCGGTCTTGACCCGGTTGGCTCCTGCGTTGGTCAGCGCGGCACCCGCGTGCAGGCCATCCTTTCTGAAGTTGGTGAGGAGAAGATCGACATCACCATCTGGGATGAGAACGTCAGCCAGTTCATCGTCAACGCCCTCTCGCCCGCCCGCATCGCCCGCGTGGAGAAGGATGACGAGACCATGCACGCCACCGTTTATGTGGATGAAGATCAGCTTTCGCTCGCCATTGGCCGCGGTGGACAGAACGTCCGTCTCGCCAGCAAGCTGACGGGTTACGCCATCGATGTCGAGCGCGCGGATGGCCAGGAGCGCCGCCGCGGTGAGCAGCCAGCCGAAGCCACAAGCGAAGCTACCACCGAATCAACTGAGACACCCGTCGAAGCGCCCGCCAAACCGGCAACAGATGCCAAACCGGCCAAAAAGACCGCTAAGTCCAAGAAGAAGTAACGATTTCGTTTGAGTCAGCTATCCGATCTACTAAGTCCAGCCACCCAGGCGGTGCTGCTGGCCGCCCAGGAGATCGCCGATCAGCGACGAGAGCGCCTATCCACCGCCCACGTCACTCAGGCGCTCTTTGACGTGAACGAGACGGCCGCCCACGATCTGCTCCGCACCGCCGGTGTGGCCAGCTTTCGTCTACCCGTTGGCGCTATTCAGACGACAGAAGAGGAGATTCCGAAGCTAATTGAACAGGCCGCCGCGATCGCTCAGAACTTTCGTTTCCAAAATATCGAGCCCGAGCACCTGTTGCTGGCGATCACCCAACAGAGTGAGACCACCGGGCACATCCTTCTTAAACAGACCGGTTCGGATGTCTCAATTGTCGCTCGTCGCACGATGGAGTGGTTGTTCGGCCTGTCCATGTTGCGCAATCTGAAAAATCCGCAGACCACACCTCAGTCAGGGCAGCAGGTTAGTCAGATGATTATGCCCAATCAGCCCGAAGGTCCCGCTGGTTGGTCGGGCTCGGTACTGGAGCAGTGCGGCACCGATCTGACAGCCATCGCCGCTGAAGGTCTGGCCGACCCGATGATCGGGCGTGATAAGGAGCTCGAGGTGGTTATCAGAACGCTACTGCGTCGCACGAAGAACAATCCGTTACTGATTGGGGATCCGGGCGTGGGTAAGACCGCCCTGGCCCACGGTCTGGCTAGCCGCATCATCGCTGGGGATGTTCCCGGGCGGTTGCACGGGCGCCGCCTGATTGAAATATCCACCGCCGCCCTGATCGCTGGCACCATGTACCGCGGTCAATTCGAGGAACGAGTCCGCCAGATGATCTCCGAGGTCATCGACGCCGGGGATATCATCCTCTTTATTGACGAGATTCACACCATGACGGGCACGGGCGGTTCCGAAGGATCCCTCGATCTAGCCAACCTGCTTAAACCAGCGCTGGCGACAGGTGAGCTATCCGTAATGGGCGCCACGACCTACGAGGAGTTCCGCCGACACTTTGTCTCTGACCGCGCGTTGGAGCGTCGTTTTCAACCGATCTTTATCAACGAACCAACCCTCGCCGAGGCAGAGAAGATCGTGCGCGGGGTCAGTCCGCTACTCGCCGAGCACCACTACGCCACCATCACGCCAGAAGCGGGTCGAGCCGCTGTCCGCCTGTCTGATCGTTACGTCCGCGATCGCGCCCTGCCCGACAAAGCTCTTGATCTGTTGGATGAAGCCGCCGCCGCGGCGGCCGCCCAGTCAAACCCACCGGCCGCCGCGGCGAACCTCAAGCAAGAGCTGAGTCAGATTATGGCAGAGAAGACCCGCCTGACTGAGTTGGGCCAGCTGCAAGAGGCTTTATCGCTGCGCCAAAAAGAGCAGTGCCTGATGAAAAAGCTCCTCAACCTGCCCCCATCGGCCGATAAGCCGGTTGTTGACGAACGAGCCGTGGCCCGGCTGGTCAGTGAACGCACCGGCATCCCGCTAGAGCGGGTGCTCGAGCAGACACCAGCCGCCGCCAAACTGTTGGCCGCCCTGCGGCGCCAGATTATCGGTCAAGATGCCGCGCTCAAAGAGATCAGCGATCATCTGGCTCGAGCTCAGGCCGGCCTACGCAACAGCCAGCAGCCGCTGGGCAGCTTCGTCTTTCTCGGCCCGACGGGCGTCGGCAAAACAGAGACCGCCCGCGTGCTGGCCCGCGAGCTATTCGGCAGCGATCAGGCCCTAATCAAGATGGATATGAGCGAGCTGAGCGAACGTCACGCTGTCTCCCAACTGATCGGCTCACCCAAGGGCTACATCGGTCATGAGGATGGGGGAGTGCTGACCGATCGCATCCGGCGGCAGCCGGCGTCAGTCGTGTTGTTTGATGAGATTGAGAAGGCGCATCCTGATACTTTCAACATTCTGCTGCAGATTTTAGAGGATGGCGTCGTGACGGACACGCACGGTCGACCAGCCAGCTTTAACCAAGCTTTGATTGTACTCACCTCAAATCTGGGCACGGAAGTTTTCGACCGACTAGGGCTCGGCTTTCTGCCCGGCGAGGCTAAGGCCGAACAAGAGATGTCCAAAGCGTTAGGCGGTTTTCTGCGGCCAGAGCTTCTGGCTCGACTGTCGGGTGTGGTGGCGTTTAATCCTTTCAATCAAGCGGCGATTCGTCGGCTGACCCAACGTCGGCTCACCCAGCTTCGTTCTCAGCTGCGCCGCCGTGGGCTGTCAATAACTGTCACGCCGACGGCTCTGAACTGGCTCATTGAGCGCTACCAGCCCAGTAAGGGAGCTCGATCGATTGATGAGCTGATTCGACGGAATGTTGAGCAACCCGCCGTTGAGCTGCTGCTGGATGCCACCGTCACCAAAACGGCGCTAAACGTCGTGGACGGACAGCTCGCGCTAACGACTTGAGTCGCCTGGCTTTTGACACGCCCCACTGGCTCTGTTAGCGTTGGACTTAACATGCCTGAAGATCAACTACGTTCGGTTCGCGGAATGCGCGACCTTTTACCAAAAGACCAGCTGCGTTGGGAGTGGGTGCGCGAGCTAGCCTCAGAGACGGCCCGTCGGTTCGGTTTTCACCGCATTGATGTGCCCGCTGTCGAGTATATCGAGGTCTTCGACCGCTCCATCGGGGCCGATTCAGATATCGTCTCCAAAGAGCTTTTTTTGGTTAAACAGAAGGCCGGGAACGAAGATCACGTCATGGCGTTGCGCCCCGAGTTCACCGCCGGCATCGTGCGCGCCTACATTCAGAACAGCCTCTTTCAAGAGTCAGGCGCTAAGCGTCTCTACACCTGGGGCCCCGTCTGGCGGTACGACCGGCCGCAGAAAGGCCGCTACCGTGAGCTGTGGCAGTTCGACGCCGAAATTCTAGGCAGCAGCTCCGCTTCGGCTGACGCCTGGGTCATCTATCTGGCGTGGAAGATCCTTAAAGATCTGGGCCTGAAAGACATCAGCGTTCAGCTGAACTCGCTGGGCAATGAGGCCAGCCGTCAGGCTTTCCAGAAAAAGGTGAAAGATTACTTCAAGCCACACGCCGCCAAGCTGTGCGAGATCGACCAGCGCCGGTTAGAGAGCAATCCGCTGCGCATTCTTGATAGTAAGGATGAAGTCGTCAAGGCCCTGCTGGAAGACGCCCCCCAAGCGCTCGACTGTCTCGACAAAGACTCCAAAGCCTTCTTCACGCAGGTCTTATCCTTTTTAGATGACTACGGTGTCGAGTACAGCCTTAATCCGCACATCGTGCGCGGCCTCGACTACTACACCCACACTGCCTTCGAGATTGTCTCGACCTACGGTGGCCAGGAAGGTCTGGCTCTGGGTGGTGGGGGACGGTACGACGGCCTCGCTGAGCTACTCGGCGGCAAGAAAGCCTCGGGTGTCGGCATGGGCATCGGCATCGATCGGGTGATAATGGAGCTGGCCGAACAGAAAGTTAAGCCGCCAACCCAGAAGTTTGGCTGTGAAGTGTACGTCATCCATCTCTCGCACCGTGGCCGTAAAAAGGCGCAAGAGGTGCTCGAAAATCTGCACGGTGGCGGGTTAGTCACGTTGCACGCCCCTGATCGTGACAGCTTCCGGGCCCAGCTAAAAGCCGCGGACAAGGCTGGTGCCAAATACACCATCATTATCGGCGAGACTGAGGCGAAGAACGACATGTGCATCATTCGGGACATGAAATCAGGCATTCAAGAGGATGCGATGTGTGCCGACGTCACCAATCTGCTGACCAACCGGCTGCGTCGAACCCGCTAACCTCGGCTCCCTAAGCCCCTTTTGACTAATCGGAAAGCCCGGCCTCCTGCTTCTGGCGGCCGGGCTTGATAGAATTACCTTATGCGAATAGTTTTTGCCGGAGCAGCCCAGGAGGTCACGGGCTCTTGTTTCTATGTTGAGGCTGGTGGCAGCCGTTTTTTGGTGGATTGTGGCTTGTTTCAAGGTAGCCGCCTCGCAGAAGAGAAGAACGAGCTAGCCTTCCCCTTCGACGCGAGCCGGGTCGATTTTGTGATTCTGACCCACGCCCACCTCGATCACTGCGGCCGTCTGCCCCTGTTAGCCAAAAGAGGATTCCACGGCGCCGTCTACTGCACTGAACCAACCGTTCAACTCGCCGATATTGTCCTAACTGACGCCGCCGGGCTAATCGCTGATGAAGCCGAGCGCGACGGCACCGACCCGCTCTGGAGTGAGGAAGATCTGGAACGGCTGCGACCCCTTTTCAAGCCGCTGAAATACCACCAGCGAACGAAGGTGGGCAAGGTTGAGTTTGAGCTTTATGACGCCGGCCACATTCTCGGGTCGTCTTTTGTCCAGATTCAGGCTGAAGGCAAAAGTCTAGTTTTTTCTGGTGATCTAGGCAATCCACCCGTGCCTCTTCTGCAGACCACCGAAGCGATACCACCGGCCGATTGGGTGATAATGGAGTCAACCTACGGCAACCGGCGCCATGAAGACTGGCATCTACGCAAGCAACGCCTCGGTCAGGCCATCAAAGCGTCGGTCAGTCAGGGCGGCACGCTGCTTATCCCTACTTTCGCTATTGAGCGCACGCAAGAGGTTCTGCACGACATCAACGAGATCGTGCACTCGGGCGCGCTGCCCTACATCCCCATATTTCTTGATAGCCCGATGGCGATTCGAGCCACGGAGGTTTACCGTGATTTCACCGACTACTACAACGCCACCGCCGTGAAGCAGCTCGCGACCGATGAAGATCTGTTCTCATTTCCCGGTCTTTCCCAGACGATGTCGAGCGCGCAATCGAAGGCGATCAACACCGTGCCCCCACCCAAAATTATTATGGCGGGCAGCGGCATGATGCAGGGCGGACGCATCCTTCATCACCTGAAACAGTATGTGGATGAGCCGAAGTGCACCCTGCTGATCGTTGGTTTCCTGGTCGAGACCTCGATCGGTCGGCAGCTGCTCGATGGGGCGCGACACGTGCGCATCTACGGTAAGGAGTACCCGGTGCGTTGTAAGGTGCAGGCCATCGGGGCCTACTCTGGTCACGCCGATCAACCCAAGCTGTTGAGCTGGATTGGCGGACTGCCTCACCCCCCGAAAGGTATTTTCATTGCCCACGGTGAGAAGCAGTCAGCTCTTGATCTAGCGCAGTCTATTCGGTCACAGACCGGCTTTACCGCCAAGATTCCGGCGCTGTTCGAGGAAGTAATTCTTGAGTAGTGCGGTACGACGAGGCTGCGCAACAAGAAGCCGAGGCTGTCTGCCGCGCGCTTAACAGCCGCCCCAGTGGTCTGACCCCAGCCGCCGCCACCGCTCGGCTGCTCAAAGATGGACCGAACGAGCTGCCAGCCAAACACTACCGGCCGTGGTGGCGCGTCGTTATCGGCCAGCTAACCAGTCCGTTGATCTGGCTGATGCTGATCGCGGCGGTGATTAGTGTATTCATCGGTGAGGGAGTCGACGCTCTGGTTATCCTTTTTACTACTCTGCTTAACATCACCATCGGGGCGGGACAGGAGCTCGAATCGGAGCGAATTTTGGCCGATCTGCGCGCTCTGGCTAAACCACGCGCGCTCGTTCAGCGCGGCTCTTTGCGGAGTATTGACGCGACTCAGCTGGTTGTGGGGGATGTCGTCACACTTGAAGAGGGCAGTCGCATTCCGGCGGATGGTCGTTTAATTATCTCTTACGGTCTAGCGATTGATGAGAGCGCCTTCACCGGGGAGAGCCTACCGGTGAATAAAGTGACCAATCCACTAACCACCAAGCCGGGCCTCAAGCAGGCGGTGAACTGTGCTTTTATGGGCACCGTTGTCACGCACGGTCGGGGGAGCTTGGTTGTGACGGCGACGGGCACCCAAACTGAGCTGGGCCAGCTGGCGCAAACCTTAGAACAGGCCGTGTCACCTCGATCACCGCTTGGTGATCAGGTTCGTCAGCTCACCACCTGGCTGCTCCGTGGCATCGCTCTCGCCCTGGTGGTTCTACTGTTCGCCGGTTGGATTAATCATCTGCCGACCAGCGAGCTGCTACTGACGATGATCAGTGTGGCTGTTGCCGCCCTACCAGAAGGATTGCCTCTGCTCGTCACGATCGTGCTCGTTTTCGGCATCCGTAATCTGGCCCGACATCACGCTCTAGTTCGCCGAACCGAAGCCGTCGAGACGCTCGGACAGGTTCAGATCCTTCTAACTGATAAGACGGGCACCCTGACTCGTAATCGTCTGGCGGTGAGTCATCTGCTCTTGCCAGAACGGCGCAAGTGGCGCGAGATTGACGCTAATCAGATCAGCTCCACAGATAGCGCCTTCAGCCCCCTGTGGAACGCGATCTACCACGCCAACGGTGCTCCGGCGACTGATTGGGATGAGCATCCTGACCCAATTGATCGAGCCTTAATGGCTTACGCTCGACGCTGGCCTCTCGACCGCACCGCTGGCCGACACACCAAAATCGGGGAGCTACCATTTGACTCCACCACCAAAATTATGGCGGCGATCTTCCGGCTAACCCCCTCACGCGCCCGGGTCTATCTGAAAGGCTCACCCGACGCCATCATCAAACTATGTGGTTGGATTAGCGTCGCTGGCGGCCGCCGCCGTCTGAGTGTGGCTGATCGTCGGGCCTTCCGCCGGGGCTGGCAGCTGTTGGCCCACCGGGGCGAGAAGATTATCGCCACAGCTGAACTTGAGCTCTCGCACGCCGAGTGGGAGCGAGTGTCGACCTCCCGACCCGCCGCCTTCAAGGCCTGGACCGGACGGGGTGTACTAACCGGCGCCGTCAGCTTCGCCGACGAGCTGCGCCCTGAGTCGGCTCGCACCATTGCCGCCGCCCAAGCTGCTGGCGTGCGGGTGGTTATGGTTACGGGCGATAACGCCGTCGTCGCCTCAGCGATCGGTCATCAGGTAGGATTGCGCGGTCCGGCCGTAGTCAAACTACCGACGTCAAAACGAGAGCAGCGAGCGATTTTGGAGCGGTGCGACATCTTCGCCGACGTCACCCCTCAGAGCAAACTCGAGCTCGTGCAGGCCTGGCAAGCGCAAGGCTACGTCGTCTCGATGACCGGGGATGGCGTGAATGACACACCCGCCCTCGCCGCCTCAGATTGCGGTCTCGCCCTGGGCAAATCGGGCACCGATCTGGCTCGTGACGCCGCCGATATCGTCATCTTGAATGACAATCTAGCGACCGTCATAAAAGCGATCAGCCAGGGCCGCACCACCTTCCGCAACGTCCAACGGGTCATCGCTTTCCTAATCGCCACGAACCTGTCGGAGCTGGCGGTTCTGGTGTTAGGCACGCTTCTGGCCGGCGCCTGGCCGCTACCCCTGCTGCCCATCCAGATATTATGGATTAATCTCGTCACCGACAGCTTTAGCGTCATCCCGCTCGCAATTGAGCCTGATCATGAGGATGCCATGCAGCAGCCACCGCGCCGCCGCCGCGACCCCCTAATCACACCCCTGGTGGCTGGCCACATTATCACCACCGCGGTTGCCTGCACCATCGGCGCCCTGGTCGCTTTCGGCTTCGCCTGGCGCGCCACGGGTGATGAGACTCTCGCGCGCACCGTGGCCTTCTCTGTTGTCGTCGGCAGCCAGCTGATGGCTCTGCTGTCCACGCGAAGCCTCAAACAAGCCTTCCGCCTAGAGCACCTCGTCGCCAACCCAGCGTTAATTATCAGCTTTATTGGCGGCTGGCTGCTGCAGATCGCCATTGTCTCCATTCCGCTCACCGCTGGCTGGCTGCGCCTGACCCAGCTCAACAGCCGCTGGTGGCTAGCGATCATCCTACTCTCCACTCTGCCTTTTATCAGTTTGGAAGTCCGAAAAAGACTCCGGCTGAGAAATCCACAGCCCAGCCGTTGACTATTCGGTTTTTGTTCGGGATACTAGAGGCATGAACGAGCAGCCTCTCACCAAACGACAGCGCGAGATTCTTAATTACATTCAAGATTTTATTAAGGATTTCGGCTATTCGCCCAGCTACCGTGAGATCGGTGAACACTTCAGCCTTCGCTCCACGGCGACCGTGGCCGAGCATGTCGAGACGCTCAAAGAGAAAGGCTATCTTGACGGTGCTGACCGATCCGCCCGCTCGCTAACTCTGACGGAAGACCCACTGACTGAGGTTATCGGGGTGCCGCTACTGGGGGCCATCGCCGCCGGCTCGCCGATTGAAGCCATCCGCACGAATGAGACGATCGACATCCCTCATGATATGGCGGGGAAGAACACGTTCGCGCTTCGGGTACGGGGCAATTCGATGATTGATGACGCCATTCTTGACGGCGACTACGTCGTGATTGAGGCGACCAGCCACGTGCGCGATGGCGAGATTGTCGTCGCCCTGCTTGATGACGGCACCGTAACGCTGAAGCGCATCTACCGCGAGGCCAACCGCATTCGACTGCAGCCCGCCAACAAAACCATGCAACCGATCTATGTGCAGCAGGTGACAGTGCAGGGGCGCGTCAAGGGCGTTATTCGCCGCATGACCTTCCTCTAAACGCGAAGAGGCGCCCCGCGAGGCGCCTCTTGCAGCTCCGGTCACTTGACGACGGTCAGAGTGTGGACGACGCGCCACTCTTTGCCGTCGCTCAGCATTGTCACGTACTGGTCGCCCGGTTTGGTGTTGACCGGCAACGGATAGCAACAAATGATCGGACCGTTCGGCTCTGGCCGCTGGAATCTAGCCAGCCGCAGCTTGACCGAGAAGCTGTCGTCCTCGCTCTTGCGAACGAAATGCACCTTGTGGCCGTTGACCGGGCGGTCAGTGTTGATCGTGATTGTGATCGTGCCCTCGGTCAAACGAACCTGACTGTAGGTGGCCTCCGGACCTTTCAGTCGCTGTTCCTCGTGCCTCGGTGCGCACCCGGACAGCGTCATCAGAATGGCCAGTACGACTGTTCCGCTCCAAACTCGCATCCTCATTGTCGGCTCTCCTCGCTGTACTTCGCTAAGTATTACTGCATTTAATCGCGCGTGTCAATATAGTTACGGTATACTGATTGCATGACAACAAAGAAGAGATCTATTGATATTGTCCAGCCCAAGTACCATCCGTCCGCGAAGCCCGATGAGGCCTCGGCCGCGCTATCCAAAGATGACGTAATGATGCTGCTCGAAAAGAGCAAGCGTTCGCAGACCGTCTTACCGGACGGCAATGTGGCACCGCGACCAGATGGGGGAGAGCAGCCCGAAGGTGGCATCACACCCAAACCGTCCGCCGGTCGACGACTGTTAACCCTGGTTTTAGGCACGGTCATTCTTGTCGCCGCCGTCTTCTTTGGCGTGCAGGCGGGCAGCCGACTGTTCGACTCGTGGGCCGACCTGACGCCCGTCACAACCGAAGAGGGTAATGTGGATGCCGCGACTGCCAACACCGCGGCTGAAACGCCTGCCACAAACACGGCCGCTCCTGCGGTAGTTGAAGCGCCAGTCGCCACTCCAGCTGCTGCACCGGTTGCTGCTCCGGCCGTCGTCACTGTCAAGGTGCTCAACGGCAACGGCGTCCCCGGGGACGCCACCAAGGTGAAAACCTTGCTCGAGAAGGCTGGCATCACCGTTTCCGCCACCGGCAACGCCAAGACTTTTGGCTACGCCACCACGATCGTCTACTATCCTACTGGCAAGAAGGCAGCGGCTGATCAGGTGGTAACCGCTCTCACTGGTTACTCCGTTACCGCGACCGAGAACGCTGTGGCCGACGGCTACGACGCCCTGGTAGTTGTGGGGGCCAAGTAATGAATATCAACGTCGAACCAGAGTCTAGCCCCGCCGCAACTAATCCGGCACCAACGAGCCGCTGGCGGCGTCTGTTCCGGGCGTGGCACTGGCCAACCGACCCTAAGCAGCGGCTGTGGGCTCGACTGAGCGTAATTATTATCATCGGCGCCATCTTGGGCGGTGTTATCTGGGCGGTAATTCGCCAATCCAACAACAAAACAGCTGACGACGGGAACGACAACGGGGCGAAAATTGCCGAAGAGGTCGCCGCACCCACCACTGTCAATTCGGTTCTTGATGGATTAGCGTACGACGCGGCCCTGGCTGGCCGTCGACCGATCGCCGTCATGGTCGAGAACCATCCTGACGCCCGGCCGCAGTTCGGTTTATCACGAGCCAGCGTCGTATATGAAGCGATCGCCGAAGGGGGCATAACGCGGTATATGGCGATATTCGGGCCACAAGACACCGAGCGAGTCGGACCAATTCGGAGCGCCCGCACCTACTACATCGATTGGGCGACCGAGTACAACGCCATCTACACCCACGCGGGCGGCGCCAGCAACGCTCTGGAGAAGCTACGCACGGGCATTCTAAATGACATCGATCAGCAGAATCCACCGACTATGTGGCGTCAGCGCCGGGCCAAAGAATCGAGCGAGCACACCCTATACTCAAGCACGATCAAGCTGCGTGACTACGCGATTGCTAAGGGCTGGAGCCAGGCGATTGATGTGGCCGGCTGGACGTTTGTTGCCGATGCCCGACCTGAGGCCGACCGTTTGGCCGCCGCCACCGCCAAGACGGTTACTATTCCGTGGAGCAGTGCCAGCTTCCAGACCGCCTGGACATACGACGCGACGAAAAACGTCTACCTACGCGCGTTGGCGAGTAAGAGTGATACAGATGCCGCTACCAACGAACAGCTATCCGCCACCAACCTAGTCATTCAGGTCATGAACCGCAAAGAGATCACCGCCGCGGGCAAAACAGTGGGGGATCTAACCCTCTACGGCAGCGGCGACGCCTGGGTAGTCAAGGGCGGTCAGTTCGTGAAGGGCACCTGGAAGAAAGAGAAAGAGAAGGCCCGTACTCGTTATTACGATGGCGCCGGAGTGGAGATCCCGCTCATACCGGGCCGGACCTGGGTGTCCGTCATCCAACCGAACATTACGCCCGCCATTCAATAGACCAATACGAAAACCCCCTGCTTCGCTCCCGAAATTCATTCGGGAGCTTCGCAGGGGGATTCGCTGTCTGACTAGTTACCGGCTCCAGCACGCCTTCGAGGCGTTCCACGGTCGAGTACCCTGGGTGTGCAGAACGTAGGCCAGTGCCTCAAGGTTCTTATCACCGTCGTACTGGGTAAAGCTCAGGCCGTAGCCGAGTGACTTCATCGCGGATTTCCAGGTACCGTCGAGGAATTGGGCGAAACCGGCCGCTGAGGAACGTTTGTTCTTAGCTAACTGGTTGTAGCCTGATTCACACTTGATGATGCCCCGCATGATCGTGGAGCTCACCTGGTACTTGGCCGCGTACTGGTCAATCAAAGTCTCGACGCGCTCTCGGCTTAAAATCTCAACCGCTGGTACCGCGCGCTCGCGCGCGATGGTTGCCCGGGTTGAAACGGCCGTGGCCGCGCGCTCCGACTCCTGTCGGCGGCTGGTCGCAACTGTCAGGTTATAGCCACTGTCGGGTTGACCCAACCACTGCTCAGCCGCTGACTTGGTCGGTAGAGAGTTGGCACTCTCCGGCGACGCCGCCAGGACTACAGCCGGTTGGGGGATAATCGTCAGCAAGGCAATTCGCAGCGCCAAGATGAACGACGTTACCCGCCAGCGGACAGAATTGGTGGTAGACATATTTAGAATGTGGAATATAAAATGGCTCTAGGAGCCACCTTTGTTGCCACATTCTGCGAGTACTTTAACACATAACGGCTAAAAAGTCAATATGATAAGGCTGTGAGATCAAAACGCATCCTTTTCACCCTGGTTCTGCTCAATCTGTTCGCCATCTGGATGACAGTGGCCGCTTGGCGTCTACTTAACCAACAGACCGCCCTCGCCGACACCGTGACCGCCGAGCAGATCGCTTCAGGCTTTCAGGGCGGGCTGTACGTCATACTCGGCCTCTCCGCCCTTCTAGGCGTCTCGACCGCCTCGACCATCTTGTTGTTCTGGTGGCCCCGGAAACACGTTTAGCCATGACTGAGACAGATCGGGACAATACCTGGCTCGCCAACCGATTGGAGCAGCTCCGCCAGCGGTGTTTTGAGGATGTCGCCATCGGCAACCTAATTCAGGTCCGGTTCGGTCGTATTACCAAAACCAGATTAGGCAGCATTACCACCCGACGTCTGGCGGGCAAGCCGGCGATATCCTTAATCACTATTAATGGCCTTTTTCGGAACCAAGAGGTGCCAGCTGAGGTGATCGACGCCGTTTTGGGGCATGAATTCACCCACTACGCCCACGGCTGGCACAGCCCCCACCCGAAGCTGTACAGCCATCCGCACAGAGGAGGCATCGTCGATAAAGAGCTGCTGGAGCGCGGCCTGGGGTCGGCTCTCAAAGAGCAGCAACGCTGGGTGAAGGGGAATTTTGCCCGATTGTACCGAGCCGAACGACCTCTCGCCAAACCCCGGCTTTGGCGCTAGACTACAGCTATGACAACCGAGAGTAATTCAGATTGCCTGTTCTGCCGCTTGGCCGCTGATGACAGCAGCCTGGTTTGGCAATCTGAGACCGTGGCCGCCTTTCGCGACATCCATCCCCAGGCGCCCGTACATCTGTTGGTGGTGCCTAAAAAGCACATCCCCTCATTAGCCGAGGTAAGCGGGACTGATCGTGATCTGTTAGGTGAGCTGCTACTTGGGGCGGCCGAGGTGGCTCAACAGGCCGGTTTAGAGGCAAATGGCTACCGCACCATTATCAACACCCGAGAGCACGCTGGACAGGCGATAGACCACCTCCACGTGCACGTTTTAGGCGGTGAGCCACTGGGCCCCTTGCGTGCCTAATTCTGATCTGTTAAACTGGCTTTTGTATGATCAAGATTGAACGTCGACCCCGCGAGACCAATCAGCAGCTGATTCGCCGCTTCAACAGCGCCCTTCTTCAAGATGGCGTGCTGCAGGAGTTCAAAGATCGGCAGTTCTTTGTAAAACAGCCCTCCCGCAACATGCGTCGGGCCAACTCGCTCCGCGTCGCTGCTCTGGCTCTCAAGCGCCAGCGTTACTAGTAAATATCGGGCTTATGGCCCTCTACGACACCCTTGTCGCTGCAATCGGCACCGCTCAAAAGGCGGCTGATGCGGCAACTCTTGGTACTTTGCGCCTACTTAAAAACACCATCGACACGAAGGTGAAAGATGGGATAGAGCTATCAGATGGTCTAGTCGCCAGCTGCGCCCTCGCCGAAATTAAGAAGCGCCGCGAGGCCGCTAACCTGTACCGTCAGGGTAATTCCGTCGAAAAAGCGGATGCCGAAGAGGCTGAGGCCGAAATTATCGCTACCTACGCCCCCGCCCAGCTGTCACCCGATGAGCTGAGCGTTTTGGTCGATCAAGCGATCAGCACCACCGGCGCCACCACTCCAGCGGATATGGGTCAGGTTATGACCGCCCTCCGCCAGACCGTCGGCCAGAACGCCGATATGGGTCAGGTGAGCCAGATGGTCCGTGAACGCCTGGCTAAATAATATGATCTCGTTTGAGGCGCCCACCGAGCTAGCTGGAACCATCGCCAGCCTGCCCGCTAATCTGTGGCAGGAGCTTTTACCAGCTGACAATCAGTACGTCGTCAGCATCCATCTTCTGACTGAAGACGAGATGCAGCAGCTCAACCGCACCACCCGCAGCATCGACAAGCCAACTGATGTGCTCTCTTTTCCCTTGTTCGAGAATATCGCCGCCCTGCCTGAGCACGACGCTCCGCTGGGCGATCTGTTTATCTGTCTGCCCTGCGTCGATGAGGCGCACCTGGGCCAGCGCGAGTGTGTCATTCACGGCACACTGCACCTGCTGGGCTTTGACCACGAGACCGAGCCCGAGAAGTGGGATGACGCCCGGCGCGCCCTGAAAGAGTAAACTAAACCATGGTTAATCATAAACGGCTGCGGGATAGCTTCGGCAACGCCTTCAAGGGGCTATATCGACTGCTGCGTGACGAACAGAACGCCCGCATCCACGTGGTTATCACCATGTTTGTCTTCGCGTCGGCGATTATTCTCGATATCTCTCGTCTGGAAGCGGCCATCCTCTTTATTGCCGTGATCTTGGTCTTCAGCATGGAGATTATCAACACCGCCATCGAGGAGCTGATCGATCATCTGCATCCTCATAAACACGAGACGATTGCCCGCATCAAAGATGGCATGGCCGGGGCCGTCTTCATCTCGGCAATTATCGCCACTGCCGTGGCTTTTCTGGTCTTTTACCCCCACGTTGCGGCTCTTTTCAACCGCTAAACTGGCCTTTACATGGGTCGAGGTATAGTCCGCAAGCCGTTTTTTGACGTACAATGGTTCGGACAGATATAGTAGTGAGGATGCAATTTACTTTATATGGGACGACGTGAGGTCATTGTCGGTATTGATATCGGCAGTCATAAGGTAGCGACAGTCGTGGCTCGCGCCGGCGATAAAGCCGTCGATATTATTGGTGTCGGCGTGGCCGAAAGTTTGGGCGTGCGCAAAGGCATGATTGTTGATCTGGAAGAGACTATCTCATCGCTATCCGCCAGTCTAGAAGAGGCCGAACGCATGAGTGGCGTACCGATTCGAGACGCCGTCGTCAGCGTCAGTGGTCAGCACGTCGAGTTTGATCTGAGCAAAGGGCTCATCTCTACTTTGCAGAGTGGGGGAGAGGTCACCGCTTTTGATATCGAACGGGTGCTCGACGCCGCCAAAGCCAACGGCACACCACCCAATAAAGATATTATTCACGCCCTACCGCGGGTTTTTGCCGTCGATGGCCAGCCGGGCATTAAAGATCCACTCGGCATGCAGTGCGTACGCCTTGAGGTGGAGGCCATGTTAATCACGGGCGCGACGGGTGTTCTGAAGAATGAAGCCAAGGCCCTGCACCAAGCGGGGGTCGAGGTGCGTGAATTCTGCTTCACGCCAATTGCCGCCTCTTACGCCGTTACCACCAAGAAACAGCGCGAGAACGGGGTGATTGTGTTGGATATGGGCGCCCAGACCACTCATTTCGCCATCTTCGAGGAAGATCAGATTTTATCGGCCGGCTGTCTGCCTCTCGGGGGCGCCAACGTCACCAACGATCTGGCTATCGGCCTGCGCACGACCATTGACGTGGCTGAGCGCATCAAGAAAGAGGTCGGCCAGGCGGGCAAGCTTCATGGTGGTTCGGGAAAAGCCGACGGGGCACCGTACGGTTTTGAGGGCACACTCGAT
>Ga0172379_10001119_pt1 | contig 57379 bp, 51 predicted proteins | sample GrowelOW334metaG_FD_119756 | JGI IMG/M metagenome (GOLD analysis project Ga0172379, IMG submission 119756) | Groundwater microbial communities from an aquifer near a municipal landfill in Southern Ontario, Canada - Groundwater well OW334 metaG | ecosystem: Environmental > Aquatic > Deep... | reverse complement strand
CGTAAAACAAGCCGAAATTATCGCTTTGCAAGAAAATCCCGAACAGGGTCGGGATTTTCTAAAAAAGATTGGTTCGAACTTCCGTTTGAGCGGGCAGAAATTGTTTTTGGATTTCAAAAATCCATTCAAAATCCTTGCCGAAGCCGAGCCCCGCCTCTGGCGGGGCGAGGCAACAATCGCCCAAAATCCGAATTTTGAAAATTGGCGGAGAGAGGGGGATTCGAACCCCCGAGGGCTTTGACACCCTACTCGCTTTCCAAGCGAGCGCACTCGACCACTATGCGATCTCTCCAGATAAAAGGATGCTTCATAAAGCATCCTGTTTTACTAACGCCGCTTCAGCCATTTCTTAACGGAAACAAACCACGACCCAATAGAACTGATTCCTATTGTAATGGGATAATCGGGCTGAACCACATCGCCTTGTTTCCATTGCTGAACCTTATGGCTATGGCAATAGGGGCATCTGCTGACGAAAAGTTCAAAAGATTTAAAAAAATTACCGCAATTATGGCAACAGAATTGTTTTCTTTTCAAAAATCCCCTGCTCACGCCGATAGACAGAAGCGAACCGGCCAAAACTGATAAACAAACAATGACTACTAACGCAGAAATCATGGATTACCTCCGTCGCCGCAAATTTCGCGGATTATTGGGTTGGCGTCTCCCCTTCTGTCTGATTATAACATCATCGCTTTTACGGCAATAAGGACAAACAGCATCTTGTCGGTTATCAATTCTGAAACGCATATCACAAGCCCAACAATAGACATCGCGCTTATGATCCGAATCTTTTTTCTTCACGGCTTTACCCATGATTTCCTCCTTGGCCCGATAGGCCCTGTGGTTTTAAAAGGTGCCAAAAGCGTAAGTGTATTATACGGTAAAAAGGCGAAAATGTCCAGAGTAAAACAAAAACCGCCCCGATTTTCGGAGCGGCTTATTTAGTAAATTATTTCAAAGCATTGATTGCGGCATTAAGTTCGGCGGCTTCCTTGGTTAAATCATTCTGCGCTTCATAACCGTTGCCAACGCGGAAATATTTGCAACCCATGACAAAAGTCGGGATGGATCCTTCAGGATTGAATTCCTGATAAACGGCCAGGGCGGCGGCCGGCACTTCTTTTTCTACGGCCGCGGTCAAAGTGTTGTCGCCTGTGTCCACTTCCCAATGATAGGCCTTGATTTTTCCGGCTTTGACAGCGTCTGACACGACCTTATCAAAGGTATCCTTAACCCAAGTGCAATGCGGGCACCAAGTGGTGGTAAATAAATACACTACGGGCTTGCCGCCTTCTTTGCAGACAACGGCGTCTTTTTTTTCCAAGAAAGTTGAGATGCCGGAAGCGGTCGGCGCGATTGATTCCGGAGCGGTTCCGGCGGTCTGGGCCGTTTGAGCCGTCTGATCTGTGGTGTCAACGGTTTTGTCCGACTTATCGCTTTTATCGGCAATCATCACTGCCACCATGACAATCATGCCAATAACGGCGATAACGGCGATGCCGGCAAAAAGCCCCAATAGAAACTGCTGGTCTTTTAACAAACTTTTGTTTTCCCCTTCCATACGATTAAAATTATTTTTAGATAATGATATTATAGCTTTTTCTCGGCCGTAAAGCAACTATTTTATCTCCGGTTTCTGCCGGTGCCAATCCGTAGCCGACTGATACTGATGGCCGACGCGCAAAACAGTTTTTTCATCAAAGCGCTTGCCTAACAATTGGATGCCGACCGGCAAATTATCAGTAAAACCGGCGGGAATGGTCAGACCGCAAATGCCCGCGAGCGAGGCCGGGATAGTAAAGACATCGGCCAGATACATCTTTAGCGGATCATTGATATTCTCCCCGATTTTGAAAGCGGGCGTCGGCGCCACGGGAGTCAAAATCACATCAACTTGTTCAAAAGCGGAATCAAAATCCTCGCGCACCAAAGTGCGGATTTGCATGGCCTTCTTGTAATAGGCGTCGTAATAACCGGCGGATAAAGCGTAAGTGCCGATCATAATGCGGCGCTTGGCCTCGGCGCCAAAGCCCTCGGCGCGGGTGTTGGTATAAATATCCAACAAGTCGCCGGATTGCTTGGACAAGCCGTAGCGGATACCGTCGTAGCGCGCCATATTGGATGAGACCTCTGACGGACAGATAATATAATAAGCGGCTACGGCCAAATCCGTATGGGGCAAGGAAATATCAATGACTTCGGCTCCCAATTCCTCCAATTTCTTCGCCGCCTCCAAAACGCGATCACGCACGCCCGCGTCCATGCCTTCCACAAAGTATTCCTTGGGCAAACCGATTCTCAATCCTTTAATATCTTTTTTGATTTCTTCCGGGTAATTGTCCACGCTGATATTGGGCGTGGTTGAATCTTTTTCATCGCGGCCGGCCAGATATTTCATAATCAACGCGATATCTTCAACCGTCTTGCCGAACGGACCGATGGTGTCCAAGCTGGAAGTCATAGCCATCGCGCCATAGCGGGAAACGCGGCCATAAGTTACTTTTAGGCCGGACACGCCGCAAAAGGACGCTGGTTCGCGAATAGAGCCGCCGGTGTCCGAGCCCAAGGCGTAAAAACACATGTCAGCAGAAACAGCTGCGGCCGAACCGCCGGATGAACCGCCGGGCACGCGATCTAAATCCCAAGGGTTATGCGTGGGGAAGAATCCCGAATTCTCGGTGGATCCGCCCATGGCAAACTCGTCCAAATTGGTTTTGCCCAAAATTACCGCACCTTCATCACGCAGTTTCTTGACGGCCGTAGCATCAAACGGCGGCACATAATTTTCCAAAATCTTGGAAGCGGCCGTGCTGCGCAGACCTTTAGTGCAAAAAATATCTTTAATGGCCACAGGAATGCCAAGAAGCGGCGAAACACTGTCCCCTGCTTGCAATAATTTATCAGCGGCATCGGCTTGAGCCAACGCTTCTTCTTCGTTTAAAGTCAAAAAGGCCTTGATCTTGTCATCCTGCTTTTTAATTTGCTCAAAACAAGCCAGGGTTAATTCCCGACTGGTGAATTTCTTTTCTCTTAAGCCGGCAAAGGCCTCAAGCAGTGTCAGTTTATTTAAATCCATAATTACTTATTCTCAAACACCTTGGGTATCACAACATAACCGTCGCGGTTGACCGGCGCTCCAGCCACTAATTCTTCGCTGATGCCAGATTCAATCACGCGATCTTCGCGGCTGATGTTGGTTAGCCCCGTCACTTGGGATGTCGGTTCCACCTTAGCCGTATCCACCGCCTGCAAAGCATCAACATATTCAAGAATTCCGGACAATTGTTCGGCATATTTGGCCTTTTCCTGGGCGCTCAAATTAAGCCGCGCCAGCTTGGCGATATGCTCCACTTGTTCTATGGTTAGTTTCATAATCGTCTGTCATTCCCGCGTACCTTGCCTACCGGCAGGCAGGGGCGGGAATCCAGGTTATAATCTATAATTTGACTTTTATTATAAACAAAATATTACCACCGAAGCGGAAATAAATCAAGGTTGGAAGAGTATATTTAAATTTTTATTTCTTTCCGCTCACCGGCTTTTCAGCCGCTTTGATCCTGACCGTAAAAGTCGTGCCCTGCCCTTCCTGGCTGTCAAAAACCACGGAACCGCCATCATGGGCTTCCACAATGCGCTTGACGATGAATAACCCCAAACCCGAGCCGTCAGCATACATATCCACGGCGTTTTTGGCGCGGGAAAATTTGTCAAACATCTTCTTCTTGTCCGCTTCCGGTATGCCAATGCCCGTGTCCGCCACCTGCACCGCCAGGTTTTCGCCGTCCCGTTTTAATGACAGCGTAACCGAGCCCTTGGCCGTGTATTTGATGGCATTATCCACCAAATTATACAGGGCCTGCTCCAAAAAGTCGGCATTAGTCATAATCGGCGCTAACTTTTTGGACGGCAACACTAAATTCAATTTCAATCCCCGACTTTCGGCCAGCTCGTGCAGGTCTCCATAAATTGATTTCAAGATGTCCTCCAACTGCACCGGTTGAGCCGTCAAAGGATCTATTTTGAATTCTTCCGTGTCCACCTCGGAGGCGCGCAGAATGTCGCCGATAATGACATTGAGTTTTTCCGCTTTGTGATAGATATTATCAAAAAACTTTTTCTTTTCCGCCTCGGGCAGCTTGTCCATGGAACCGTCGCGGAACATGGAAATCGTGCCCTTAATCACCGAGACCGGCGTCTTGAGCTGATGGCTGGCAATATCCAAGAATTCCGAACGCATCTCTAAAAGCTTCTGCAAATGTTCGGCGCGCTGCCGCAGTTCCTTGGTCTGCTCATCCACTTTTTTCTGCAACACCTTGTTGAAATTTTTCGCCTCCTGATACAACCTGGCGTTATCAATGGCAATCGCCGCCTGATTGGACAAGGTGGTAAGCAGATTTAAATCCTCTTGAGTGTAAGGGTCGCCGGAATTTTTCGCTCCCAAAACGATGATACCGCGCAGTTCGCTGCCGAATAAAAGCGGCAAGCAGAGCGAGGCCTCAATGTGAGCCATTTCCTTTTCCAAATTCAAAAAAGATTTTCTTTCCGTTGAGCTGATAGAATTCTCGACAATAAGAGATATCTCCTCCCGTACCAATGGTTTGGCGGCTTTCTTTAAATATTTAGTTAAAAAATTGTCTTCAGTCAAAGAAATCCCGTCGTTAATATTGAAACCGACCACCTTGACTGCTTTATAATGAATCTCGCTGCCGGTTTTATCAACCAATAAAACTCCGGTACGACTTAACCCCATGGTCTTTTTAATTGTCTCTACTATTAGGTCGACAATTTTATTAAGATCATTATAGGAATTAAGCTTAGCCGTCAAATCGGCAATGGTCTTTCTAAAATCATAAAGGGAATAGAAAAAATATTTATCAACAAGGCGAGTAATAAAATTACTGAACCAAAACATTAATATTACAAAAAACGGCGCCACAATTATGCCAGTCAAAAGAGCATAAGTATTGTATATATCGCCAAAAACAATCGGGTAAATCACGATTATTAACGAATAGAAAGCATAAACAAAAATTGCGTCCAGGGCATAAATCAAAAAAGTCCTACCGACAACTCTCATATCCATCAAGCGGTACTTTAAAATAGAATAAGCCATGAAAACAACATAAACTGAAACGAAAATATTTCCTAATGGCGGAATGTTAACATGATACCACAAGAAGTAATTGCTGGAGCCCCCTATAAAACCTATCAGCATGCCGACAAATACGTATAATATCTGATAACGAATAGATCCCTTAGAGCGCCGATAAGTATAAAAAAGCAAATAAGTAGAATAAATCACCAAAACAAACCAGGACAACAAAAATATGCTATACAAGCTGCCGGCAATCGGCCAAAATTTAAAAAAGCTAAGCGGCTCCAATTTTGAAATAAACGAATCGGAATTGATGAATAAAGCAAACAATGAAAAATAAAAATAACTAAAAATTACCAGCAACTTGTTTCTTTTCCATAAGCCAGTCAACAAAACGACAAAATTAAAATAGGTTACGGGGATAAAAATCGCCCCCAACATTAAAAACTTACACCAAAACAATGCTGTCTGATAATCCGGGGAGACCTGCCAAAAATAGTAGCCCAAACTCCAAAAAGCTATTGAAAAACAAAATAAAGAAAAAACCAAATTAATCGGATTCTTCCTGTTTTTAGAAAAAACCAAAAAACCAAAGATGGCGCTGGTGATTAAATTGACTAAAGCTGAAAAGGCGAAAAAAAACATAAAATAAAAAGCTCGGATATACTATATTATAGCATTTCCGAGCTGACTCAAGCAAATGTACGTGTTTCTTATTTCGCTATCGCGATATTTTGGATGCCATGCGGCTCACCGATGATTTCTACTTTTTCAAAACCAGCGGTTTGCAGTATGGCCTTAAGTTGCCAGGCCGGGCGATAAATCATATTCCAACCAATTACTCGACGCAAGAAGCCCGCCTCCAGGTTGTTTACGGTATTGGAGGTTATAAGCACGCCTCCGGCAAGCACGCCATGAACAGCAGCCAACAAATTTATGGCTTTGTCATGAGGCACGTACTCCAACAGTCCGATAATGTGGACGATGTGGGGGGAGAATTTCTTCGCCTCTGGCCAAACCGTCACAATATCCGCCTGTAAGGTGGTAATCTCATCGGCCACCCCGCACTCTTCGGCGTATTTCTGCGCCGCCTTAAGGGCTTCAGGATTAATATCCACCAATAAAGCATTGACTGCAATGCCCGCGGATTGTTTGGCTTCGAGTATTGATTCAATTACATCTCGGGCAGAACCGCAGGCCAAAGACAAAATTTTTATCGGCGATTTAGAAGCGCACTCGGCGCGATCGCCAATCAACATTGAAAGCTGACTTTTCACCTCCAACCGGCGATTTCTAACCGCTTGCGCATTACGCATGCCAATCCAAAATTTATCAAAGATGTTCGTGCCGACAAGATGGTAATCATAGATAATGTCCATGGCTCTAAAACACTTAGCATTCGCTCGAATGCCGGCATTTCGCTGGCCGAGACCGTCAAACCAAATAGTGTTGACATGGGGCTCACCCAAACCGAACAAACCGTAAACGAAATGCTTGCTTCTGACATACCAAGCCAATAACCACATTATTGGCAGAAACAATACATACTTCCAGTAATTACTCTCAAATTCAAATTTTGTCTTCACGGTGAAATCTCCTTATGTTTGAATTAAAATTTAACTTTTCCAGTAATTGAAACTGTCCAAACATCAGCAGTTATCTCTTTGCCGTAGCTGTTATTTTTACCCCAGCCGCGGCTCAAGGCGATGGTCAGATCAAAATCATTGTAAGAATACTTGATCCGGCCAGCCATTGAAAACCCGGCGACATCCGGCGTCATAAAATCGGCTGTCTTATCAATCGCCTTACCCATATAACCGACGCCGCCGCCGATTGTCCAATGGTTGATTACTCGACTGGCACCGAGATAGAGAGCATAATTATCCTGCCAGTTCAATTGTACCGATTTGGTAATGGGTAATTTATCAAACAATACCGTTTCCTGATGCAAACTGTTTTTGCTGTAGCCGAACCAACTCGCCTGACCGACAACCAACCAATCTCTCGCCGGCTGATAACCAGCGGAAAGATCAAGGCGATCAGCAAACTGGAATTTTGATTCTACCTTATCCTTCAGATGAATCGGCCCGAGATTAATTCGGCAATCGCCATTAAGATCGACTGTAACCGGCGACACATAATTGACACCAAACGCCAAACGGTCAGTCAGCCGATACATTGCGCCGACTTGCCAGCCGACTCCAAACCCCATGGCCTGCAAATCAACCCTGATCGGCAACGGGGTACGCCGAAAATCAAAAGGTCCGGTCCAAGTTTCCATACCCATCACTATGACTGGCCCCGCGCCGACGGATAAACGGTCAGTCAATCCAAAGGACAAGTAGGGTTTAATGTAGGTTCCGGAAACCAATGTCCGGGAATCCATATCATAAGCGATTTTCTTAAAACTCGCCCCATTGCCTTTGTCAGTAGAAATATCCACGCCCCAAACCATATCTTCATTGATTCTTTCGGCAAATGACAAATACGGCAAGGTGTGAGCGACATTTTTCGATTTAAACTCGCGACCGCGCCAATCTTTGTAAGTGAATTTGGGAATCATGACTTCGACTCCGGCCTCCAGCTCATGAAAATTGCGCAATTGGATTTTACTGCCTAAGTTGTGTGGAAACCACGGACCGCGAGGATCAGAGCCATTGCCGATATCGGTTCCTATGGCCGCCACTCGATCAAAACCGCCATACGCTGTTTGCGGTATAGCCAAAAACAACAAAATAGAAATTAAAATGTAATGAGCTGTCTTTATCATGTTGACATCCTTTTTACCCTAAATTAGGGCTTTTTGTTCAATTTCAAACAAACTCTTCAGATATGTTATTATATCACTCTTAGTAAATATTGTCAAGTAACTTATCCACAACCTCAAATCGCCTGATAAATACTAATTCATAAAAAATATTGATTCCATCAGCTCCAAAACCCGCTTTTTAGCTATTTTTTTAAACTTACCGCCTTTAATATTGGCGACTACGATACTTTCCATAGATCCGCCATCACACTTAACTGTCAGTCCGCAATCAATCCCCCGTTGCCATAACCGATTGAATTCATCAACCGCGCTGAAATAATCAGGTTCAATAAAAAGCGGCGACGTTCCCTTATTCTCCGACAAACATTGATCAGCCGAAAATCTTTCTTTAGCTGTCTTATAATCAGCGAAAACAAAAACAAAAAAATCCGGAATAATAATACTTTTTTGTTCTAATAACTCGCTAAAGGCAGCTAAATGATTTTTGCGCCAATCCACCCGGCCAATTTTATATAAAGCATAGATATGGGCCGCCAATGAAACAAAACTGCGGTCCAAAAGATTAATCTCTGAACTTAAATCTTTTTGCCTTAGGGAGTCGGCTAAGAGATAGCTGTAATGCTCACGAAACTCGACGGGACAAGCTGGGATATTTTTCACTTTGCTAATATAACAAGGATACTCCGGCACGACCGCATATCGTCCAGTTTGCGTTATTTTTTTTATTAGAGTTGTTTTACCGGTAAAAACATTACCGTCAAAAGCAATATTCATAAAGCCAATTTACATTTTTTACAGATTTCCGGAACCGCCTTGCCGCCGCCATGAATCGCCTTCCTGACTGTCTGAAATTTTTTTGAATTCCAAACTTGTTTTATCGTCTGCTTGGATAAATCACCCAAAACATATTGCTGTCGCCAATCCATGCAACACAACACCACCCGCCCATCAAACAGAATATGCAATCGCTCCAATGTCCTATTTTGCTCACAGCCGCTGATCTTTTCTCGAAAAATATGATTGCTATACTTATTAACATTCCCTCCCCGATCCATAAAACCCCAGAGTTCGAATTTTAAGGAATTATCACGGCAATATTTTTTAGCCAGATCAACGTCTCGTCTGGTCAACCCGGGATAATCAATCATAATCAAGCTGATTTGGCCAATCCCCATCCTTAATTTTTTATTCTCGCATAATAAATCCAAATTTCTCTTGGTAATTTTCCAATTCAATCCCGGCATGATTTGTTCATAGGTTTTTTTAGTAAAACCAAAAACACTTAAACGCAGGTCGTCTATAGAACAACCGATTAATTCTTTTTGTTTCACCGATCCCAGCAGAGAAAGGTTAGTGGACACTTCCACTTCGCAATTCGGACAAGTTTCATTAATATATTTTAACCGCCGGATAAATTGCGGATCTAAAAACGGTTCATTATTAAAATAAGGTATGATTCTAATGCCGCGGCCGCCCTCTCGGCTGATCTGGCCGATTATGTTTTTGAATAATTCATCAGTCATCACTCCTTGAGCTAATTGAGGCGCCACTTCGGCATAAGGGCAAATCTTGCATAAGCCATTGCAATACGAGCCGGTCTGAATTTCAAAAAATTTAGGATATTTGTTGGGTTTTTTCTTCATAAAAATTACACCCTTTCTAAGCCATGATAAAGGCAATTAACAACGCGCTCGCCTCCTTGATTTTTTATTTCACGGCATAAAACAGCATAATGGACTTGCAAAACCAAAAATTCGCGCCTGAAGTCGGTAATAAATTTCTGCCGCCGCTTCTGCATAAATAGCTTTTTATTTTTATCTAGCGCCGCAGTCCGGCTTAATTGCAGCAAAAAATCAAGCAATAAATCCATAATTTTATCTCGCTGTTTATAAAACTGGGAAAAAACATCGTCTAACTGATGATAAACCCGGTGATCCCACCTCCGGCATAAAACCCGTAAAATATCGCCGGTGGTGCAATAATATTCAAATTCGTAGGCCTCGGGATTAAGCTCCATTAAAAACAGCTTTTTTATTTCTGCGACAAATCGGCCAACGGCCGGATACTTATATTTATAACCATAGGTCAACTTATCATAACTTAATTCGGACGCGATCAATCCGTCCTTCAATAATTGACGGTGCAATCCGGATTGCGGCACAACCCTAACCGTCTCCAAAATAACTCCCAAACGGAATAATTTGCCGATTTTTCTTAAATATTTCAAATTATTATTAATGTCGTCTAAAGAGGAATAGGGCTCGGCCACGATGTAACCGATATGAATATTGATACCATAACGGTCAAATTGTTTTTTAATTTCTTCATAGGCAGTCAGAGGGATTTTTTTGTTAAAAACCTTCTGGCTTTTATTAGAAATATTCTCAATGCCCAAAAATACCCTGACTAACCCGGCTTCAGACAAAGCAGCCAAAATCTTATCAGGCAACCTGGGATAGCACTTTAAATAAATATAAAATTTTAACGGCAATTTTAGCTTCTTCAACTCTCGGCAAAATTCTAAAATCCTTTCATTGTCGCCGTCGTTGCGCCAAAAACAGCTATCATTAAAAATAAACAATTCCTTGCCCAAGGTTTTATAAAGCCGGGCCATTTCCTTAACTACCAATTTCGGCTGGCGGTAATCAATGGCTGAACAGCCGGTCAAATTAGAAATCAGGGGTATATGACAAAAACTGCATTGGCCGACGCAACCGCGGGAAGCTTCCAGATTAACATATAAACCGCGTTCTGTTTTTTCCACATCGCGCCGCGGAAACGGCAGTTCATTTAACTTTAAACGATGCGATCTCAATTGGTAAGAGGAAACCCTTCCCCCCGTCGCTTTTCGCCAGATACCGCCTGCGCATTTTTTTATTGGCTTTTTTTGGCTGATTAAACTAAGCAGTTCCAACGCGGTTTCTTCCGGCTGGCCAATGATGATCCCATCAAGCCAAGGCAGGTCAGCCATTATGCTGTTGGCGTTAATGCTGGCGAAAGGACCGCAAAAAAATACCTTAGCAGTCGCTTTTTGTTTTTTTAATTCAGCCAAGAGCGGGATCATTAACTTAAAATCCTTGAAATTGGGTTTGGCTATCACGATATTGATCTTATTCCGCCCGGTTGTTATTTTTTCGGCATTATGAAGACCATCCCTTTCCCATAAACAAAGAGAAACACAAAAATTATGCTGTTCTAAAAATGCCGCCAAGGAGCCCATGGTGACTGAAGCGGCCGACTGAGAGAATAGGGTCCGATAAAATACCAGTTTTATTTCGATATCAGCCATAACTTTACTTATAACGATAATTATATTACTATGAAATTAGCGCTTTTTTATTAAATAATCAATATTTTATGGACAAAGGATTAATAATTCATTCTGTTGTTCTGGCTCAAAATAAAATTCTTATCCTGAAAAGATCCAAGCAGAATGACGTCTTAAGCGGTTACTGGGATATACCCGGCGGGACCCTGGAAAACGGCGAAGATCCGGTTGCTGGCGCCATTAGAGAAGCCCAAGAAGAATCGGGATTATCTTTGGATAACTTAGGATTATTTTACTACACCTCCAATGTAGATCAGAGCAAGAACAAGCAATTCGTCCGATTGATTTTCTTAGCCACTACAAATGACAATCTCGACAAGGTGACGGTAAATCCTGAAGAGCACAGTGAGTTCCGATGGGTTGATTTCAATGAAATCGGATCATATCAAGTTGTCGATTATTTAATCCCCTGCATTGATTATTTAAAAAACAAAAAACATCCTTTATTCCAGCTTACTTAAATATCACTTAGACATCGCTGTCTTTTCCTTTTTAATATCCAAATTAAAAAAGTTTGCGGCTAAAATAAGCATGATCGCCCTATAAGCCGACAATCCATGCAGCAGATAGCCGGGGATTGATCCGACCAACAGCCCGCCGATAATTTTCTTAGATTGGATATTTTTTTGTCGGCTAATAATCCTGTACGCGAAATAGTTAGGCAAGGCCAAAAACAATAATGCCACCGCATAGTCCGCTAAAAACCATTTAAAATCCATAAACAATAAGGGCACCAGTAATGAGATAAAAACCAAAGTTGGTCCGACCACCCAATATACGGCATGCAAGAATAGTTTAACCGATAGCGCGCCTAACTTAAGCTTACTGTCGGTTGCAGTCAGGTGTTTATGCCGTTTGATATACCGATAATAAGCAAAGGCCTGCGCCGGGCCGAAATACCAACTGGATTTTTGCTTATACAGGCCGCCAAGGGAATCCGGGACATCGGCTTCATCAAAAAATGGGATCGGCTTTATCAATTGACGGTTAAAACTGGCTTCCAATCCCCAAATAGCATCTTCATTGTGCATTGCTTCATTAAAACCGCCCAATTCAACGAAGATGTCGGGAGTGAAAAACAAACCGTGGCCGATACAATAATTCAAAGGGTAGAAATACGAATCCCGCCGATTGATATAACGGAACTGCGCTAAGGCGTGAGGGAGTTCAAACCCCAAACTCCAGCGGTTTTGCCACAGGGCGGCGGCCCGTAAAATATTCCTCCCCGGACCGGTAAGACCATCAAAGTTTTTTAAATAATCGCCGTATTGTTGGAAAATCTGGCCTTGACCCGACTGGCAATTGTCATTTACCCAATCAAATGTTTCTTTTGCCGGCCGGGAATCGGCATTATAAACGGCAAAAATAATTTCTTGCTTATCTGGATTTGATTTATTTATCTCTTTAATGGCATAGTTCAACTGATGCGACATCTTACCGTCAGTTTGAGGATAATGATAAGATAAAATATTGCCGTATTTATTTTTTAGATCGGCCACTACTTTGATAGTATCTATTTCCTTGTCTCTACCAATAAGGACGAATTCTTTTTCCGTAGTGATTAACACCAACTTAATATTATCGCTTTCACCGATAATGCCCTGAAAATATTCAACTGTGGGTATGATACGATTTTCTTCCCGCAAAAGAGGAATTAAAACAAAAAAAACAATCGGCCTCTTTCTACCGGTTGTTTTTTGATTGGCCGCCAACCAATTGGCGGAATGAGATATTTTGATCAGCCAAAATACAGTTAGAACACAAAATATAAAATTTATTAAAGATATTGAATAAAACATATTTTTTGAAAAAGCGGCAAAATAACATTTCACCGCCTGGCAATACCCGGTTTTTTCAATCAGGAAAAATCAATGAAGATTCCCTGACAGTGTCAGCGACTGAATCGGAACAGTGCAAAAGATTAATCAACCGCGGTTTTATATCAACTTCATGACAAAACGTCTGTCGGACGCATCTCTTAACTTCCATGGATTTTTCTATAGCGTCTTCTCCGGCCAGCAAAAAAGCCAACGAGGGCCCGGAGGTCAAATAATCAATTAAATCCTTTTCCCAGTCAAAGGAAAAAAAGTAAGGATAAAACCTATAAATCAACGGCGCGGTAAAAGTGATTTTTTTTTGTTGCTTAACGCTTAGATTGGCAGCCATAAACCACCCGATAATCTCTTCATCCAACCGGCGTTGCAAAGCATCCGGCTTTAATATGACCAAACAAGCGTCAATAAAATCATCAAAATCAATTGCCGCAACTGCGGGATCAATAATACCCCGCCAGTATCTTTTTTCACCATCAACAATTACAAATTCCCCTTCTTCATCTTTTTCAATCTCCGCCCCGTCGGCATCCTTGCCCTTGTATATTCTTCGGCCGAGTTCATCATCCAGATTGATTATCGGTCGTCCCGACTCATCAATAGTGGCACGCATAAGCGGTTACTCCTTATTCTTTTCATAACCTACGATTTGTCAAATTTAAAGTGCTTTTAATAGATAACCCTACAATATACGATGATTTTTGTCAATGTATTTATCCACAGCTCCCCAATCAGAACTAATAACATAAAATTAACCCCGAAAATGCTAAGTAGGGTTAATTTTTGATTGGCGGAAAATATCAATCAGAACAGCAAAGCATCTTTGAGTTTGGGAATAATCTTTTCGGTCTCCCTGGCGCCGATTTCAATAATCTGCGGTCCGGAGTTGCCGAAAAAATATTTGGTCCAACTGCCATACTGGCTCAAATCCGGCCTGACGATGAAGTCAGCTTCGCGCAAGCAATACTCGGCTAAGTATTGGCGCATGATATCCATGGTTCTAATGCTGACTTCCGAAAATTTAGGATTAACTTTGGCAAATTCGTAGTCGCCGAAAAAATCCAAATTAACGGCGACCACCACGTCAGAGCCCATTTGCTTGGCTACGTCATCGGGAACGGGATTGCTGATTCCGCCGTCAACCAGCAGATACTTGTTGAATTTCACCGGTTTAAAAATCCCCGGCACCGCCATGCTGGCGCGGGAAGCAAAAGCCAGATTGCCGTGGTCAAAAACGATTGCTTGGCCGGTGATCAAATCAGTCGCGACAATCCGCAAGGGAATTTTCAAATCCTTAAAGCTGGCTCCGCCCAGCCAATCGTTAAGCATTTTCTCCGACCGATCGCCTCTGATGATTCCACCTTTGAAAGACGGCTCTAAAAAACTGAACAATTTTTCCTGGCGCTTGCCGGCGGTGAACTCTTCCAACTTTTCAATATCTTCGTATAGGGCGTAATGAGCGCCGACCCAAGAGCCGATGCTGGAACCGGACAAATAATCAATGGGGATATTGTGCTTTAAAAGCGTCTTAATGACGCCGATATGAGCCAGACCGCGGGGGCCACCGCTGCCCAAGGCCAAGCCAAGAGTTTTTTTGTATCTGCGTGCCATAAATTTCTTTTATATTCTTATTATAGCTCAACCGACAGCAAAAAACACCATTACTGGTGTTTTTTGGCCTTCAAGTCGCTTTGTAAAGAATTTGTTAACGCACGGGGTGAAGGAAGCTCTCTCGTTCGGCGCCGAATGGCGCCTCACTCACTCGTCCTGGGTTGGCGCCAATCATTCACTGGATGATTGGCGGCACTCGACTATATTTTTCGCCTGCCGGCTCAAAATTTGTCTCGCTTCCAACCTGTTCAATTCCTTCGTATCTCATCTATAATAAAAAGACAGGCCGTTGGCCTGTCTTTTTATTATGCACGGGGTGAAGGAATTGAACCCTCATAAGCGGATTTGGAGGCCGCCGTAATACCGTTATACGAACCCCGCAAAAAAACCAATATTATTTGGTTTCTTTATGCATCGTATGCTTGCGGCAATGCTTGCAATACTTATTCATTTCCAACCTGCCCTTGAGCAGTTTTTTATTTTTGCTGGAAAAATAATTTATCTTCTTGCATTCGGTGCACTCAAATTTGATCATGTTGTCTTGAGACATAAAAATTTACATTAATTTTACTTAGCCAGCTGTCGGATTCGAACCGACGACCTACGGTTTACAAAACCGTTGCTCTACCAGCTGAGCTAAGCTGGCCCAATTGCTAAAAGGCCTTAAATATTAAAATTGCCATTTTATCTTAACATATTTTTACCAAAAAAGCAAGCCAAGGCGATTTCGGCCAAAATCAACCGGAAACCTTCTCCCCGGCTAAAGAAAAACTTCTAACCGAGGTTATTTTAACCTTAACCGCCTGTCCAATCAGCTTCTTAGGCCCGCTAAATGCCACTATCTTGCCCGAGGAAGAGCGTCCGTAGCATTTGCCCGCTTTATAGCCATCCACGAGTACCGCCTCTGTACGGCCCAAATATAGCCGGTTATTGGCCAAAGCCGTCTGTTTAAGAATATCGTTCAATTCTTCTTCGCGCCTTTTCTTTTCCGCTTTGGGCACGTCGTCTTTGATTTTGGCGGCGGCGGTTTGCGGCCGCGGCGAATACTGCGCCAGATAAGCCATATCAAACCGGCACTGACGCATCAGCTTGGCTGTGTTTAAAAATTGCTTTCTGGTCTCGCCGGGAAAACCGACGATGATATCGGTGGAGATGGCGATGCCAGGCACAGCGCGCCGGACGCGGTTGATTAAAGCCAAAAATTTCTTAGCGGTGTATTTGCGATTCATGGCTTTAAGAATCTCATCGTCGCCGGACTGCAAAGCCAAATGCAGCTGCGGCGCCAGGTGCCGGCCGTTTGCCATGACTTTTATCAGTCCGACGGACAAGTCCTTGGGATGCGAAGTCATGAATTTTAACCGATAATCGCCGGGAATCTTATCAATCTTTTGCAACAAGCGGGCAAAATCAAACGCCGGATTATTGACGGCGCGGGAATGGCGAGCGGGAGAGCGGTAGGAATTGACGTTCTGTCCCAACAAAATAATTTCTTTATAACCTCGCCCGATTAATCCGCGGCATTCTTTAATAATGTCATCAGCCGGCCGATGCTTTTCCCGGCCGCGGGTATAAGGCACGGCGCAATAAGAGCAAAAATTGTTACAGCCATTGCTAATCGGCACCAGAGCGGAAAAGTCGGACGAGTGGAGCGCGGGCAAACACAGGTAATCACTGGCGCCAGACGCTTTAGCGCCGCCCAAAATTTCCGGCAAACGACGGATTTCCGCGATACCCAAAATGCTGTCGAAATATTTCGACAGTTTTTTCTTGTCCTGATCCAAGACGCAACTGGTCAAAACAGCCATAAGCCGGCCGGCCTGGCGCCGTTTTTGCCACAATTGCGCTTTGCCGCGAACCCTGTCTACGGCCGCTTGCCGGACCGCGCAGGCCACGACAACGATCAAATCGGCGGAAATTTCATCCTGGCATCTCTGCCAGCCCGAATCGCCAAGCAGGCGGTTTATGCGTTCGGCATCGGCTTGGTTCATCTGGCAACCCAAAACAAGCAAAAAATATTTTTTAGCGGATTTTTTCATGGAACTTATTATACAAAAAACACGAAAACAAATCAATGCTTCCGTGCGTCTTACAATTAAACTGACGGAAAAATCAACCTGTCGCGATCCAGGCCAGAATAGCGGAAATAGCCGCCGAACCCAAAAGCATCCAAGCGGTCATGGCGGCCACCTTTTTTGTAACGGAAGTTCTAACGGCGGTAGCGGTAAGAGCGGCTGATTGTTTTTTCATAACCAATAAAATTACTTGATGACGATTTTGATTCGGCCGGCGTTAGTAGGAGTGATATTGCGCCAAGAAGGAGAAATGTCAACCCGGATATCTTTAATGACTCCGGTCTTTTGGGCATAATCAATTATCTCATCGGCGGTGCGGCCGGTAAAATTGGATTTTTCCAGCACCGGGCTGTCAGCGGTCAGATAACCTTGCAAAGGATAATTGACTTTGACAGCGATGGTTTCCGGATTGTTGGCATCCACGACGGCAATCTGTATCAGTTGCTGATTGATATCCTCCACGCTTAAGTCGTTAAAATTCATCTTCTGGGCTTTGTTTTTAATCAATTCGGCTAAAGCGTTCATGTCAGCCCGAATGGTTTTAATCCGCACCGTTCCGGTCATGGTAAAAAATCCGGCTTCGTCGCCTAATTTCTTATCAATCTTATAGCTGATTAGTTCGCCTCTGACAATATCGGCGGTGGAGGAAGCTTGAACCGCGGCGACCGCTTGAGCCACCAATTCTTTTTTGGCGCGGTTAATGTCTGATTCACCGATGATTTTTACGGCTCCCGCGGAATTTTGCTGCAAAGGACTGATAATTTCGCCGAAAATCTTGCTCTGCAAGACAGAAGCTAATTTTATGATGGTCAATTTGCCGTCGGTTATCGGCTGGAAGGCAGCGGGGTCTTTGGGAAAAACGCTGACTGTCACACTGCCTCCGGCGGGCACATTGACAGCGTCGTTAGTCCGGACAATGACTCCGTTCTCCCCTTGCAATTGAGTGGTCTTGACCAACTGCTGGCTCTTGCTGTATTGGTTGACTATCTTTACCTGGCCCACCAGATTGGAAGACACGGCTTTGGTGGAAGAGGCCTCAAACATTTTTTCCACGATCTTGGTGGTTACGCTAAGCGTGCCGGCCACCGCCCCTTGCTTGGCGATTTCCGTCGGCGTGGAACTGGTTTTTATTTCCGTATTGAAACTCAAGTTGACCACCTGCACTTCGGGCGTAATTACGATCGTCGCTTGGGAATAAAACAGCAAAAACACCGCCGAGATGACAACCGCGGCGCAAATGACAAAAACAATGGCGATATTGCGGTAGAGCGTGATCCTACCCATAAGTTTAGTTGTTGGTCAGCCACTCCCCCACGACTTCCCTCACGTCTTTATCGGTAACGCGCAACGCTTGTTTGGCAGTGGCTAAATTTTCTATATGAACCCGGCTGCAGGCCTCGTCAATGGCATCAATGGCTTTATCCGGATAAGAACGCCCCTTGATGGCTTTGGTGGCTGTAACCGCCGTTTTAATGGCTGAAGGAGTGATAACAACTTGATGATACTTCTCGTAAATCGTTTTGATGCCCTGAAGTATCCGTTCGGTCTGCGCCGCCGTCGGTTCGGCCACAAACACCGGCTGCAAACGGCGGTCCAAAGTTTTATCTTGCTTGATGAATTCCCGATATTCTTCTTTGGTGGTGGCGCCGACGACCTGCAATTCGCCGCGCGCCAAAAGCGGTTTAAGAATGTCAGCGGCGTTAATTGCTCCTTCCGCCACTCCGGCTTCCGCCAAAATATGTATTTCATCAATAAATAAAATGATAACGCGTTTAGCGGCAATAATTTCGTCGGTAATTTTCTTGAGCCGCTGTTCAAACTCGCCCCGATACTTGGTGCCGGCCAAAATCCCCGTCAAATCCAAAGCCAGAACTTTTTTGCCATACAAAGATCTTGGCACCTGTTTGCTGACGATGCGCAGAGCCAGGCCCTCGGCCACAGCGGTTTTGCCCACGCCGGCGCCGCCGACTAATACGGGATTATTCTTGGTGCGGCGGGATAAAATTTCCACTACGCGGGAAATTTCATGATCGCGGCCGATAACCGGGTCAAGTTTTTTTTCCACAGCCAAACGAGTCAAATCCCTGGAGTATTTGGCTAAAGTAGAACCGGAAGAAAAGCCGGCGCTACCCCCTCTCCAGCCCATTTGACTATAAAAATAATACAAAACAGGCAACAGAATCAAAGCTCCGACAAGCAAAAGGAATTGATCCATAGGAATTCATTAATTTTTAAGATCAATGACTCGCGATACTGAATGAATTATAGCACAATTCGGGCTTAAACCGCAACCACACCCGGTCCCAAAAGCTTTTCCACGGCTTGTTTAAATGACTCGGAATAATTAACTCGGAAATTCGTCCGGATCTTCTCCGCTCCGGTGTCGCCGTTTACCGCCAATTCAATAATATGATTGCCGGGGTAAGCAAAAATAAGCGCTTTAAGCTGTTTGGTTAAATCATAATCCAGGGGCGGCTTGAGATTGAGAGTAACGACTCTCTCTTTGAGCGCCGGCGGAACCGCGGCGGCTGACTGCCGGTTATTGTAACCGTTGCCGTTGCCCCACTGTCCCCGGCCGCGGCTCAACCGTTCCCGGGAGAGAACCAAAAAATTATCCAGGGTTTCTTTGAGGCCTTCCTGATTCAGTACGGCCGCCAAGTCGCACAAGACCTTATGTTCGCCGTCCTTGTCCGATATGGTGCCGCTAACGATAATAATCGCGTCCGGTTGCCACAAATGGGGATTCTGTTCCAAGATTTTAGGAAAGACCAGGAGTTCAATTTCACCGGTTACGTCTTCTATCTTGACAAACAGCATGGCGTCGCCTTTTTTGGTATAAATCTTTTTGATATTGGTAATGACTCCCGCCACTCTGACAGCGGCGCCATCAACGCAATTCCTTAAAGTAGCGCAGGCGGCGGCATAATTAGAAATAACGGCGGTGTAATCGCTCATAGGATGTTCGGAAATATACAGGCCCAGCGATTCCTTTTCCCACAACAATTTGGTTTTCTTATCCAGCGGCGGAGCCGGCTCCAATTTCAGCCGCGGCAGAGCCACTTGGGGCGACAAATCAAACAGCGAGTCCTGCTTCTCGTCGGCGTTTCTGACCGACTCTTGGATAAATTTCAACAGCCGTTCCATGTTTTGCAACAGCAGATTGCGCTCGCTTAAAGAATCGGACGCTCCCGCCTTGATCAGGGCCTCCAGCGACCGCTTATTCAAATCCTTGCTTTTGACGCGGGATAAAAAATCAACCAAATCCAAGAAACGGCCGTTGGCTTTCCGCTCCGCGATTATTTCCTTGACGATATTCTCGCCCAGCCCCTTAACGGCCATTAGTCCGAAACGCACGCGCGGCTTAGCGGTCGCCAAAGTTTGCGCCACTACGCCGAAATCGGCGAATGACTCGTTAATATCGGGAGGCAGAATTTCAATCCCCAATTGGCGGCATTCATCAACCTCAATGGCGATGCGGTCAAGGTTCTGCTGATCGGAGGTTAAAAGCGCGGCCATGAATTCGGCCGGATAGTTGGCTTTCAGATAAGCGGTTTGATAAGCGATCAAGGCGTAACAAGCGGCATGGGAACGGTTAAAGCCATAAGCGGCAAACGGCAGGATAAACTCCCAAATTTTTTCAGCCACGCGACGATCAATGCTATTCTTCACCATGCCGTCTATCATTTTTATTTCCTGTTCGTGCAACAATTCTTTGATTTTTTTGCCCACGGCTTTGCGCAACACATCGGCTTCGCCGTAAGTGAAACCGGCCAAATCGCGGGCAATGCGCAACAGCTGTTCCTGATAAACCGCCACGCCGTAAGTGCCTTTAAGAATCGGCTCAAGTTTAGGGTGCAAATACTGGGGCTTTTTGCGGCCGTGTTTGCCGTTGATGTAATCGGGTATATACTCCATCGGCCCGGGACGGTACAACGCCACCATGGCAATCAAATCCTCCAAATCGGTCGGCGCCAATTGCTTCAAATAACGCTTCATGCCGGCGCTTTCAAATTGGAACACGCCCGTGGTTTTGCCTTCCTGAAAAAGCTTATAACTTTTCTTGTCATCCAGGGGAATATTATCAATGTCAATTTCAATGTTATGAATCTTTTTGATGATGCGCAACGCCTGTTCAATAATCGTCAAGTTGGACAAGCCCAAAAAATCCATCTTCAATAGACCTAAATCCTCTACGGAATGGCCTTCGTACTGGACGACTACGGATTCGCCCGAACCGTACTGGCGCGGCGCGTAATAATCCAACGATTCGGGCGTAATCACCACGCCGCAAGCGTGGGTGGAGGCATGGCGGCAAACGCCTTCCAGACGCTTGGCCGTGGCAATAAGCTTGGCGCCATCGCCGTCGTTTAAGACATCCTTCATTTCGGGCACGGCTTCGCAGGCCTCGTTCAAATCCATGCCCACAGGGATTAATTTAGCCACGCGATCGCAATAGTTATAGGGCAAGCTCATTACCCGGCCCACGTCGCGGATGGCGTTGCGGGCGGCCATCGTACCGAAAGTGATAATTTGCGCCACATGATCGCGGCCATATTTGTCAGCCACGTAACTTAACACCTCGTCGCGGCGGCTGTCGGCGAAATCCGTATCAATATCGGGCATGGAAATGCGTTCGGGGTTAAGAAAACGTTCAAACACCAAATCGTATTTGATCGGATCAATATTGGTGATTTGCGTCAAATAAGACACCAGGGAACCGGCAGCGGAACCGCGGCCGGGGCCGACGATGATACTATTGTTTTTCGCCCAATTGATAAAATCCGACACGATCAAGAAATAACCGGCATAACCGGTTTTGGCGATAACTGAAAGTTCATAAACCAAACGCTCTTTGATTTCCGAGGTAACCTGTTCGGGCTTAAATCTGTCCCGCAAACCATTTTCGCACAACTCGCGCAAATAATCATCGGCGGTTCGGCCCTCGGGCAAAGGAAAGTTGGGCAAAATATTAGCGCCCAATTGCAATTCCAAATTACACCTTTCCGCCACCTTCAGCGTGTTAGCCACAACCTCCGGATGATCGGCGAAATCGGCAATCATCCGTTCCGGCGACTTAAACGACAAATCAAAGCCGATATAGCTCATGCGGTCGGGATCGCTTAAGGTTTTTTTGGTTTGAATGCACAAAAGAGCGTCTTGGGCGTAATCGTCTTCCTGCCGCGGATAATGGACATCGTTAGTCGCCACGACGGCGGCGCCGGTTTCCTCGGCCAAACGGAATATCTGTTCGTTCAATTGATTTTGTTTGTCAAAATTGGGATGATACTGCACCTCCAAAAAGAAATTCTCCCGGCCCAGCAAATTCTGATAGCGACTGATCATTTCGCGCGCCGCGCTCAAATCATTATTCAACAGATAACCCGGCAGCTCTCCGGCGACGCAAGCGGTCAAAGCGATTAATCCTTCATGATGCTTTTGGAGCAATTCCCAATCAATGCGGGGTTTGTAATAAAATCCTTGCAAATGGGCAATGGTCGTTAATTTGACCAAATTATGATAACCGACTTTATCTTTAGCCAATAAAATCAAATGCCACGGACGTTCATCAATCTTGGGCCGCTTATTTAAATGGCCATTCCTGGCCACATACGCTTCCACGCCGATAATCGGTTTGATCCCGGCTTTTTTGGCCTTTTTATAAAATTCCACCGCGCCATACATAACGCCATGATCAGTCAGGGCCAGAGCGGGCATTTCGTATTGCTTGGCAATTTTTATCAGTTCATCAATCTGCCCCAAGCCGTCAAGCAAGGAGTAATGGGAGTGGACATGGAGATGGACAAAGGAAGACATAAGGTAATAAACGGCTTATAAAGACGCCGAAATCAACGAGAACTATCGGGATTAAAGATAAAAACTCCCCGGTCAAAGAGAGTTTTGTTTAGTTAGAAAAAACCTTATCTCAAGTTTTATTATACAAAAAAATGAAGTTTAAACAAAATTTCCGGCTGCTTATTTTAAGGCGGTAACAACCGTTACGTCTTGCCCGTTGCGCGATAAAACAATTTCTACCTTATCTCCCATTTTAAAATCATTGATCACATCCGCCAAACCCTGATAAACGTTAAGTTCGGAATCATTGATTTTCTTGATAATATCGCCCTTCTGAACCAGATCAAAAGCGGCAGTACCGCGCGCCGGTTCGCTAATCACATAAGCGCCTTTATCGCCCCAATTAATTAAGCCGTCGGTTTGGGCCAAATCAATATAATCTACACCCAGAGACGCCCGGACAATTTTCTTATTATTCAATAAGCCGCTAACCAACTGGGAAAAATAATCAACGGGGATAGCTGAACCGCCATCAATCACGCCGATAACTTCACCCTTAAGATTAACCAGCAAGCCGCCGTTATAACTATCGGCCAACAACCGATCCAAATGAATTCTTTTTTGCGGATAATCGGATTTAAGTTTCAAATCATTGGCAACAGAGAAAACATAACCGATTCTGGCGATGTGAGCCAACTCTAATTGATTGTGGCCGGAAACAACCACCACTGTCTGGCCCAGTGATAAACTGCTGGAATCGCCAAGTTTAGCGACCGGCAGATTGTTGGCCGGCATTTTGCCGAAAACCACGCCCGTAGCTTGATCCTCAACAAAATCAGACAGAGAGTACTGTTTATTCTGGTAACCCACGACCGCATAAGTACCCTTAAGATTGCTGATAACAGACCGGGAACTTACCACCCAGCCATCGGCGGTCAAAACAAAGCCGTGACCCAAAACTTCATTGCCGGTAAAGGCGGCGTTAAGCGGTTCAATGGCTTTTTTGCTGTGATAAATATTAACCACGGCGGGCAATAGGTCGTTCTCTATCTGTTTCATCTGCGTGTCCTGCTCAACTACCACGCTGCGCGGCTGCTGAATGACAATTTTATCGTTTAAGGTCGCCGACGACAAATTCAGCTGGCTCAAAATCGGAATACTGAATGAGGAAGCGCTGATAATGATAAAACCCAAAAAACCCGATAATAAGCCGAAACAAATAGACAGGATAATGACTAAGAATGTTTGTGATGGTTTGAACATAAAATATGATTAAAGCCAAATAGCGCTGATAAGAGTTAAAATAACGACTAAAACGAAAATAATTATCGTCCTTAAGACGGCATTCCTTTTGTTGCCGTCTTGGATATGGGACAAGGTTAATGACAGCATCAGATAATAAATCGCGGCCGCCAAAATAGCGATGACATAAAAACTGACCGGCCAAATCAATAAAAGAAACAATAATTCCGTTAGCACTATAGCTTGGATTAAAGCATAAATCAAGGCCTGGCGCCGCTCGGGCAAATGTTTGAGATAAAGCCAATAATAAAGAAAAAAATAAACCAAGCCCAAAAGACAGACAATTGCCACCATCGACCAATTCAAAAAAATGGAAAAATTGACTAAGCTGGCGGTCAAAAAGAAAACAATCAGGATATTAAAATACAAAGACAGATTATTTAGGTTAACAATATGAACTTTATCGGTTTCATAAAAATCATGGAATACCGCTTCCAAATAAAGCCCGAATAAAAACGACCAGATCAAAAGGAAAAAGTTAATAACGTAAATATTTTCCAAAATCAACAAAAAAGCAAAACCGGCGACGGTAAAAAGCAAACTATAAAGATAAGTGGCGATTACCGGTTTCGTTTTGCGCTTAATCCTGATTAAAGAAAAATAAACGCCGGGAAGCAACAATAGAGCGATAAAAAACCACAGCCAATAATCGGGCCAATAAAAAACTGTTTTGCCCAGAATAAAAAAAATAATGGCTGCCAAATAAGGAAAAAGACGCAGGATAAGCAAAACCATAAGCTGGGTTTATTGATTGATTACGCTTTTCAACTCTGTCAACTTTTTATTGGCGGTTGTCTGATTGCCTGATTCCGCCAATTGGCCGATTTCTCCCAAAAGCAAAATTACTGACAGATGCTTGGCTTTGTATTCCGTCGGAACCTTAAGCGCCAATAACTTGTCCTGGGCGGAACGGGCCAAAACGGCTAAATCATTGCTGACTGCCGTCTGATTCAAAAAATCCTTGGTGATGCTGGAAAAATCACTAACATATTCGGCATTAAGCTTGGCCAAATCCGCCGGCTGAACAACCCGATCCAGATGTCCCGCCGCCTCCTCAATCCGGCCGGCCGGCAAGCCGTTTTTATCGGCATTACCGGTAGCGGCTCCATAAAATTTGTAAAAAGCTAAAACCAAGCCGCCCAAGACGACCAACAAGACAACCAATCCGACTAAAAGACCGATCAGCGCTTGCTGATTTATTTTTAACTTCAAACCGTTTTCCATCATATTAAAACTTGATTAAATGGCGCCCAATAAGGCCAGACAGATAAAAATAATAGCGAAGATAACAAACATCGTAGCGACCGTAGAAATAAACGCCGTTAAAGATTCTTTGTAGCGCTTATCCATAAAATAACGAACCGGCCAGATAAAAACAATAACGCCGGATACGGCGACTGACAAGACCAGCAACGCCAAGAAAGCCACGATGGTGAAAACCGCCGTCCAGGGTTGCGGCGTGGAAAAAAATGTCTGCGTGCCAACCATGAATATCGCCACCAAAGCGATATAACATACTTCCATAATGCCGGCCACCAGACCTTGACCAGCCGGAGTGGAAAAACGGTCGCGTTTAAAAGGATTGAGTTTGTACATATTGTTGAGATTAATTTACAATTATTTTTTCAAATTAATTTCCAATTATAAAGAAAAATTATCTTTTAAATTTATTTCCGCCCAATCAGCCAAGGACTCGTCCCATTTATAGGCCTTAATGCAATGAGTGAAATCGGTTTCCGAATAAACATATTCCACTTCATGATGGCTGCCGATGCGCCGGCTGCCATGGGTTTGCTTATCCAGCACCACCGGCCGAGAAATGAAATCTAATTTCATTTTACCCAGAGGACCGGTAAAACATAGCGTTTCTCTCTCGCCAACTTCCGGTTCGGCCAATTCTTCCGCGGTTATTCGAACATCGGGAAAACTATCCTGGATCATGCCTTTAATTTGCTGCCATTTTTGCGGAGTCATATAATTATATTTTACCACCTTTCTTGCTATATTCGCAACCGCAATATTTCTGGCGGTAAAAACCGCGGTCTTTGGCAAATTGCCGGGCGGCGGCATAACCCGGACTGGCTTTAAAATCGTCAGCTAAATACTTTAAACCGTATTTTTCAGCTAACATCCGGCCCAGATTGCGGATAATCTTGCCGTCTTTGTACGGCGAAATGCCAAGCGAAGTGACAAAGCAATCAAATCCTTGGCCGACCGCGTACTTGGCGGAATTTTCCAGGCGATGATGATAACAAAGCTGGCAACGTCGGCCGCGCTCCGGTTCCCTTTCCAATCCCCGGATTAACTCCAGCCACTTGCCATGATCCCAGTCAGTCAAAACAAATTTCACCCCTTGGCTGGCGAAGTATTTCTCGGCCTCCTCGGCGCGCTTGCTGAATTCTTCGGCCGGCCAAATATTGGGATTATCAAAATAAACGGTGATGTCATAATCTCCCATCAGTTGTTGCGACAAAAGGCCGCTGCAAGGCGCGCAGCAGACATGGAATAATAATTTTTCTTTAGCCATGTTTTTAGCCCAACTTAAAAACCTCGTCGCCCTCTTTGACGGGCTGGTCGACTTTGAGGCCGACGGCTTGACCCACATTAGCCAAAGGCACTTCCGCGCGATCAATCTGCATTGAGCCGACAGTTTGTTCAAATTCCCGATCCCCTCCTTTGACCTTGATGGTATCGCCGACAGCCAACTGGCCGTCAGAGAGCTCAATCACGCCGACCCCGATTTTACCGAAGTAATGAGTGATTTTTCCGATTTTCTCTTCCATATTTTTATTAATTATAAATTAACAACATTAACGATTTTCCTTGCCGGTGCCGGTTTTAATCAAAACATCGGCTTCAGTCAGGATTTCTTTGGGCTGTTTAAAACGCACTAACTTCTGGGCGGTTGCCAAGTCAAACCAGCCATAGCCGTTATGCTCGCTAGAAATTTTCGGCTCAATGCCATATGGCGCTTCAGCCAAATAAATGACAAAATTCTTTTTGATCAAATCATTGCCGCCATGATGCGTTTCCCGAAACATGAATTCCGTCTGCTCCCTGAAGCCCTCAATAACCTTGATATTTTTTAAACCCGCTTCTTCGTAGAGTTCCCGCAAGCCCGTTTCCAATTCGCTCTCTCCCTCCTCCATTTTGCCTTTGGGGAAATTCCAATAACTGCCGCGGTGATACAAAACCAAATATTGCACCCCTTCCTTGGGATGGCGGCGGAAAATAATAAAGCCGACTGATTTTTGGTTGATCATATCGTATTAATTGTTAATAACTGATTTTAAATATTTCCTGCCTTTCAGCTTTTCCGGAAAATAATCCTGCTCTTCTTGATAATTGAAGTCGGGCGAATACTTATAATTCTTGCCATAACCCAAATCCTTCATTAACTTGGTTGGAGCGTTACGAAGATGAATGGGCACCGGTTCATCCATTGTTGATTTAACATCTTCCTGCACTTTCAAGTAAGCTTCATACAACTCGTTGGATTTCTTGCATTTAGCCAGGTAAACCACGACTTGAGCCAGAATAACATTGCACTCGGGCAAGCCGATAAAATGGCAGGCCTGGTAGCCGGCCACGGCCTGCTCTAAGGCGCGTGAGTTGGCTAACCCCACATCCTCCGAAACGAAACGCACCAAACGTCTGGCGATATACAAAGGATCTTCGCCGCCTGAAAGCATCCGTCCCAACCAGTATAAAGCGGCATCAGCGTCTGAACCGCGCAAGGACTTATGCAAAGCGGAAATAATATTATAATGCTGTTCTCCCGATTTATCGTACAAATGAGCGTTACGCTGCAAGGAATTCTTGATTAACTCTTTGGACAGTTTAATTATACCAGATTTCTGGGGTTTAGTCGCTTTAGCGGCGATTTCTAAAACATTCAGGGCGGTGCGGGCGTCGCCATTGGCGAGCAAGGCCAAATATCTTATTGCCTCTTCGTCCAGTTTGATTTTTTGCCTGCCCAATCCCCGTTCTTTATCCAGCAGGGCGGCTTTAATGATCCCGGCAATGTCTTCTTCGGTCAACTGTTCCAAAACAAAAACCCGCAAACGGGAGAGAAGCGCCGAATTGACTTCAAACGAAGGATTTTCAGTGGTAGCGCCGATTAAAACCACAGTGCCGTCCTCCACGTGCGGCAGAAGCGCGTCTTGCTGGGACTTATTCCAACGATGGATTTCATCAATAAACAGGATAGTCCGGCGATTTTTTAATTTGAGATTATCCTTGGCCTCGGCGATGATTTTTTTCAATTCACTGACGCCGCAGCTTACGGCGGAAAAAGACACAAACAACGCGCCGGTCAGGCCGGCAATAATCCGCGCTAAAGTCGTTTTACCGGTACCCGGCGGACCCCAAAAAATCATTGAGGGTATCTGATCGCCCTCTATCAAACGCCGCAACAGCTTGCCCTCGCCGACAATTTGCTCTTGGCCAAAAAATTCGCCAAAATTCCTGGGACGCAAACGATCAGCCAAAGGCCCTTCTTTGGCTTTAAACTGATCAGTTTTGACCTCAAATAAATCCATAATTACTTGCCTATATCATAGCCGAATCCAACCGGGATTACAAACAAATAAATAAGCAGGCGATAATCGCTTGCTTATTTATTTTCTTGCTTGATTATTATAATAGCTACTTAATTTTCTCCCTGACTTTTTTAACTAAATCTTCCAATTTCCAATCGCTTTTGACCAAGTAGTCATAAACGCCTTTAGCCATGGCTTCAGCCGTCTTATCCGCCTCATTCAAATTGGATAAGATAATAACCGGCACATTCTTGCCCCACTTATCCTGACGTAATTTTTCCAACATAGTCAAACCGTCCATCACCGGCATGACAATATCCAATAAAATCAAATCCGGCTTGTTTTTTAGGGCCGTCACTAAACCTTCTTGGCCGTCCTTAGCCACAACTGCGTCAAACTTTTCTTTGGTTAATTTTTGCCTTAGGGCCTCGGCCAATGACGGTTCATCTTCAATGATAAGAATTTTTTTCATAAATTTTATGTTTCTAAAAATATTTGATCAACTTGGGGTCAATTCTTTGGTTCCGACTTTTTTCTTCATGCCTTTAAGCGGCAAGCTGACATGGAAAGTTGAACCCTTGTTTTCTTCCGATTCAAACCAAACCTTGCCCTTGGCTTCATCAACGATATTCTTAACGATATATAACCCCAAACCAGTGCCTTCAGTTTCTTTGTTTCTGATGTTATCGGCTCGATATAATTTTTCAAAAATTCTGCCTTTGGCCGCTTCCGGTATGCCATAGCCCGTGTCAGCGACGCTGATTTCCACATTGCTGTCATTCTTAGCCAGTGCTACCGAAACCTTACCTCCGGCCGGCGTGTATTTAATGGCGTTAGTCAATAAATTTTGAATTATAATCCTGATCAATTTAGGATCAGCATAAATAAGCGGCAGGGTTTTATTATGAGCAAAATTGAAATTCAATTTCTTTTCCTTAATTTGCGGCTGAACCTCGCCAATAACACTATCAGCTACGGCGACAAAGTCAGTCGGTTGCGGCTCAACGGCAAAGGTGCCAAGCTCAATCCGAGAGACGTTTAGCAGGGCATTGACTAACATTACCATGCGCTGGTTGCCGCTGTAAATCTCCTTAACATATTTATCTTGTTCGGCATTAAGCTTGCCCGCATCGCCGGCCAGAAGCATTTCCGCATACCAGTTAATGGCGGAAAGCGGTGTGCGCAATTGATGGCTGGCGAGTGACACGAATTCCGTTTTGGCCTTATCGATCTGCTTTTCTTTAGTGATATCGCGTTCCAAAGCCACGAAAAATTCCACCTCTCCTTGCCGGTTTAAAATCGGCGTAATACTGGCAAAAGCCACGTAAGATTCGCCATTTTTTCTCTTATTATTAATCTCTCCGGCAAAGGGTTTTTTTTCCACCTTAATAATCCGCCACATTTTTTCATAAAACGCCTTATCCATTAGGCCGCCCCATAATTTATTATTACCGGCCTTCTTGCCCAATACTTCTTTAGCGGAATAACCAGTAATATTCTCTACGCCCTTATTAGCAAAAAGGATAATTCCCTCACTATCAGTAATAACAATATGATCGGATGCTTCGGCTACGGCCAAACGGAATTTCTCCAGATCCTTGGCCAACGCTTCTGACACTCTCTTTTCCTCCTCCACATCCTCTAAAATATTCAAAACTGATTTCTGGGTTGCCTCTAAAGATTCATTATTTTTCTTTAATTTGGTAAGGGTTTCCGATAGGGTTTTGGTTTTTTCCGCCACTCTTTTCTCCAACTCGCCATAAGTTTCCCGCAATTCATCAGTCATGTCATTGAAGGTTTTAGCCAAAATGCCGATTTCATCATGCGAACTCACTTTTACTTTATTAGTCAAATCACCCCGAGCCACGGCTTCGGCCCCATGAGTCAAAGCCAAAATCGGCCTGATAATAATAAAATAAAAAAACAATAAAACCGATAAAACTGCCAAGCCGGCGGTAATCAAAATAATAAATAATTGAAAGCCGATAACTTTATTAATATTAGAAAAAATATTTTTTGTCGGCGTTTCAATAATTAACTGCCAGCCATTGCCTAAATAATTCAAATAACCGTCGGAATAAGCGCTGGTAGCCAAAACCTCGGTTGCCTTGCCATTAATCAATTCTTCGACATCGGCAATACTATTGTTCGGGCTAAGATCGCTTAATGATGCTGATTGCTTTTGGTTTAAGATGCCAACTGAATCCAACCGATTGCTGCTGCCGATCAGTATTTTATACTTATTATACAAATAAACGCGATCAAAACCGCTGGTAGCCAGAAAATCCAAAACAGCCGGCCAAGCAAAACGTCCTGAAATAACACCGATAATTTTATTTTCATCAATCACTGGCGCGGCAAAAATAATTGTCGGCTTATTGGCTTCGCCAGCCAAAATCAAATCGGAATAATAAACCCCTTCTTCTTGCGCCTTAATAAAAGCCGAATGATCAGCCGGGTAGTCCTTGATATTCTCTCCTAATTTTTCTTCATCGGCCGAATAAACCACCAGGCCATTATTGTCCACCACATCCAAATCATACCACGGACCGGTCAAAAGAAGGAATTCATCTATCCTTTGTTTAATATCGCTTACGGCGACGGACTGGCCAGTCAATAATTTCTTTAACGGCATCGATCCGGAAATCAACTGGATATTCAGATAACGTTCATACAAAATACGATCGATGGCAACCATTAATTGTTTAGTATTAGCGGATTGAATCCCGGCATAGGAATCCTGCAGGATTCCGCCAACCGAAATATAAATAAAAAATACCAACAGGCCGATAGCGATAACGGAAACAGCAGCTAAGATGAAAATTATTTTAAGCAAAAACTTCATAAGAGTTATTTAGTCAAAGCCCGAACAAATTCCGGCCTAATCACTTCGCCAATATCAATATCAGAACTAATAATATCTATTTCCCGCAAGTAGCGATTGGCCAGAGAACCATTGCCGTACAATGATTCATAACCCAAGGAATAAGACATGGATAATAAATTGCCGCGTAAATCAACCCATTCTAATCCGGATAGATAATCGGCAAATTCCTGTTCACTGACATTAAAGTATTTGGCGCCAATGGCATACGACTCCTGGGGATTGTTTTTAATATAATCCAAACCCATAAAATAAGACCGCAAAACGGCTTGGACTTTCTCCGGATTCTGATTGATATAATCATTACGCATGGCTCCAACATCAATAATTAAACCCGGAGTTAAAGCGGTGGAAAATATTTTTACTCCGCCGGCGGCCACGGCCTCGCTTAATCCCGGCTCATAAGTTACTGCGGCGTCAACTTCGCCCCTAATGAACGCTTGGGCCGCTTCCGCTGCTGATAAATCCACTCTCTGTACGTCCCGTAATTCAAGATCATTTTTTTCTAACGCATAGAAAAGCAGCTTCTCATTCAATGATCCCAGTTCTACAGCCACTCTTTTGCCTTTTAAATCAGCAACCTTAGCGATTGATTTCTTAGCTACTATACCGTCACCACCGTTAGAATAATCGGTCACATTTATGACTTGCAGGTTTTCTCCCCGGGAATACGCCTTAAGAGTGTCAACCAACGTTATGTCGCCGGTAAAGTCAATTTGTCCGTCGATTAATTTAGAGACCATCTGGCTATTGGTTTCTATTTTAACCATCTTAACCTTCAAGCCATTGGCTGAAAAAAATCCTTTGTCATTCGCCACTAAATAAGGCAGGACTCCGGGCCATTCGTCCCAACCGTAATTTAATTCCCCTAAATTAGGAACTATTGCCTTATCGGCAACCCTTGGGAATTGATAGATAAAAAAAGCAACGACCAGTAAAATCAAAACTGCCGCTAAAATTATTGCACTGATCAAGTATTTTTTCATATTTTCTTTAAATTTTCTATTTCTTTTTTAAGCTCAATCATTTTAATTTCCCGACCGACCATTAACTTGTTGATCCGCTCTAATTCCTCGCTGCGGGTAGCCAAAGCGTCAGTAATTTTTTTCTTTTCCGTAATGTCACGCATTACGCCTACCGCGTGCCATTTGTCTTTAATCTTAGTCCGCGCCACCGATAATTCCATGGTAATCACCTCGCCGCTTTTATTTTTTACCGCTAATTCCAATAGACGGCCGATTACCGGCGACTCTCCCGTTTTACCGAATTGCAAAATATTATTTTTATTGATCTGTTGTTCCTTTTTAGCGGCAATAATCTTATGGAAATATTTTCCCATCACCTCGGCGCTGGTATAACCCAGAATCCTCTCTGCCGCCTGGTTCCAAAACACCACTTGTCCCTTTTCATCCATCATAATAATAACATCTTGCACCGCCTGTGTAATGGCCTTAAACTTTTCTTCGCTTTCCCGCAAATCCTTGGTTATCACTTCAGCCAGCTCTCTGGCTCTGACCTGGGAATTAACCAAAACATAAATAACGATAGCGACTAAAAAACTGACTAACAAACCAAAAAACAAGAATACCCAGGGCAAAATCATCTCGCCAAAAGTCAAACCGTAATTATCCTGTCCCCAATAACGCAGAATCCAAATGCGGTTAGCCACCTTAAACGGCACTTCTTTGATAAAACCGAATTGCTGCAGATCATTATTCCTGATATCGGAGTCATAATACAAAAACTGGTCATTATAACTGCCGTCTGTAGAGTCATAAACCATCAAATCAAACTGACGCCAATCAAAATTAGAATCGGCCAAACTATCGGAAAAAAAATTATCCGCTAAAAGCGTCACACTGACGATACCTACCGTATTCTCGCGACGACTTGAATCATTATCAATGGCAGCACCGTTTTTATAAATCGGCGCCAGCAACAAAACTCCTGGCAGGTTATCCGGCAAAAGTATAATTTTAGCCGTGGCGGTAATTTGGCCAATGTTTCTGGCCAATTCCGCCGCTTGTTTTCTGGCTTTCTCCGAATAAGTGTTGAAACCCAGAACTTTTACATAATCCTGTTCTGGATAAATATATTTAATGGCAAAAATTTCTTCCGATGTACTGGTGGGATAAACGGTGAAATTCGGATAACCGCCACTATTAATAGTAGTATCCTGACGAACCTGCGCAATAAACTTATCAGTATCGCCTATTTTGACTCTTTCCCAATAATTTACCGTATTGATCCCGGAATAATTATCTTTTAAATTCGACTGGTCAAGATAATAATAAAATTCCTGCCTTTCCACCGACTGGCTGGCTACAAATAATCCCTTCAGTCCGTTAAGCAAATTCATGTCGCGATTTACCTTGGCGGCAATTTTGCTGGTGGTATCTTGAACCTGGGCTTCAAATTTTAGTTGAGCTTGATATTTGAGGTTGTCTAACATGTAAAAAAAGACAACCAAAAACAAAATAAAACCGACGATAAAAATCGCGAGGGGCAAAATATAAACCCTTAAAATTCTATGTTTCATATAATATTTTAACTAAGCCAAGTGGCAGCCGGCAATTTTTACCGACTGATAACCTGCTTTAGTTAGCGACTGACAGAAATAATCACGCTATTTTCTGCACTTGGAGCGCAGATTGTCACGCGGTTAGTAGTGGAATTTCTAAAAATCTAATAACTCGTGCCGTTGGTTGACGTGCTGCTGGGATCAATCGGCATAGATACTAAATATTTGGCAGTAGAAGTGACCAAATATATACTCAAATCAGTCAAACCGGCACAAGTTCCACCAGTTCGGCAAATTTCCTGGGTAGACACGCCACAGGCCGTGCCCGAAGTAATGGAGGCGGGCAAAGCGCCATTACTGTCAATGGCATACTGATAAACCGCATTTAAAACGGTATTAACATCAGCGCGGCGCTGGGCATTCCTGGCATCACCCAATTGTTTGCTGGGATTTAGCGCTAAAATGACAATGCCGGCTAAAATAGCAATGATCGCCACGACCAGCAAAACCTCCAATAAAGTGAAGCCCGATTGTTTTTTGTTCATATTTTTATTATTATGCTAATTTATCGGCTGACGCTGATAGTGATATTATTCTCGGCGATCGGCGCACAGACCGTAATCCTATTATTTGAATTTTTACTGATATAATAACCAATGCCTTCGTTGCTAACATTTTGCGGATCAGACGGCAACGAAACCAAATATTTGGATGTTGTGCTGACCAAATATTGCTTTAGATTTACCTTACCGGAGCAAGTACCGTCCACACTGCATATTTCATTATTAGAGGCGTAGCAAGCCGTGTCAGTCGGAATACTGGCCGGTAAAATGCCATTATTATCAATGGCATACTGGTAAACAGCGCTCAAAATAGTATTGACATCGGCGCGACGCTGGGCATTTCTGGTGTCGCCCAATTGTTTATTAGGATTTAAAGCCAGAATAACGATACCGGCTAAAATAGCAATGATCGCCACGACCAGCAAAACCTCCAATAAAGTGAAGCCCGATTGTTTTTTGTTCATAAATTTTTATTTTATCTGTATTAATTGATATTTAGGGAACTTCTTGCCAAGAAGTATAGGTAATCAGCGGATAAATAGCGCTGATATTGATCGTTAAGCGGCTAAACGTATCATTCTTAATCCCGCTGGCTATTATTTCTCGCGTATTGCCACCGGTGTTTGCTACCGTGTAATCGCAGATACCGCCGTTAAAAGACATATTGCCAGAACCGACAAATAAACTATTTGATCTAATCTGCTGTAGCGCCTCATCGGCACAGGCATTAGCCAGGGCTCTGGCTCCACTGACTTGCTCTACAACTAAAACAGTACGCGAAGCGTCTAAACCCAGAAACAAAAGCGATAGGGTTACTGCCAAACCAACAGCTCCCACTACTAAAATACTCAACAGCAGAATATAACCCCTCGGTTTATCGGCGTTCAGCCGAACTGTAAAATGTTTTCTGATAATCATATTCATTGCGATTACCGGGATTTATATGGCTTAGGATGAACTGCACCCTGATAATATCCTTGGTGCTGGTGCCGGACAAATTGGTAAAACTCAAATTATTTATTATTACGCGATTATTAGTCAAAGCCACAGCCCCGTTCGCGCCCTCAATTATCCTTAATGCTCCGCCGGATGAATCAAAAACCGTGGGGCTTTTTGCCGATACGGGCACCGTCAGAATTAAACTGGAGCCGGCGCTACCAACAATAGGAGCAGTCACGCCGCTAGAGTTCCTAATGATCTTGGTAATGATATGTATTGCCTCTAACCCTTGCTGATCCACTTCGGACACGGTTTGATTCTTGATTCGGCTTTGTAAAATCAACGACAAAAAAACAGATGCTGATAGCAAAATCACCGCGGCAACAGCCAGGTAAAGCAGTAATTCTATCAAAGTAAAGCCGGAATAATTAATCGTTTGGCGTTTCATAAATTAGGGCTGGCAACAGCAGGTTTTATCGGAGCCGATCGTACAATAAACAGCGCCGCTTGTTTCCCTAATTTCCCCATTAGCGATACAAGCGCCATTATTCTTACGACAAGTACCATTGATATAAACCCCCAGCGACTGACAATAAGCAGAACAGCTATTAATAATCCCTGGGGCCTGCCAATCAGTCAGATAAGTGGCCAAGGTAACAGTTGCCCAACGTTGTTGATTCTGTTGCCAAGCCACGGTAGAAGTTACTTGAAAACGATTGGCCTCAATTGCTCCAATGCTGATTTGCCGCTTATAATAGCCGTCAATCGTGTCTGAAGTGCCGGAAAAAGCCCAAGTGTTTCCGACAACGGCCAAACCATGCTGTCCGACAATTAAATTAGAAAAATTAACGTCTCGCAAATTGCGTGTTGCCTCTAATCCTTCCTCGGCCAAAAATACGGCTCGGGATCTTTGTCCGGCCATAGCCGTGCTTTCTTGGCCGTAAAGCCAAGCGCCAACCAAGGCCGTAATCATCAAGCCAAAAACCGCAACGCTTAAAATCGCCTCTACTAAGTTAAAACCGGATTGTCTTCTTTTCGATAGCATATCAATAACTTATCATCCCTTGACTGTTAATACCGATAGTGCTGGTTTCTTTGTTTATGGAAACCAAAAAAATATTTCCCGTGGCAGTGGCGACCGGCTCACCGGTAAACTTATCAAATACGATTTGACTTAAACCGCTTACAGTAATTGTCGTCGGCATCGTGGAACTCTCGTCATACAAGGCATTACGGCTACCATAGGACGAACCGCGAAATAACACGGCGCTACCGCTGGTTACAAACACTCCCCACCCGCTATCTCCAACCATGCTCTGCGATAATATCTGGGCGCGACGCAATGATTGGACCAAGCCATTAGTAGCTACGGCTAAATCATTTTTCGTCTGGAATGACTGATAAATCGGGATACTCATCACAGAAACAACGGCTATAAGGGATAAAGACAACAGCAATTCCACCAAGGTAAATCCGCTTGATCCGGAATATTTGATTTTTACCTCCTTCGGCATATTAATTATTTAAAGAGCCAACCAAGCTGTAAATCGGCAGAATTACCGCCACGGCTACTCCCAATACGCCCAACCAAACAATAAATAAAAGCAACGGTTCCAGAATAATAGCTAAATTCTTAGTGGTTGTTTCTATTTTATCTTCATACATTTCACCGATTTTTATTAAGGCGTTAGACAAGCTACCCGATTGTTCGCCGGCAATCAGAAGCTGCTGCAAGGATTTAGGGAATAACCCGCCCACTGGACGATAAGACAAAAAACAATCTTTAAGCGACGCCCCCTCTTCTAATTTATTTTCCAAATAACGGTAAAATTTGCGATAAGACCTTAGTTCAGTTGACTGGGACAATGACTTCAATGCTTCCAGAACCGGCATGCCCGAAGACAGAAGCGTGCCCAAAACATAACCGAAACGCGCCACCTCTGATTGCTTAATTAATTTGCCAATGCCCGGAGTCCGTAAAGCCAGAAACTGGCCGATAATCTTAGTACCGGGAAAAAAGAACAACAAGTAAAATAAAACAATAAAAACAATAATGGCCGCCGGAACGACCGTATTGCCATAAACTCCGAGAAACTTTCCGAAATCGATCAATATTTGAGTAATAAGCGGCAACTCAATGCTTAATGAAGCGAAGACCGTGGCTAAACGTGGCAGAATAAACCAAGCAATACCCAGACCGACGGCAAAAGTTACGGATAAAACAAAAGCCGGATAAGCCATGGCTGATTTGACCTTAGAAGAAAAGTCGCGCTCTTTCTGCTGTTGCAAAACCAACATTTTCAAAGTTTCATCAAGTTTGCCGGTTTGTTCACCAATTTTAATCAAAGAAACATCTTGAGCGCGAAAAATTTTAGTCCGTTCCAAGGCCTGCCAAAAAGAAAAACCGCTTTCAATATCTTCTTGCAATATTCTAACTAAATAATTTAAGCGCCAAAAACCGCGATCCGGCCGAATCGCCTCTAAAGCGCCCAACAAATCCATACCGGCGTTGAGTAGTAATGCCAGATTTTCCATTAAACCCTCTTTCTGATCGCGCCAACCAAAATCAAAAATCCTAATAAACAACCGGCGCCGATTATTGCCGGTATGTAAGGATTTAGCGACAATAGGCGCTTCTATTATTTTCTTTCTCGGCTTAACCTTATCAACCTTTTCCACTAACACTAAACGAGCGTTAGGCGGATTGGCAGTAAGGTTTTTCTTGCTTTTCTTGGCGGCCATAAAATAATCGTCTTATTGCGGTGGTTCAGCCACTCTAAAAACCTCGTCTATGGTGGTAACGCCATTTCTGACTTTTTCCATCCCATCCTCAAACAGCGGGCGCGATCCTTGACGGCTGGCCAATTGCCAAATTTCTCGAGATGACGGATGCTTCATTACCAACTCTTGTATTTCCGGCGTAATTAAAATCAACTCAAAAATAGCTGTCCGGCCCTTGTAACCGGTATTATTGCAAGCCGGGCAGCCCTTGCCATAATACAAAGTCAAGTTGCGGCGAGGAAAATATTTGGCAACTGACGGATAGCTTTTGGCTAATTGAGCGGGAGAAACCGTATTACTGACACGGCAATGGTCGCAGATTTTCCTGACTAAACGCTGAGCCAAAATCGCTTGCAGAGTGGAAGCGAGCAAAAAGGGCTCTATTTTCATATCTAATAAACGCGGAATACCGGTCGCCGCGTCATTAGAATGAAAGGTGGAAAGCAACAAATGTCCGGTTAGGGCGGCATTAACGGCAATCTCGGCGGTTTCCAAATCACGAATTTCCCCAACTAAAATAATATCCGGATCTTGGCGGACAATAGAGCGCAAACCGCGAGCAAAAGTTAAATTAGATTGCGGATTAACCTGAATTTGATTTATGCCCGGCACTCGATACTCCACCGGGTCTTCAATAGTGGTAATATTGACTTCCGGCTGATTGAGTTGTTTCAAAACCGCATATAAAGTAGTGCTTTTACCTGAGCCGGTCGGACCGACAACCAAAATCATGCCAAACGGCTTTTGCGCCGCCACATTCAAATTGGCCTGATCCCTGGCCGATAGGCCCAGATCACCCAAATCAAAACCCTGAACATAATGAGACAAAAGACGCATGACGATTTTCTCTCCTTCAATGGTCGGCATTACAGACACGCGTATGTCAGTAACCAGTCCATCGCTTGTGTGGCTCATGCTGCCGTCTTGAGCGGCAAAATGCTCATCAATGCGCAAATGGCTCTTGACTTTGATGCGATTGATAATATTGCCATAAAACTCTTTGGGAATACGTCCGGCATCCTGTAAAACCCCGTCAACCCTAAACCGCACCAATACTTCCGTTTCCGTCGGTTCAAAATGAATATCTGAGGCCTTGAAGGTAACGGCATCGGCAAATATTTCATCTACTATTTCCGGAACCACCTGGCGGCTTTTTTTAATAATGGCGGCAAAGCGGGTTTCTAACGTCTTGCGATAATGGACGAAAGCGGCGTCAATATCTTCAGTCAAGGAGTAAGCCAATTTGACTTGCCGATCCGGTATCAGTTTCTTGAACAATTCCGGTAATTTCGGATTGTCCGGCCGGTCCGTCGCCACTACCACGGCTTTATCGTCAGCAGAATAAACCACTAAATGATATTCTTTGGCGATATCTTCAGGCAGAGCCAAAACCTGCTCTTTAGCCGGCACATTGGAATTCAAATCGGCATAAGGCAAACTAAAATATTCGGCCATGGCTTGACCGAATAAATCCTTGTTCAAAATTCCTTCATGCAAAAGATAATCGATTATGTCGATTTCTCCTTTTGCCGCAACGGCTTCGGCCTTTTGCCAATCGCCGGCAGACAAATAATCCCCATCAACCAAGATGGTTTTAAGTTGTTTATTGTCTAAATTCATCTTAAAGCATGGATTAAGATGATAACTAAATTTTAAAGATTTTTGATTTTTTCCACGATCGCTTGGATGGGCGTGTCTGATTTAACAATATAATCAATAGCTCCCAAATCCTTGGCCTTTTTAATATCTTCTTCTTGGGACAAATTAGAAGTAACAATGACTTTTATCTTCAAACCTTTCTTTTTTACACCCTCTAATACGCCAAAACCGTCTAATTTCGGCATCATCAAATCCAATAACATCAAATCGTAACCACCCTCGGTCGCGGCAGCCAAGGCCTGTTCACCGTCATAAACAGCTTTAGTTTCAAAGCCGGATTTGGTTAATTTTAGCTCCAAAGCATTAGCCATGGATTTTTCATCCTCGGCAATAAGGATTTTTTTCTTGGCGGCCATAAAATTCCTATCTCGTTTTTACAGTTAATTACTATTATATTATAACACACTTCACTATTCAAAAACAAGCTAAGCAGCTTACTTTAGGGATAACTAAAATCAACTCAAACAAAAGTTGAGTTGATTAAAAAAAACTACTTCAATCCCAACTTTTTCTTTACCTTGGCTGCCACATCAGCCACATTCCAATCAACCTTGACCAAGTATTCAAAGGTTCCTAAAGCCACCGCTTGAGCCACTTTGGAGGAATCACTCAAATTGCTTAAAATCACCACCTCGGCTTTTTTACCCCACTTATTCTTTCTTAATTTGGCCAGCATCTCCAAGCCGTCCATTTTGGGCATTACTAAATCCAACAAGATTAAATCCGGTTTTTCTTTTTTCGCTGTTTTCCAACCCTCGACGCCGTCTGTGGCGGTCAAGACCTTGATTTGTTTACTATTAAATTGCGCTGACAACGCTTTGAGTACTATTGGTTCGTCGTCAATGATTAGTAATTTCTTCATATTGGTGTTAGATTTAAAAATTATTCAACGGAAAAATTATTCAACGGGACGAAGCGGTAAGGTAAAGTAAAAAGTCGTACCCTTGTTTTCTTTGGAGTCAAACCAAATCCTGCCGCCATGTGCTTCAATTATGCCTCGAGCGATATACAAACCCAATCCCGTGCCTTCCGGCGCCACTCCCCGAATATTATCCGCCCGGAAAAACCTTTCAAAAATGCGGTGTTGCTGGTATTGCGGTATGCCATAACCCTGATCGGTAACGGATAAATGCCAATAATCGTCTTGGCGGCGGCAATCAAAAATTATCTTGGTTTTATTGGGGGAATACTTAAGGGAATTGCTGATTAGGTTATTAAGCATCTGAACAATTTTATCAAAATCAAAAACGCAAATTATTTTTTCCTTAAAACCGCGACCCAAAACAAAACTGATTTTCTTTTTGTCGGCAGCCAAAGTTTGATCTTCTACGGCGCGGCTAAAAGCCAAACGCAAATCTTTTGTTTTCTTATTCAAGACAAATTTGCGTCCCGTCTCAATATGAGAAACATCCAACAAATCATTGACCAAACCGATCATGCGTTCATTGCTGCGATAAATTTGCTCCACAAAATCATGCTGTTCCGGATTCAATTTGCCGATTTTTTCTTTTAACAATAGTTCGCCAAACCACTTAATGCCGGTTAGGGGCGTGCGTAATTGGTGCGACGACATGGAAACGAATTCCGATTTCAAACGATCAATCTCCTTGGCCTTGCTGATATCGCGCAGAATCACCATATCGGCTGGCTGGCCGTCCAAAACAACGACAGAGCTGTTATTTTCTACGGGCACGGCTTTGCCATGTTTATCAATAACAGCAAACTCGTAACGATTGTCCACCTTTTCTCCCTGCATGCGACGCTTGTATCTGTCACCGACTAAATTACGGTATTGCGGGGCAATAAAATTAATCATTGGCTGACCGATGACATCTTGGGAAGCTGTCCGGTAATATCTTTAATGGCCGAATTGACGTATTTAACTACGCCGTTTTGGATCAAAACCACGGCGTCATGGCTATTTTCCACTAAAGTGCTGTATTTCTCTTTCTCTTGGCTAACTTCCTTCTCCCATTCTTTATGCTGGGTGATATCTTCAATAATAGTCAAAAAATGTAACGATTGCGTCTGATTGTCTTTAATTAAAGTAGTGTTAACCCGGCAATAAATAATTTTTTTGTCTTTTCTAATGTAACGTTTATCCACGTTATAAATAGAGGCCTTACCCTTAAGCAGAAGCTTGATCTGGACTGCATCATTTTTAACTTCATCTGGATGAGTTATATCGCCAAGGGTTTTGTTTTTCAATTCCCTTTCGGAATAACCCCATAACTTAATGGCGGCCGGATTAGCACTGATAAATTTATTATCCAAATCAATCAGCACGATGGCAACGGGGCTATTCTCATAAATTGCTCGCATGCGGATTTCGCTGTTGGCCAAAGCCATTTCTGCTCGGTGGCGCGCGGTAATATCGCGGATATTGCATTGGATTACCTTGGAATGGTCAATGGAATAGACATTACTGACGAATTCCACGCTGATTGATGCGCCGGAATTGGTTCTTAAGGGCATATTCTCGTAATGAACATAGCCCTTGCTCTTTAAAATTTCAAAAGATTTTTTGGAAGCGACAACATCCTTTAAAAATCCTATTTCCCATAATTTCTTCCGGAGAAACTCTTGGCGGGAATAGCCCAACATTTTAACCAAATACGGATTAACCTCCCTGATTTCTCCGCTATCGGCGTCAAGAATCAAAATGCCGTCTTTAGCCGCTTCAAACAGTCGGCGGTATTTTTGTTCGGACAAAATTAAAGCATTTTCCACTTTTTTACGTTCGGTTATATCGCGAAAACGCCAAATTCGGCCCATGATATTCCCGTCGATTTTTTGGGGCAAGGACATGCGATCAAAAATCCGGCCGTCTTTAAAATAAATGATATCCGAGCTCTTCTCTTTCGGATGACGATAAAGATAGTTAACTTTTTGCAAAAATTCCCTGGCATTCGACAGCTGGCTGACAACAAAAGACAATAATTTCTTGTCATCTCTTGTCTTTACCAGCTTCTGCGGTATTTTCCACAGTTCCAAAAATTTTTCATTATAAAATACAATCTTGCCTTGGCTGTCTATCACTAAAATTCCATCTTGCGAGGTAACGGTAACGGAATTTAACAAGGAAACGTTGTTTTTTACGGCCATCTCGGTTTTTTTAACTTCAGAGATGTCGCGAGAAAAACCCATAACATTTTCTACTCGCCCTTTTTGATCTTTAATCGGCGTCAATTGCGTACTTAACCAGACCTCGCCGGAAGGAAAAAAGGAAACGTTTTCCTGATAAACCGGCAGGCCGCTGTGAAAGACCTTGTCAATGCTGGCCTTTTGCCGCTTGGCTATAGCCGGAGGAAATAAATCTTTAATATCCTTGCCGACAATGGCATCCGGTTCGGCATTAAATTGCTTCGCCCCGAAAGTATTGACATAAACCACTCTGCCGGCCCTATCAACTAAAAAAATGCTGTCATGGGCCATTTCGGCTAAAATTTTATAGCGCATTTCGCTCTCTTTTTTTTCGGTAATATCGCGGAAAAAGGCAATAAAGCAGTTGCGAGAATTGATCTTTATCTTGCCAAAGCTTGCGGAAACAATCCTTACTTTCTTATTTTTGGTTATTATTTGCAATTCTATGTTCTTATCTAAATTGCTGCCTCGAACCAATTGTCTGAAAATTTGCAATGTTTCTTTAACTCTATCGGCCGGGTGCAATTGTTTTAAGGATAATTTTAAAAAATCTTTCTTGTTATAGCCAAACAGACGGCAAGCGGCCTCATTGACGTCAATGATCTTGGCTGACGAATTGGCAATTAAAATAGCATCGGCCGTATTGTTGAACAGCATCCGATAATTGGACTCATCGCCAACCATGAGTTCATTAAGAGCGGGGTGGGATTTTTTTTTGTTTAACATCGGCTAAACTATTATCTGTTAATTAAAATCGTATTTTAGACGTTAGCTGCCTGCTTTTTTCTGGTTCGGTAGAGCCAGAAAACAGTGGCGACCAGAATAATCAGAGTTACAACCGTCGTTTGCCAATTTAAGTAACGATAGAACATCACTCCAAGATTCCGCTTGATCGTAAAAGTACTGACCGGACTAGGTCGGCTCTTGACTTGCGCCGCCGAATCCAAGGCGACGGCAAAAATCGTATGCTCCCCCGGCGCCAATTCAGTGATATTTTGCGAATGATCAATGCGCCAATTACCCTGGTTATCAGTATGAGTGCGATAAATCAAGGCCTGATCGCTGTGGATATAAACAATTATGTCTTGATTGGGCAAAGAGGTGCCGGAGAAACTCAAAATATCATCTATGGCCGCGGTTTGCACTTTGGTAATTTGCGGTACGGGTACGCCGGCTAATTCCACCGCTTGGGTGTTTATTTCCACTAATTCCGCCGCTGGAATCGGCCCTGCCGGAACCACACCAGTAACAGCTGCTGTCGGCGCAACCGGTGCCGCTATGGCCACGACCTTATTAACCGTTACACTAACCGGAACGCTGATATTGCCTGCTTGGTCGCGGCTAACGGCGCTAATCGTATGCCGGCCATCGACTAAAGCCGAGGCGCTGGGCAATTTAAAATTCCAAGCGCCGGATGAATCAGCCGTTACCGTGAACCCGCTTCGGCCATCCAAAGTAATGATCACTTCATTAAGCGGATCAGCCACGCCCGTAATTGTCGGCGTTATTTCAGTTACAGCGGAATTGTCAGTCGGACTTAAAATTATCGGGGCTGCCGGCGCCACGCCGACAACCACTAAAACAACCGGATCGGAAGTCGGACTGATATTATCAGCTCCATCAATTGCTCTAACCGTCAAAGAATGATTACCCGCCGAAAAACTAAAACCTTGGCTGAATCTGCCGTTGCTGTCAGTGTTATTATTCAGCCGATCAACCAAAACGCCGTTATCAAATAAATCAATGCGCGATCCCGGCTCGGCCAAACCGCCGATAATTACCCTGGTGCTGTTGATGGGTGAGGCCAACGGATTTAATAACGGCTTAACGGGGGGAGTTGTATCAGACAGAGAAATTGCGCCGCCAACCGCTACTGACGGAGTTGCTGGCGGAGTTATTGGCGCATAGACATTAAGATCCGTAACAGTCGCCTCATTACCATAATCATCTATGGCCCAAATCTTAACATAATAATTATCAATGATGTTCAAACCGGTAATCACTGTGGAAACGGTCAAAGGATTGGCCAAGTTAGCGTCATTAACCACGCTCCACTTATCAGCCGTGCCAGTGCGGTTTATCACATCGCTTTCAGTCGCACCGTGCCAGAGCTCATAATGATTGAAATGGGCGTCGGTTGTCGCTTGCCAATTCATGGTGATGGTAGTGGCGGTTTCTGAAAACTTGCTCAAAGAGCTTAAACCCAAGGGTGCGCCCGTATCAACGGAAAAATTAGCCGACTCATAATAAATACTGGTATTGCCGAAACTGTCGGTGCCGCTAAAACGCACTCGCATGCCGGAATTTTCCTGATTCGCGAAATCAGCGCCGGCGTTCCAAGCAACCGTCTTACCTGCGCCGGCCGTAACCGCGCCTAAATCGCCGGTCGCCGTGGTTTTGGTAACTGTCCAAGTTGTTCCGCCGTCGCTCCCGATATCCCAGGTGATGGTGGCGGATTCGCCTAAATTATAATTCACTACAACGCTGTTTGTACCGGCGGTTTGGCTGGCAGAAATACCGGAAATAACCGGGGCCAGGGTATCCAAAGAAAAGTTAGCGGAAGAAGCGTATGATCCTTGATTGCCAAAATAATCTTTGGCTCGGACGAGAACTCTCATAGTCGACAGGTCTTGGCCGGAAAAATCCGTGCCAGCCGCCCAAGTAAACGTCTTGGCTCCCGTGGTTTGACCGGAACCGATTTGGCCGCTTCTGGTAGTTGTAGCCACGGTCCAAGAGCCGCCGCCGTCGCTGGACACGCTGAATTCAACCAGGTTGCCGGCCGGCGTCAAGTCGGACAAAGTGTAATTTATCACCACATTAGTCGTACCGGCTGACTGGCTAACGGAAACTCCGCTTACCACCGGACCCTTGGTGTCTACCGTCAAATTGTCAGAGATAGCGGCTGTGCCGACATTGCCGTAACGATCCGCGCCCTGAAGTTTTATTTTAATAGTAGAATTTTCTTGGTTAGGATAGTCCACTTGCGGATTCCAACTGATGACGCGGCCCGCGCCGGCCGTAACACCGCTGCCCACATCGCCGCTTGCCGTGGTCTTGGCCACGGTGTAAGTCAAACCGCCGTCATCGGAAATCAACAAGTCAACGGTATTATTAGCGCCGGAATTGTCGGTTAAATCGTAAGTGATACTGGCTAAACCGGTGCCCGGCGTTTGGGTCAAATCAATATTAGTGATAACCGGCCCCAAAGTATCGGTATAGAAAGCCGAGGACGCCGCTAAATTGCTGTCAGCAATGGCATCTGATGATTTTAACCGCACATAAACCGTAGAATTTTCCTGATTAGGCAAATCAGACGCCGCGTCCCAGGCAAAAATATAAGCCGTGCCAGCCGAAGCGAAAACTAAACTGGAAGTGCCATTTGAGCCCGCGCCTGATTTTTCGGTCATGGCATGCCAATTGGCGTTATCAGTTGAATACTCGTAAGCGGTTAAGCTGTTAGTATCATTTTGCGCATCCGTACCCGTATAATTGATTAACACGTAGCCGCCGCTTGTCTGTTGAGCCGCGCTGGCAATACTAATGGACGGCGCCGTATTGGCAATGCCGGCGACGACGGATAAGTCGGACTCGGAAGTTGCCGAATGAGCCGCATCATTAGGGTTGCGGGATTTTACTTTGAAGCTGTAACCGGCAACCGGTGAAGACAATCCGCTCACAGTTAGCTTTCCGCTTTCGCCGCTTGCCTCGCCCCACTGGCCGGCGCCCGTGCCCAGCGTTTGCCAGATCGCGCCAGTGCCCAGGGTGCCATTGGCCTGGACATATTTGTCAGTGCTGACTTCATAAATCGCGTAAGGCACATCGCTGGCCTCGCCAAAAGCCGGATTAACGATCAAATCAACTGCCGTGTTTTGGGGATTATTGACCGTGGGCGCAGACGGCGTGTATGGTTTGACGTATTTATAATTAACCGCGGGCGAGACGTTTTCGTTTATTCTGCTGTGGCCGTAATTATCGCTCTCTACAACTTTGACTTTAGTAATATAATCATGGCCGGTTAAAGTTGCGGCGGCAGGCACGGCTTGAGCGGCCGGAGTCGCCGTATTGCTCTGCCCCGTGGTAGTGGCCGAATAAACGCTGCCGCTGAAAGCGACTAAGAACTCATTTGTTACGGGGTTGGCCTCAACAAATGACCCGCTGACGGTCGCGCTGGTATCACCGGCGTGCGGCTGGGCCGTTAAGTCGGCGGCAGTTAAAATCGCCGGCGGCAAAGTATCAACAGCAAAAACATCGGCTAAAACGGCGTAAGCGCTGCTATTGCCGTAAGCGTTGGTACCGCGTATGCGGACCTTCATATTGCCGTTCTCTTGATTGTTGTAATCAACGCCCGGATTCCAAGAAATCGTTTTACCTAAGCCCGGCGTAACACCATAACCGACATGGCCCGAGGCGGTGGTAGTGGCCACGCTCCAAGTGCCGCCGCCGTCATCGGAAATGCCGATGCTGATGACGACATTATCGCTATCATACAGATTGTAAGTTACAGTAACGCTATTTGATCCGACGATTTGCGCCGCAGTTACGCTGTTAATGACCGGGGCCAGGGTGTTAATGGCAAACAAATTAGAAACTACGCCGCCGGTGGCATTAGCATAAGCGTCAACGGCTCTTAGCCGGATCTGCATGTTGCTAATTTGATGGTTGGGGAAATCAGCTCCCGCATCCCAAGTAATGGTCTGATTATTGCCGGTTGTTATGCCTGCGCCAATGGCGCCGGTAACGCTGGAAGAAGCTACGCTCCAAGTACTGCCGCCGTCGGAAGAAATATCCATGGCCACGGTAGCGCTGTTAGCGTCTGTAAAATCGTAGTGGATGGAAACCAAACTGCTGCTGACGACTTGCGCCGCCGTCACATTGGCAAAAATCGGCGCCTTGGTGTCAACGGTAAAATTAATCGAGGAAGCGGAAACGCCTTGATTGCCAAAATTATCCCGGGCAATGATTCGGACTTTAATCGTATTTGATTCCTGGCCGGAATAATCAACACCCGGGTTCCAATTGATAGCTTTGCCGCTGCCCGGTACGACATTGGCGCGGACATCGCCAGTAGCCGTAGAAGTAGCCACGGTCCAAGTCCCGCCGCCATCGGAAGAAACATCAAATTCAATATAAGAATTGGATAAATCAGTTAAATTATAACCCACGGACACATTATTGGAACTCGCGTCTTGGCTGGCTGTAACCGCAGCAGTCGCGGGATTCTTAGTATCAACGATAAAAGCCGAAGAAGCAGCCAGGCCACCGTCGGAAGTTCCATCGTTGGCTTGCAAACGGATATAAACCGTGTCATCTTCCGTATTATTCAAATCAGTGCCAACGTCCCACATAAAATCATGAGCCGTGCCGGGATAAGCGAAAGACAAATTGGTCTTGCCGTCCGAACCCACGCCCGACTTCTCGGTCATGCTATGCCAAGTGGCGTTATCAGCGGAGTATTGGTAAGTAACAAGCGTTGTCGTTTCGCTTTCTAAATCAGAGCCGGTGTAATTGATGGTAACGTATTTGGTACCGTCTGCGGTTTGACTAACGGAATTAATGGCAATGGTCGGCGATTGATTAACCGAGGAAGCGCCGCTGCCCAAGGCGCTCTCGCTCGTTACGGCATGAGAGGCATCGCTGCTGTTGCGCGATTTAACCTGGAACTCATAAAGATAAGAATCGGCGGTTAAACCGCTAACATTGACTTTGCCGGATACGGCAGAATAAAATCCCCACTGGAAGAAAGAAGTGCCTAACGGTTGCCAAACCGGGTTTGCGCCTAAAGTGCCATCGCTTTGCACGTATTTATTCTGCGAGCTTTCATAAATCGCGTACTCCAAACCGTCAATCTCCGCCGGATTTTTATTAATCAAAACATCCACCGTACCGACGCCGGGATTATCCACCGTCGGCGCGGCCGGCGTATAGGGTTTGACGTATTTGTAAGCCGTATCGGGCGAATTGTTTTCATTGGTGACGGACTGGCCGTATTTGTCAGTATGGACGATCTTAACTTGAGAAACATAATCATTGCCGTCTAAGGTTGCTCCCACGGCAGTCAATTTGTCAGCCGGCGAAGCGGTATTAGCGGCACCGGCTGTAGCCGCGCCATAAGCGCCGCCATCAATCGCCACATAAAAATCGTTGGAATTAGGGTGGGCCTCGGTAAAAGATCCGCCGATAAGCGTCGTGGTTGCTCCGGCCAGCGGCTGGGCCTTCAAATCCGCTGTCACACTAATCGTCGGCGGCAAAGTGTCCAAATCAAAATCGGCTGAAGCGACATTGGCTGATTGATTGGCAAAAATATCAAGCGCTCTGATGCGCACTTGCATGGCAGATAAATTCTGATTGGGGAAATCCCCGGCCGCGTTCCAAGTAATTATCTTGCCCGCGCCCGGGGTTTTATCGGCGCCGATTTCGCCACCTAAGGTTGTGGTGGCCACTGTCCACGTTGACCCGCTATTGTTAGAAATATCTAACATTACCAAAGAATTGTTCTGATCGGCCAAATCATAAGTAATGGTCACGCCGGTGCCGCCGAGCGGCTGGGTGGCGGACACATTGGTCACCCGCGGGGCTTTGGTATCTAAAGAAAAATCACCCGACGCCAAAGTGCCATTATTGCTAAAACTGTCAGTCGCCGTCAAACGTAATTGCATCGCGGTCTTTTCTTGATCATTATAATCAGCGCCGGCATTCCAGGTGATGGTCTTAGCTGTGCCGGTTGCGACTCCCGCGCCAAAGGCGCCAGAAGCGGAAGAAGTGGCGACCGCCCAACTTGAGCCGCCGTCGGAAGAAATCGCTAAAAGAACGTTAACGTCGCCCGCATCTTCGGACACGTCATAATGAAAAGTGAAAGTATTGGCATTGCTGTCTTGGTTGGCGGAAAGGTTTGACAGCACCGGCGCGTGAGTATCCACGGTAAACGCTGCCGAGGAAACATAAGCGCCCTGGTTGCCAAAAGTGTCTCGCGCCCGGACGCGAACCATGACATTAGTATTGTATTGATTGTTGTAATCAGTGCCTGCGTTCCAAGTAACGCTCTTGCCCGCGCCGGGCGTTACGCCCGATCCGACAGCGCCGGTCAGAGTTGAGGTGGCCACAGTCCAAGTCAAACCGCCATCGCTGGACACATCTATTTGTACGGTTGAATTATTGCCGTCGGTCAAGGCATAGCCGATGGCCACGGTTCGGGCGCCGGCATTCTGACTGGCGGTAACCGCCGACACAACCGGAATCTTGTTGTCAATGGCAAAATTCGCTGAAGTGCTCAAACTGCCATCGGCTAAAGTATCATTGCCGCGCAAACGCACTTTAGCCGTAGTTGTTTCCATATTAGGCAAGTCCGCGCCTGAATTCCAGACAAAACTATAAACGCTGCCCGTGGGCAAGAAAACCAAATTAGCCGTGCCGTTTGATCCCGCGCCTGATTTTTCGGTCATGGTTTGCCAAGTGGAACCGTCAACCGAATACTCATAAGCGCTTAAAGAAGTGATATCGCCTTGGCCGTCCGTACCCGCATAAGCAATAGCGCTGTATTGCGTGCCGTCAGTGGTTTGGGCATAGCTGTTTAAGACAATACTGGGAGCGGTGTTAGGAATCTGCGCTGTGGCCGAAAAAGCCGATTCCGAGGAGGCGGCATGATCCGCATCGCTCGGATTGCGGGATTTAACCTGAAATACATAATTGGCCACGGGCGAGGATAAGCCGGTAATTCTAACCGTGCCCGATGAACCGGTGTTATTGCCCCACTGTCCGGAACCGGTGCCTGTGATTTGCCAAACCGGATTAACACCCAAGGTGCCGTCGCTTTGCACGTATTTGCCGGTAGTGGTTTCAAACAGGGCATATTGCACGTCATTGGCTTCACCGGCATGGGCATTGACAGTCAGATCCAAACGCGTCGTCACCGGATTGCTTAAAATCGGCGCTTGCGGCGTATAGGGTTTGACGTATTTGTAGGTAGGAGACGGGGTTAAGTTTTCATTCGTTCCCGCATTAGAATAATCATCGGTATGGATAATTTTAACTTTGGCAATATAATCATTGCCATCCAAAGTGGCGCCGACAGCGGTTAATTGGTTGGCTGGAGTAGCCGTGTCAGCATTGCCAGCCGTAGAGGAGCTGTAGGCATCACTATTAATCGCCACATAAAAATCATTAGTGCCGGGATTGGTTTCAGTAAACGACCCGCCGATTAAAACCGTAGTGTCGCCAGCATTGGGCTGGGCCATCAGATTGGCCGCAGTGAGGGTTGCTGCCGGCAAAGTATCTAAGGAAAAATTAGCGGAGGAAGCGTAAACGCCTTGATTCTGCCACTTGTCTTTGGCGCGAACGCGCACTCGCATATTGCTCTTTTGCTGATTGGGATAATCCGCTCCGGCGTTCCAATAAATCGTTTTGCCATTGCCGGAAGCGACGCCGCCGCCGATATCTCCGCTCACGCTGGTTGCCGGTACCGTCCAAGTGTCTCCGCCATCTCCTGATATTTGCATTTCCACCAAAATATTGTCAGCCGTATCATCAAACAAATCATAATTGACGGTTACGGTTGTTGTGCCCAAAGGTTGGGAAGAAAAAATATTGGAAACGGTGGAAGAAACATAATCAATCGTAAAAACGGAGGAGGTGGCGTAATTACCGTCGCCAATGCCGTCATTGGGACGCAAGCGGACATAAGTCATAGTCACTACGTTGCCCAATTGCGACCTGGCATCCCAGACAAAAATATGAGGCGTGCCGCCGGCTGATGCGGCCAAACTTGATACGCCGCTATGAGCCGGGTCAGTGGTGGAAGCGGTCATGGTTACCGCATCGGTAAACGTACCGGATAAGGAATATTCGTAGGCCGTTAAACTGGAGGGATCGTTTTCCGTGTCCTGCAAATTGTAGTCAACGTGGACATAGCCGTAAGCCGTGTTCTGCGCCGGCGTCAGGGCTTGCACTTGCGGCCGTTGATTCTGGGTATAAGTAATTCTAATATTATCCAATATCACTTGCTGACTGCCATTGCTGGCCAAATAAGCGCGCCATTTTATCTGATTGGTGGAGGTAGTAAAACTGCCAATATTAGTATTAACCACGCTGGCCGCATTATAATCGGTTGTCAAAGTCGTCGTCGCCCAAGTCGAACCGTTATAATACCACCAATTAGTGCCGTTATCAGCGGACAATTGATAGTAAATTTCACCACCGTTTTTGGTCGCCGTTTCCTCAAAAGAGTTCCAACTGATGGTCTTAGTCATAGTTAAAGAACTCACCGGAGTCGTAGTCGGCTTGTCGGAAGCATAACTGACTGTGGTTTTTGACCAATTAACAATCACATTGTCAAAACCGGCGGTGGCATTGCAGTCGACGGAAGTTTGGCAATTGACATAAGCGGCGATCTTCAAGTAATAAGTGCCGGCCGCCGTTACTTTAGATTTTATATCAATGGGAGTTGTGGTGGCGAAAGAAGTTGCGCCGGATATATTGCCGCTGGACCAAACTTGAGTAGCCCCGCCGATTGTCGGGTTGCCGCTGCCGGTATCTATAAAAGCATAAAGCACGTATGAAACCGGAGATCCGGTGATTGAAACCGCCTTCCAATCTAAACTCAAAATAGCAGTGTCCGGAGAACTAACGGTAGTAGCAAAATCTTGATACCAATAACCAGCCGAATCATTATTCTTTTTTCCGTCTAAATAAATATTGACGTAGCCGCCGGGATTACCGCCGGATGATTGCCATGAAGCGGTATTGGTCTTACCGGGAGCATTGTCCCAGCCAGGAACGGCAGTCCAACCGCTGGCATCAGCGTTAAACCCGGAATTAACCGTACTGCCGGAAACTGTGCCGCCTAAATTTTTCAACCGCGCTACGCCGCCGGTAACTTCAATCTTGCCTGAATCATATGTATAATCGCCGGGGGTATCAAAAGTCCAATCTTGCGTATCAGCCAAAATTTGAATAGCACCAAGAAAAATAAAAGACAAGGCGCCAACAACTAAAACTTTCAAAACAAAAAGGCCTCCCGCTCCGGACACGGTGGCCAAACTGATTTTTCTTCTGACGGTATAAGCGCGCAACGGCTTGACGGCTTTTTGTCGACTGGGAAAAATCGTTCCTTCTTCCTGCAACCTGTCAGGCGGAACCAGCAAATACATGGGCAGAGAAACAATGGCAAAAATCACTTCAACCGCCAATAGCTCCACGGCTAAGGGCAAGATAACATACCAATTATTGGTTCTGACGACTTTTTGGCGCAAACCGAAGACATAGCCGGAATAAGACAAAAATAAATTCAGCCAGCGCTTGGACATAGCTAAAGAGTTAAAATGGTTAAAAAGATACCCAGCAGAATAATGATAATCACCGACCAATTAGCCAGGGAATCAACATTTTTGGTAATCAGATCAAACCAGGTGGTAACCACCTTAAAGTACTGCGCGGGCGCGGCCTCGCTTCTTATCCCCTGTTTTTTATCGTAATTAAAGACCAAAACGGAATGGTTTCCTTCACTTAAGCGGAAACTGCTTTGCGACTGTTCTATCTGCCACAAGCCCCGATCATCAGTATCGGCGGTATAAATGGCGGTCTGTTTGTCTGACAATAATAAAACAACCGTGGAGCGCGGTTGTCCAATGCCGGAGAAAACATAATCGCCTCCCTGGATTTTTTTGACTTGCTGCAATTCCGGCCGAGCCATCGCGCTTACTACGCGAGCCGTTTGGATGCCGGTATCAGCCGCAACCAAATCTTTTTGAGTAATGTCGGCCGGTTGTAAGTTAGTCACGGTATAAAGCTGCAAGGGACCCAGGACGGCCGGCGTCAAAACAATAATCAATAGCTTTATCAGCCAAACCAAAGCGATAACGCCGACGCCGGTAACAGTCAGAATGCGACGCAGATTGTAATCAAAATTCACCTGGGCGTAAGCGCCTCGTTCGGTAAAATAAGCCGTAACATCCCGCGATCTTAAAGTCAGATACAACGGAAAAGAAACCGCAGCTAAAAATATCTCCCAGAGAAAAAGTAGGAAAATATTATAAACTGCCTCCAAACCAGTTTGTCCTACAATAAGTTGTTTGCGATTATAGATGCGATTGGTTAACAGTAAAACTAAATTTAACCATTTGTTCTTCATCTATTATGATTAAACGTTTAAAATCTTTTTGACTTTGTCCTTTAGGGCCGACAAATCGGTATCGGCTTTAATGAAATAATCGGCGGCGCCCAAATCCTTGGCCTTCTTGATGCTGTCGTCATCGCCCAAATTGGATAAAACGATTACCGGTATGGCGCGCAGAGCGGGGTTGGCTTTGATGTTCTTGAGGAAATCAAAACCGTTCATTTTGGGCAACAGCAAATCCAATAAAATAACATCCGGCTTGGTTCTTTCCGCCATGCGCAAAGCAGTTTCACCGTCAGTGGCCGTGGCAAGAGTAAAACCGCCTTCATGAAAAATCAAATACAGCGCCCGAAGCAGCACTTCGTCGTCTTCGACCATGAGAATAATTTTTTTTTCCTCTTTGGCCATAACGTCTTAATTTTGGCTTAATTAAATTTTCAACAGTTTTTTAATATAATCAATGATTCTTTTCATTTCCGTATTAGCTTTAATAAAATATTCCTCGGCGCCCAGGGCCTTAACCGATTTGACGTCGCCGATCTCATCAAGGTTGGATAAAACGATAACGGGAATGGCTTTTGTCTTGTCATCGCCCTTCAATTCTTTAAGCACCGCAAAACCATCGATGCCGGGGATGACTAAATCCAATAAAACCAATTGGGGCGAAAATTTAGCGGCTACGGCCATGACATCATTGCCATTATCAACCACCATCACCTCAAAACCCTCGTTTTTCAAGCTTTCCGCCAGCACTTTAGACAATAAGGAATCATCCTCTACGACTAAAATTTTCTTGGGTTGATTCTTCAATTGGCTTTTACCTCCAAAGCCGAAAATTGTTTTTAGCATAACTTAGATAAATTATCCCCTAACAGTTAAATATAGTATACCATATTATTATACCACAATCAAAATAAAATATATACGATCCGGTTGGTTGACGGGCAATTCTAAAATAATAAAAGCCGCAAGTGGCGCGGCTTTAATTCAAACGATCCTTCGCTGGGGCGGCCAGAATTTGGTTTTTAATCTTAAAAACTTCTTCGTGGCGGCGTTTTCCTCGGCCAAGTGATTAAGGAATAAGGTCCTGATAAATTTCCGGGAAACCTGGCCGGATAAATATTGATAATAAACCCGATCCGCCAGGCCGTAACCTTGCTGGCTGGCATAAAACTCGCATAAATCTTCAAAACAAGTGATGAGATCGGGGCAACCGTCAATAAAATCATCCCAACTCTCCCACGGCAGATACGCCAAATCCGGAACAATCTCAAAGTTATTTTTCTCGTGTGATCCAAGCATCCTGGCGCCTAAAAGTCCCAGCATTTCAGCTATGACCCTCAAACAGATTGCTTCCCGTAACGGCTTTTTGCCACTGAATTTTACTCCGGAAACGGTAAAATGGACAAAATGCGATGCCTCCTCCAGAAGCGCTTCAAGATTACAACCGGAATTAATTAAAATGGTATTGGGAGGCAAAAAGTAGCTCTCCTTATGAGATCTCTTCCATTCAAAAGACAGCCGCCTTGTCTTGGGCAATCCGGTATCTTCAAATTCCAATGTTCGGCCGATCCAAAACACGGCCGGATAAAAAGGAACATTAACACCCAATTGCTCGGACAGTTCGTTTATGGCATCATAAACCAACTCTTCAATTTGGTTTTGCCGGTCCTGCCAGCGCATGGCTCGGCCCTCCTTTCTTGTTTTCAAAGTGCAAAAACCGTCAGATCTTATCAATCCGCCGGCGGTCTAATATTCCCGCTTTGGCCGGCTAATATTTGATGTCGTTTTCAGCCACCGGATAATACCCCGTTTGGTTGGCCTGGAATTTAATGGCAGTATAACCCTGGGAACGCGGTATGGTCAAGCCGGAAACATTAAGATAAAAACCGTTTTCCCCCTTAATCGGCTTCACTTCCAGATTGCCGCCTTGCGCCGTAAAAACTATTTTGTTGTTCTTGATAATATCCAAACCGCGCGGCGGAGCGTTGCATGCCGGGCAGGTGTAAGAGACAATGGTTTCATTCTTTTGATCATTATCAATGTCCAACAGCTCAACATCAACCACATAATTTTGCGGCAGATAATACCCGGCGAATGCCGGAAATTGCTTATAATTCTCTAAGGCCCGGGCATCATTCAATTTGGCGATTTCCGCCGAGCTTTTCGGACCGCATAGTTTCCTGTCAAGGTTGGCGAAGCCGCTGGTAAACGAGAGATCGTCAAAAACCATGTCAGCGGCCGCGCGACTGTCGCTTTTGGCTTTTTCCACTACCGTGGCGTCGCCCGTTGCGTCGGTTGCGGCGTTTTTAACCGCCGAGCAACCGGAGAGCAACAAAACAGCAGCCAGGACCAAGAGTATTTTTTTCATATTAGTGATGATTATTTACATTATAATTATATCCGTAACCCGAGGATTAAGCAATTCAAGATCGCGTCGTTTACAAAAAAAACCGCCTATTAGCGGTTTTAATAATGTCGAATGTGTTAAATGAAGCTCGAACCTATTTTTAAAAAAAACCTAAGTTTTTTCTAAATTTAATCCGCCAGCTGGCGGATTAAATTGAAGTTTTAAGGCCGTGTCGGGCGGGCAAAAGCAGTTAACTTCTTTTAATTTAAAAAGCCCGCCGTAGAGACGATCCTACGAGGGCTTAAACTATAACTATCCAAAAGGATTATTTGTTTCTTTTCATGTACCGCCTTGCTCTTGCTTGGTAATTCTTGTCTAATGGATTCCCAACCTTCCTTCCACAACAAGGACAACCTGAATATTTGCTGGCAAAGTGTGCCTGTGGTTGAGGGTCAATTCCACCAAGCTGACCTCCGCACACAGTACAAATCTGCTGTAATTCTTGGGTTTGTGCCAGCCGTTGCGTCAAATGTAGCATAGTACACCTCCTTCTTTTTGGGTTAAAGTACTCTTCATCATGATTCTAATCAATAAAACATCATATCAAAATATATAATAAATGTCAAAGATTAAATCAAATGGCTATTTAACCTCTGTTACGTAACATGCTACGTAGCAAAATTAATTACCCTCATCAATAATCTCATCTATGAGAGGCGGGGGTTTTTTAAGAAATAATGTCGGGGTAGCGGGACAAATACCTCTCTCGACCGCCGCCAAACAGCGGCGGTCTCACTCGTCCTGGGTAGCCGCCAATCGCTCCCAGGGTTGCGATTGTCGTCGCTCGATTATTCGGCTCGCCTTCCGGCTTGCCTCATATCTCGCTTGCTACCTGTTCAAGTCCATCGATTACCCTCAAAAATAAAATAATGACGCCAAAAATGGCGTCATTATTTTATTATCGAAGCTCCTAAAAGAAGCTCGAACCTATTTCCAAGAAAAAACTTAAGTTTTTTCTAAATTTTAAAAAACCAAAATCTAAAATGCCCAAGGCCGTGGCGGATTAAACAGGCAAAAAGGAAGG